>OKTF01000092.1_pt1 | contig 69736 bp, 71 predicted proteins | sample 1606461 | NCBI WGS metagenome assembly OKTF01 (sample SAMEA3879599, study PRJEB24766) | human gut metagenome | biome: human-associated habitat; feature: feces | place: USA | collected 1985/1987 | reverse complement strand
TCACATGCCTTTCACGCATGCATTCACGGGTTCGAATCCCGTACGCGTCACCATTAATTTTATTGATCGAACTGCTGCTTAGCTTTCGATGCCGAAAAAGCATAGTAAAAAGCATTATAAAAGTGGCTGTGAGATATAGGTCGACCGAAAACGAATGAATAATGATTTGACGTTCAAATCATTCGCTTTTGGTTTTTTTTTATTTTGCTATCGCAAATTCCATATCACCAAGCATATTTTTAGTTTAAACAACTTTATTCTTTTTTAAAAACTAAAAAAGGACCACTATTAACCCTTGGTTTAGCAGTCCTTTGAAATATCTGATACATATCATCTTGAAATAATTCTAAAGAATGATAGAATTAAGGTATCAAATGGTTCTGCAAAACCATTGGTCATTCCTCCAGAGGTTGGTTCCCTCGTGGAGTTTTTTTATTTTCCAATTTAGTTCCGATTAAATTCTACCACTACCAAGGTGGATGTACAATAGAAAAGATAACAAGAAGCAGGAAAAGACGTTTAAAATAAGCTTTTATATTATCCAACAACATATATCCAAGCTAATTATTTTATATAAAGACATATAAAAAAGGCTATTGCCAATATTCAAATATTGACTAAAGCCTTTTTTTATTGAGTTTGTGAGATTCCATAAGCTTGTTCATATAATTCCATAAGGTTGGCATCTACTGGTTCTAGTAAAAGAATTAGGACCTATATTTAACAAAAGCAAAAATATTAGGCATTAAACCATTTTCTCCAACAGCCATTTTAAGCAAAGAACTTAAAAAGAAGTTATTAAAACATCCGAAATTAAAAGAAGGAATATTAGAACTTATAGGCTTAAAATAGCATTTATTACGTTTAGTAATATAACCACTTTCATGGTAAAATAGAAACGGTTACAATATGAGAAAGTGTGAATTAAATGAGTGAAACAGGTACAAATTATAAAACATATAAGACTATTGATGAACAAATAGAATATTTAAAAGAGAGTAAAAAAATTGTCGTTGATGATGAAGACAGACATTATTTTGAAGAGCGAAATTACATTTCTTTGATTAATCCATACAAAGAATATTTTTCAACGGGGAGAAATAATAAAGGAAAGTTGGTTTATAAAAAAGAAGCAAATTTTAAAGAATTGATAAATCTAATAAACATAGATGATAAATTTGCAAAAAAGCTTTATGAAGCAATCGGCTATTTCGAGAGAAAGTTAAAAAATGTTCTGTTTTCAGAAATCTGTAAATTATATATAGATAATGAAGAAAAAGATATTCATTGTATCTCTTATGTGAGTGAAATACAATCGTTTATAACAAAACAGACCGAACTTCCTCCACAGTTTTGTTCAAATTTTAATTATTTATATGTAACAGAAAAGGGAAATATTAAGAAAATAATTGATAATTACAATATTAAAAGAAAAACTGATGTTTTGATTCATATTTATCAAATTGCAACAAATTCTAGCATAGATGGAAGTGTATTAGAAGATCATGAAGAATGTTCGAATAAATTAATTCGACATTGTTATAAAAAACAACAAATAGTTCCTTTATGGATTATTCCTAATGCTTTGACTATGGGAGAATTACAAACGCTATTTTTGATGCTTCCTGATGAACCTCAAAAAAAGATAATATCGAAAATAATGAATATAGATACAACTAAAGTAAGTTCAAAAAACGTCGTTGCTTTTGCTGGACAGATTGAGCAAATTAGAAAATTAAGAAATATTGTAAATCATTATGAACCAGTTCTCCCCTTTTTAATGTCTGAGATTAAAACAAAAAAAATTGAACAATCTCAATTGTTTACCACACTAGAAATTTTATTTAAAATATCCCCTATTGTTGATATAAAACCTGATGAAATCCAAGCTAAAATAAATCCATCTAACGCAAAAATTATACGTATTCTTAACGTTATGTACAAAAGCATATTATCGTAAAATATAAAAAGTTGTGGCCGATTTAACTGTCATAACTTTTTTTCATATTTAAAATTTGATAGGGATAAATAAGCCTTTAAAGTTTAAAGGGTTTTCTTTGTCTAATTTAGATAAAATAAAAGGCAAACCCTAATGATTGGTTACATTAGTGATTCGCCAGTTTGTGACCCCTGGTCACCTTCGTCATATGTAATATACCATAATTTTTGCAAAGGTGCAAATTTTTTTATAATCCCCATTACAATATGCCTTATCTTTTTACAAAGTGGCAAAACTTTTTAGGTCCTGATTTTTTTACTAGAACCCATCTACTGGAATAGACGTAGTAAGAACCATTCTATCCCCTACAAAAGAAATTGCTATCTTATTGATTTCAAAATCTGATAAGAATTCAAGCAATTCTTCCTTTGATCCTTCTAGTCCTATGGACGGTAATATACGTTTGTTGCTCATCATTTAAGACCTGCTACATTCAGTGTAGCAATCCAATGTGAAAATAACATTAAAACTGAAAAAAAATAAAAAAGAGTTGGCAAAAAGGTGAATGCCAACTCAAGGAATAGGTTAAGTTGGATGAACAAGAAAATTATTAGGGTAAGATTTATGGATCATCCAACAATGCCTAGTATAGCAGTATGATATATTGTTTTTCAACTATAATTGGAGCATTTTATATACTATATTATATACATGAGGACACATGGGACGGTTGGGACACTTGATTTATATAAGAGCTTCACCTGTCCTACCCGTCCTCATCACTCAAAGCAAGCTAAAAAGTGTCCTAATCACGATATTTTGTTTTGGATCATCTAAAAAGAAAAGTCCTCTTGATTGGTTACAACTGTGTTTTTTCTTCTTGGAGCATCAATCTTTGTGTCTAAAAAGCTTCTTAACGCAGGCCATTTATTTCTGTGCTTTTTTGAAAAATAACCATAAAAGCGCAGTTCATATGGTACATTTTTGATAAAATCATCCTCATTTTGTACGAGATTTCTTTTTCTTAAGCAGGACATAACCTCCTTCTGAAACAAAACAATATCCAGATTTTCAAGTAGTCCAAAGCAGGTTCTGTAATACACAAAATCAGAAACATCTGGAAGTTCTTTGAAATATTTCAGAACAATAGACTCAAATTCCTTTTTTCTAAGAATTCTGAACAGTACATCATGGGAAAGGTTATTTGTATTACAAGTAGCTTCTTTTCGATGTACAAATTCTCTATCATTCGTTAACTCGATAATTCCTACACTTGTTTCTTCTAAGGCTTGCTCAAGCTGGTGGAGATGATTGGAGCTTGTTACGACATATATATACGGAAATGCTTTATAGTAGTCTTTGATCTGGCTTTCCAGACGGTTTAAAGTATCCAATTCTGTCTTGATCTCATAAACAATTCCTACATCATTTTCATCGACAAAAATCATATCTGTCTTTGAATTTGCAACAGGAAGTTCTGTCAGAGCAGAGCATGTTGATATTTTTCTGTTTTGGATTAGCAAAGAATTTAGCAATTCATTCTTGTAGAAATATTCATTACGATGTGTAGCTTGCAATTCTTGATAAAGGTCGGAAATGACGGATTTGTATAATTTAGAAGATAATATAGTTTTACTAGAGAGAATTGACTGAAAATGCTTGGAATGTTGTATAGAATCAAGATATGGAACAGTAAATATCTTGTTTAGATAATTGGTTTCTTTCATACATATATTTTATCACAATGAAGATTCAGAAAATGCTTTATTGATGTTTTTAATTAACAAAACATTAATAATAGAACTAGAATTTTCTATAGATAAATGCTAAAATATTATTGTGTTATCGAACACTTTGCTCAGGAACATGTATTCACGTTTGGCGACTAGCATACATGTTCTTTTTTTTGTTCCCTTTCTTCATTAAAAATGCCTGCATTTTCTAATATGTGCAGGCATTTTATTATTTTTGAACTTTCAAATACGATCCCCATATGGCAATGATTTAATATAGTCTTCCATAAACTGCCAGTCAGGAATATATCCATCATCCGAATATTTTTTACTTTCATCATAAAACGGTGTGCCATCTAAGTTATATTGAATTGGAAGTTTAATATAAGATTTATTTATAAGTTCTCTTCGTTTTTTTCGACCATAACTATATCTATCCTTTGATTCAAATTCAAGCATAGTAACCATGAAAATTAATACCTTTTCGCTCATATTGTATCGTGGATACATGCCTTGGACATGTGAAAGACCAATAAAATCGTAATGCTGATAAAAAAATGTTTCACCTTCCCATGTATCACTAAATGTTATAACCCCGCCTTTTTCAGTAGGTTCATAATTGACATACCCAGCAACACCATTATTATATGACTGATTTACAACCAACGGTGTCACTCCATCTTCAACACAATCACTAGATGTTACATCTTTTAATGATTTTGTGGGATGTATATCAAAAAAATTTCCTACTTTAAATTCTTTCCAATTCTCAATATCAAGAGGTAATTCATCGGAACTTTTATTTGATGTTGTCAACGGTTTATGACGCAAAGATTTAATATACTCTTCCATAAACTGCCAATCGGGAACATAGCCCTCTTCTGAGTACGTATAGTTAGGGTCGATATACGGTGTTCCATCTACGTTATACTCGATTGGAAGTCTAATAACAGTATTTTGAATTCTATCAATCAAAAAAGCTCGCCCATAGGAATATTTATACTGTTCATTTTTCAATATACCAACAATAAATAATCCATTATATCTATTTAACCATTTTGCACGAATAACCACCATATGGTCACCTGTAACGAAATCTTCATCTTGATAAAAACAAGTAGCAGTCGTGTCCCCAATTGAAATAGCATTTCCTTTTTCCACATATTTTCGAGGAATCTCTAATGCACTTACAATCATCTCACAACCGTTATTTACTCCTGTTCTTGTAATATAACGAAGCCCTCCATGTCCAGTAAATTTTAAATCATCTTTATTAAACGCCTTTGCTTTATAGGGTTTATCAATCAAATTTCCAAATCTAAATTCTTTCCATTTATCTGTATCAAGATTCATAAACCTTACCTTCTTTCATAAGATACGCCAGATAATCATTCAAGGTCCGTTGAAAATCATCTTGTGTTAATTTACTGTAATCTGTCTTCATATATGCTTCGCAAAGCCACTCGTCTTCTCCTGAAACTTCGGTAGTTGCAGATAAACCATCTTGTGATTTATGATTTCTAAACAATCTCAACCAATCCTCTTCAATGCTTTTCCATTCACTGTTACCTTCATTATCAAATTGTTCTACACGGCCAAGATTCTTTTTCTTTTTAAACCCGTCTTCCTTGTAATAACCAAAGAATGTTTCTTTTACTGTACCATCTGGCTTTATATGAGGCTCACCCAACGTAAAAACCATACAACAGGCAGACACAGCTGCACCTGGATAGAAAATTTCATTCGGTAAAGTAAAAACAGCATCTAATGTATTTTGTTCAAGCATCGCAATCTTTTCTTCTTGAATAATCATTTTTGAACCAATAGCAGCCGATACAGGTAGTAAAACAGCCATTTTCACCGCTTTTCGAGGCTGACCATTGCATTCTCTTTCATCGTTCATTTCTTGGATTACATCTGAAAGATAATGAACAAATACAAGCCCCTTTGTAGGATCTTCTTTACCATCTTTTGCTTTACCCCAATTTGCTTTGTATTTGTCAGGAATTCCTTTAGGTTTTGCATTATAAGGTGGATTAAATAGCAGAACATCTGGATTTGCATTTTTTATAAATTCTTTGCAATCAAAGCAACTTCCAAATTTGATGTTGCTATTTCCATCTCCGTGAATCAGCATATTTGTTGTTGCTAAACCATAGGCCTTTTCTTCATTTTCAATTCCATAAATGTGTTCTTTTTTTACTTTTTCCATCAATTCACGTGCTTCATCTTCACGTTTCCCTCGTTTGCAGTCAGCAAGTTCCTTAACCATTGCTTGCACAAGGAAAGAACCACTTCCACAAGTAGCATCAAGTACACGTTTTGTTCTATCAATATCTGTCACACGACACATAAATTCGGTAATATGGTCAGGTGTAAACGCCTGATTCTTATCTGCTTTTCCTGTATACTTATTAAAAGCAATAAAAAACATATTTAATATATCCTGCCCCTCAGAACTTTCAGTGTCTATATATCTATAAATATCCAACATAATTCTTTCAAGAATATCTATCCAATCTTCGGATTTCAAAGCTTTAACCTTTTGGTTTTCAAGAACATTTTTCTGAAGTAATTCTATCTTTTTTGTTTTATTTTCCGATCCATCAAGCAAATCTGACAGAACACCTTTGATAGCTCCTCTAATTCCTTCAGGTTTTAACAAACTCCAGATATCTTTCATTTCATCCACAAATTCCTTTGTAATCAAAACAATACCCTTCTTTTTTACAAGGTCTTTAATATACAAAAGACTCGTTCCAACAAATTGACTTCGTAGATTTTCATCAATATCTTTTTTATGCAACAATTCGTTTAATCGATATGTATTTTTCAGCACTGTTTCACGATCGTTAGATTTGTTAATTTTGAATAACTTTACATAATGTTCCATTCTATCCAGTGTTGTTTCATCATTCAATACATGTTCTTCATCTATAAATGATTTCCAAACTTTTATTTTATCATTGTTTGTGTTGGCAAGAATGCAAATAGCTTTTTTTCCGGGATGGATTGCTTTTTCCGCTTCTAAATACTCACGCAATTGTTTTTCATCGTTTTCAACAAAATTCTGTTTTGTCTCAATCAAGACAACAACATCCTCAGATTCAAATCGAATATCTAATTTAAAATGTGACACAGAGTGTCCAAGTTTGGATTCTAATTCAGATCTTCCTCCAGCTGCTTGAACATAACTATATTCACCCGCTTCTATGTTGCTCGTCACAAAATCTTTACCCACTATTTCTACCATATCATGTCTAAGCATTTTAACAACTCCCTATATTTAACGTCTATTTTTATTAAAGCGATGTAAAAACATCTTGTGTTAACTCAAAAATATTCTGAAGATACTTATTTATCAAGAAAATTATCAACTAACATTGTATATGCTACAAGCTTTTTCATATACATTGGGGTTTTGCTTTTTTCATATTCCCAATCTTGCACAGTACGACTTGGCACGGAATAAACCTTTGAAAAAGCATTGAAAGTAAGCTTTAAGGTTGCTCTCATTTCTTTAAGTGTCATATGAGAAAATATAAAGATATAAGTCAGCATGTCTGGTAAAACTGACCCGCCTTCTATTTCATCCGTCCAATCTTGCATACTACATTCTGCTATATACATATCACAATCATTATATTTTAATGCTTGATCGTATAATTCTGAAAACAATTCATATTTAATCATAATATCTGCATCCTTTATCCTCACAATCTTTATCTACATTTTCATGCCTACCAAATTCATTTGTCTTTATCGTTAATTCTCAAAACAACACATTCAACACTTTAACATAATGTATACATCAGCTTTATACATCTATACAATAACACGAAATCCGTGATACGTAAACGTAAAAATCACGTATAACGTGAAGAGTAATACATGGACAATTTAAGTATTCTATAACCAATAAGAATTACTTCTTTTTAAACTGAATACTAAGTACAATTTGTTCATCAAAATCAAAGATAATTTTTGAAATCATATCATGGACATATGCATATTTTTCATCTTGCGTCATTTCAAAATATTTTGAATTGGATACAATGTCTAAAGAACTTAATTCTTTTAAAGCCATATTCCTTTCCTTCTCCAATTTAGCCATAGTAAATTTATATGTGTCAAAATCAATGATGTTTTCTTTATAGGCATTGAACACTTCTTCTTTCTTTTCTTCCAAAGATGATAATATCTGCTCTTTCTTTTTATGTTTTTCAAGAGCTTTGATTCTAAATTCTTCCAAGAATAAAGTTTCAAATATTTCTTTTTCTAAAAAGGTTTGATTTACTCTTTTATTACAGCTATCACAATAATAATATCTATATATTCTACTAACACCTGAATTGTGCTTAATAGTACATACGTGTTGCATCATTTTCCCACATGAGCAATAGACCAAATGATGAAAAGTATATGTTTGTTTGTCCAAACTATGCACTTCCCTGTGTGCTGCCATTTTAAGTAATTCATTATATTTATTTAAATTCATGATTGGAGGAACAAAGTCATCATAAGAAACACCGTGAAACTCAAAGATCCCTATATTCATTTTTCGAATCAACAATTCCTTTAGATGTCTCCAAGATTTACGATACTCATATTTAGTAAACACCATTTTGCTTATATCCTGTAAACTATACCCTTCTATATAACAATCCGTCATATAATTAATAATTTCAGCTTCATTTTCATTTATTACAAGTTTCCCATCATCGGTTTTATCCCAACCATATGGAGCTTTCCCTCCGCATGGGTATTTTCCACTTCGTGCCATCTGTTCGAGTCCTGCAATGGTTCTTTCACTGATGACCTCTCTTTCCCACTGACTTATCAACGATAATAGACCTACAAACATTCTTCCATTAGCTGATGTGATATCCAGTCTATCTACAACGGCAACTAAAGAACAATCATAAGCCATCACCTGTTTTATTAGTTTATAAGTATCAACAACATTTCTGGTTAAACGGTCTAACTTGAACGCAATAATTGTATGTATTTTTCCTTTTTCCATATCATCAAGCATTCTTGCCATTTCAGGACGTTCTAAATTTTTGGCAGAATAACCATCATCTTTATAGATTTCAACTTCAGCATCAGGATAATACAAATCTATATACTTCTTACATTGTACCTCCTGATCGCCTAATCCGTATCCGTTACGTGCTTGGTCTAAAGTGGATACTCGTAAATACATAGCTATAATTCTCTTCATAAATCATTGTCCTCCTAAAAGAAAAAAATGTGTAGATGGCAGTACTGCCACCTACACATAATTATTGATGATTTGCTTTGTATTCATTTACATATCTGTAGTAGGTGGCTTTCTTCATCTTTAGCTCTCGCATTAATTCTAACGAACCCAGCTCACCTTTTATTACCTTCTGGTAATGCTTTGCAAAATCCTTTGCCGACATTACACGCTTTCTACCATACTCTTCCCAATTACCGTGTAATCTTTTTTCTTCGATTCCTTCTCGTTGCCTCTTTTCCCTTCTTTGCATTTCTGTTTCTGCCTGCATAGCATAAATTTCAATTATTACTTTATTGATTGTTTCAGTAATTAATTTATTCATCTTATCAGCTTCTTCAGGCAATTCAATCGTTGTTGTAGGAATATCAAGAATCATGACTCTAATTCCATGTTCTTCATAATATCTCAACTCATCACAAATAGCTTTTTTATTTCTTGCAAGTCGATCCAGTTCATAAATTACTAAAGTATCCCCTTCACGTAATACATCTTCTTTCAAAACTGTATAACGTGGACGATCAAATGTTTTTCCTGAGATTTTATCAACAAATACTTTTTGCAATGGATAATTGTGTTTTTCACAAAATGATTTGATTCCGTCTACACCTCGATCTAAATTCTGCTCTTTTGTACTGACTCTATGATAACCATAAAACATAATTCTCACCTACATTCCTACAACTATTATAAAGCAATAGTTCCGAAATGTATACATTATGAGACTATCAAAAATAATCACCTACGCTAGTATCAAAAAGTATGAAAGATTTAAAATGAGACTAGTATCACTTAATGAGACATGTTTATAAAGAATATGAAAACCTGTATATTCTATCCCTAGAATGAATTCACTATCGTTTCTTCTTTTTAGAAAAAACGAGTTCCCAGTCAATATAATCCTTATTATTAAATGATCTTGGCTTATTCTTTATTTTTATGCCCGCCTCATAATTTTTTTCTTTACCTTTAGAGTACAAAGTGAATTTTGGACATTTTCCATTCAAAAGAGATCTTATATCCTTTTCACTTAGTTCAATTTCATTTCCAAATACATTGACTTTTTTCTGCAATGCAAATGAACATTGTGTCCTGTCATCTTTTTTGTGAGAATAAAAATCTCCATGTTTCCCTTTTAATTTATAAATAGGCTTGCCACACCACGGACAACTACCATACTCCGTCCATTCACTGGACTTATCATACTGACTTAACGAATAGTTGGATAAATTACTAAAATAGTCATTCAAAAATGATTTTGTTTCTATCAATGCATCATCAATCGATAAATTCCCTTTATAGACTGATTTCAATGTTTTCTGCATTTCTACAGTCCTTGCAGGCGACATATCACAATGAACTTTCTGTAAAGATTCAACCATGTATTTTCCTTTAGACTCAATTCTATACACATTTCGCTTTAATGAAATGTATCCAACATTTATAGCCTTTTCTATAATACCCGCACGTGTTGCTTCCGTTCCAATCTCACAGCCATCAAGCAACGACTTATATTCATCATCAAGAGAATCATTCTCTTTTTTAAAAGGATGTGTTAGATAATTACCCAACGTCTCAACCGTATAGTGACTTGGAGGAGACGTTTTCTTTTCTACTGGTTTAAAATCCACAGGAATTTGCTCACCTATCTTTAAATCTGGCAAGCTAACATTCTTGGCATCATCCATTTCATATTTCATCCACCCTAGTGACTTAAACATTTTTCCTTTTAACTGAATTGACTCAGGTTTATATCTTCCTACTTGTATATCAATCACAGATTCAGTAACAACGCATTCTTCCTTTGTGAACACTGAGAAAAAGCGATTGTATATTGTTGTATAAACATTTGCCTCTTTCTCTGACAAAGAAGAAATATCTGCAATCTTTTCTGTTGGAGATAATGCGGAGTGAGATTCAATCTTAGAATCATCAAAAACACGTTTAGTATCTTTATAAATCAATTCTCCATTCCTATCATGAATTTGAATTAGGTTCTTCACTTTGTCTTTCTCATTTTCACTTAAAAACTCTGTATTTGTTCTAGGATATGTTACAAGGCCCATCTCATATAGACTTTGAACAATTGATAATGTTTCGGCAGGCTTTAGTTTAAACTTCTTTCCACAATATCCCTGCAACTTACTTAAAGAAAAAAGACGAGGACTGTTCTTGACAGTATCTCTGGAAGAAACATCCACAACATTCCCTCCAGATGTATTATAATCATCACAAACTGATAAAGCATTGGATCTTTCATTTATGTCAAATTTCAATTTTGAAACAAGTTCAACACCATCTACATTTGAAATCAACGAATAATACTTTTGAGGAACAAACTCATCTATAGACTTGTCCCTCTCATATATAGCGATGACTATGGGACAAATAACACGTCCAATCGACATTGTTTGATTCGCAATGGATGAAATTGATCTTGTTAAATTAATTCCAAGAATCCAGTCTATATATGTTCTGGCAAGCCCTTCATAATACAAATTATCATATTCAGAATCTAGCTTTCTCTCCTTCATTTGCTTAATAATTGTTTGAGGAGTCTGATCTGGCAACCATAAACGAGTGATCTTCTTATAAGATTTTAATCCCGCACTCAAGATAAGCCGAACAATAACCTCACCTTCACGATCTGCATCTCCTGCACAAAGGATTTCATCTGTTTCAGAACTATTTATCAGATTACATATTATATCGAATTGCTTTTTAACATCCTTCTTTAAATCAAATTCAAATGGATCAGGATAAAAAGGAAGATTCTCCCCCCAAGGAACTTTATGGCCAAAGTATGCATCCATATCTTTCAGTTCCAGTAAATGCCCAAAAGCATATGTGACCGCAATTTCTCCGTTTGATAAATATCCATCATATTTATCATAAACTCCAAGAGCACTTGCAATCGTCCTACCTAAGTTTGGCTTTTCTGCAATAATAACTTTCATTTATACCTCCAAGAAATAAAGATGGCAGTACTGCCACCTTTATCATCGTGATCTATTCATTTCTTTTTCATGTCCTGCTGAACGATTCATTTCATCAATAGAAACTGTTTTTCCAGACATTTCTCGCATTTGTTGCAAAACGCTTTTATTTTGTGATTTATCAACACTTTTATTTTGACTCTGAACCTTATTTTTTTCTTCTTTATACTGATTCAACCTTTCATTCCAACTACTTGCATGAGCAGGACTAACATATCTAACATCTATCCCATTGTTATTAAATGAATCAAAACAAGATACAATATGCATTGCGGATAGGCTGCCACTTTCATTTCCGTCCTTGCTAGGCATATAGGCAACTCCTTTAAACTGATATTTATCATTGATGGACTTGATACCATTAATTTTTGATTCATTGAGATTTCCGCCAGAAATAAATGCATATTTAGCTAAATTCCTGCCAGTTTCCTTCAGTAGAGACATATATGAAAGCATATCCATATTGGATTCAAATACCAGTAATTGTTTTTCGCATGATGGAACCAAATCTGTTCTAGTTTGAATAAAGGTTTCAGCCTTGTCATCAATAAACATTTCCTTATTTGTTTTAGAAAGAGTACTCAAAATATTGGCATCAATTCCTTTGCTTTCTAAAATTGAAATAGACTGCATTAACAAATCATTTTTATTTAATTGTATATCAACCGGAGAAACATCCTTTGCTTTAGGAATAGACTTAACTAAATCATTTATATCCTTTAGCACATGTGTTTTAATCGTATCCAAAGAAATTGTGTTGTTTCTGTATCCAACAATAATATCATTCCAGTCTTTGCAGGATGGAATATCAGGAATAATCGGTTTAGCATCTATGCCGGTTTTAGATAATTTACTTGAAATCTCCTTAGCTTTGTTCTGCCCCCAGTTTTCCTTTCCTTCATAGTCATTGTCAAATAATATGCGAACTGTATTATAGCCATATTCTTTACATGTTTCAGGTATGCATATATCATGATTAATCGAACTACATGACAGATATGCAAACTGTGTATAATCTACGCCACACTCTTTTAGTAAAGACATGTAGGAAATCATATCAATGTTTGCTTCAAATACTAGAAGTGGCTTATCCGCATTTCCCTTTTCTCCAAATTCGCCTTTAGTCTCTGGATCATAAAACCACCCAACTTTGTAATTACAATTTTTAAAATCTCCTTTAAACTTGATTTTAGGAGAAACTGAACGCTGACATACGGCCGAAATATACATATTATCTTTACGGCCAACAAACGCAACCTTTGGACCATAGCTATCTGAAATCTGATAAATCATATTTTCACCAATCATTTTATTGACAATATCTCTGTCTAAACCTCTTGTTTTTGTAAGATATGCAATTGATTGCCTCATAGATTTATTATCTTCAGAATCATAATTTAATTCCTTTAACTGATTATATAAATCACGGTGCCTATCTTGGTCAGATAATTCTGTAGGCTTTTCTCTGACTGCCTCGACAAATTCCTTATCCAAATCAATATTTGGCATCAACTTTAATACAGCTTCTTTAAAACCCACATTCATTATTTCCCTATACAGGCTTACGCATCCACCCCTTTTCCCTTGACTGTTCCAAAAGAAAAAGTTACGTTTTAAATCAAGAACAAGTGAATCATGATCTCGATCACGCAATGAATAGCGACCATTATTTTCAAGATTCAAACCACATAGTATTGCAACGTCATCAATCTTCATTTGCAAATCGATTTGTCTTGCAATCTCATTTAAATCATGAGACTTGGATTTTTTACTTTGCTTCTGACTGCTATCATTCTTTTCCGCCCTATCATCAGATTCTTGTTCCTGCTTTACTTCAGTTTCATCTTTTTTCTCATCTTCCGTCTTTGCAGAATCTTCAGATGGTGTCAAAGTGGCAGTACTGCCATCCTCCATAGTATTTTGAATAGCTTGTGTATCCGCTGAAATTTCTTCGGTAGAATTCACGCTTTCAACATCTTTAGACTCATCATCAGTACTTAATAATATATCATTCACACTGTCATCAATATCTTCCAGATTATGATTTACGCCTTCAACCGCATGCTCCATCTGTTTTTCATATTCTTTTTCAAGACCAAGATACCTTATCTGTTCTTTTCCAAGGTAGAAATTATAATATCCTTCTTTATCAAGGATTCCCTGATACACATCATCTACAATTGTATCTTTATATACATCAAAGGCATCTGAATAGGAAGAATAATATTCCTTATCATATTCAGTTTCAATCATAATTGACCCATTTGAGTCCTCTCTTATATCCCATCCTAGAGATTCAAGGTCCTTTACAAAGTTACGAACAATACTGCGTTTTAAATTGTTATCATAATTTTGCTGAGCTTCTATAACCGATAAAGATGATGGGTTGACTGTTTGACGTATGACTTGATCTGTATCAAATCTATTTTTTATATTGTTATATTCATTCATAATAACCCTCCAAATTAAAAGATGGCAGTACTGCCATCTTTTCTAAATATCGAATAAATTTTCATCTACATTGTAGTCATTCATTATATTTTTAAACTGGATGTTATTGCAATTCATAAATAACAATTTAGTGTCATTAATAAAATCAGCTATAAAGTCACAATAATCTTCATAATTAAGATTTTTTAAATCCTGCTTAAAAAAATCCAGTTCAGTTACATCCGCATTTTGGACAAGATATTCTTTTTCCATACTTAGCTTCATTTAAATCACATCCATTCCTTAATATCATTTATTTTGACTCCGTTGGTTCAGCATGACTTTTTTCTTCTTCTTTAATGGAAATACCTTTTGACAATTTTTCCATCAAGTCATGAGTTTCTGATCTAAGGCGAGGCTGTTCAACAGATAAATCACCAATTTCCTTTTGCAAAGCTTCCAGCTCATCTAGATAAGACTGAAATGCAATATGAAAACAAGAAATCAATTCATGCAAATGCCTATAAACAGTAATTTTCTCCTCCTCTTTAAACTTTATAGAAGAAAATTCATGTGGAGTCTTAATCTTGAGTTCTTCTCCAAATACAAATAGTATTAGATTCTTATAAAACATTTGCTTAGCCTTGTCTGAAAAATGATAGAAGTCAAACATCTTTAAATAAGACTCAATAAATATATCCTGCCATCCATTTTTTAAAATACGTTCAAATTCAGCATAATTTTTCTTTTTATCAATCACTCTTTCAATCGAAGATTTACGTGTATATTTCAACTTTTTATGTTTAGAAATCTCTAATTCATCTAAATAATATGTATCAATTAAGTCGAAATGAAAAGTATTATTATCTTTCTCATATACAGGCTTTAACAATTTTACAGGTTTAGCATTTAAGAAGGGTTTATTTTCATCATCTGTACCTAGTATATAATCCCATCTCTGCAAAGTGTTTACAATAAATCTATTTGAAGGTCTACAATCCATAGCAATCAAAGCACAATTGAACCATTCAAGTTCTGTGTTGAATTTCATAACTTTTATGTTTCTTATGAAAATACTTTTATCTTTGAATGCACAATTTATAATATGTTCTCGAATCTGATCTAATATTTTCTTTATATTCTCTTCCATCATGAATTCTCCTTGAAGATGCATTCATAGCCAATAGATTTATCATCCTGAAATACAGGCTTGATTTTAAACTGTTGAGATGATGTTTGACCATAACTATAAGCAGCCTGATAACATTCGACATCATTATTGTTATAATCCTTTGTATAGTACTTGGAATTCTTACGATTTGTCTTCACGTCCGATTCTCCTTGTGACCATATCACATCTACCCCTTTTTCCTCTGGAACATTCTCACTGTTTTCTGATCCTTTCATATAGGATACATATTCCTGAATCTCTTCATCAGATAAATTCCAACTAGCAGGAATTTCTATTCCATCTACAGTTATAATTTGCTCTGCAACATCCACATTTTCGCCAGTTACTGGATCTTTCTTTTCATTAGTAATTGTTTTTACAGTACGAGTGTCATCTTGAAGACTATGTACTTTATATGTATATTCCGTTTTATTGAATTTTACATTTGCTAATTTGAATAAATCACTGTCATATACCAATTTAATAGTTACTTTATCACCATTTTTAAGTTCCTTATTGTTTTTAACTGTATACTGTAGCGACTGAATCAATTTCTTAATACTTTCATCATTTCCAGTGTAGTGTATTTTATGACTCGTTACTTCAATTTCTCCAGAACCATTCCAACCAGTCTCTTTGATTTCAATATTTTCAAAAGGCTTTAATTCAACAGGCTCCTTCTTCTGACAGGCAGTCATAAAGAAAATACAAAAAAATATAAAAAATAAACATTTAGTTCTTTTCATCATAATATCACCTTATCTTTTATTAAATTGGTACAGCATACGATACATTTCCATAGTAAGCACGCAACTGTGAACTTGAGTATGTAGCTGTGTGCCAGTCTGTAATAGCAACAGCATAATCATTTGTGACACCATCCAGATTTCCTTCTTGAATAGTAATCTGATCTCCGTTTACAGCCACTACGATCCAAACATGGTTATGTGCCATATCACTTGAGCCAACGGCACCAGCTTTTGGTTCTTTAGAATATTTAAATTTATCACCATGAACACTTAATAATTCGCTAACGCATTGATAGCCGTTTCCAGAGAAACCTGGGTCATATCCATAAATTTCATAAAAGCGCCCCCATGCAAACCATGTACACTGACCATACAAATGACTTCTTGCGTATGGATTTTTAGTGATCCATGCATCTGTGTTAGAAAAATCTGGAGATCCAGTTAAATCCCCACTTCCTTGTTTCATGGCTCTTTCTACTTTGGCAACTGAACCTTTCCATTTATGGTTTTGATCAAAATTGTTGTTTAAGCTTGAAAATCCGGCCGCATGAAGTTTAGGCAATGTAGTACGACTTACGTCTCCATAGAACTCAATCATTGACCCGTCTTGTGACAGACACGCATGACTACTATCATTGTTTCCTTTATGCGTATGTTTATCCGCTTTGATATCGCAAATAATAATGTAAATCTGTTCCCCAGAATCCAACGTCAACCGAAATTTTTCGCCAATAGTTGATGTATAATAGGTGGCCATCGCATTGCAATACCATTTATAACCCCCGTCTTCAATATAGGCTAGTCCCCATTCATCGTGTTGGACCTGTCCATATTTATTTCCAAACAGTAGCTTATATTGTTCAGACGACGTGCTTGTAACAGCTGTTTCATTTGCCAAATCTTTTGTTGAGTTACCAATATCACACATTTTGATTTCCGTAAATGTATAACTCTGAGACGAAATAAACCCTAACACACTGGAAATAACAATAAAGAGACACATAAACAGAAGCAAAACAGGAATCAAACAAACAAGCACTGATGCTATAACAGGAACGGTTGCTATTGCTGTAAAAACAGCAGACAAAGAATTAATGATTGCTTTCCCAATATTCTTCAAGGTACGAATAGGATGACGAACGCTTGATGCAATCCGATAGATACTTCTTCTTTCCTGCCATACTTTTCCTATAGATCTTGACGTTCCACGAAGAGCCTTGTTTGCATACCACATAGTTTTATTTGTGGTTGAGTCAGCGTCATTACCCCTTATCATTGCGTTTGTTAATTTACGAGACTGATTACGGATTGTCATCTGTGTTGATCTACTCAAAGAAAATCTTTTGCGTTTTAAATAATTGCTATAGGTTTGAACATGGGCCTGTCTTGACACTGTTCTGTCATATGCATTGGATTTGAACTTAGTCACAATAGCATCTTTTCTGTCCATAACCGAAGAACCTGCCATCTGATTTGGAACATAACGATTTTGAGCTAAATTATGTCTATAAAGAATAGCATCTTTCCGTGACTTTCCAGATATGATATCTGTATAGTTCATTTGAGCAGGTTTAACATTATGTAACTGTACATTTTCAAATGACTTAGACTTTTCTTTGATATGCTCCATGCGTTTGTCATTATAGACAATCTTTGATCCAATTTTTATAATCGGGCTTGCAACACCTCTAGTCATTCGCACTGCATTTTGTGCAATCATTGCGGAATTCCCTGCAAGGAACATTCCTGCATCTGATGTTAAATCGTGTTTTCCATACCCTCCAACATCATAGACATCAGGCGTATAGCGATTGATCTGTGTAGCAACTGTAGATATTGTTCCACGAGACACATCATGTGCTGCATACACAGAATTAGATAACAGGTGTTTACCAGAATCTAATGTTCTCCCTCCTACATCGACTGCTACAGCTGAAGAATAGGAAGTCGCTTTGATAGTTTCTCGTAATGCAATCTTTCCTGCATTGATAATTTGTTGTTTATTTACATTAACCAAAATGAACCTCCTTAAAACAAAAAGATGGCAGTACTGCCACCTTAGTTAAAAATTAATTGCATACCTAAATAAATGCCATCACTATCCTGAATTGGCGTACATGAACCAGTATATCCAGAAGACAGCAAATCACTCTGACAAGCACTTGGAGCACTTGACATATCATAGCCTTGAGAAAACAAATACTGTTTATTTGAAGGCTTAGGACGTGTAGGTTGAACTGGAACAGTCTGAGTTTGCTGTGGAGCCTGTTGAACAGATTGCTGTGGTACTTGATAACTCTGACTGTTTTGTGAAGATGAGTTCTGCGTTTGAGGATTCTGCGTTGGCTGACTTTCATTTTGAGAAGATTCAACATTTTTAGATTCCTCTGATTCATCTTTCTTCTCCTCATGAATTTCCTTCTTTTCTTTTTTAGCATTTATACATATAGGCACTGACTTCTTTGATATATTTCCACTTTTATCTTTCGCTTCAATAATCAGATGTACTGTATCCCCATAAGAATATTTTTCTTCCTTGATATACTTCTTGATTTTTATCTTACTGTCAGGAGTTTGATTGTCTGAAACCGAATAGTATGAATCTACTTTTAATTTCCGTACATCTTTTAACTCCATGTTTGGATTGATATCCTTATTGATTTTAATGACTGGCTCTTTAGTATCCACCACATGAATTTCTATCATCTGCTTGGGAATTGATCCATCTGTGTATTTACCTGTAATGGTCTGACTGCCAAGTTTAAACACATCAATTTCATCAAATGTAATTTCATAGCCATTCACTGAAATCGTATTTGAGCTGATCTTGTCGCTTTTCTCAACAGGATTTCCTGCAACCGTTTCAATCAGATCAACAACACGCACAGGATTTCCGTATTCAACCGTATCCTTTTTTAATGTTATTCCATGATTATCTCTGAATACAAAAAGAAAAAGAAAACAAAGTATCCCGAAAATTGATATTCCTATCACGAACATTTTGAAATAATGTTTGAAATCAGCATCTTCAAGAAAGTTCATAAGTCCCTTTCAGATTCCTTTTCTTTATGTTCTTTTGATGGGGTCTGGTATTCCTTCTGCAATTGCTTATTCAACGATTTATTTTGATAGACCTCTCCCTTTTCTATAACATAATTACAGATTTTATCTGCATCTTTAACAGCATCTTCCAGATATTTATAGTTATCCTTTATTGCGGTAGACCAGCTTTGGATATATGCGACATTGTTATTTTCGTTCATGCTTGTGTCTATACCTAACTCAGCACAAATATAAGCAGAAGCAATTTCCGCACGCAATTCTTCTTTTGCATACTCCTCGCTTCCAAATTCACCAGTTACCTCTCTTTCTAGACCTTTGGAAGTACTATGAGCAATTTCATGAGCCAAGGTAGATAATAATGCTTCTTTATTAAAGAAGTGATTATCTGGTGGTAAAACAATTCTATGCTTATCGATATCGTAATAACATCGCTCATTTATTTTAGATTGATAAAACTCAACGCCAGTCTCCTTCATAAAACCTTTTAAAAATTCAAATTTCTCATCATTAGAGTAGATATGTTGTTGAGGATCCCTTTCAATTTCCTTTACTAAGTCCTCACTAAACACGTATTTTACACTAGCGTAAGCCCATTTAAAATTACTTTCTGTCGCTTCGCCAGACCGTATCATTTCTGATTTCTTTGAAACTCCAACTAACTTTCTTTCTGAATAATCTGTTGCACCATCTTTGAAATAGTTAAACATCGGGTAAATAACAGGAATTCCTTTTCCTTTTGCATTTTCAAGATGATATCCTTTTTCTTTTATCTGATTAAATGTGTAGAAGCGATTTCCTTCATATTTTTCTTCCTGACTGTAAAAAGTAAGAAGAAAACGATTCAATCCGGAATACTTGCGATTACTGATGCCATTGCAGGCACCACTTCCAATCTTCCAATTTTTGCTCCACTCTTCCTTTTTGTCATCTAAGCAATGAATAAAACGTTCTGCAAGCTGCTGCTTCACGATTTCTGCTTTATCATTTTTCACAACCGTCACCTCCAACTCTAAACATTAGTACGCATTGTACTCGTAGTATTTTCTAAATCCAGCTTCATATGCTGTAATGCCTGTAAAGATTTATCAACATTTGCATCCTTTACTTTGGATGCGTTATTTAAATCTTGATATATACCATCTACATAACCATTATCTAAATCAGAATCTATAAAACGCTTAGCTTCTTTATCGTTATATAGTGCAACAAGTAATTTAGCACCAATTTCTGAACGACACCCTAATGTCATCCCTTCATTGATAAGAATCTTATAATTGTTGTTTTCTCTATAGATATATGGATATTTTCTTTCTGTATCCTTGTAGAAATCTTCTTTAGCATGAATCTCATAGTTTTTATCAGGAACCTTTTTGATGACATCAAGATTGTTCATCAATAATAAGACCACATCCTGTGTTCGGGAATCCTCATACGTTACTGTATTTTTGCTACAATCTACATCCGTATTTCCATTCTCCTGCTCTGAATGAGCATTAGAATCTTCAGAATTGTCATTTGAATATTCTGAAGATGAATCATTTGAAGAAACATGTTCGACATTTTGATTCTGTACTTCAGTATCATCATTTGATGAAGTGGCAGTACTGCCATCCTTATTCAAGGGCACTGGATTTGATAAACACTCTACATTCGCCGATTCCATATAATAACGATTTTCTTTTGTCACATGGAAATCACCGTAAACACGAATGACTGCACCACCAATTAATAGTTCCCCTTTGCACTTCCCTGTTGATGGATCAATCTCATCAAAGACACTTCGAAATTCATCTTCATTCCAAATACGACTAGAAAAATAATCTTTAAAATTAAATATCTGAGATTCCAAAGAAAGTGAGCTAATCGAAGACTCATCATCCCAACATAAAACTGTCATTTTTTTTAAACTAAACATATTGACCTCCTAGATGGCAGTACTGCCATCATTTTAATAATCCTCTGGATTAAATTGAAAACCTGTGGATCTTGATGAATCCGCTGAACCATTAGAAGATGAAACATCATATAATCTTTCACGATCCATAGTATGCTCATTTAACACTTTATGATTATTGATATCAGTCACCACTGAATCAAGTTCATTTGAATTCAGCCCATCATCCTTTTTTGGAGCATATGCAGGCATCATTACCTCACGCATTTTTGTTTCATTTTCATCCTTTTCACGCTGTTCTTTTTGTAATCGTAAAGATTCTTCCTGAAGTTTACGAATTCTTTTTTCCTCCATTTTTTTCTTGTCTTCTGGGTCAGTATTCCACATTTCATAACAAATCGTATTCTTAGGGAACTTATCTGTAAATGGAACAATGGTCTTACCGTAACGAATCAAGCCAGAACCTCTAGGAGCATTCTGAACATATCTGCATTGCTCATCAGATAAATTTAATAATCCTTTTAACTGAACTAAGTCTAATTTTTCCTGACGTAGCATAATAAAGAAATCTGAGTTTGCAAGCATTGTACTTGTCTTATCTGAACGTAAAAGGTCAGTAACATTTTGTGTGATACCAGTACATGCACCACCAAATTTACGCACCCATTTCCAGAACTCATACAAGAAGTTTTCAGAATATTCATTATCGAGCAAACGATAGATTTCATCTATATAGACCCAAGTATCTTTTCCTTGCTCATAATTTTTAAGCATCTGTTCTTTAATAGTTTCCAAGATGATTTTGTTCCCAAGCGACTTAATAGATTCTGACATATCATGAATATCAAACACCACCATTCGACTATTAATGTTCACATTTGATTCATGTGCAAATAAATCATAAGTACCTTCAACGTAAGTCCATAATCCTTCATACATTTGATGAGCAACATCCCCTTGATAATTCCCTAAATATTCATGGAATGTTTTTAAAGTAGGCATGTGAGCATTTCTTGGATCTGTTGTTAATTTTGCTTCGTAATCCAAAAACATGGAATGTACGATCTGGTCTACAATTGACTTTTGTTCTCCAGTTAAATATCCATTTACCCCAATCATTTCAGCCATCATAACAATAGCTATTTCTGCTTTACGTGACAAAAAATCTGTCCTCGATATATCCCCATCAAATGGATTAAAATGTAAACTTGAATTTGTATCCACCTGAAGAATCTGACATTCCTTTTTGTTTGAAAACTTATTTAATCCATCTACAAGTTTCTTATACTCGCCCTGTGGGTCAATGATAATAATGCTTGCATTTGGATCACCCAAAAACAATGGAGTAATCTCTTTTTTTGCAATAAATGATTTACCCATTCCAGTAGGAGCCATGATGAACGCATTACGGTTTGCCAGACCTTTACGATTACATAAAATCATATTTCCTGTAGTCTTGTTGATACCATAGAAAATCGGCTGATCTTCATGCAATAATTCCTGAGATGTAAACGGCATGATATATGCACAATTATTGGTCAACAAAGGGCGTGACAGTCCCTCTTTTGGCAAGCCCAAAGGCAAAGCACAATTAAAACCAATTTCCTGCTCATAATCCATTTTAATAAAATCACAAGTCAATCTTTTCCCTGTACGTTCCACAAGGTTGATGACATTGTTCATTTCATCCATTGACTTAGCATTAACCAATACTAAAAATTGACAATTAAAGATCCTTTGATCATTGTCTTCAACAAGTTTACGCCAAGTATTAACAGCTTCACTTTGAGAACGTAGATTTGGTGGAAGGGTTCCTGAAAAGTTAGCACGAGCTAGATTCTTTTCGTTTTCTGCCTGAATCTGCATATCTACCTTTTCGTATGTTCTGTTGATTAAGGCAATTGAATCCTCTTTAGACTGCAACTGCATATGAAATGTCATTACTATATTGCTTTCAATCTTTGACAGTTCATAAATCAAATCATCCTTTAACCAAGTAGGATAGTTTTGAATGACCATTGCACAGCAATATCTTTCACCCATCGTAAAGTAATCTTTTTTAAAATTAAATGAATATGGCGTAATATAATCTTTCGTTGAATTTCCAATATTTAGATCACTGTATTTAAAATCAAAATGACGAGATGGAAATGTAATAGAAGCTAAAGTTTCGAGTCTTTCCTGTCCAGACATCACTTCAGCTTCACACCCAAGATTGGAGAGCTGATCGCAGAAGTTTTCAGCAAGAAGATCTAATGTTTTTTTAGCCTCTTGATAGTTTCTTTCTTTGCAAGTGAAAGTAAAAATCTTGTCTGAAACAATAGAATTGTTCCCTAATTCCATGTTATCACGAACACGTTGGTTCAGTTCTGCACGGATTATGTCTAATCCATCTGCCCTATGTGGCATAATAATGTTTTTTTCAAATTCTTCTCTGTTCAATAAGCGATTATTGATAACTAGAGAAACATCTATATCATTTCCCAAAGACTGAAGAAAATCAGAATACATGCCAATAATCTGTTCCTTCATTTCGTTTGGGGCAATTTGATAGTTTATATCTGTAAATTTCACTGCACGAGAATAAAGATCATCATCCATACAGCAAATTCCATTCTCTAACATTTCTTTATAGCGAATTACATTCTGTGCGATACGAGCACGCTTGATTCTCTTTTTTGCATCTCTTTTACTTTCTGTATTCTCGGCAGAATTGTTTGTTGATTTGTTTGTCTTTTCTTGATTTCTTAGAAACATCTTTAAATCCTTTCTTTGTAAAATAATAGAGTTCATTTGAAAAAATCACTCTTTGTTTAACTGTAAAAAAACGATGTATGGCTGCCAACTTTTCCTGATAAGGTCTAGAGTTCTGCCATTTTGCCCATCCCATCGCAAATATTCCAAAACATAAAGCAATAGTTACATAAATACAAAGATCCTGTGGAAGATGTATAAGCATATATGAGATTAAATAAAAAGATAATCCCACTACCATTGCAATAAAAGACCAAAATAATTGTCTAACTGAAAGTCCTAAAAGAATTTTCTCTTCATAGGTCGTTATATCTTTAGGTACATAGGAAGATTCCATGATACCCTCCTTTCATTTATAAGAATAAGAAGATGGCAGTACTGCCACCTTCTTTCGTTAAGGCACACATCTTAACTTTCAAGAATATCTAGCGTTCTAAATCTGGATCAGATTTTTTTGGCTTATGTTCTACATTTTTGTTGATTTCTTTTGATAATTCTTTTTGGGTAGTCTTTTTCACATCTTTTTCGACTGTTACTACTTTTTTCTTTTCACGTATAAGCTTCGTATCAAAGATTTCCGCCATTTGTTTTCTGTTTAACTTAACAGGAACCGGCTTATCAAACTGATTCTTACCGTCAGGCGTGAAGATTGGATGTCCATCCGCATCTCTTAGACGCTGGCTTTCAAAATAGACTGTCCATGTAGATGTTTCACAATCCATATACATTACCTTTTTCTGGGCAATTTTTGTATCATGAACGGCATCTCTTGGAACCTGAATATAGGCTTTTCTAGAGTTAATATCAATTCCATTCACATCTTTTTCAAACTGGAATTCTCTGTGATTTGCAGAGGGCAGTAAAATACGATACATCAATAAAGGCTTACCATCTTTACCAGTTGCTCTGCTGTGTTCATAATCACGATACTCATTTGTTTTTGGATCTTTATACTTAGCTTTTAACATTTGTCTTGAAAAATATACATGTGGTGCTGCCATAACCTACCTCCCAATTTTTGTTCTAACTGCTATGAAGTTTCTCCGATGTGTGTGCAAGAAACTATATTAACGTGTATGACAAACCGTTAATACCAAAATTAATTAACCTGAAGCAATGATTTACTCCATCCTCCAGTCTGGAAGACTGCAATAAGCAATAAAATCGAGTATCCCATCATTGTGAACATTGCTCCAGTTGGATTACTCGAAACATTTTTCAACGCATCTCCAACCGATGCATTGACAATCTGTACATAAAAAATACAAACAATGCAGATAAAGACTCCTTGTAATGCCAAAGCCAATAATCTTTTAATAAAAGCAATACCAATATGTTTAAATTCATTGTTGCAGAATGTACAGAACGGTAATGGTGCAACAGCCGTAAAAACGTATATCTCAATAAAACGTATTTGGCACACAAGCTTGACAATAACAATGGAAGCATTGTTTATAACACCTACAAGTTGAGCAACAATATATCCACCAAGGATAGTTCCTGCTTCTTTTTCCTTATAATATGTGACCAGCTCCTGCGATATATCTTTTGTATTAAATTTAAGCAATTTAAAATACGAAGTATGTTGCATTCCTTTTATGACTTCACTTGAAATCTGGAAACACATTCCAATGATTACACTCATGTTTTTTGCAATTGTAATTGCAACAGCTACTTTCAAAAATGCCATTAAGATCCAATAGATTCCATCCAAACCTTTTGTATCCGTTCGGTTGAATATAGCAGCCAGCTCAAAGAAAAGAAACAAAGATATAACTACCGAAGCAACTCCTGTTCCAATTGAACTGGATAATCCTTCAGATGCCTTCCATAATGCCAAAGATGGAAACCCATCAATTTTGTCAGATGGTGCAGATTGTGCTAATGTCATGACATCATTCAGACTCACAAAATAATTTGCAAAAATGTCACCAATCGCATCTGCAAGACCTTTAAAAAAACTATCAAGCACTCTAATCATCCTCCTTTCGAGACAGCATCCATTGCATATCAGTTATGTATTTATTTAAAATGACCTTTTGACGGTCGATTGAATTTTCAATAATCGTGTTATTTTCTTTAAAAGATGCTTCCTGTCCTTTTAAAGATGCATCATCTACAAGTTTGTTTATAGAATACAGAGACAACTGTATTTCTTCTAAAACATCCAATAGATCTTTAGAAGCAATATATAGTTTTTCATTTAGAAAGAGTGCGTTCAACAAACTAGCGTTTAACGGCTCATAATGTTTATCTATCATAAGATTCAACTTTTCATTTTTAGCGTTTTCTATACATAAATCTAATTCATGTAACTTACTTTGATATTCCGTCATTTTATCCTCCAAAGAAGCAAAGATGGCAGTACTGCCATCTTTTATGTTCTAGCCAAAATTTACATTAATTGTAGTCAACCATGCAGCGGCTGCAATAATCAAAGCTCCACCAACAGCACGTAAAACACCTTGCTTGATGTCTTGCCCGTTATGGTCGTTCAATCCACCTGCCATGACAACAATACCCCAAACAGTCCAAACACCTCCAAAAGCAATTAAACCTTTTGAAATAATTTCAAAACCTTTTTCTAAATAATTCATTTTTTTACCTCATCTTTCTAAATATATAAAAAGATGGCAGTACTGCCATCTAATTACCAAAGTATTCAATGTTAAAAATTACTTATATCCGATTTTGGTAGAAAACCATCTACATCGTATCTTTCTTCATCCTGTATAGTTTCTTCAACAAATTCCAAATCATTCTGAGTCTGATATACAGCATCATTGCTTATCAGTAAATCAGTCTTTCCTGAGTATTCACCACGTCTGTATCCATCCATTTTACTTTCCGACTCCGTTTGATTTTTCTCAATATATTCATTTCGTGTTTTTTCACGTAATTTCTCTAATTGACGTACTTTTTCTAGGAAAACATCAATATCAAAGAAGTTCTGTTTAGCAATTTCTTTATCATGTGCATCACACGTTTCATCCACTCTTGGATGGTCCTTAACATCATATTTCCAGTCTTCATAGATATGCTGACCTTGAATATGAATCAAGCATTTACGATTATCTAGCATTGCAATATCACCAATAGAGTACACATCACTGGCAATCAACTGTTCACCAACTGTGTAGGATGAGCTGGTTCCTTTGCTAGTGGAATGTGTAACGTGAGTCACTGTTTCTTTTCCTGCCAGTTCAGAAATAACCTTTTGCGTTGTTGGACCTTTAGATCCTAAGAATAAAGTTATAGAGCAGTTTTCAAAAATTGCCTCCCAGTCATCGCCATACAACGACTTGGATTTAATCTGTGAAATACCTTGTACAATAACAGCCGTACTAATTTCACGTGAACGCATTGTACTGATTTTACGGTTAAAATCTGGCTGCTTCCCACAGTTGGCAAACTCATCATTAATAATTCTCACGTGTATTGGCAGTTTATGATCCGCACGAGCGTCTGCAATATAGTAAAGCTGCGTATACAACTGCTGAAGAATGATAGATGCCATGAAATTAAAAACATCATCTGAATCATTAATAACAATAAACAAAATAGATTTTCTTAATCTATTCTTTGGCAAATCCTCATACGAAGGCTTATCCGTTCTCCCTTTTGTAAATCTTTCGTAAACATCTCGATCAATATCAAGTGATAAATCTTTACATTCATTTTTCTTAGCAGAAGTAATCATTGGCTGTCCTAATCTTTCCAGATGTAGTTCATCTTTTTGGAGAATTCTTTTTAATTCAGGGGAAGCAAAGATAGACAATCGAACACCAATTGAAATTAAAATAGATTTTGCTGTCTTACCAGCTCCAAGCTTATAAATCTGATAATTCAAAATAGCCAGATCTCTATACGTGTAGGTAATAGCCCCATGCGTTTCAGCCGTATGTTCACTCTGCAATTGTTTAAACAGCCTATCCACATCCGATTCATATGTATCATTTCCATCTTCTTTAGCATCAGAATGCTGAAGAAGCATAAGAACCGTATTGAAGCTAAACAGGTTCTCATCCCCTCTGCATTCAGACATAATCAAATAAATCATGGACATAAGCCAAGTCATTTCGGCTTTAACAAAGAACTCATCCCCTCCAGATTTATTTTTATCTGACGTATTAGATATTAGATTCTGTACGAAACTTTGGACATCTTCAGGCTTTCTAAAATATTCAAATGGGTTGTATCCCATAGATTTATCCATCTTTACAAGATTCAGGTAGCCTACGTTATAACCGTTCTTTTCAAAAGCTTTACCACACTCTTCTGCAACAGAGCCTTTAGGATCAATTACAACGTAATTGCAATACATCTGAAGAATATTTGGCTTTACAAAATAACGTGTTTTCCCAGTTCCAGAACCACCGACAACAAAGATGTTGTCGTTGATTCCAGTATGCCAAGTATCCATATCTACTTTTACGTTCTTGCTTAGAATTATATTTGCATCCTCATCACGTTTTGCTTCAACTTTGTTCTCCAAGGCATCATTTTTCGATGCTTCTTCAAAAACATCACCTTTTCTTGAAGAGCCATACTCCCGCCCTTCCTTAGTATTCTTCTTGGAAGCATCACGGTAAATAACACCAATTATAATCATTCCATATAATGCAAAGCCTAAAAGGGATCCCTCTACAGTAGGTTTACAATATGGCAATATTTTATAACTGGAATTGATAGCTTTAAAAACATTATCGACAGTATCGCCACCCTGAGCTTGAAAGATGGTGAATGCATTGTATCCAGTCCACGAGCAAAGGATAACAACAATAAAAACAAAACCACCAGTAAAAATTTTAATCCAGAATTTATTCTTTTTAATGGTAACTTTCAGGCTCTGTCTGCTTTTCTTTTTTGGCATTTCAGATGAGTTCTTATCTTTATCACTCATTCTGCTTGCTCTCCTTTAAATTCATTGCATTAATGAATTCTTTGGCATCTTTTTCAATCTGATCGAAGGATTCACCTGAAGCAGTTGATCGTTCTAAAAGATAATTTGAATATTCATTAATTATTTCTAACATGTCACATTTCATAGAATTAATAACGTTGTTCATCCTTAAAATAGCTTGTCCTGCTTCTTCGATTACTTCTTCTGGCGTATATCTGCCATTCTTTTTATCCATAAAGCGAAACAGCGCTTCATTACATCGCTGAATTTCTAAATTATATTTATTGTCAATGGCTTTAAGTTGTTCTATAGACTTCATACTGTTCTATCCTCCCTGACTCTTGTCGGTTTTCTATTTTCTCTTGATGTTGTTTTCTGTTTAGAGATATTCATTTTCTTCAATCTCTTTTTTGCATATTTTAATGATTTATCATCCTGTGCAAAATGATTGATGTAATGATTCAACTGGTCTGTATTTAAACTGTTGATAAACTCCATGTCTGGAACATCTTTATTTTCTTCTACAGGAATATCATCCTTTACGTGAGCCATAGCTAGGACTCTATCTACCATCACATCAATTTCATCCAGTGAACGACAATCCAATAAATCTTTCACTACTGAAACACTTTCACTACGGCTGTTATCCTCAATCCGATCTAAAATTGACTGCAAAGAATAATCCAATCCATCAAACCCCTTTAGATTGGATGTACTCTTCCAACTATCCATATTGATAACTTTAAACTGCATGTTTTTCGTATTGTTCATGAAATCATCAACAGATGTATTAGCGTTGAACATACTGTCACGTATACTGAAACCTATCAGCTCCAAACATTCCTTTAGATCTTCGTATGACTTTACCTTTGGAACTAAAAAATCCAGACATCTCTTCATTGAAATATCTGGAGGAATTGTTTCCAATATTGGCTTTTCAGAAATCATTTCATCAGTTTGCTGTTCAAGATGAATATTTGCTTTTTTAAACACTCTGTCTTGCAGTTCACCAAGATTTTCAGCATCTGTATTTAAAATAGTATATACAATTTCTGCATTATCTGTTCTTTCATTATCTTTGATAAAGGACTCGATACTTTCTAAAGTATAAGGATTTCCATTCACGTCATCAATTGATGAAAAATCAATTTCCAAATCCGAATCAGGAAGTGAAATTGTAAATACATCTTGTTTTGTTTTATCTTCCCAAAAGTTTCTAAACTCTTCAACAGTCTGCATTCCTTTATTACTATTATCTTTATAGAAAGGCCTGAATAATTGTTCTGAATTGCGTACCTTAAGCTTTTCATTTACAGGAAGTTCAATGGTGGCAGTACTGCCATCTCCATTTGTCTTTTCATTCCATGAAATATACTTGTTAGGAATCTCTATAAACTGATTTCCATTTGTTTTCGGCATATGAAACCATATAACATCATAATTTGCTAAAGCAGGTATATCGTCATTTCGCTCAACCTTTAGGCTTTCATCCGCTGTGAACTTAAATACATTATTTAGTTCATATTTATCATGGATATTAAAGCCAAGTTGCTTCAAGACCTCTTTTAAATCATTATAGGACGCAACTTTTGGAAGAAAATAATATAATATTTTCCTTACAGCATCTCTTGGTTCGTCAAATACAACTTCAGGTGTCCCTTCATCCACAAACGGATTCACTGTTACCCTGTCTTTATAATCGTTCTTATTTGTTTGTTCCTGCACTTGGTTTTGCACATAACTAAATTCAGTCTCACGTTCCTGAGTATGTTCTTTGGTTTTATTAAAAATACGACTAACTATGTTCATTAACTTCGCATCTTTCAACCTGTTCATAAGTGATGGGCGATGTGACAACACCTCCAATTCTCTGGTAATGACCTCCCATTTAGCAAGGTCTATTGAACATATTGTCAGCATATATTCAGCATCATTGATAACTGGCATATCTGGGCTTTCTGGATTCATGACAATCTGATTATTTTCATCTCGTATAGTAAATGCAGTTACTATCTTCTTTTCAAAATCAGTTAATGAATTGCCATCTGTAACAGCTTTCTTAACAAGTTCTTCAAGATCATCAGGTCGCCTCATTAAGCAGTAGTCAATGTTCATGTTGTGTGTCATGGATTCAATAATTTCCTTATCACGGGCACTAACAGGAATTCTTTCAACGTCTGATTTTTTTACATCATACGCAACATGAGCAAAAGCGGATTCAGATTTAAATTTATGACCTTTGTTGCCCTTTAAATAATTTCTATAATGTGCTTCACCATATTTCACATTTGCATATTTCACAGAAGTTAAGAAACGTCTTAATGCTCTGGCAATATTTTCACCTGTATTGATAGCAATATGAAATACAGCAACACTTGCATTTTTTGAAGAAGACTCAGTGGACATTGTTCTTATCCTCCTTCTTTAACATTTCCTTAAAGCGTTTTATATCTACAATATGAAGAGCCATTAACAGCCCTGCAATAACAAAAAGACTGATTCCATTTGAAACTACCAAAGCAGTTAATAAATTCACCCAGTAGTAATGAATCAGTGGAGTCAAACGTACAAGTATACAAATTGCTAAAACTACAAGTATAGCAATTGATGCTTTTAGTTTTCCTGACTTCAGTTCAATCGTATAATAATCTTTTTTTACAGGCATAATCATTCACCAAAAGGATTAAACGTCTCATTTACATTGTTAAATTGAACATTAGCTTCTGTATCTGTGGTGGCAGTACTGCCATCAACAAAACTATCTTTTTTCTTTCGCTTCTTCTTTGTTCCTGTATTTAACTGTGCACTTAAGCTTTCCCATTCAGATACTTCTTTACCAAGCTTTTCAAACGAAGCCGTTAATTTCTTTTCGGCCGATAAAATTTTAGTCAAGTTAGAATCTACAAGTCCAAGTTCCTTTTGCAGTTCTTCCTTTCTTTTTGATAATGCGTCCTTTTCTTTATAAAGATTTTTCAAAATCTCATTCTGCATTCTATCAAAATCCATTTATATTTCCTCCTTGTAATAACACATAAAAAAAGTCCTGTCAGGGTACAGGACTAATAAGGTGAAATATACATAATTATAAATTTCACCTGAACTATCTGGACTTACATCATGTGAAAAAAGTCATAAGGGCATGATTGCCAGAACAGTTGGATAATTATTCAAATAAATATCTACTTATTAACTAAATCTTTTAAAGATTTAGATGATGTAAATTTCACATACTTAGAAGCAGGAATACGAATTCTTTCCATTGTCACAGGATTGATTCCCATGCGTTCTTTACGTTCATTGACTATAAACTTACCAAATCCTGCAATTTCTAAAGTATCACCTGCTGATAGTGTATCTATCATTTTTTCAAAAACACAAGAAACAATCTTATCCATATCTTTTTTTGAAATGGTATCAAATTGTTCACTTACTTCTTGAATTAAAGCTGTCTTGTTCATCTTTGCACACCTCCTTTTTTTATTAACATCTATAATGTAAAATATTTATCTAAAAAATACAAATTCTATGTAAATGCTCACTATACATTAAATTGACATAGCTGACCTTCACTACCATGTGAAAATGTACTGTACTGCAACTTTCAATGTTTTTGAGAAACCCTATTTCTTCCTTCACTACCATGTGAATATGTGCTGTACCGCAACCTTTGAAGAAGATTAGGAGCATTAATGACCCTTCGCTACCATGCAAAAATGTGCTGTACTGCAACAAATTCAATAAAAGGTAATAATGGAAGGTTCCTTCGCTACCATGCAAAAATGTGCTGTACTGCAACCGCTGAAATTGTTAGGCCTACCTGAGCACCTTTCACTACACATGGCATTACAGACTACTAAAGAATTTTAACCTCTTCACGAATGAAGAAAGCATGATCCTAATTCATTTGTACTTTCGGCATTCCTGCCAAGGTCCGTGAATCGACCTTATATATTAAATTTATCATTCAAACCAACTAATAGTTGTCTTATTAAAGCACCTCACTATTTAACAATCCTTCACTACCATATGAAAATGTATTATACTTACCCATTTGCATATAATACTCCTGTTCCCGAAGCATTCACAACCATACGAAAACGTACTGTACTGCAACTTAATTCTTTGATTTTAACCATAGCTTCCTCCTTCAACTACCATGTGAAATCACGCTGATGTACAACAAATAGTGTGAATAAGTACTACCTTCACTACGCATGGCATTACAGACTACTATAAAATGTTAACCTTGCCACGAATGACAAAGGTGTGGCTTTAGTTCATCTGTACTTTCGGCATTACTGCCAAGGTCCGTGAATCGACCTTATATAAGGGTTAAGGCAATCCGCCTTGATTTATATATTTAACTGAAATCGGCTAATGAGTGTAGCCATATCTTCTAAATTCTTTTTGCTGATGTTTTTTTCTTCAAGCACAGGATTTAATTTAGAATAACTAATCTCATTGATGGATACACCATGATATGAAAGTTTTCTTTCAATCACAGACTTCAACATGGATGGACTTGCAGTCTGAATCTTTTTACCTAAATTTCTTTGAAGAAATTTAAAGTCCATCTTATTACAGTTAAATACATCACCAGACGCAATGACTTCATTTGCAAGGATTTCCTGCAATAATTTCTTTTCCTCACATTCCTTTCGGAAAATCTCGTAAAGTTCAGCACGATATTTTTTATAAGCTTTTGAAAAATGCCATCCGTTGATTTCACTTTTTTCTTTGCTGGTTCCATCTTCATTGTAGTTATCTGGATTTGTTGCACGTCTGGATGTATCCATCTTCTGCAACAATTCAGTTTTCTTATCCTCATGATTTTTGATTTCTAAAGGATATGTTTTAACACCATCTTCTGTCGAAACCGTAAGACTTGTACTTGTAAAGTACAAACCAACATTACCTTTTCCAAGCTGCCTTTTCAATTCACCTGTCTGTTTATTAAATTTATCAGGCACATGTCCTTTCAACGTGAGCTGGATATAATACTTCCATTTTCCTTTGATCTTTTCACGTTTTACAGCACAGTAGCAGATTTCCGATTGCAACGCCTTCCATTCATACAACGTGCATTTGGCAAGATCAATTGAAAATTCAAGGCCTTGCCATTTGACCAATCCTGCATTCTTTTCATCATCTAAGATGAATCGAATTCCTGTTGTGTTCTGACTCCCACAAAGGCTTTTCAAAGAAACTTTTCTTTTATAATGCACACAAGGATTTACCTTATCTTCGTCACTTCTGTACTGGTCTTTGATAAGTTCTTCTTCCATCTTCTCAAAAGCTCTGAAACAACGTACTGCCAGATTATTACAAATCTGAGAATTCAGGTTTTTCTTATAATATCCTCGATATTTCTTCATATCCATTCCAAATCCGAACTCAGACCAATTAAACATCTTCTTGATGTTGTAAATAATGTCATATTGTTCTTTTCTTTGCTTTTTAAAATCCTGAATCATCTTTTTAGTATCTTTTGAAATATCAGACGCATTATTTAGAGACTTAATCTGGTATGTAAAATCCTTTATCAAGCTCTGGGCGTTCCGATAATCCTTGCGTTTTGTCATTTCAAAATATTTCTTTTTTTCAAAATTCAAAAATTTATTATACAATTGCTCACCCAATCTAAAACGTTTTTCTAAAATGTGTTCTTGATACAACTCTGTTTTCAGGGGCAATGTAAGTATATATCGCCCAGATGTATTTTCTGCATTGCTCATAATATAAATCCTCCTTTTGTATTGAAAAAGCAGACAATCCTAAGAATTATCTGCCTTTAAAATGGTTGCTGAAATTTTATCTTTGATTTTACAAATTTGAAATTTATAATTGTTAAAACTATTGATGATTTCAATTGGTGCATTGGGTAAAGGTTCATACATATCATCTAAATATATCCTGTTCTGCGGTTCTCTCCAAAAAGTATCGAGTTTCAATTTACTGTAATCAATCATAGATACTACAACATTCCTTTTTGAGCTATTTAAGAAAAATCACACAGTCATTGACTGGCTGACTGTCTTCATCAAGTCCTGCTATGATATCTGAAGATACCGATACCCTTGTGCTTTTTATTTTGCTATTTTTTATTGAAAAGTCTGATAATTTATATAAACCGTCCGGTAATACCACTGGAAGAACACACTCTCCTTTTTTTAATGTAAATGTATTTATCCAACGAACGCCATCATACATACTGATATAACCTTTTTTATCCGTTTTTAGATAATCTTTTTTATAGTTCTTTAGAGCCTTTTCATCATCCTGCAACATTTTAATTTTAAATGTTGCATTCTGGTCTGACACTTTGGCATTTTTATTTTTTAAAACGATTCTTGTAGCAGACTGTATAGATTGATTGCATTCAATCATCTTAACCGTACCTTTAGAATCAGATGAAATTTCCTTGCCATCCTTCATACGAATGTATGTATATGGAGTATCTTTATCTCTTGAAACTACAAGTTCAAAAGGATCTAAATTTATTTTGTCATCAATCTTTTTAATAATATAAGTTCCTCTTAAAAAATCATTCGATTGAAGCACTCCATTATCATCGGACTCCAAAATTTGATAATCAGCTTCTGAATCATTCTCTTTTGCAATTTCAATTGCTTTTTCTATATCTTCATTAGCCTCTTCATAATATTCTTTTTTTACACACTCGAATCTTGAATGCAAAGGTATTACATCACCATTATCATCGGTTTTAATAGATGTAATTTTAAAACGAGAATGCATTTCTGTCAGATTCACAGATAAATTAGAATCTGCATTTTTTGTTTTATACGTAAATGAATAGTCCTTCTTTTTGATATCTTCCATTTTTGTATTTTTTTGTTTTAAAACTGAGTTGTTTTCTTTGATAGAATCAATACCGTATTTAGAATGGATTGTAATTTTCAACTCAGTATCCGGTATGAAATGAAATAAATCATCCCCTCCTTCAACAGAATAAGATATACCATTATCTGTCACAACTTCAGCTGTTCCTAAACCGCCTGTAATCTCAAAATGTAGTGATTTTGAATTCTCATCCGCAAGAGTATTGAATACAGTTCCTGTCATTATTACAGACGCCGACACACACGTATACAAAATGTTTCTTATCATAGACATAAAGTTTCCCTCCTTATACACCATGTCAGTACATCAAGCATTCTTTGTACATCTTCCTTAACTTGATTTTTAGTAAAAGAATACCTATAATTTGTAGTACAAAGAGCATATATCATGTCGTCTGGCAATTGCGACCAGTGGGACGTGATATATGCTCTGTTTTTACATTTCCCAAGTATTTATAGATTATATTTATATTGCATATGAAACTAACATTTAGATTTAGCTCCATATGCAATAAAAGGAAGGAATGTCCCTTCCTTCTATTTAACTATGCCTCGTTATTTTTGCGAATCTTGCGAACAGTTGCAATGGAAGCACCTAATGCAATAATTACTATACCTAACATCATATACATCATGTCTTTGTTTTTAGCAGTACCAGTATTTACACTAGGTAGCAAGACATTCTGGTATACGATTGAATAACGATGATTATCATCTACGTGTACTTCCTTGTCATTTACAAACAATCCCTCATCTGTAAATTTAACTTTTACAACCTCATCCGATAACTTATATCCTTGAGGAGCACTTGATTCCTTGATATAAGTTGTACCATATCGAATCAAGAATTCAGCAGTACCAGTTTCCTGATCGCCTGCGATAGTTTCAAGTTTTGAACTTTCAGCACAGTTTTCCTGTGAATATGAAGTAAACTCAAACTTGTTTGACTTGATATTCTGTCCAGTTACACTATCTACTTTGTTTACCAAGATACGTGGTAAAGCTGTGTGCTTTGGGAATACAGTTACATCATACTGGAACAATTCGTCTTCATCATCCCATGTTGGAATTCCAACAATAAATGGAGTAATTGTTTCAAAATCAGACAAATCTTCAACATAAACTAGATACACACCAACTGGAAGGTCTTTGCAAGTTGCTTTTCCTTCTTCGTCTGTTGTCATTTCATAGTCAGGAGTCTCAACTTTTTTAGCCAGATCCTTAGCTACTTTGTCGATCTCATCTGCTGTTTTAATCTCATTCAAGTCCAAATCCTCGTCTGCAAAAGGCTTATATTTAATGATATATTCGCCTTTTACGATATCAGCAATCTGAACCACACCGAATTTAACATTTTCTTTGGAAAGATATTTATCATAAGCATCTGTCAATTCTACTGAGATTGAACCCAACCCATTATCAGGAACCTTTGTCAAATCTTCTTCAGGAAGAATTGTAATATCCCCTACATCTGGATTATCTGTAATATCTTTAGCCTGCACATTTAAGCATGGTACTAAAACTAGCATCAGGCTTAATGCTAAACCAATTTTTTTCAGAATCTTCATGATTTTAACTTTCTCTCCTTTCTCTTATTTAAAATAAATCTAACAATCAACATAAATACAATTAAAAATGGAAGTGCTGTAAATAGAAGTTCTCTCCAGCTCATCATTTCTGGTTCAATGGCATCTTTTTTCTTCTCGCTATACGGAACACGCTTACCAGTCAGAATCAATCTGTGTGTATTTATTCCATATGGAGTACATGTAATCAAAGTTGCAAGGTCCTTGCCTTCTTCTATCCCAAGTACATCAGGTGCTTCTTCTTTTTTTACAATTTCTATTTTATAGATTTGATAAGCTAGTGTTTTATTTCCTACACGAATGTAGAATAAATCATCTTTTTTCAACTCATCAAGTCTTGTAAATAATTTTGCGTTTGGAAGACCCCTATGACCCGTCAGAACAGTACGTGTATTTTCTCCACCGACTGGAAATGAAGAATTTTGTAAATGGCCAACACCATTCGATAGTACATCATCACTTGTTCCGTGATAAATTGGAAGGTCAACGCCTATCTTGGGAATCTCAATTGAACCCATGATACCTTTGCCAGTCAGATTTAAAATATTTTCATAGCTTTCATCCGATAAAACATCTGTATCGATATCTCCTACAGAAGCTCCCATTGTTTGGAAAAGCATATCATTATAATTGTGAGCCTTTTGAATCTGTTCATTGATTTTTGCTTTATCCGTATGTTTTACTTTGCTCTCATAGGTTGAAATCATATTATTCTGCTGCATGCTAGAATGAATACTCGATACCAGTGGAATCGAACATAAAGATATTCCGATTACAATCAGTAAACGTACTGTCCAACTGGTTTCCTTGATAGCTTTAATAATCGACTTCAATATCAGCACCTCCAAAAATGAAAAGGTGGCAGTACTGCCATCCTATTCATTTATTCAAAAATTAGTCTTTATTTGCTTTTTTTCTTTTTTTTATCTAACGCCAATGCACCAACTACAGTGATTGTACCTGCACCTAAGCAAATCATTGTTAAGTTAGAACCAGTGATTGGTAATTTAGTTCCTACATAGTTTACTACTGTGATATTAGCAGAACCATCTGTAACATCTGTTTTTAAATCTGTGTCACTTTCTTTATACTTTCCATCTAAGAACTCTTTAATATGAGCCGTTGCTTCTAATGTTTTCAAAGTCTTGTCAGTAGCACCTTCACCTGCATTGTAGTTATTACGTTCATCCGTGAATGTTGGTTTGATTGTGATAACGATAGGATCTTGCAACTCTCGATATCCAGCTGGAGAATCCGTTTCTTTTAAGTAATATGTTCCCTGATCCAAACCTAAGATAGTAAATACACCTTTTGCATCTGAAGCCATTTCTACTGCACTGCTAGGGCGTGCTCCTCCAGTGTGGTCAGTTCCGCCTAAAGAATCACGGTTCATAACAACATATCCGTTTGGAGATTCCTTAACATACACTTCGTTTGTACAGTTTTCATCACTGTATAGACGGAATTTAGCATTCTTCAATAATTTGTTGTGGTTGTTGACCTTTAAACCATTGATTTTATAAGTGAAGCAAACTACAGTATCCCAAGGAGTTGTTCCTGTAGAACCATTTCCATCACTGTCTGGGTTGTTGCTATATTCAAGGCGAACAGCATTTTCAAATCCTGCACGACCAGTACGAGTCGATGCATTGTCATTCAATGTTGCATTATAGTTTAAACGAACAGATTGGCCATAAGTATTTTCGTTGTTGTTGTTCATTCCTTCTGGGAATTGTTTATCAACGATAGCTTTTAAATCTGGAATCTCTGCATAGAATGTGTCTTCACCGCTATTTTCAACTACTTTAAACTCATTACTCTTTAATGTATATGATTTCTTGTCGCTTGAAATTGTGATAGAAACAGAGTCTTTATTGAAAGTCAATGCATTGTCCATCTTGTCATGGAAAATCATTTTATATGTTTGATATCCATTCATGTCTGGTACATATGTATCGTGGTAGTAAGGAACTGTCTGTCCAATTTCATAGTCTCCAATATCATTCCATCCTACATTGTTGTCATCTTCATTGATTTTCTTAATCAAAGTAGGATAATCGGATTTGATATTAACCTGAGCATTAGGATTTGCTGTATTTGTTAAAATCAATGAAGCTGCTGAATGTGTATCCTGTACAGCAGTAACTTCATCTGTTAAATAATAACCATATCCCAATCCACTGAACTTAACAGAACCATCGACTGCATTTACAGCTGTAACATTAACTGTATTTGGAGAAAGACCTTCCTTAACGAGTTCATTTCTTAAATCTTCAACGAAGTAACGATAGTTGCTGTAGCGACCTTCTAATTTCTGGTCTGCCTGAGCACCTTCCACTTTATTTGTGTTCAAAGTCTGAATATAGTCGATTACATCATATTCAGTTACAGATGAAGCAGATTTGTTGATTTTCTTACCAACAACCGTTTGTAAAGCTGTTTTGTAATCATTGTTCCATGTATAGTTGATTGATTCATTATCCACTGCATTTTCAGCGTCAAACAATTTATAGACTTGGAATTTTTTACCAACCAAAGATTGCCCTGCATTTGGTGTGATTGTAATCGAAGCATTACCTTTACCAAAATCAGCAACTCCGTTTGGAGTCGCATAAGTTTGCGTTGCTTCAGCAGCATAGATTGGAGTCACTAATTGGGCAACACAAGTTGCTACAGGACTTAAAGTCATAGACAATGCAGTTAATCCTGCAAAAACCACATTTTTAGTTTTCATTTTAATATCCCTCTTTCTTCATTATTTAGAAATCATTTTATCTTTTTTAGATTTATATAAAGCAAAAGCTATTACGGCAACACCTAATCCAATTAATAGAATTGTTCCATTAGAACCTGTTTCAGGCAATAACTGCGTTGTTTTGTTAGTAATATCTACCGCAACAACACGATCATTTTTAGTTCCTTCTAATCGAACGTTTCCAGTTGTCTTAGATGTATCGTATTTTGTTCCATCGACTGTAAATTCAAATGTGTTTGTCTGAGGTGTGGCTTTTACATACACAGAATGTACATATGCCTTTCCATTTTCATCTACTGGAATTCTGTAGCCTTGTGGAGCCTTTGTTTCCTTGAAGTAGTATGTCTTTTCTACATCTAGATTTTTGAAACTTAATAATCCTTTGTCATCCGAAGTCTGTGTATCTACAACTTTCTCGCATTTTTCATCACTGTACAAAGTAAATTCAGCACCTTTTAAGACTTTTCCGTGTTCATTTGTTTTTGTAATTTTCAAATTGAAAGGATTTACCTTATCGCCAAATGTAGCATAGCCGTCCCCTGAATCCTTTGTGCCTTGTGCAATCAGACTGTTCGTTTCACTTGTGAATGTGATCTTACCAGTGCCAGAAGCTACGTTGAATACAACTTCGTTTGGATTTAACTGATATCCATCAGGTGATTTGATTTCCTTGATTTTATGAGTACCAGAAGCCAAACCTGTGATCGTAATTTCACCGCTGTCATTTGTCGTTAATTCTTCTGTTGAACCATTTGGCAATGTGTGACGGAATACAGCACCTGCAACTGGTGTTGAAGTTCCTGCCTGTACCTTCTTGATGTCAAATTTAATGACTTTTTCGTTGACTGTTGGCATGTTGAAAGTTTCAACTCTTTCTGCATTTCCAGATGACGTAATCTTTCTGACAAACACTTCATTGTTGATGAAGTAACCAACTGGAGCCTTGGTTTCCTGAATCGTAATTGTACCAACTGGTAGAGTAGGAGCTGAAGAACCATTGTAATAGAAATCATCTCCACTAACTTTATATTTTGAATCTAAATAAGTAAATCCATTCTCATTTGTTTTTAAAACCCATGAACGAGATGGAGTCTGACCTGACTTTGCTGGATCTGAATCGTACAATCCTTTGTAGTATTTGACTGTGAATTCAGCACCTGCAAGACTTGCACTACCCTGTGGCTTGTTTTTATTCGTTTCCTTATCGACTTTGCCAAGAACTACTGAAACGGGGGCGGACTGAGGATAATCTTTGAATTCGCCGTTTGTTCCAATCCAAGAATTTTCATTTGCCTTGATTGATACCTTTACAACTGAATTATTCAACGCATAGCCTTTTGGATTCTTGGTTTCCTTAACATAGTAAGTACCTTCATCCAATTCAACTTCATTTGACCAGTCCTTGTTTTTTTCGGAATTATCGTACTTTCCGATAGTCAAAGTTTTCACTTTATTCTTGTTAGCTTTTGCATCCGCTTCTGATTTGTAAACACCATATTCAGCACCCTGTAATGAGTAACAAGGGTTGTTATCTGTGATATCTGTGTTAGCAGAAGTCTTTTTAATGCTTAATTTACCTTTAGACTGTACCTTGAAAGCAAGTTCAAAAACAGTTCCAACGGTTTGAGGTGTTGAACCAGAAAACTGATGTAGGTTTGTTTCAAATCCAAATACAACATGTCTGTATCCATTAATTGTACTTGCATCTAACACACGTAATGTACAAGTAGGATAACGTAAAGCATAACGGCTACCTTTATCAATATTTCCTACAGAAGTTTTAATATGGTGACAGAAAGCCTGAATTGCACCATTGAATGCAACTGGATCTGAAATATCAGTTAAATGATATCCTCCATTCACCCATTGTCCATAACTGTTTCCATTGATATCACGCATCGTAAAATCAATAGTTTGTCCATTCATAGTAATAGACTGAGGAACCGCTAGAGCAGACTCCGACATAGCACACTCTCCACCATCACCATCATTCCAGTCCACAGTATTGAAATATCCACCTGCTGTTGTTCTAGATTTGTTAAATAGTTCCAATGGACCGTCAATAGTCTGTACGTAGCTGTTATTACCAAATTTACCTACAACATCAATAGAGGAACCAACACTAAACACATCCTTTGTGCCTTCAGCCAAATAAGCCAGTACATTGATACTTCCAACTTTGGCTGTACCCAAACCAACGCCGGCTGCTCTTCCCTTTGACTTGGAGATCACGATTTCAAGTGATTTTAAATTAGCACCCAAATAAGATAATGCCATCTCTCCTGTTTCAGGGTCATACGCACCATATTCAGACTCCAAAGGAACATCTGAACCGTTCACATATACTTTTACATTTTTTGGAATAATGTTACTTGCGGTTTTTTCAGAAGCAAGCTGGAAACGTGCTGTCATGAAAGGACGCAAACTGATTGAATCTCCTACTACACTGTCAATAGAACCAGTCTTATCTACAACTGTAGTTTTGACTTTAACATCATTCTCAACATCCGCAGGGACTAAAAACTGTACCTGTAAATCCGAAAAATCTTCTTTAAGATTGTTATCTGATTTAGCTTCTTTAGCCACAGTTTTAAAAACATCTTTATCAATTTTTAAAATGTGAGTTTTCTTATCATAAGAAAAGCCTTCTGTTAGCTGTTGGCCATAATCATTTCCACGAGCCACATCGTAATCGTAAGGATAACTTTTCTGGGCTAAGCCATTCACAAAAGGTGTGTCCGCCTGAATATAGTAAGCATCTCCATCCGTATATACTGTGCTTGGCTCCATTGTCTGCGTATAGATTGTATTCTTTGGGTCTTTATCAATCAATGCAGAAGTGATTGTATCGTTTTCAGATACAGCACTTGGAATTGCATACAAGTATTTTGTATATACGGTTTTAGATGTATCTATATCCATCTTTGAAAGATCCACGTCAAATGTGCCATATTTATCTGCATCTTCAGATTCAGCTACTGCATCATTTGAAGTAGAAACAGATTCATTGGAACTTTTGTCCTGAGAAGAATCATCACTATCAGTTTTGCTTGAATTACTGTTTTCTTCTTTTTGTGTTTCATTTTGTTTGAATACTACATTAAAAGAAGCATCAGCCGTCTTTGTTGTGTATGCAAAGCTGAAAGATTTCTTACCACTACTAAATCCAGAGATTGTACTGTCATTTAAAGTAATGTCATCAATAACTGCATTCTCATTGGATTTAGAAACAATTTTAACCTCTGTCCCTTCGTTATAATCGGCATTATAACTTTCTCCATCAGACAGCGTTTTTGTGAAATCGCCTGATGAAAGTGTAACTGTACCATCCCCTACAACATTCACTGAAAAACCTGCCGTATTTACTGTTTGAGCAGTCGTTTCTTCTGCATAAGTAGGAAGCACCAGATTCAGTGAAGTTAACACAGTTACAAAAAAGGCGAGAAATGTATTCTTAATCTTTTTCATACTTTCATTCCTTCCTATTAAGGTAAATGACCTTAATTTAAATCGTTCCCCTTTATTTATTTCTATCCCTTAAAAATCTCTAACGTTAGAAATCTTGTTTTTTGAGCTTTTAATAACATCAATATTCTGAAAGGAAAAAAACATTGACATTCTTTCAACTCAATTTAAGGAAAATCGAATAAACTGTATTTGTTCATATTTCACCCCACCCTTTCTCATATATACTTTTTTTGGTGCAATAGCACGGGTATTCCCCGCTTTATTGCGTGTGAAACAAAAAAGGAACTCAACGTGAGTTCCTTTTTTTATATCAGTTTTTATTTAAGAGTTTCTTTTCTTTGATTGCGGACTGCTTTGAAATGCTGACCAATGAGTAATAAAACACACATAGAACAATTAATCCGACAAATAAAATCAATGCTAATCCAAATTCCATTTTCAATCTTCACCTTCTTTTTATGAAGCAATTCAAAAATATGCTGTATTACAACAATCTGTAACCAACAAAAAAAGACAGAATTTTCATTCTGCCTTTTAATCTATATTTAGTTAGCTCTCGTTTTACCACAACTACTGCACTTGTAGCCTGTTAATTCCTGTTTTGTAGTAGCAGGTGAATCGACTACATATCTTGTTTCATACACTGCATCGTGATGAACAACATTGTATCCCACAACTGTTTCACGCCATTCGGTATGATGTCCTCCACAATTTCCTCCGTTTAAATAGCTATTTTCCATATGTGCAGGAATATCTGTGCCTGTTAAATCTGCTCCACATTGATTGCAAATATCATGAGCCCTCATCTCCGTAATTGGAACCTGTTCATCATAAGCAGCCTGTACCAAGACCTGCTCGTTGTGTCCTTTTTCTGGAACATTTACAGTTTTATACTGTGCAACCCAGTCATGCTTATGTTCGGCTGGTTTTGAATTACTTGAGTTTGAACCACTGTTATTCGAAGGCTTTGATGAGCTTGAAGGTTTAGAAGAACTTGTGTTGTTCTTGTTTGAGCTAGTGTTTGTAGTCGAAGCGGTGTTATCCTTCTTTGATTCAGAAGTGTTTGACTTATTTGAAGAATCGGCTTTTGCGGTTTCTTCCTTCTTCTCCTCTTTCTTTTCTTCCTGTTTTACTTCAGACTCATCTTTTTTTTCTTCCTCTGTCTTAGCAGAATCTTCACTTGGTGTTAAAGTGGCAGTAGTGCCATCTTTTTTCGTTACATCTAGATTGACTTTATCATCCTTTAAAGAAACATCCACTTTCTTTGTATCTTCTGTATCTACATCTTTAAATACGAATGTTTTGTCCTGATCCTGTAATCCTACTTTTACATCCAACTTATCATTTTCTTTAACAGTGTAATACAAAGTACGTTGTTCTTTGTTTTTCACAGCGTCCCCATCTTCCAACAAGTTATCACTGAAAGATTCTTCTGAACTTGATTTTGTTTCAAATACTGTGATCTTTTTTCCAGTGTTGTTTGTCATCTTCAACGATTTTGAATCCTTGGTTTTTTGACCAATTGTCTTTACTTCCTTTTTCTTAGCAACTTCGGATGTCTTTGTGTCTTTTGTGTTTGAAGAATTAGAACATCCAGTCAACATGCCACCAGATAACACCATACTAAAAGCTAGTGCACCTGCCATAAAGATTTTTTTAGGTTTCATAGCAACACATCCTTTCTATTTCGTTGCTCCACAGATAGAACATTTATATCCATTACTTACTGTTTCATCCCATGCATCTTTAACAAGCACTTGTTCGTAATGACCAACTTCATCGTGATGAATTAGATTTTGTGCCCCTGGCGGTATTCTCACAATACCAGCGTGATAAGATTTACACTTTCCACTTCCCATTGCAGCGGATACCTGTACATGCATTTGAGCCTCTTCTAACGTGAACATCTCCTGATGGCAGTTGTCACAGATATAGCCATCAACATCTTTCCAATCAGGCAGTTCGTCATAAGCTGGCTGATCTACGACATATTTTGTTTCATAAACAGCGTCATGATGAATCGTTTGAGTCTGAGCAACCCAGTTATGTGTATGCTGTTGTGAATTCTGTGTCTGAACCTCTACCTTCTTGATTTCTGAATTTGAGGCTTCTTTAGTTTCAACGGCTTCAGCCGTATTTTTGCTTGTTTCTGTTTTTGGTGATTCTTTCTTATCCTTTGTAGATGTTTTAGCATCTTCCTTTGTAGACTTTTTAGAATCTGCTTTTTTTGCAGTTTCTGTTGTTTTGTCATTCTTTACATCTTCAGATGTAGACGATGCCGAACATCCTGAAAGAATCATGCTTAGAGCTAATGCTCCTGCCATTAAAATTTGATTTGATTTCATCTGATTACCCCTCTTGGAACTTATGAATGTTCCAATAATTTCATTCTTGAATATTTCCAGTCGAATAATTTATTAAAAAACTAAATCTGGATTTGTTTCTTTTGTAGCTCTGTAGGCTTCTAATTTTTCTTTTAGCTCTTCTTCTGTATACTTATGCGTGGCAGTACTGCCATCTTCAGTATTCTTCTGTTCCGCTTTAGAAACAACTTCAACATCTTCTACAAGAATCTCTGTTTTATAGATTTTTTTCTCCCTTTTCTTTGGAAAACAGTCTTCCTCATAATATTCCCAGAAAGTCTGTGCATAAGACTGCATGCGTCCTTTGATTTCGATACGATCACCTTTTTGAGCATACTTCGCCAAGTATTCCGCATTCTGCCCCATCGCAACGAAACCGATATAGTCCTTCAAATAATATCCGTCTTCCCCTTTATAGTTTCTAGATACTGAAACAGAACTACGGATATAAGATTTACCATTTTTATCTTTTTTCAATTCAAGGGGATATCCTAACACCCCTGAAATCGCTACTGTATTTAACATATTGACCTCCTAGATGGCAGTACTGCCACCATATAAACAAGAGGGGGTGGACTTACATGAAAACTTGGCTGTATTCAATGCCACATCCCATCTTTATAACAGACCTATAATGTCTGCAACAATTCATCTGTTAGTTTGAAAAATTCATTCAATTTCTCTCGTACATATTCATCATCCTTCAAAGATGAATACTTCGAGTTCACTCTTTCTTCCAAGTGGATCAGAATGTCCCGTGCATTCAAATTACTATTAAAACAGAGAGTTTCTGTTAAATCATCGCTCATCATAGGATATGATACATCCACAACAACAGCTCCATTTGATAATGGATGAATACCATTGATTTCAATCACATTCAAATCCAATGGAAGCTTTTTATATAATTCATCTAAAACCTTTTCAATCATTTCAACATCCCCACTTTTTAAAAAATATTTCAATCATCATATAGAACAGGCCTCCTACACCTATAGTTGCCAGTGCCTTATGAAAGAACTCACGATAATTTGTTTCACCCAATATGATTTCATATGCCGTTTTTCCACAATAGAAAAGCGCTAATTCGAATGAAATCAATAAACCACACCATAAAGTTAAAACAATAAGTCCATTTAACAAAATACCCCTCCTTCTCTACCCTCCATATTTGTACTGTATTCCACATATCCATACCTTCACTACCATGTGAAATCACTTTGATGTGCAACAATATCCCGTGCATTCAAGTTGCTGTTAAACCTTCACTACCATGTGAAAATGGCATTACAGACTACTGAAGAATTTTAACCTCTTCACGAATGAAGAAAATATGATCCAAATTCATCTGTACTTTCGGCATTCCTGCCAAGGTCCGTGAATCGACCTTTAAATAGCTGAATATAAAAGGCACTTCGTACCAATTTCGAAGTGCCTTGCTATTCATGTATTCCTTTACAGTTTACATTTTAGCACAGGCTGAAAAAGTACACAAGATATTTTTTCAGTTTTGCACACGCTTTCTATCTCAAGTTTATTATACAACCTTCTTAACACAAAGTTATAAATAATTGAATAAAATATGCTGTTGCATCCTTTATTTTAAAACATCATGGCTGATTCAGATATGTAATAACACATGCCTACCAACCATCCGATAATCGTCTGTGCAAACAATACGATCACTGTGATTACGATGTAGGCAACCAGTGTGAATGTATCTGAGAACATGTTGATTGTACCACTGTCCAACCCACATGCATGAAAACAGACGGTTGCAAAGAGTAACAGCATCCATACTCTAGAAACAAGTGTACTGATTCCTAATAAAAAGCTCAAGAACAATCCAATCATTTGAAATAAGAATGAAATCATTATTCTAAAAAACATTCCAATCAATTCTAATACTACCATCTTTTCACACCTCCTGTTATTTTCTTTTCAATCTAACTTTATATTTTTTGTTTGCTCAAACAATTATTTCCAATTGTTTTTTCTCACATCTCTTATATACCCAAATAACATAACGATTGCTACTGGGCATAACCAGATCATAATTCTATTAAGAGTTAAATAAGTCCAATCTTCAGTATGAATGGGAACACTATAAGGCATAACCATAAAATTAAGAACCGCCAATATCCAATATCCAATCAATGAGTAATAAGCTAAAAACTCGCAGTTTCTTATAAGTTTCTCATCTTCACTTTGTATACCTTTATTCACTCTAAAAAGTACTATAAATGAACTTACAAGAGCTACCAGAACACAAATCCAACTTCCATTCGCAAAAAAATCAGTAATATACCAATTCTCTAACATAAATTTCGTATGTTCTAACATTAGCATCACTCCTTCCTATGTGGCAGTACTGCCATCGCTTTAGTTTTCAAGTAAATCTTTCTTTTCCACTTCATATTCAAGCCCATGTTGATTTCCTAATTTATATGCTTCTACATTAGTTTCGTATCTACTTTTTGATTTTTTGAACGTGGTTTTCTTATTTGCCCATTCTTTAACAACAGCAGGTACTCCTACTACTGCAAGTTCATATTTAGGTTGCAGATTCATTTCAATTAAAGACTGTTCAAGTTGATGTTTTAAGCCATTCGCAAAACCCTTACAATAGTCTTTTTTAAAAATTCTGAAATCGACATCTCCTACATAACACTTTTGAACGTCTTTCAACATAGAATTCAAATAATAAACCATTCCCTCAGCAACTGGCACACACACATCTACATCCGATTGTAATCCAATGATATAGAATCTGGCATCATTCTTATTTATTTTCCCTGCATAACTTGTTTCACATTGAAAATATTTTGCTAATACATTTAATACCCAATGGACATATCCAATACCTGTATGTTCTAATTGCATCCTAACGACATCTTCAAGTGAACCCTTTTTATCAAATAAATCAATCTCTTCAATCTTATATTTGATGCGAAGTTTGTTTGCACGATATATGGCAAGCTGGATCTCTTGGTCACTTGCAGAAGTATCTTCAGCAAGTGCCATGAGTTTTTTTATTTTTCGAATTACATCATTCTTTTCAGACATTATTGCATTTCCTTCAATCTTTCATCCAGTTCAAATCTGTAATTGAATTCCTCAATATCCTGCAATCCAATGTAGTACAAACAATCAATGTCTTCATGGTTGAATATATAACAATGGTCTTTGTCCATATATCCTTCAGGCCAATTACATCCTGCATAATCATAGAGTTTTTTAGTCTTCTCATTCTCCTGAATGCGACCAATAATCATTAATTTCTTTTTTCCTTCTTTTAAAGTGACAACACTTCCAATTGGCAACAAGTCTTTCATCCTTTTATCCTCCTCATATCCAAATCTTAAATTGTGACTGAATCCATATGTTTTAGAACATCTGTCATCTGTTGGGCAATCCAATGCACGAAGAAGACTATCAGAAGTCTTCTTCCTACAATCAGACTAGCTAAGGCTAAATACTTCATCCACAAAGTTCTGGTAGTCCTCAGCAACACCAAACTTTGGAGTTTCAAGAAGAATCTTTCGATTCATGGATGCATCCGCAACCGGCTTTCCTTGATAGCGAATCACTGTATCAAACATATATTCACCAAATGTCTCGTGAAGGATGTCTGTCCATTTATTATCTACCCCATTGCGGTTCTTCATTGTAATCAGCAGCTTGAAATCATAGCGTAAAGATTCTACTTCCTGCATCCATTGTAGGATCGTATGCAAGGTAGAGTCGATTCCCTGTATTCCTCCTAAACTGATTTTTGTTGGAGCAATAATCAAATCCCCTTCTTTATAGCATGCAGTAATACTATTGAAAGATAGCGAATTTTCGAAAGGCTGGTTATCTAAAAGGATAAAATCATATTCATCTTCCACTTTCTGAATAGCACGTCTTAAGCGATTGTAAGGATTGATGGAGCCTTTTAATTTGATATCTGTTGTAGATAATGCAACCGAACTCGGAATCAGATCCAAGTTTTCAAAACGTGTTTTCTGAATCGCTTCATGAATATCCAGTTTCTGGTCTTCCAACACATCATGGATATCATACTTGTATGGAGTCTGTTTCAAATATTCATGCATTGCTTCATAGCATGCAAGGATTCTTGGCTGTCCTTCGCTGATGTACTTGTCAAACAGTTCCTTATATTGACTTGCTCCCTGTTCTGAAAGATTGTTATCCAACCCAAGGATAACGGATGTTGCATTCGATGAAGGATCCATATCAATCAGCAAGACCTTCTTTCCTTTCACAGATAATCCATATGCTAAATTTAAACTCGTTTCTGTTTTTGAAACGCCACCTTTGTTCATTAGAATTGAAATTACTTTTGCCATTTTAAATACCCCTCTTATTTCTATTATTCCCAGTATCCTTGGTCCGTGAAACCAAAGTCATGCAAAATCGTATATAAATCTTCCATCGCATCAACGTCCTTGTTTGGATAGAATGTTACAGAACAGTCTTTCTGATTGATTTTAACTTTACGACCTGTAGATGCTTTTAAATGTTCCTGAAGACTGTTCAATGTATCCTTGTCTGCTGACGACAGTTCAAGACCTTTTTTCTTTTCAGATTTTTCAGAAGTGGCAGTACTGCCATCTTCCTGTGGCTCCGTGTCGATTCCCTGCTCTGAAAATTCACCTGTCAGATATTCCTGAACCTGTCTTGGTGACATGCCAATCTTTCCGGCGATCCAGTCACGTTTCTTTCCTTGAGGTTTCTCACCCTGAGCATCCATTTCTTCCCAACACATGCATAATGCATCAACTTCTGCTTTACGCACATCCTTTGATTTGTTTCGAATTCCATTGTACATGATGATACGGATCAACTCTTCCGTTACATCTTTAGGCTTGGCCACTACTTTGACTTGGAACAATCCATCTCCGATACCTTTTTCATAATTCAGCTTGATAGCCTTGAAACGTCTTTCGCCTGCAAGAAGCGTATATTTTTTCCCATCTCCTACAGATTCATCCATATAGACAACACCATTTTCATCCTGTCCATATTTCTGAATCAATTCAGCCATGTCTTCTACCATTTGATCTTCATTATCACTGATACTTGCATAAAAGTTTTCACGATTTGGACGAATCTCATCCACACTTACTTTTCTAAAGGAATTTCCTCCACTCATTACATCAATTAAAGCCATTTTAAATACCCCTCAACTTTCTTTTAGTTCATTTGACTCATATTCACATCGTCTACGTCTACAGCAACATCCGTATTTTCTAAAACGATACCTGCATATTGAAATACAGTATCCATATTCAACTCATTTTTAAATGCATAATCCAATATGGTTGCCACCATTGCACCAAGCTGTGCTTCATCCACATCGGCTTCAATCATACAGTGCATTTCATTTTCATTAACAGAACTTTCAAACAATCCCATCAACAATCTCTGATTTTCATTCATATCCTGCAACCTCCTCATCTTCATTCTTACGGTTTGGATTTTCTAAGGCATCCAGATACAGGAACAAGAAACTTAAATCATCGGTTAAAAGACTCATCGTTTCTTCTTCGTCCTTGTCTGTACACTTCAGCTGAGCAGTGTACTTTGACAGAAAGACCACCTGTTTCTTGGTAAGCTTCCAGCTTACATGGACCTCATTCCATCCAAACAGTTTCTTCAGCTCTTCCGCCATGCTCTCAGCAAGCTTTTTATCCTCTTCGTTTTCTGTTTTGAACTGGGAAACATGTTTCAACAACAGACTTACCTGATATTTATCCAATTCCCAGTAAACACAATTTTCATTGTTTTCCATTAATATCCCTCTTTTCTATTTTTTAAATTACAATTTATTCAATTAACTCCAATTCCTTCATTTGTGTATAAATCGCTTTTATTAATTCATAATCTAAATGTTCGTATCCCAACTCATGTTGACTTGAAATTGCAACTCCTATGTCAGAAAAGTTTATCCACGCATATGGGTCATCCTTCTTGAAGTACGAAGGATTTGTGCATTCATTACTTTTTGTGAAGCCACGCTCTTTAAACAGCTGTTCTGCCGTCTCGCTTAAAAGCATTGGTGTACCTTTCACAAATTTCAAGAGCTTAATTTCATCTTTGTTCTGAACCAGTTTGCTGTGCATAGACTTTGCCTTTTTCTCTATGTAGTTGATGCAGTCCAAGATGTTTTTGTCATCACCTATCATAATTTCTAAGAATTCACAGCATTCACAGATCGTCATGGTATCTTCACTCATATTCTTCTTCATTTCTGCTGTACTGATTTTATTTAACCGCTTTTCCATCTTATCCATTGCTCCATTCTCTATATTTCTGTTTGTTCTTGATTTCATTTGGGCAATCCTATAAAACCCCCATTTAGTCAAATTCAACAAATCTTGTATCTTTCACTTTCCCGCATTTCAAACACACAAGATACTGAGTCTCACCTCTGAGAGAATGAAACATCTCATTCTTTACACACCAAGTAAATTCATGCTTACAGAATAATCTTTTAAAAAACCATTTAATTTTGTTTATCATCTGAACTCCTTCCAATTTATTTTTTCATCAGATACATCCTAATTCCATCATCTGCCTGTAGATGGCTTTCAGCATCTTTCCATCCGTCACCATTGCACGATTCATATTCTCTGTATAAACAAACGTTCCATTATAGAAATGCACCGTTAGGATGTCACATCCATTGCTGGATTCCTTTTCGTACTTTATGTTTTTGTCATCGTAGCAAACAGACTGATTTTTTCTGAAGCCAAGCTCTTTAAACAGCTGTTCTGCCTTCTCGCTTAAAAGCATTGGTGTACCTTTTACAAATTTCAAGAGCTTAATTTCATCTTTGTTCTGAACCAGTTTGCTGTGCATAGACTTTGCCTTTTTCTCTATGTAGTTGATGCAGTCCAAGATGTTTTTGTCATCACCTATCATAATTTCTAAGAATTCACAGCATTCACAGATCGTCATGGTATCTTCACTCATATTCTTCTTCATTTCTGCTGTACTGATTTTATTTAACTGCTTTTCCATCTTATCCATTGCTCCGTACCATTTTCTTTCTTTTCAGAAGTCTTTGATTAACCTGCTTCAAATGCTCAATATCCTTTTCAAGCAGGCGAATCCTTTCTAAAAGCTTCATATTCTCTTTTCGAAGGTTCTTCAATTCAGCATCATTACGTTCCATTTAAATCATTCCTTTTCTAAGCTTTTCATGTTTCCAGCGGTAACACGCCAATGCTTTTTTATAGGATGTATAACCATACCCCTTTGCACTGTCTACCACACGTCCTGTCATCGCATCCACGACCACATAACGTGTCTCTGATTCAGTTGATAATCTATAGCTTACTTCTACACGTACATCATTCATAATTTATCCTCCTGTCTATGAATGGCATCCATAAAATAAATGTTTAATTTCATACCTGAATGGAATGGCTCAGATCTAGAGCCATCCATGTTCAAGCAATACCTGATGAATTGCTTTGTGCAGATCCATGTCTACATACGGATCCATATTTTTCCACTCTCCAAGAGTTTCAAACCAATGAGAATGGGAAACTGTATAGTTCACATCTCCAATCCCATACGATTTGAAGAAAAATATTCTCCAATGTTCATTTTCAGTGTTGCATTGATACACCAATTCAACTTTATCGCAATGATTTTCCACTTTTTCAAATCCTAATTCATACATCATTTCATCAGCATTCATACTTGTTATCCTCCATTGCTATTGCCAAACTTGAAACTTTATCAAGTATCAGCTCATCGCCTTTACAATTTCTTCGTATCGAGAATTTTAGAAAAATACAAGGAGCAAGCGATAGCGAGACGCCGTAGGGCAGTCCTTGTATTTTGATAAAATACTCGATAGTACAAATAAAAACAAATAAGAAAAAATAAAAGAAAAATAAAAAGCGTCCGTATAAGCGGACGCAAAATCTGCCCGAGCATTCTGGATGCGAGGGCCAAAATCGCCTTGTCCTAAAAAAGATTCCTTCGTATCGAATGTCCAATCTTTTTCAGGATTCCAAATCTCGGACGTGATCCAACGCCCTTCGAATCATCCGTCTCCTGTAAAAAATAGACACCGTCATCCTGCCCAAGAACTACAAATGTCCTGTCCGCTGTAGATACCATCTCCACTGGGCTAAAATTTTGCAAGGCAGCGTTTTCTTCATCTCCAGATGGAACATAGCTGTTCATCACGGCGTATCCATCAGGCGTATTCTTCACTACAGCTTCATTCCTGCATTCAACATCTCTGTATAATATAAAACTTGGCCTTTGTGCAGCCTTGTTGACGGCGTACTGCTTGCCAATGCCAAAGCCAAGTCCAAAACTAACTACCAGTCCAATAAAAATCCACATTGCATTTCCTCCTGTGTCTGCTGTACATAAAAAGATGGCAGTACTGCCACCTTTCTTATTTGTATTTAGATACTACTTCTTCACCAATTGTTCTTCCGTAAATATTCAATTTCTTAGAATTCATATCCATTACTTTGTTATTTTTAATGATATTGACGCCGTTCAAACAGGGTAATAACACCGATAATATCCAGTCTTGTCTGGTCATTCCAGATTCTTTAACACGTTGGTTCAAAAGCTTTAATTCCTCATCTGTAACACGGAAAAAACTCTATTTGGTCTTGTTTTATTCATCGGATTTACCACTTTCCTGCTCATCATCTAGTACTTTGAAATAGTTAGGCCACACTCCACATTCACGAATCTCATATTTCATTAATAGATGGTTCCCTTCGGCATCTTTCTCAATGCCATATATTTTATTTGGATCCATATTAGGAAATAATGCATCAAAAGGCTTATTTACTTTACTGAAACAACTGAATGCCTCATAATAAGCTAAATCTTCGTTTTCAGGACTACCTTTTTTCAAGGCTAAAATACGACCTCCAACGCTGATTAAATCTCGGTTATTTCTAATTAACTTCATCCATCTGCCATGTGGATTGCATTCATTCGTTTCCATATGCCACTTATCTCGATACACCGCTAAAACTGCATGTCCTTCAAGATAAATAAACCCGTAACAATAATGCTCATCCTGTTGGACATAATCATCAAAATGATAATAAGGAGCTGGCACATAAATAAAATATGTTCTACCATCTGTACCTTTAAATCTGCCAACTGAAAAATATCTATACACTTCATCCATACTATTCATCCTTCTTTCTAGATCGTGGCAGTGCTGCCACCTTTATGATTTAACGTCTGGATCAATATAATCCAGAAGAACATGGAAATGACAGTATTCTTTTGGCTGGTCATTATGAATGATGATGAGAATCGGATAATAATGCCTGTTCTGCATATCACAAAGAATTTTCTGCATTTCCTGATGCATTTCCTTATTCCACTCAAAAATATCGTCATTGGGACAATCCACTCTGGCAAAAAACAGATGGTCTACATCATGATTCCATTGACCATAAAAGTTGTTTTTAATCAATCTGCGTGTTTTAAAATCAAACTGAAAGATTCCTGTATCATCAGGATTTCCCATTGTATAACATTCATTTTCAGGCGTATGAACATTCGTCCATTTCTGTGCACTGTCTGTACGAAACAGATTGTTCAAATGATTATTGAAATGGGAACCGTTTTTAAATTTATTGATCTTGATATCATCATCAAAATACATTACTCATCATCTCCATTCTGTAATAATTCGATATTTTATAATCAGACATCTTCTTTTTTCAGGATATCCGAAATCTTGCTGAAATCATCATATCTTCTGATGATTTTATCGTTCAGATCGAGCAGATAGTGCATACCGTCATCCATACTGAGCAGATACAAATCCTCTTCGTTTGATTTCACACCAGACAATCCCTGAATATGTTTATTCTCAATCACAACATCAATTCCCTTCGCAAATTTGATATGCATAATTTTCCTTTCTGTAGCCGTAAAACTAGGCTTTCTGCATAAGGATAAGAGTCCTTTGAAATGCTCCTGCATCCCCTTTTTTCAAGGTTGCAAGAACACTTGTGATTCGGTTGCCGTAGCTTCTTGCATCAATGATATTCTCTTCATATAAATAGATGGCAAGCTTCACTTTCTTTTTTGCTCTGTCCTTTGCATCTTTCTTCCGCTTTTTTAACACACGTCCAGTCTTTAAAAGATAATAGTTCCATCCAAGAAAACCGATTCCATTCTTTAGTGGATGGATACTCGTCTTATCGTTGAAGCATAGATTCAATGCATTCCTTAAAATAAAATCTATATCTCTGTATGCATCGATCAAAGTCTGTTTATCCTCTGCAATCAGTGCGAAATCATCCATGTATCTTGAAAACAAGGCACCGTAATCAAACATTACACCATACTTGTTCTGAATCAGTATATCCACTGGATGAAGATAATACAGTGCCAATAGTTGGCTTGTCTGATTGCCTAAAGGAAGACCGCCCTTGTCAAAGCTGTCAATAATGTAAAACAGAAAGTCCTTGACTTCTCCATCTGGAAGTATTGGATGGAGCATACGCTTCAATATATCATGGTCAATACTTTGAAAATAATGATGAATGTCTGCCTTTAAAACATATCCTGAATTTGAATCAGCATTCTCTCGATAATAATACTTCAAGTCCGCTTTCAGACAGTTGGCAGCGTAATCTGTGCCTTTATCCTTTCGGCATGCACAGTTTCTAGGTACATATATCTGTTCAAAGAAAGGGGTCAGAAACACATCACAGAAACAGTGCTGAATCACACGTATCTCAAAGGATGTCGCCCATACGACCCTCAGTTTTGGCTCTGTGACCACAAAGCTATGATACGTAATTTCTGGATATTCTCCTTTTTTAAATATCTTTTCGATTCTTCGGATATTCAGATACAGATGATTCAAAAACTCCTGTACATCCACTTTATGCCTGTGATTCGATGCAGAACTGCGAAATGCTTTAAGCAGATTTTCAAATGTAAATATTTCAGTTAAATGTTCAGGTACGTACATTCATTCACTCCAATTCAATAAATAAAAAATCACGCACGTGGTCAAGAGTAGCTGTAGTCTGCTCAAGATCCGTGCATGACTGATTTGCGTCAATTACGCAGGATACAGGATCCTTTATGTTATGCTCTGGTCTTTTCAACATATCGTCTTATTCTGACTGCTGGCACATCCTTTTCGGATGCTTACTAAAGCGGGACGCACGCCAATCCAAGTATTCGTTACATTGTTGTTGTTCATTGAACGATTGTTGTAATTCAAATTCATTGCGTTGCGAGGCGAGCTGGAGACTAGACCCATAAAAAAGCCAAGCGTACAACAAACACTCAAGAAACCCAAACCGAACCGGCGTTTCTATCCTGTATCCCGACCTAGAGATTCTTCTTTTCTAAGTTCTTCTTGTCTAAGTTCTTCACTCAGTTTTTTATTTGAATCTGACCAGCCCGCAAAATATTCCTCTACAGTTGCGAGCTTGCCACCTAAGTCCAATTCCTCTACAGGCGTTATACACTGCATCCGTCTGGCTCTTTCAAGTCTTCTCGTCATCCAGCGGATGTTGATTTCTGCCTGTTTTGTATATTTTAGACATGCCTGAATATCGGACTGCCGATATTCATTGGCCCAGAATATACTTTTCACTATATTTTCCGATGTCATCTGCAAGTCATGCACGATATTGTTGCGAAACTTCTTTGGTGCATGAGCACTTACTGTCACAAGTTTGTCATCAAACGACTCTGCATGTCTCAACAGATGTAACTCTTTCTTCTTTTCTGCCATAATTCAAAATCATCATGAGGGGATGTTTCCCCTCATACTCCCCTCTTCATTCGGACATTTGTTTCTCATAAGATGGCAGTACTGCCACCTCCAAATGTCGGTTTGCCTTCATTTCTTGAGGAAATGAAGGCGTGGTTTTGAGCCCCTGCCCACGATCCATCCTATTTGTAGTTTACAGAATCCACCACGCTCACAGAGACGGTCGATAAATCGACCGTGAAAGCGGGACGCACGCCAATCCAAGTATTCGTTACACGGTTGTAGATCAATGAACGATTGTAGTAATGCAAACGCACCGCGTTGCGAGGCGAGCTGGAGTTGCTGTCTCTGAACCACATATGGTTCACTGAGTTATTTGTGCCTTTCAAGAAATTATAAACCTTGTTGGCGTTGTTTAGATCCACTAGATTGGATACTTCCTCAACACTTGGAAGGAATACGTGTCTTGAAATTGTGTTATAAGTTGTGTTGTTATAGCCTTTTTCACTGTACTTCCAACAGTTCAAAGGATACGCCCCTTGTGCATCGTCTGGGATATTTGCCTTATACCAGATGACCCATTTCGGATTTTCTGTAGTACCCTCATTATAATACCAGTCGCCATTTGAACCACCATTTGGATCAAACCATCTCCATTTTGGATTTGACGAAGTATTATTATATGCAGCCTGCTTGATGTCCGTTGCCAGAATGGCTTTCTGTAGCTTCTCAGGAAGCTGTTTATACCATGTATTTTCTAGATAGTTATCAATATAGCTTCCTTCATAAGTGTTGGAATACTGGCCATCAGGACGCTTCTCATTCGGTGTTTCATATGTTCCAACTTTGTAGTTTCCATCAGAATCCACATTTGGCTGGTACTGCATATTTCCAAGACTTTCTCCATCTATCAGCATGTACGTATCATCATCTGTCTGAGCCATGACGATGAACTTCATTCCTTCGATTTCAAGTACAGTACCTGTTGCATATCCGTTCTGTGCTTTGAATGTCAATGTGTCATTATAAGTTCCTGAAGTCATAAAATTGGCTGGATTTGCAGTAAATTTCAGGTCTGCTGTCGTAGTGCCTGATGATGTAGTCTCAAGAACAATGGAATTGTTTACGATTTGGTTTCCGTCTTTTGTGATCTTATAAGCACCCATACGTCCTGAGCTGGATTTCATATTGAATCCATTTTCAGATTTAACACTGATTTTCAGACTGGCATTGGCTTCCTCATTGATTTTTGTAGCTGATACAGTCAAAGTATCCTGCTTATTCAAGTCAATTTCTGATGGGATCGTCCATGTGTAGCTGCCATTGCTTGTATAGCTGACTCCTAAAGATTTTGAATCATGACTGGCCTGTACAGTTGAATTTGTCTGTACGGATGCAGGTGCAACCGCATTTTCGTCTTGCTGTACTTCCTCGTTTTCTGCTTCAACAATATCAAGTATCTTGAATCGAACCTGCTGAGTGTCGATTACAGTCCCTTTATCATCTTTAACATTCACATCAAAACAGTAGACACCATTTGAATTTGCCGTAAAATCCAAAACATTCTTAGAAGAATCATTCTGTACCAAAAGCTTCTTATCAAACACATCCTTATAGAATTCACTCGAATCTTCCGTTAATTCTAATGTTTTACCAGAATCTGTATATTCCATGTGAAGCGTAGCTGATGTGTTGTCTGAAGAATACGTTGTCTCAGACTTTAATTCACCGCTTGTCTGTTGTTCGGTTGTTTCCGATGCAGAGGAATCCACAGTAGTCTGTGAAGAAGATACATTCTCATTTGAGGCAGGTTCACTTTCCTGGACTGTATTGTCGGTGGCGGCACTGCCATCTTCCTCCGTTTCCATTTCAGTATTCATTTTAATATTCGAGGTAAATTTTAAATCATTGACTGGCTTATATGTATCCGTCTCGTTGGCCATGACTGGCATAGATAAAATTCCTGCCATCATAGACATACTTAAGATACCTGATAAGATTCGAGTTCCAGTTTTTAAACATACGTGTTTCATGTCTTTATTTCTCCTTTCGATGTGGCTGTGTTCCATCCACATAATTCTTTAAATAGATAACAAGACCCATCTCAAACAATGCAAGTATACAAATCATGATCCACCGTCCTGTATCGACATCTACAGATGTATTCACGTTGGCTGTTTGGTTTGATGAAAGCGTTTGTGGAACAGAAGCTGATTCTAGTTTTCTGTAGACAGCTTTCAACGTCATGTTTGTATTTACGACATCATTGAAATTCCACATCTTACCTGTTTCTACATTCATCCATCCAACAAATTCATAACCATCCTTCAAATAATGAGCTGGTTCATTGATTCGGCCACATTCATCCAGTTCTACAACAGATGAAATGTCACCATCTATCAGTGTGATTTTTGCGGAAACTGCATAGGTTAAGGGTACAGTGGCCTCATCCGCATATACAGGCATGTTCAATCCCCATAGCATAGGTATGAGCATCATCCCCAGTAATACAAAATGTTTTTTCATGTTCTCTCCTCCATTCCATTTACTTAAGAAACTAAAAAATCATTGATCTAAACCAGAAATATCCGAAAGGTGGCAGTACTGCCATCTTGATTTCTGACTTGGATCAGCAATTTTATAAAAGAATCAAAAGAAGAACAGACCTGTCATAGAAGCCTGCTCCTCATATATTCAATTGTTCGTACTGCTTTGAATTACTGATTGATGATACTTGCTGTATAAGTCAAAGTACCATTGTAGTGACCTGCTACTTCAGCAGCCTTTGTAGTTGTATCCAAAGTGAATTTCATTGTAGTTTCACCAGTATTAGTTCCTGAGTTTACATTCAATACATCTCCGTTTACAGCGATGTCTTCAGCACCACCATTGTTAGCGTGGTATGCCAATACTTCAGTACCGCCGTTTGTGATTGTGAATGCACCTGCCTCACCAGATCCTGCAACCTTGATATTCAATTTCTTTCCTTCTGGAATGATATTTTCTGTAACTTGGACATTATTGCCTTCTTTAGCTACATGCTGATTAATACCTGCATTTTTACCGAAGTCGATTTCTGGGTGGATTGACCATTTATATGAGTCTTCAACCAAATATTTTACATCTGTAGTTGCACTAGTTGGTTCAGTTGTTCCAGTCACTTCTTGTGCAAACACGTTCATTGTTGGAGCTACCACTGTAGCTAAAGCTGTTGCACCAGCCAATAATAAATTTTTAAAGTTTTTCATAATCGTCTTACCTCCTAAATTAAAATTAAATTGCGATTATTTTTTTCTGCACTGTGTCTATGACCCACAGACAGAATAAGGATCTATATCATATAAACCCTTATGACTGGATGCACTGGAAAGGAGGAAGGAGTACACCCAATCATAAAAGCTCATATAACACAAAAGGATGGCAGAACTGCCATCCTTGAATAGATGTATATTTGATTATTTTACATTCAGTGTTAGATTCACAACACCCTGATTTGTCTTTGTCTTCTTGTCAGAGCGATAAGGCTGGATAATGATGTAGGCATCATAAGAGCCTTTTTTCAACGGTCTTGAGATTTCCATCTTCTGAATGTAGTTGTTCGGTGATACCAGTCCCGATTGATACAGAAGCTCATCGTTTTCTTTAAGATACAACGCAAACCTCATGTAGAAACAGTCAGACTTAGATTCAACACCAATCTTATGACTTTTACCGTCTTTTGTTTTGATCTTTATAGTTTGAACTTTGTCTGAATATCCAATCGCCTCGATCTGGTATTTTCCTTTCTTGGTCTTTGTGATTTCAAACAAGTCTTTGTCATACTTTCCGACAGACTTTACTTCAGAATCAATTCCATTCAGTTTCAAATAGTGATTCAATTCCACTTTATTTCCACTGTCTACAACAAGATCTTCCACTTCCTTGCCGTCTACAGACATTTTATCAACGTACCAGAAGTTCTCTTCTGGATTATGAAATTCAAATCCCTGTGTAATTTCTTTTGTATTGGCAGGAATATTGAATGCACCCCAACCTGGCAAAGTTACATTTTTACTGCGATCCACAGGCTTTTCCGGCTTAACATAACTGCTCTGTTCCGTATCTACATCCAGAGGTTTATCATCATCCTTTCTGTTGAAAAGAAAGAAACCGCCTAACGCAATAATCAGTACAAGTATCAGTATAATAATGTTCTTTCTTTTATCCTTTTTGTTCTCGTCCATAAATATCATCCTCCATATTTCAGATGGCAGTACTGCCATCTTGTCAAAGCTTTAAAAAAGCATCCAAGACTCCGTTGTTTTAAGACGGAGAGGGATGCATTTTTGAATATCTACATAAGCAGTACACTTATGTCAATTCCATTAATAAAATACCCAGCAATTCTATTCAGGCATATATTCTTCAAGCTGATTTAAACAGCATTTTAAAAAGTACCTAGACTCTTCCGTATTTCTCCATCTTTTCTGCATGGCAGCCAGATCACGGAGTGCTCTAATAGTATATGTTGAATCTTTTAAATCATCCCAGTAATCCTTGAAAAAATGATAAATCAGTCCAAACGGAATTTTTTCATCTCCATATTTGCCATTCAACACATCTATGAAATAACTTAATGTTTCCAACGCTCCTGAAAATTTTAACGATGATTCAATATCCAAATTATCTGATTTTAATTTTTTTAGAAGTTCTCTGATTGAATTCAAAGAATACAGCAAGTGCTCCATTGGTTCCTTATCTACCTCATGTTTACCTATATATTTTTGTTCGTTGATTGTGAATTCAATAAACGGCAGTACAGGCAGTCCTTTAGATTTCCAATTGATTCCATCCGAATTGTAATCAAAAACAGAGGAAAGAATATCGCCAGAAGAACCGCCTTGATATAAATTGAGTATCCAAAATCTAATTTGATCATTTTTAGATAGAAAACTATCGAAAAGCCTTTTCTCTAGTATCTCAGAGGACTTTTTTCTTGTACATACTGATTCGTCATGAATCAATGAGTTAATCAAATTTAAATTTTCAACACAACTGAAAAGAAGTGTTTTTTTTGAACTATAAAGTGACATATTTACCTCCTAGATGGCAGTACTGCCATCCTGCATAAAGGGAGAAATCACTCCCTTTTAATCATTCTGAAATTTGCTCTTTTACTTTGTTATATGCCATTTCCAACATTTCATTATCCATACTTTGAAGTTTTAAGCAAAAATCAACAGTATCTTCTGAGTTGTTGAAATCTATTTCAGGATGATTTTGTTTCACCTCAGTTTTATATCTATCAAGCAGATATTGACGTGCCTTTTCAGGCGTTAATTGTTCATCCTCAGAAGATTCATTTCTACCAAAGAATTTACAGAATATCACTACCACAAACATGGCTATACTAGCGTAAAGCATCAACATTATCGAAAATAAAAATGGATTATCGTACATCTTTTCACACCTCCTCGTTGTATAAAGATGGCAGTACTGCCATCTTTTTTAGTATTCAACAAGAGCAATTAAGCGGTCATAATAATATGTAAAGTATCTGCCTTTTAATGTTCTACAGGGTTCATCAACAGTTGGATCGTTGCAATCATATGGATAGATATTAAATTTTCCCTGTAAACAAGGTCCACGATGAGAATCCATCATATCCGACATGATTCTAGAGGCAACACCATAATCAGAAGTTCCTTTATTAAAAACTGCAACACGTGTAATCCCATCACCATATCCATTTGGAATAAGCACTTGAAATTCTTCATTCCCAACAAGAAGACTACCTACATCCGATGCTGTTTTAAAGCAACGATCTCCAAATAATTCACGAATCCTGTACCAATGATTTCTTCTATCTTTACCATATAGAGAAATGTAACTATAGATAACATTCAAGCAACATTCTTCATTCAAGACCCTTTTTTCAAATTCATCATAGTTACTACAGCTTTCATAAAGATTTGAATACTCGTCACAGTCAAGAATACACGACGCTAAATAATATATCCTACAATCTTTTGACATATTTTCCTTCAATACATCATTAATATTTTCTAATTTCATTTTCACCCTCCTGACAGCAATCAAATAGCTATCCTATTAAATCACCATTCATCTTCCGTTAAGAAATTTCATCAAAGCCTTAACATCCTTATCCGCTTCACTTTTCTTTTTCAGATACAGCATGTTAATTGTATCCATATCCATATTTGTGAAAAAGGCATCTTCTTCATCTAAGCCATATAACTCCTGTTCTTTTTTTGAGAAAGGCAGATTGCTTTGATTATGTCCGTCTTCATCAAGAACAAAAGAATAATCATCAGGAGTCCCGCCTCCACTCTGTAGATTCAAATATTGGATATTGCCGTTGGCATCCAGATACAATCTGTCATGTGCATCCGTTCCTACCATATGTATAACATCTGACGAAATGTCTTTAACATATAATGCCGGTAAACAAAAATATTCAAAGTTGATCAATATGTACCACCACCTTTATATAAATCTGTATATATATACATTTGATTAGTCTAAGAAAGATGAGCAGGCTCATGTTTTCTGCTCTGTCCAGACGATTCTGGCTTATGGATCATTGTCCCATGTCTAATAATTTGATGAATTAGATTTTGACATTCTCTTTAAAAATCTCAATCCATCACATGTTAAGATAGCCTTTCACAGCTAACGTTTGTAGCAACATGAAAAGGATACGTTGGAAAGCAGGAGTTTCACCTCCTACTGAGAGAATCACGTTACTACATCTTGAAATTAAAAGTTGAAGGTTTCAGGAGTTGCACCTGATATTACTTGTACCTTCATAAACACCTCATGAAGAAAACATAGAATTGAATATATAGAATATGTACCTATGAAAAGAGAAGAGCAGTCAACTGTTCTCTTCATGAGTAGAATCATTCAACTTAAATGGCTTAGTCTTTAAAAGGAGAAAAACCTCCTTTGTATTTTAAATGAAGTCAAATGATTCATATCAATGTACAAATGCAAACGTGTTTATCGTAGAAGGAACTTACTCCTTATCATTATGTAGCATTTGTATATTGGAAAGATGTGTTTGAGGATTGTAGGAATTGCACCTACAGAACTCGTATCCTCATGTAGTGGCAGGCTCATGTTTTCTGCCGTGGTCATTTTTGATATCTGTCTGTCTGTTTATTAAAACTATAGGCGAAAAAGTATTACTTTCTATATTATCTCTGTTTCCAAAGGGAGATTCATAGAACAGGTCCTAACAGATATCTGGATCGACTTCATGTTTAATGCTTATTCAATAGTTCCGGTGAGCAACTAATGAGAACACTAAACAACCACATGTCCATCTCGTTTGGGTCGTGCATCGCAGGCGGTCGAACTACTCAGCACGGTGTGAAATGCGATGACTATAAGGATAACATCACATTTATATTGGACTTACAGGCAAGCGGGAAAGCCACGTCATGCCATGCCAATTTGAAACTTTATCAAGTATCAGCTCATCGCCTTTACAATTTCTTCGTATCATGACTCGAAGATAAGAACAAGGGACAAGCGTCAGCGAGACGCCGTAGGGCAACCCTTGTTTGAATCAAGAGGCATGAAATTCAAATAACAAAAATAAAATCAATAAGAAAAATACAAATTTAGCGAACGTGTTCACTTCGTTCACGCTCAGATTTATACTGATTCTGATTATCAACTGTATTGATGCGTTCAGAATATAATCCAATCATTTTTTTAAGTTTCTCTTTTTTCTCAATCAGTGGATTCCTGTTTTCGGAGATAAATGTTTCAATTTCCTCATCAGAAATATCCATCACATTTTCAATTTTTTGTTCCGTCATCATTTCCACAGTATTGTCTACGTTTTCCAGAAGATGATTTACCTCATCAATTTGTTTCTGTAATTCATAACGTCTTGATTTTAATTTATCTATGTTCTCTCGATCGTGTTGAAGCAGATTTCTGTAGTTCATACGATCCATGACTTTCTGTACTTCTGTTGCTTTCCATCTAAAGTATGATTCCTGACGAACAGACTTGAACAAGGTTGTAGTTGGATCAAACTTCACATTTGCACTTTCATAAAGATTTCTTCGTGCCTGCATTACTTTGTCAAAATCTCCCTGCGAATCCAAAGCACTTTGTATATCCCGTGTGTTGATGATACGTCCATTGTTGTTAATCCGCTGCATAACATCTTCCAGTGTATAGCCCAATCCATCTTCATTGGGTTCCAGACGATTTGTACGAACTATATATTTGCTTTCTGGCATACGGATACGCAGTCCTTTACGTTTCCCTTTTGTCTTGTCTTCAAATAATCTTTTCAGCTCTTCGGCATCCTTTAATCCTTTGTATGCCATACTGGAATCAAACACACTAACATCTTTGTCAATCGGAATCGTAATTCGAGCTGTCTTGTCTTCTGTAAGCCATTCAAATTCTTCAGGCTCAACACGTACATATTGCGTATCATATGGAATACGCACCATGTAATTTCCGTCTTCCTCTTCGTGAATCAGTTTCACATTTACAGTGAACTGGAAAACATTGGCATCTGTTGATTTCATATCATCATAAATTTTAAAGCCCATGCATTCCATATAATTTTTGAAGTCGTTGTACGATGCAACCTTTGGAATGACAGTATCCATGATTTTTTTTATAACGTCACGATTGTTGTCAGAATGTTCCCCAAGCCATTCAAAATAAGTTTGACTTCTGTTTCGAGTTTCCTCTAAAACCGAGAAACCATGTTTAACACAGATGCGGTCTGAAATTTCACGAAAACGTTTCTGATCTCGTTTCCAATAAATCTTCCACGGCTTACCATCGTTCAAATAATAATTAACAGCAATATGTGCATGAATATTATTTGTATTTGTATGGACAGCAATAATATAATTTGCCTTACCATCCGAAATAGCATTTATCCATTCTTCAGCCAACATCATACAATCATCAGCAGAACCTTCACCAGAAGGCAAAGATAATTGAAAGTGATATCCAACAGATTCACTATGAGAATTGGTTTGACTTTTCTTCCATTTAAATGCTTCAGACATTGGCAATTCACTATTAGATGCAATCACATAATGACCGTTCTCTGTTTTAGATTCACCATTGCCAATATCTAAAATATAATTCACTAGATTAACAATGTTTCCTTTCATTGCCCAGCCTCTGGTCGTTGCCATAACCTATCACCTCCATTCAACAAAAAAAAGCACACTCTAACGAATGTGCTAAGATGGCAGTGCTGCCACCGTTAAATATGAATTTCTCTATTACCTACAGTTTTTAAGAAGTCAGGGTCCGTCTCCTTTAATGTTGTTTTTACACATTCAAGAAGATGTCGCTTCTTGATATATTGAAAATATAAAGATTTATCTTTGTCTCCAATAAAATTTCTAAAATCTTTCCAGAGAGCAAACAAATCATCTGAAGCTTTATCAAGTCTATCAAAATGTTCGTTCATCTCATTAAGAGTATAGCCTCCACTGCATTCCTTGTTTCTCTTGTTGATTTTATTAATAGCAGATCTAATCTGACGCATATTGCTTCCAATTTTATGAGTTAATCTTAAAAAATCATTATTCTCAGAAACACAGCATATCTCAGTATACATTGGATTCATACAACAATTAATAATGTATTGAGTTACACTGATGGATAATGTTTCAGATACATCACAAAGCATTTTATAAAATGAGTGTGACATTTTGATAAATACAAATTTATTTTTAACTTTGGGATTTAAATTATACTCATCAAAATAATCATTATAGAAAGGAATGACGGTGTTTTGTGAACTATAGGAAAACACATCCTCTAGATTACTAGGTTCATTAACCCATAAATTTATGCAGGACTCGATTCTGTCAATTTGTTCTAAAAAAAAATCGTCATGAAAAATTAAATCAAGACGATTTGTATCTAAAGTTTTTTTGTATAACGAGTTCAATTCAAAAGCTATCGAATTTTCCATATCAGCAATCTGAGTAAAAGTATTCATAAAATCAACTGGGAGTTCCCTACTACAAACAACATAAAACGAATCCGACAAACACCGTTCCCTTATGAAGTTAGATTTAGAGACTCCAAAAAAATCAGAGCAACTATTCAAGTAGTCAAATAAATTATCTGATACCCGAATTGAAATTCTTACATCCTTTTTTTCTGTTCTTTTTAAGTTATAGTTCTTCATATCAAGAAAAATACCAACACACAAAAAAGGCACAAGATATTTCCTGTGCCTTTATTTGCATTCCTTTACAGTTTACATTTTAGCACAGGTCAAAAAAGTACACAAGACATAAATTCAATATTTCTGCTCCAACTAGATAGCTTCTTCTGAAACAGAAAATAGAACTGCATAAAAACATTTAGATCAAAAACAATTTAAAAGCTACAAAGGGGTTTGGGGATGAAATCCTCAAAAAATAAAATGTGTGTACAACACATTTTTGACTTTGTATGCACAGGTATCGCAAGGACTTTGTATGCACAAAGTCCTTAGGGGATTCCAGTGTATGCACAAAGTCCTTGCTTGCTATTTTTAAAACCCCAAAAATGGCTAAAAATCACCGATTTTGAAGAAAATCGGTTTTTCGTTGATTTGGTGCCATTTTCAAAGTATAAAGTCAATAAATAAAATACAATAAAAAAATAAAATGATGATCTAAAAAATCATTTATTAAGTGCACAAAATTCAAATTAATGCACATATAAAAATTAAAAAGTGGTTTTTAAAATGAAAAATAAATTGAATTAAAACGTCATAAAAAATTTAAAAATGCATTTATAAATGACAAAAAAGCTGATTAAATGTGTCACGAACTAATTAAAAAGGTGCACATAAAATTTATATTTCTGATTTATAAATGCATAAATCGTCAGAAAAAAATTTCTAAATAAATTTAATTTTGCAAATTAAAAAGCAACTTTCGTTGCTTTTTAACGACTTAAATAATGAAATGAATTGCGTCTTTTTGTATAATAAGTGAAATAATTATTACTACATGAATTCCCTTTTACATCTACAAAATCACCAATGTAGTATATTTCACCATCACTATTTAAGAAACATAATTTAGATTTGCATAACAGTTTAAGCATTCTGCAAATGTCTTTGTCTTTATAAAATTCATGATTTAATTCATAGAACTTATCCAAAACATGAATACCAAAACATTGTGTATCATTGATTAATTTACTTTTTGGAGTGTAATCTCTGATGATACCGTTATGACAAAATGCTACATCTTTGCATTTTAAATATGTACTTCTCATCACTCGAATATCATTACAAATTGGATAAGGATGACAATTCCCTTCATCAATTAAGCCACTTGTTGAGATTCTAAAATGAAATACAACTGCACGCTTTTTTAATCCAATTTGTTCATCAAGTTCATTTAGTCTTGCATAAAATGATTCAAATGTCATGAATCCTTTTTCAATATAAACCTCATTTTCATAATTATACATAAACCCACATCCATCAGGATTCGCAAGGAAACATTGTATTAATGTTTCCTTGCTTGGCATTTTTTGATTCATTTCTTTTGTTACAATTACACACATAATTCATTCTCCATATCTATTTATTCATCATTTAAGATGTCATTTGCTAAATCTAATTCGTTAAATCGGAAGATATTTGAAAGGCTTTCTGAGTTCGTTTTTTCTAAGAATAACGGTTTTTTCCAATCACTTTCTTCATCTGTAATCTTTCTTTTTTTGCAGTAGTCAATTGCATATTTTTTAAAATTATCATCCAATCCATTAAAAATTAAATCTTCTAAAGTAATTACATGACTTGACTTTCTGCTATTTTCAACAATATTTTTAAGAAGATTTAAACTAATAAAGAATGTTTCCCATTTTAAAGTTCCTCTTAAAAATCTAAATTCAATTGTTTTTTCATTGCAAAGATTCAAACTATAATAACGGTCTGTAATATCATTTGATGCTTCACCGATTCTTTCTTTATCAATAAATTTATGTCCATTTAAATCAATTAAATCTGTTCTTGAACTGCACCAATGTCTATAAGAATCTAAAGTTCTT
>OKTF01000083.1_pt1 | contig 73928 bp, 50 predicted proteins | sample 1606461 | NCBI WGS metagenome assembly OKTF01 (sample SAMEA3879599, study PRJEB24766) | human gut metagenome | biome: human-associated habitat; feature: feces | place: USA | collected 1985/1987 | reverse complement strand
CCTCATACTGGAATGCGTCGTCGAAAAATACCGGGTATGCCAGATGGGGAGATTGGATCACAGAACCGGGAATATTCAAGAGAAGTTAAAAGGACATTCGGAAGATAGAGAAATGGACCGGCAGCTTTTTAATCAAATGATTGAAAAGGTAATTCTAGAACCGAAAGGTTCTGTAAAGCTTCAATTAATAAATGAAAAGATTATTTAAGGAAAGGAGAGAGTGCCAGTGCCGGATAGGGAAATCATAAAAATACCGGCAAACCGCACACTGGCCGACCTACGAAGAAAAAAACGAAAGCTTCGGGTTGCCGCCTACTGCCGGGTCAGCACAGAGGAAGAAGAACAGCAAAGCAGCTTCGAAATCCAGGTGGCCTATTATACAAATCTGATAACCAACCATGAGGGCTGGGAATTAGCGGGTATTTTTGCGGACGAAGGAATCTCCGGGGTGCGGACCAATAAGCGGGAACAATTCAAGGAAATGATTACTCTCTGCAGAAAGAAAAAGATCGACCTGATTTTAACTAAATCGGTTTCCCGGTTCGCCCGTAACACACTGGATTGTATCCATCATGTGAGGCTCTTGAAAAGCTGGGAAATTCCCGTGATTTTTGAAAAAGAGGGAATAGACACCTCTGATATGAACAGCGAGATGATTCTGACCTGCTTGAGTGCCTTTGCCCAGGCGGAAAGCGAATCTATCAGAAGTAACATTACGAAAGGAATCCGAATGGGTTATCGTCAGGGACGTTTTTCCTTTCGATATGTCAATTTTCTTGGATATCGCAAAGGAGCAGATGGGCAGCCTGAAATTCATCCGGAAGAAGCCAAGACTATCCGAATGATTTTTGTGAACTTTCTCAATGGGAGCAGTATGGATGATATCAAACAATGCTTAGAAAGTACAGGAAGACTCGGGAACTGATCTCCTCAGAAAATCTAAGCTTAGAAGAATACTCCGAAGCCTTAGTATATAGAATTATTGAAAGGATTACGGTTCTGTCCAAAGAGCAAATACAAATCCGTTTTGCAGGCGGATATGAAATGACACAGTCACTGCAATAAAGAACAGGTACAGAGAAATGCTGGCAGCCTTTGCTTCTCTGCGGGTCTAGAGACATTTATGTGATGGTTAACGGAGTGGAATTGGGGGGGGCTTGGCGATGTCCTGAGGATTTTTGGGGACGAAGAGGTCATCTGAATTCAGAATGGTGGAATGATACTAACAATTAATATTGGTTTATTAAAAACATGGGAAATAGCTTCTGGAAGAAGCTGACTCGAAAACAATTATCTTGGTACAACTACTTTCCATAAGCTGCTTTTTGTAAGTAAATGCGGAATTTCCACCTGACTTTTCAGGTTGGAAACGCCGCTTTTTTCATTTATTACTTTTTTCTATAATGAAAATTAATTCTAGTTTGTGATTATTTAAAGCTCTTTTCAAACTAAATTAGATAATAGATGGGATCTTTTATAGTAGAGGCTTAAATTTAGAACTCAATTATAGTACGCTTCAACTTTTTTCTGAGAGTTACTTTAGAATTTTACTGAAATGACAATATTACATCCAGCACTAAAAAATAATTAAAACTAATATATAATAATGCTTTTTAGGGGGCTATAAATGATGCGCCCGTATAAAACCACTCTACACAGATAGAGGTTCTTGCGCCGCCTTGAGAAGCAAAGGTTCGTATCTCGCACATAGACCACAATTTACTGGTAGGATCCTGAAGGCGAATCCGTATCCAGTGCATTTCCTGTGATTGAGTATATATAATGTCATCTAGTACTAAATTTGCAGAAATCGTAAAATTGTTATTGGTCTGGACATCCATCGCACTATCATAAATGCTGACGCGTCGTATATCTGCCAAAACAGAGGTGCCAGTAGTGGTGGGCTGAATAGAAAGCCTGAGACTTGAAGCAGTGGTGGATTGTGCAATCAAAGTTAGATTTTCTAATGGGATGCGTAATGTACTTCCTATTGTGGAGAGATCCGCATTATACGTTTCTGTATTAGATTTCAGATTCGGACTGATAATGCTTTGAGTGGAAGTAGTAAAACTGAGAATATATTTCGTTTTGGTATTTTCCACTTCGATGATTTTCGGAGTTTCTCCTGAGGCTCCTTGGGGCCCTGTATCACCTTTTACACCAGAAGGCCCAGTGGCACCTTGATCTCCTTGAGGTCCGGTAGGACCAACAGGAACGACGAAATCCAGAAGGACACCGGTTTCCGTAGAGCTGGCAGTTACCGCAGCTGAGTTTCCAGAAGAAACAGAACCAATTTCCACCGTAGGGGTAGCGCCAGTCGGACCTTGAGGTCCAATAGGCCCTGTATCACCTTTTACACCAGCGGGACCCATAGGGCCTTGCTCACCTTGTGGACCTTGGCAGCCAGAATCTCCTTGCATACCTTGGGGTCCGGTTACACCTTGCGGTCCTTGTTCTCCCTGTGGTCCCTGTTCACCCTGCGGTCCACGATCGCCTTTTTCCCCCTTGTCACCCTTAGGTCCAGCTGGACCTGCTGAACCGGTATCACCTTTCGGGCCCACAGGACCGGTATCACCTTTCGGACCCATAGGTCCAGGATTCCCCTGAATCCCCTGAGGACCCATAAAACCTTGGTCTCCTTTGGGACCCATATCACCTCGAACTCCTTGAGGTCCTTGAGGTCCTTGAATACCGGCCATCCCACGAGGACCAGCTGGGCCAGGACACCCTTGTTCTCCTTTAGGTCCTTGAGGTCCTTGCGGGCCTCTCTCTCCCCTGGGCCCTTGAGGCCCTTGCGGTCCGGGGATTCCCTGAGGCCCTTGAGGACCAGTATTTCCCTGAACAAACACATAATTCTCTCCTGACGAAGAACAGGGACAATATCTGTTAGAAGTATATTTATTATAGTAATCCATATCAGAGATGACTCCTTTTCAGAATTTTCTAAAAATAAGGCAACGGATAAATTTTTTATTCCCTTAAATTAGAACTTTCATTTATTTTCTCATTTAGACGTTGACTTTGTGTACCGAAATAGAACGCAATCACAACAGAAAAGACTGTGAGAAAATCTTGTTCTGAAAGTTTTCCTATAATCGAGAGATATGCGAATACGACGGTTAAAATAATTGTTACAATGCTTTTTACGCATAAAAGATTGCTCAGCCTCTGAAGCCATACTGAACGCATATAGTTTCCTCCTTCTGGTACTGTCTACTTTATTAGAATATGAGCAGAAGTGGAATTTTGGAACTCAAAAATAAGACAACTCAACTCCGGCCTCTTTTTCTATTCTATAAACCTAGAAATCAAGCCTTTTTTTGAAGTCTGTTTCTTTTAATAGGAATAACACATCCAAAAGTAAAAAACAGAAAAACGGGTTGTAAAAACAATAGAATATATCTATTCTGAACCTGGAATTCTCATTTTGTTGAAGATATCTTTTGATTTTGGATTATTAAATTCCTCTCAAATGGTATTAGAGTGGCGGACAACAATTTCGTCACTCCCTCCCAAGAAGGGGCGACGAAATAGATGTCACCCCGATTTTTTTCAGTATTCATGCGGGTTTTCGGGCTTTTTAGGGCCGATTTTTCAAAATCGCCCCACCGTGGATGTCCAACCCCCAAAAGAGCAAAAACAGCAAAAAACCGCTTTCCTAATAAAGATAGGGAAGCGGTTTTGTCATTTTTTAGACACCGGCAGAGAAATGATTTTTGATGCTCCGTCCAGGCGTGCACGAATATTTTTTTTTGCATAGCTGAAACGTAAAAGCGTCAATGCTTTTGAGAATGTAGTGCCGAACATTCCGTAAAAAACCCTGTTTACATGTCTAGGGCTGATATTTAAATAATCCGCCACACTTTGTAAAGTGATTTCTCGATAGTAGTTATTATGAATATACTCTGAAGCTTCAAGACCCAGGTTAAGATTTTCTTGAGGATCTTCAAATTTTGACCGGGAAGGATCCATTGTTCTTAAAACGTAAATGAAAAAATGACGGTAAAGTATTTACTGTCTGGCTATAGCCAATGTTTTTGCCTTTCATTTCTTTTTTATACGCTCAAGAATATCAAAAGCATCAAATTGGTTACGAGTTATTATACATTTGTTGCGATTAACAAGATCCAACTTATCTTGTATTTCATTTCGTAATATTTCAAATTCAATGGAAGAAATAAATTTATTAAACGAATTTAAATCTCCGGAACACAGTTTTTTGGAAAACAGCGGGCATAAGATAAATAAAGCGATAAGGCTAACATACAAGGCGGCAGATTTTATTCTGCCGCCTTACTGCATGTGCAAAGCGTTTTAAGAAATCAGACATTACTGTTGGGAAATAGACCCCTTCAAGAGCGGCAGGTTCATTGTGACGCAGGTTCCATTTTCTGAAGAAATACTGACGCCGTACTCCTTTCCATAAAACAGCTGGATTCGCTGGTGAACATTTACGATACCAATGCCTTCATTTTGCTTAATCATATCAGATTGAAGCGCGTTTTGAATTGCGGAAAGGCGTTCGGCTGGAATGCCGACCCCATTGTCCCGGATAGAAATTTGCAAAAAGCTGCCTTGCGGTTTTGCGCTGATATGGATAAGGCCATCCTTTCCAAGCGGTTTAATACCATGCTGGATAGCATTTTCAACAATGGGCTGCAGGATAATTTTGATGACGTGAATATCTAAAATTGTTTCTTCAATGTCCCACTCCACACAAAAGCAGTTGTTATATCGGAGTTCCTGAAGCTCTAAATAAATGCGGGTGTTTTCTAATTCTTTGCGAAGCGGCACCAGCGTGTCGACATCGTCGAGGGAATATCTAAGAATTTGCGCCAGCTTTGTGAGCATGACAGAGGCTTTGTTTTTTCCGCCGGTCAGCCGGATGGCGGTCCAACTGATGCTGTCCAGCGTATTGTGCAAAAAATGAGGATTGATTTGGCTTTGCAGCGCAACGGCCTGTGCCTGTTTAAGAAGGGCGACGCGTTGGGACAGTTCTTCCGTGATTTGCTCATTTTTCAGAGACATTTTGCGGATGGAATCTAAAATAAACGCTTCTTCATCACGGCTGATGGCTACTCGGTTCGACATCAGCCAGGCGGGAGAATCCAATTCTTTTAATATTTTTTTAAAAGGAAGGTGCAGCCGTATGGAAATAAATACGGTAAGTGCAAATACCAAGAGAAAAACTCCCATAATCAGCAGTATTGTCATATTCAGCGGAGATTGCAGACGCTGCTGCACGGCACTTCGGGAAAGCGTGGAATACAGATAGAGATCAGTGTAATTGACTGGAAATCGGTACACAATAGTGTCTCCGCTTTCCCAATAGCCATTCTCGTTGGGGGATTCCCCAAGAGCCAAGCACTGGCCGGCGGTATCGCCCCAAATATTTTCTACAACCGTGCCATCCTCCGTACACAGGCACAGGCCGGCGTCATAATCCCCGTGATACTGAGAAAGCTCCCGTGAAAACTCAGTAAAGTTAATATTATACACCACAACACCAAGCCGTCCGCTGCCATGCTCCAATATTTTATAAAGGCTTAGCAAGCGGACTGGCTGCAAATAGCTGTTGGTGCCGTCGCGGAAAACATAGAAAAAACTGTTGCCCCCTTTATAATCACGGTAGTAATTCAGCCACCCGGTGTCAAAAAAGCCGCTTAATGAGGTTTCACCGTAATTCGAGACAAATTTTCCGTTGATGTCCGAATAAATGTAAATACTTTGCAGGTTGCTGTTAGCCTGCATCTGATCCCGCATAAGCTTATAAATCACATCGTTGTGGTAAAAGGTATAGCCGTCTTTTTGAGTGATAAGAAACAGGTTAATGTTATTTTCAGTAAGAAGAAAATTTGCCTGCTTTAAGCAGCTGTCGATCAGCTGATTAATTGAATTTTGCAGTAATGAACCCGTACGGGAATTATAAAGGAGAACTTCTTTTTCCACTGCAGTATGCTGAAAGTTGGTAGCTAAAATAACCACCAAAAACAAGGGGATAATCGCAAGGCTGATAAGCATGCGTAAGTTACGGAAGAAAACCCTTCCAAATGAATAGCTTCGTATGCGCCGGACGTTTGGCCTACTGGTCATTTCCCGCTCCTCCCATGTGCATTCTCTGGCGGTAACCGGAGGGCTGCATGCCAGTGTATGCTTTGAACAATTTATTGAAATGCCGAAGGCTTTTATAGCCGACCTGTTCGCAAACATCATAAATTTTCAGATTGGTGTTGGAAAGCAGCTGGGCGGCATATTCCATCTTGCAACGGCTGATAAATCGAATCAGCGTCTCGCCGGCTTGCGCTTTGAAGGTGCGGCTGAAATGCGACGGGCTTAAGTAAAAATGCTCGGCAATATCTTCTAAGGAAAGATCCTGTCCGATGTGCTCGAAGATATACTCCTTGGTCCGTTCCACAAAATCGCTGCTTGTACCGTGCAGCACTGCGGAAAGGCTGCGGGTTGTTTTTAATAAAACGTCGCGCAGCGCGGCGGAATCCTCTGCTCGATCCAGCTCCAGAAACGCTTCATCCAGCGTCAAGGCGGCCAAGGGAGGAATCCCTTCTTCTTTTAGCTTGATGGATAAGGGGTAGAGGAAGTTTTTCGCCGCATCTTTTGCGAGAGCCGGCTCTAGCTCTTCAAAATAAGAAGCAAAGCATTCGGCTGCCTGAATGGCCTGAGGTTCTTTTCCCGGTTCCAGCAAAGCGCTGTAAAACTGCTTCTGCCGGAGCCCCAGCCGTTCCAAGGCGCAGGGCAGAGATACCGGACCAGCATCGGATAGGCTGCTTAGCATTGCCGGGATGCTTGAAAAGACCTCCAGCCCTTCCAGATTGATTTGTACGCCGAAAGTAGTGCGAAGTCCGTCGCAAAGCGCCGCGATATCTTTTTCAATCACCGAGCGGGCGGAACCGCTGACCTGCACCCGAAGCAGCCCGAATGCTAAAAGACGATCATCCTGATCAGAAATAATCCTTATTTCAATGCGGCATGAAGAAGAGGAAGCAAAGCTGTTGATGTATTGGGAAAGCTCATCGCGGCCATGCGCCCACTGATTGCGTACAAAATGATTGTTTTGTCGGATATGCAGCGTCAGGGAAAAGCAGGCGTTCTGCTCAAAAGAAAGATTGGGATAAATCAGATGGAACATGCGCCGGACCAGCCGCTGGTTTTGCAGTGAGCCGCGCATCATTTCTTCAAAAAAAAGGTTGAGCAGGTCTTCGATTTTGCTGCATGTCTGGGTTAATTTTTCCTGCTTAAGATAGGCGGCCTGTTCGGTATCCAATTCTGTGCGGACGTTTTGAATACATTCAGTGAGCTCGTCCAGATCAACGGGCTTTAAGACATAATTTTTCACGCCGTAGCGGATAGCCGACATGGCTAAGTCGGCCTCCTTGTAGCCGCTAATCAGGATTACTCTTGTCCGCAGATTATGCTCCTGTATGTATTTGGCGACTTCCAATCCAGAACAACGGTTCATACGGATATCGGTGACGAGAAGGTCCGGTGGTTGACGCTCCAATAACGATATTAATTCATCACCGTCCTCAAAAGCGCCTACCAGCGAAAATCCTAGCTTATGCCATTCTACCAGGTCCCGAAGTCCTTCCCGAATACAGACCTCATCGTCTGCAATAGCTACGCTGTACATAGTCCCCCTCCTTTTGAGTAAAGTTTATTAAGCTGTGATTTCCGAAGCAAAAAAGCGCAAAAAAATGCTGGTTACACTACAAATATAGCGATAACCAGCATAAAATTGACTGTCCAAAAATGTTTACATTATTAGAGTGTATAAATGCGACAAAATATTGAAATGAGACAATGTAATTATAGCACACAGGCGTGAGAACACAACTAAAAAGCAACATAATACACAAAAAAATAGCCGGAATCGCAAAAAAAAGCACTTGAATTTTGCGGATCTCAAAAAAGAGGATATCTATATGACGCAATACACAAATTTATGCGCTTTTTTCAAAGAAAACAGGATGTTATACTGATGCCAGAACGGAAAAGGAGGAGATGACGGCGTGACAATTCAAAAAAGCAGCCAAAGAAAACCGAAAAATGGTCGTCTCAAACATCTGCGGAGTAAGCATATTGACAACATTCAGCTTTTGATTCTGGCGCTGCCAGCGATTGTTTTGCTATTTGTGTTCTGCTATATTCCCATGGGCGGCATCATTCTGGCGTTTAAAAAATTTAGAGTAGATCTTGGAATTTTTGACAGCCCTTGGGTGGGATTTGAAAACTTTGAATTTTTCTTTACTTCTTCCGATGCCTGGCGTGTGGTGCGCAATACCTTAGGCATGAACTTTTTATTTATTTTGTTCACCACGGTCTTCAGCGTGCTGTTCGCAGTAATGATGTACCGGTTAAGAGGCCGGCGTTTGGTGAAAACATACCAGACAATTACGCTGATGCCCAGCTTTCTGTCCTGGGTTGTGGTGGGCTACATGGTATACGCGTTGCTGATGCCGGGACCTTCAGGGCTTATCAACCAAATCATCATGCTGTTTGGCGGAGAACCGATTGATTGGTATTCGCAGTCGGGATATTGGCCGGTGATTCTTCTTGTTGTAAAGCTGTGGCATGGTGTAGGCTATAACAGCCTGTTTTATTATGCCAGCCTGATGGGAATTGATAAAGAGTATTTTGAAGCCGCTCAGCTTGATGGAGCGACAAAATCGCAGGAATTACGCTATATTATTTTACCCTTCTTAAAGCCCATTATCATTGTAATGACACTTTTAAATATCGGCAATATTTTCCGCGCTGATTTTGGTTTGTTCTTTAACGTGCCCCGCAATGTTGGCGTTTTATATCCTACTACCGACGTAGTGGATACCTATGTGTACCGCGCTTTGACACAATTGGGGGATGTTGGCATGTCCGCCGCGGTGGGGCTGGTTCAATCTCTTGTTGGTTTCGTGTTGATTCTGGTTACCAACCTTATTGTGCGGAAGATTGATCCAGAGAGCGCTTTATTCTAACAGGGAGGGACAATATCACAATGAAAATAAAAGAAAAACCACAATGCCTTATTAATATCATTGGCGTGATATACTCAGCGCTCTGCATTTTGCCCTTTCTGCTGGTTATCTCTGCATCCCTCACCAATGAACACGCGCTGAGTGAAAACGGCTTTAAGCTGATCCCCTCCGAGCTGGACTTAACCGCTTACGAGTATATATTTAAAAGCCCAGAGAGGATTTTGCGCAGCTATGGCGTTACTATTCTGGTAACTGCAGCGACAGTGGTGGGCGGCATACTCATAATGAGTATGATCGGCTACACGCTGGCGCGCTCAAACTGCAAATTTGCCCGGCCGCTTTCCTTTTATGTTTTTTTCACACTGCTGTTTTCCGGCGGTATGGTGCCGACCTATATCTTAATTACTCAAGGCTTGCAGTGGAAAAACACCTTTGCGGTTATGATTGTACCAAGCCTGGTCTATGCGTTCCATGTTATTATGATACGCACGTTTTTTCAAAAGCTGCCGCCGGCCCTGTTCGAATCAGCTAAAATTGACGGCGCAAGCGAATTTGTGATTTTTTTCCGTGTTGCGCTTCCCCTCTCCGTACCGGTTTTGACCACGGTGGCATTCTTTACAGCTATGAGCAAATGGAATGACTGGCAAACAGGGCTTCTGTACATCACGGAGGAAAATATGGAGCCGCTCCAATACATGCTTTATCGTATTGAACAAAACATACAATCGCTTATCACAGCGCTAAGTCAGGGAGGCGGAATTTCAGTGGATATTCGTGATATTCCCGGTCAAAACCTGCTGATGGCGATGGCTGTGGTAGCGGCAGGACCGATGCTGGTGGTTTTTCCTTTCTTCCAAAAGTACTTTATTTCGGGATTGACGGTCGGCGCGGTAAAGGGTTGATTTTCTTGGACAATAACATCCGGAAAGGATGTAATGTATAAAACAAAAGGAGGAAAAAATTATGTCGAAACGTTCAAAACACACATGGCGCCTGTCCCTGTTAGCAGGAATTACAGCTGCCACAATGCTGTTGGCCGGATGCGGTCAGGGTGATTCTGCAAGCACAGGATCAACCGATGCTTCCGGTGCCGCTTCTGGTTCCGAATCCGGCACCGGCGAGGTCACCTCTGTGCGGTGGATTACCGCCGGTACGCCCCAAACCGGGATGGATCAGGTCTTAGAAGAGGTCAATAAGCTGTTGGCCGAGCGCTATGGCCTGGAGCTGCAGCTGGAGATTTACGATTACGGCAGCTACGATGAAAAGATGAATATGCTCATTTCTTCCGGTGAAGAATTTGACGTCTGCTTTACCACGCAAAGCTGGCTGAATAAGTACCAGCCGAATGTTTCCAGAGGCGCGTTTTTGGCCTTGGATGACTTGATTGACGAGCATGCTCCGGATCTGAAAGAGGTGCTGCCTGAATTTTTATTTGAGCAGGCCCGTGTGGATGGTTCTATCTATGCAATTCCGAACTACCAGATTTGCTATGATTCCTTTGGCTTTATGATGCGCAAGGATCTGGTGGAAAAGTACAATTTTGACTGGGAAAATGTCAAGACGGTAGAAGATATGTACCCCTTCTGGGATGCGATCCGCGACAACGAGCCGGGGCTGTATCCTGTGGGAGATTTGAGCATTCAGGCCTTTGAGGATGACTACGTGGCCATGAGAATGATTCAGGATTACTACACCGTGGCGGGAAGCGGAGCCTCCAGCTTCTATATTAAAAAGGGAGACGATTCTTATACGGTTGACTGGTATCCGGATGTCGTAAAGGAATACCGCCGGGAATTCGGCGAGCTCTATGAGAAGGGCTACATCCGCGACGACATCATTACCCTGCAGGATGACAGCGCCGACATTACTGCTGGTAAATATGCATCACGTCTGGGTATTATCAAGCCCGGCGGCGAGACCGAGCAAAAACAGCTGGCCGGCGGCTATGATTATGTTCAGATCGCTTTGACCGAGCCGTTTGTCAATTCTCTGTCCGCCCGCGCTGCGATGAATGCGGTCTCCAGCAGCAGCAAGAATCCCGAAGCGGCCATCCGCATGATTGACGTGATGAACACCGATAAAGAAATCTTTAATATGCTTAATTTCGGTATTGAGGGAACCAACTACACCATGGAAGACGGCTTTGTAAAGGAAATTCCCGACAGCGGCTACTTCTTCAACAGCGGCTGGGCCCTGGGTAACCAGTTTAACGCTTATCTGGTAGAAGGCCAGCAGGAAGGCGTTTGGGAGGAGACCATGGAAATTAATAACAATGCTGAGGTTTCTCCGATTTCTGGATTCAGCTTCAATGAAGATCCCGTCGCTACAGCAATGGCGCAGATGAGCTCAGTCACCAGTGAGTATAAGTTTATAGGACTGTATGATGACTTCGATGCAAGATTTGAAGAATTCCGCACCAAAATGGAACAAGCCGGTGTGGAGGAATACAAAGAAGAAGTTCAAAATCAATTAAACGAGTGGCTGGAAGCCAATGGAAAAATCTAAATTTCTTGCTTTAACAAGAAACAGAAAAAAATAATTCTTTCTATAGGCATTATCCCAAGGCGCATTTTGTTTGCGAAAAAAGGAGTGAAATTATGCTGAAAAAAAGGATTCTCTCTCTTGGCATATTGACCGCTTTTCTGACGGGTATGGCGGTATTTCCCACCTCTATAGCCTCCGCGGCCCCCTTAGGGAACGGACAAACCTACTATGTGGCCACAGACGGCTCTGACACAAACGACGGCTCCCTGAACGCCCCGTTCAAAACTTTTCAAAAAGCAGCGGAAACCTTGCAGCCGGGAGATACCTGCATTATCCGCGGCGGCACCTACCATGAAACGCTGACCCCGCGGTCCGGTGAAGCGGAAAGCCCCATCACCTATAAGGCCTATGAGGGCGAAGAGGTCATCATCAGCGGCGCCAACGAGGTAACAGGCTTTGAGCACCACGAAGGAGATATCTACAAAGCTCCGGTACAGCTGACGCAGGGCGATAAAAACCAGGTTTTTGTAAATGGCGATATGGGCTTTAACGCCCGGTGGCCTAACACAGCAACCGGCAAATTTTACGAAGGCTTTGCCGAGGTGGAAAGCGGAAGCAACACCACCATCACCGATCCTAAATTAGCGGAATTCGGCGATGACTTCTTTAAGGGCGCAACGGTGTGGGTAAACGCGGGCAGCCGGTGGACCAGCCAAACATCAGAGGTTACCGACCACTCCGGGGACACTATCACCTTTAACGGCCTTGGACTGACAGATGTGCAAAACACCCCGGCAAAGGGCAATCCGTATTATCTGTTTAACGTGTATGGCGCGTTAGACAGTGAAAACGAGTGGTGGTACGATGAGGAAGAACAGATGCTGTATCTGTACGGCGATCCCACCGGCAAAACCGTGCAGGTCAAGGCGCGCGATACCGCCATCAATCTTGACAATGTTTCCTATGTGAATATCGATGGCATTCAGGTGCTGGGCGCGGGAATTTCCGGCACCAACACCAGCAGCATAACGCTTAACCGCGTCGAGGCCAATTATGCGGCGCATGCTTCAACTATCGAAAATCCGTACGGAACTGATGTTGCCAGCATTAAGCTGTTCGGAAATAACAACACGATTTCCAACTGCGAAGTGGCTTACAGCTCCGCCACCGGCGTGTGGATCAGCGGCGACGATAACCTGCTGTTCAACAGCAAGATTCATGACACCGACTATATCGGCAGCTATGGCGCGTGCATTAACGTCAGCGGAAGCGGAAACGTTGTAAGCCATAATACCGCCTATAACACCGGACGTGACATCATTATTTTCCAGTCGGGCGACAACTGCAAGATCGAGTACAATGACTTTTCCCACAGCGGTATGATCTGTGCCGACTTAGGCGTATTTTACACGGTGGCCACCGACGGAGGCGGTACTGAAATTTGCTACAACTGGGTTCACGATAACGATTCTTCCGGCAGCCGTTCAGGCATTTACCTGGACAACGGCACCAGCAACTGGCTGGTGCACCACAATGTGGTGTGGGATGCGGGAACAGCGCTGCAGCTGAATGTGCCCAGCAACTACATTGCGGCGTATAACAATACCTTCATCGGCAATATCAATCAGGACTTTGCCTGGGTTTTCAAAACGGATACCTGGGGTGACCGAATCATCAACAACATTGCGACCGGAAACATCGCGTTGAAGGATGAGACCCTGGCCCGCACAAACTTTGGAAACATCGCGGATCCGGGCTTTGAAAATGCGGACGAGCACCAGTACAGCCTGCTGGCAAACTCGCAGGCCATCGACGCTGCGGAAGTTATTCCTGGCATCAACGACGACTATGTGGGAATTGCACCTGATCTAGGCGCTTATGAATATGGCCAAGAGCCCTGGACCGCGGGCTGCAATTTGGAATCTCCTCCGGAAATGCCGCAGATGCCGGTAGAACTGTCTGCGCCTCGGTATTCAAATCTGGTGGAAAACGCGGGCTTTGAAACCCGCGGCCTGGAAGGCTGGACCGTGTCCGGACCGGTATCAAAAGCAACTCCCGGAGCAGGCCACGACCCTATTCAGATGGATAACGGCTATACGCGCACGGGCTATGGCAGCGCCAAGCTGACCGGCAGCGACGCGGCCGTAGTGGCTGAACCGCTGGATGAGGATTTCAGCAGCGGCGATTTAAGCGCATGGAGCAGCGATACCTTTACAGGAACCCAGTACAGCGTACAAAACGAAGCGCTGCAGATAGAAAATGTAGAAGGAGTTATCAGCGAGTGCCGCGTACTGTATACGGGGGAAAATTACCGCGACGCATCCTACGAGGTAGATGTACAGGTGGTAAATGAAGACATGGGTAACCAGGATTTGGGCCTTGTAGCGCGGTATATGTCCTCTGAATCGTACCTATACTTCTCTTATGCGCCTTGGCGCGCGGGTACGCAGGAAACCTATCAGATTACCCGGCGCGTAGGCACCAGCTATGAAACATTGGCTTCTGCGGCGGGCAATGTGCAGCTGCAGCCCGGCCAAACCTATACTATGCGTGTAGAAATGGACGGCGAAAGCCTGAAATGGTACGTGAACGGCGAACTACAGCTGCAGGCTGAGGATCCCTCTCCGGCAGCGGGCAAGATCGGCCTGGGTCAATATGAGTCAAAGGGCGCCGGCGTGCTGCTGTGCGACAATGTCAAAGTGACTCCAATTGAGTCGGAGGAACAAACGGCTGAAGGAAGCGAAGCTTCCAGCAACCGCGGCAAGCTTTCCAAGACCATTGAGAGATTAAATCCCAATACAACCTATACGCTTACCGCATGGGCTAAGGTGGAGCCGGGCGAGGAGCTGACAATGGGAGTTGTTGGCGGAGAGAGCGTAACAGTCTCTGAGTCGGCAGGCGGTGTGTGGTCCCGCCATCAGGTGGAATATACCACCCAGGAAGAGACAGAAATGACCATCTACTTTGAAAAGACCAGCAATGGAAGCAATGCGGTATATGTCGACGACGTAGGCGTATTGGAGCAAGAGGCTCCCATTGTCAACGACGCGGAACCGCAGAAGGTAGCCTTGAATTTGACAACTGCAAGCCTCAGCGAAAAGGACGCGCTGCAGTTAACGGCAGTCGTACTTCCTTTCAACGCAAAGGAACAGGAAGTAGAATGGTCTACCAGCGACCCGGAAATTGCTACGGTAAGCGAGTCAGGATATGTACTGGGAATTTCAGAGGGAACTGCGACCATTACCGCAACGGTAAAGGGCTATCCCAATATCAGCGCAAGCTGCCAGATCGAGGTTGTTCCGGGTATCGATTACCCTGTGTTTGATTTGGCGGAGGATCTGGCGGATCAAGACAAGTGGGTTACCGACGGATCTCCTGTTTTTGAAAATGGACAGGTGACGCTGGAAACCATGAAGACCCTGGCCAGCACTGCGAAGTATGAAAACGGCCAACTTCTGCATCTGCGTATGAAGCTGGACTTTGATGACCCAAGTGACTGGTACGGCGTGGGCATCGCAAGCAATAACCAGTTGAATTATGCATGGGGTGACAACGGGCTGTATCATCTGGTCATTAAAGAAAGCAATTTTGAATTGCAGAAGTGGGGCAACAACGGCGGCGGACAGATTTATCAGAATGTCGTCAACAACGGCCTTGTGAAGGACGGCGAGTTCTTCGACTTAAAGATAGGCGCGGTTCCGGAAGGAGATGCTATGCGCGTTGTTGTAGAAATCAATGGGCAGCGCATTATGTCTTGGCTGGATGAAAACACTCCCTTTACGGAAAGCGGTTATCTGAACTTCTATAACCAGGCGCCTGGCGGAGGCAACATGGTGCTGGCTGCAGCTGAAACAGAAGAACCCGGCGGCGAAGATCCCGGCAGCAGTGAGGATCCCGGCAGCAGCGAGGAGCCCGGCAGCAGTGAAGAGCCCGGTAGCAGCGAGGAGCCTGGCAGCAGCGAGGAGCCTGGCAGCAGCGAGGAGCCTGGCAGCAGCGAGGAGCCTGGCGGCAGCGAGAAGCCTGGCAGCAGTGAGGAGCCCGGCGGCAGCGCAGAGGCGCCTGACGATGGTTCCGGCACTGACGGCTCAGATAGCATTCCTACCGGAGACGCCGCTCCTCTGGCTGTCCTCGGTGTAATGCTGATTCTTTCGGCTGGCACAGTAGTTGCTCTGCGAAAGGGAAGAAACTAAAGGCTTTAGCTAAAAAAACGCGCATAAACTGAAAATAGAACAAAATCTTAAAATTCTAAAGATTCAGCACCATAAAAAGTATAAAGTTCTCTGGTACAAAACATGCTTTTTAAAAGAGGCGACGCCTCGGATGGTGCAAACAATTCATCAGCAAAGCAGGGGGCGCCCCATGGGCGCCCCCTGTACATAGGGAGAAAACTAGTATGAAAAATATTCTGCTGTATGGCGATTCCAATACGTGGGGATTTAACCCCGATTTTACTTCTAAAAGCGATTTGCGATTTGCCCGGGAAGAACGCTGGGGCGGCGTTTTGCAGGAATGTCTGGGACCGGAGTGCTGTGTGCTCGAGGAGGGCTTGGGCGGAAGAACCACCTCGCTGGAGGACCCGGCCGCCCCGGGACGCAGCGGGCTGGCGCTTTTAGCGCCTATTGTACAGAGCCACCAGCCCTTGGATTTGCTGGTGTTTCTTTTGGGAACCAACGATATGAAAAACACTTACCATGCTTCTGTAGCGGATATACGCCGCGGTATGGAGCTTGTACTTCAGGCGGCGTTGTGCCCTTATGCCTGGGATACCCGTAAACCGCCGAAGATGCTGCTGATTTCCCCTACCTATATTTATGACAGGGGCGTACATGACTTTATAGATGCTGCTTCAGCGGAAAAATCGCTTCACCTGGCGGCCCATTATGAACAGTTGTCGAAGGACTATGGCTGCGCCTTCCTGGATGCGGCACAGGTGGCCGCTCCCAGCGAGTGGGAGGGTTTACACTTGGATAAAAAGGGCCATGCCGCTTTAGGCAGGGCGGCGGCAGAAGCTGTACGCCGATTGATGAAATAACCGGAGGAGTAGCTATGTATCGTTTTGACAACGAACAGAAGGAAATTCATTTTGACAAGTATAACACGCCAACTCCCTGGATGAACTATTTGTCCAACGGGGTTTTTCACACGATGATCTCGCATTGCGGAGGGGGAGTGGCTTTTTATAAATCGCCGCAGATTTGGCGGATCAATCATTATCGCTTTTTTCATCTGCCAACGGACCGCAGCGGATTTTATACATACATCCGAGATGGTGGCGAGGTGTGGACGCCCACCAATGAGCCCTGTGCCACAAAGCCGGAGACCTGGACTTCTACTCATGGAATGGGCTACACCCGTTTTGCTGCGGTGCGGAAGGGGCTGCATGCTACAGCGACTTACTTTGTGGGCGAATATGAGAATTGCCTGATTTGGAACCTGCGCTTGAAAGCCGACCAGGATAAAAAGATCACGCTGTTTCCCTATGTAGAGCTGGGCATGATGGAATTTGTCAGGGAGCTCAGCTGGCAATGCTACAATAAGCATCAGCTTTCCGTCAACCACATGGATGGGATTTTGGTATATAAATATGGCGTGGAGATGCAGCCAAAGCCTGATGAAACGCCGCTGATTTATTTTGCGGCCGATACGGAAATAAAAGCCTTTGACTGTGACCGGGATGAATTTGTAGGAAGCTATCGCAGCGAAGAAAATCCGCAGGCAGTGGAAAACGGCCGATGCACCAATTCAGAGCTAGCGGGCGGAGACCCCTGTTTCGCTCTGGAAATTCCCCTTACCCTGCGCGCAGGGGAAGAAAAAGAGATCAACATTTTTTTAGGCGCAGCGATGACGCGGGATGAAATCCGCCGCAGTGTGGCCCGGTGCCGTGAAGCGGGATTCGCAGAGAGATCTTTTCAAGCGCTAAAGACGCACTGGGAGCATTATTTTGAGCATTTTCACTGCCGCGTACCGGATGAAAACGCAATGACCATGGCCAATATCTGGAATCCATATCAAGCGGAACGCAATTTCCTTTTTTCACGGAATCTTTCCTATTATGCCACGGGAACATTTCGCGGCGTAGGCTTCCGAGACACAGCGCAGGATGTTCTTTCGATGATTCCCTTTCATACGGGCCGTGCCCGGGAGAAATTGGACCTTTTGCTGTCGCAGCAGTATAGGGATGGCCATACCAATCATTACTTTTTCCCAATCGAGGGATATGAACCGGTAACCAGAATCCACAGCGATAATCATTTGTGGGTTGTAATGGCGGTATATGCCCTTGTTATGGAAGAAGGACAGCTGGATTACCTAAAGAGGGATATCCCCTTTTATGATGGCGAGAAGGCTTCCGTGTGGGAGCATTTAAAGCGTTCCATTGACTTTGTGTATCAGAACATTGGAACCCATGGCCTGCCGCTGATGCTGCACAGCGACTGGAACGACATGCTGTATAAGGTGTGCCGGGAAGGGCGCGGGGAAAGTGTGATGGTAGCCTTTATGCTGGGGCTCGCCCTACGGCAGATGGCGGAGTTAGCCGAACTGATGGGAGAAGAAAATGATTACCTAGCCCGGTATGAGGCAATGAAGGAAACCGTTAACCGCGTGGCCTGGGATGGAGAATGGTATGCCAGAGCCACCATGGATGACGGACGGTTTTTAGGGGTTAGAAGGGAACCTATGGCTAAAATCTGGCTTAACGCCCAGACATGGGCCGTTTTATCCGGCATGGCGCCTGCCCAGCGGGCGCACCAGGCGATGGACAGTGTGAGGCGGTATTTAAACACGCCTCTGGGCATTAAGAAAATTGACCCGGCCATGGCGGACTACCCAACGCCAGAGGATCCGCTGACCTATTATAACAAAGGCTGCGGGGAAAATGGTTCTGTATTCTGCCATGCCAACGCTTGGGCCGTGATTGCCGAGTGCCTTCTGGGCCGGGGCGAACGCGCCTGGGAATATTACAGCCAGCTTCTTCCCATGAACGCCCAGGCCAAAGCGGGAGAATGGCGCTACAAAGCGGAGCCCTATGTTTACAGTTCCAACATTTTCGGGCCGGAAAGCGACAAATTCGGCTTGGCAAACGTGAGCTGGCTAACCGGCACCGCTGCATGGATGTATGTAGCCTTTACGCAGTACCTATTAGGTGTAAAACCTGTATGGGGAGGCCTTTCCATAGAGCCATGCCTTCCGCCCCAATGGGAAAGCATAGAGATCACACGGATTTTCCGCGGCTGCCGCTACCACATTCGAGTGAAAAACGGCGAAAAACTTTTTATTCCACATGAGGAGGGAAGAACGCATTATGAAAGAACTGATGACACAACCGTTTGATTTTCAGCTTCCCAGGCGCCAGGTCAATTTGGATTTTCATACCTCCGGGAGTATCGAACAAATTGGCGCGGAGTTCAGCAAGGAAGACTTTCAAAACGCTCTGCGCACAGGGAATGTAAACAGCATCACCATATTTGCCAAATGCCACCACGGTTATTGCTATTATCCCACGAAGATAGGGACGATGCACCCGCATTTGAATTTTGATTTGCTCGGAGAAATGATGGATGCCGCCCATGAAATCGGCGTGAAAGCTCCCATATATATTACGGCGGGGTGGAGCGCCCTGGATGCACAGCAGCATCCGAACTGGTGCTCAAAATGTGCGGATCAATCGGTTTCTTCTGTGTGCGGCTGCCTGACGGATGCAGATCCGGATCAGCCAAAGCCAGAGGATTCCTGGATTAACTTATGCTTAAACGACGGCAGCTATGCGGCCCATATTTATGATTTGGCGAGGGAAATCTGCAATCGCTACGAGCAGATAGACGGACTGTTTTTTGACATTTGCTTTTTTATCGAGGCCTGCTATTGTGATGAATGCCGCCGCGGGATGAAAGCGATGGGCCTTGACCCAGAGAAGGAAAGCGACGCAAAGCGGTACTTTATCATCATGCACAACCAGTTCATGAGAAAATGCCGGGAAATTGTGGCGGAAAAACATCCGAACGCCAGCGTGTTTTTCAATGGCGGAGCAGAAATTCACAAGCCGCAGTATCATAATAACCAGACGCATTTTGAACTGGAGGATCTTCCTACCTCCTGGGGCGGCTATGACAAAATGCCCTTGCGCGCCAAATACTTTTCGAAAAGCGGCAAGCCGTATTTGGGTATGACAGGAAAGTTCCATAGAGCGTGGGGGGAATTCGGAGGATTTAAAGCACCGCAGGCCTTGCGGTATGAGATAGCCGCGATGATGGCGTTCGGCGCAGGATGCTCAGTAGGCGACCAGATGCATCCCAGCGGAAAGATGGATTTGGAAACCTATCGGCTTATTGGCCAGGCCTATGATTATGCCCGGGTCATTGAACCTTACTGTTACGATGCGGAACCGGTTTCCAAGCTTGGAGTTTATCTGTCCCGTAACCAGGAAGTCAATGAGGGCGTCGCAAAAGCGCTTCTGGATGTCCACGAGGAGTTTGACGTCATTACAGACGATGTGTTTGAGCGTTACGAAACGGTATTGATTCCTGAGGAATCGATTCTCACAAAGAGCGCCCAGCAGTCGCTGCGTAAATATCTGAAGAACAACGGCAGGATCTTCCTGTTGGGAGACAGTCTGCTACAGGAAAACGGACCTATGGTAGATATCGGCTGCCAATGCTGCGGTCCCGCTGCGGCGGATGTCGACTATCTGTATTTGGATCAACCGGCGTTGAAGCCGCTGATACGTTCGCCGTTTTTGATGTATCGCCCCGCTATGAGGCTGGAGGCGCAAAATGGACGCTGTGAGGTATTGGCAGAAGTGGTGCCGCCTTATTTTAACCGCACATACGGCCATTACTGCGGCCATAAAAATACGCCCTATAACATGAAGGCGCCGCGCCGCCCGGCCGCTGTGCGCTGCGATGGCATTGTGTATGCGGCCCATCCATTGGGAACCATTTATAAAATGTACGGCAGCGAGTATCATCGCCGGTATTTTGAACAGCTTCTGCGGTTAGCCTATCCCAAGCCGTCTGTAAAAGTATCCTTGCCCAGTGCGGGCCGGATCAGCTTTGTCCGTCAGGCAGAGCAGAGACGCTACTGCCTGCACTTGTTGTATGCTCAGCCGGCACACAGGGGTTCCGTCGACGTCATTGAGGATATTCCGCCTATTTATGATACGCATATTCAGCTGCGCGTTCCGGAAAAAATTCAGCGTGCACAGATCTTCCCGGCGGGAGATATCCTCCCGTTTCACCAGGATGGCGAGCATGTGGAACTGAAACTGCCTTTCTTTCAAATGCATACCGTCATTGTTTTTACGTACGGTGGGAACTAATTAAGATTTTGCAAAACGAGGAAGATACGCAAGAGAGTGAATGGTACCCTTTTTGTCAAAAACAGAATGAATTGGACAAAATCATTAATACTGTCTTGTTAATCAAATTTATTTCAATATGATCCGGAATAACCGCCTGTTCCGCTGTAGTAACAATAGCGCCGGATACAGAAGTCCCAGCGGCTATTTCGGATAATGGCATGATTCCCTGTGCAGTCAATGCAGCATATCCAGCTCCAGGTGTAACAGATGCCCATGCATATGAATCTCTCTTATGAGAACAATGAAAAACAACTTTTTATGAAAAAGAGAAATCAAGGTGTATTCTGAATTTTACATACCAAACTAATGGGCAAGGCTTTTCTGTTCTATTCTCATGGCAATATTACAGATGCTGTCAGTTATGGTATCCTCATTTTTCCCTGGTAAAGATACGACCTATCCTTATCAGGGAAAATTTTGGTTCTATGATAGTGATCTGCTTCTTGATTCCAGGTGCTTTTCCAAAAAATTTGAGCTATTCAAATTATAAATATAATTTAACCTGTTTTTTTCTCCTTTGTAACAAAACACTGATATGGTTAATTTAGGTTGTGAAAAGGAGGAAAATCATGAGACACAAGAAGCTAACAAAAGCTGCGGCCATCGGATTGTCAGTAATAATGGCGGCAGGAGGAAGTTTCACCGCACTGGCAACTCCTGATGTAAAGGGGGCGGAACCGGCTCCGTTGCAGGCGGTAGGACTGCCCTCGCCGATTTTGGTGACGGAAATGGTGCCTAACACCGAGAACATGAACAGCAGTGATGCCTACGAGTATTTTGAAATCACCAATGTCAGCGGTGTAGACGTGGATCTGAGGAACTACGACATCGTTTATGACAACGGCAATACGAAAACCGTCTGGACGACCGACGTCACGGTTCTGCCCGCAGGGCAGACCATTCTGGTGTGGGTAAAAAACCCTGGGAATCAAGAACTGACAAAAGAAGATTTCCGCACGTTTTACAGCCTGGATCCCGGCGCCCTGGTGGCGGAAACCCAGTGCGGCGGAATGGCCAACAGCGGCCGCCGCTCCATGAGCATTGCGACCAAGACCGGAAAAACCCTGTGTACTGTGACTTATGCTCCGGCCGACTCTGAAGACGGAAAACTGGGGATAGGCGAATCTATCGTGTTTTCTTATGACGGAGATCAGATTACCGTTTCTTACGATAATGAGGTTACCCCGCTTCAGCTGCCCGCCATCAACGGCGGGTTCACCTCTCCCGCAAAAGTGGACAGCCCATCGGTTACTGCCAGCGGACGGAATGTTCTGAATCCAGGCGAATCTCTGGCTATCTCCGTTGGAGAAACCAATCTGGATCCAAACGGGATTGTTTCCGGTTCTATCCAAGTCGAAGGTGGCAGAGCTTATCCTTTGACCTATGATGAAAACGGCAGCCTGTCCGCCCAGATTCCCTACAATGATGTTCAGGACATGAGAAGCTTCCAATACACCCTCACCATTTTTGACGGCGTCAATACGGCGGTTTCCGCTTCCAACACCGTTACCGTTACTGCGGCGGGAAGCGAAATCGATGTGACCAAAGCCCCTGCTCTGGTAGTTACCGAGCTTGCGCCGGATACGGCGAACATCGGCGGATCCGACGCCTGGGAATTTATTGAGATTTACAATAACAGCAGCCGGGATATTGACCTGAAGGATTACCGGCTATATTACTATTATCCCGACAACGGCAATAACGCCCTGTGGTGGAACACCACGGAAAGCAAAATTCTGAAATCCGGGGAAGCTATGGTGTTCTGGGTGGACAACGGCAAGAACAGCAGCCAGACCCTTGCGGATTTCAACGAGCATTACGGAAGCGCCCTGACAGAAGCCCAGTTGATTAAAATCAGCTGCGGCGGAATGTCCAACAGCGGCCCCAGAGGGATACGTATCTGCTCCAACGTTGGCGACCAAGTGGACATCGTTCTCTATAACGAAACCGAAACGGACGATACCGCCACCAGCGACACCATCGCATTCCAGAACCAATATTTAGATGGAAAATTCACCTCGGTTTTGGTGAACAACCGGGCTGAAAAAACTCCGGGACGGGTAACGGAAGAAGAGAAGCCTCAGTATCAGGCGGAGCTTTCTGAACCGGCGGAGCCTGTGGTGACAGACCTGACTCCGGATTCTTTCAGCAACCAGACCGAGTCCCTTTCCTTTGCCGTAAAAGCTTCCTCGGAAGGCGGTTCTATCAAGACCGTCACCTTATATACGAAATATGAAGGTCAGGAAGAGTTTGAGGCCAGCAATCTGGAACGCTCCGATGGCGACGCCTTTGAGAAAACATTAGGAAACATTGATCTGCTGAACAAAAAGAGCTTTACCTATTACTTCGAGGTCAGCGACGGCTTCCATACTAAAACCACAGAGCAAACCACTATCTTCAATGAGGATTCCGATAAGCTGAACGCCGATTTTAACCTGAAAGACGGCAGCGTGATAGGCGGTGCCACCCAGGTAATCGCCAACGGAAACGCCTTGAAACTGGATAATCTGGACGTCAGCGCGGATGCGGTGAGATCTATTAACGGCAACGCCCAGTTTGTATTCGATGCCTCTCAGACAGATGCGTTCTTTAAGAATGCCGCCGCTATCAGCGGCGACGTTATCGGCATGTTCAACGAGGGAACTTATGATTCCTGGAGGACTTATGTTTTTGAGGTCAACGCCAGCCATTTTGACGCCGATACCAAAACGATTACGGTAGAGCTCCACGCCGGCAACAAAGCCAATGTGCTGGAACATAACGTGGAGAACAACGACGACTTCACGGTTAAGAACATCCGTATGGTGCTGCCCAGCGGCAAGACCCTGTATCCCACCAGCTATGAGGCGAAAAAGGGCCTGGGCGCTGTGGAACACCCCAACCTGGATGGAGTGGAAAAAGAGCCCATGACGGTGGCCGATCAGGAAACCAACATTAAAATGGGAGACGGCACCAGCAAATATGAAATTGTATACGCCACCTTTACTCTGACTGAGGAAGACTTCAGCGCGGTGCGGTATTTGTGGGATACTACCAAGGTTTCCAACGGACAGCATACCGTTTCCAATGGAAGCGAACAAATTACCGTAACGGTGGATAACGCCCCTCCGGTCATCACCACCAATATGGAAGACGGCAAGGAGTATCATCAGGGCACCATCGAGGTCACCGCCGAGGACGATACCAGCAGCGAGGTCACCACTGTAGTTCTTCTGGATGGAAAAACCATTTCCGTGCCCTATGATTTCCGCTCCGTGGAAATGAAGGCCGGGACCCATACGCTTTCTATCACCGCGAGGGATCAGCTGGGCAACACCGCTGAGAAAGAAATTACCTTTACCATCCCGAAAGAATCCGCTGAAATCGGCGCCGAGATTTCTCCCGAAAACGGCGCTGCCGTAAACAGCGATCCTACCCTGTCCATTACCGCCACCGATCCCAGCGGGGATTTGATGGACGTTACTTTTAAACAGGGCGAACGGTACCAGCTGGGCGATAAGAATATTTCAATCAGCCAGGGCATCAGCGATACTGCCGGTGCCAGCAACGACTCCTTCCAGGAGGATTCTGGCGATGGATTCCCTTATGAGTGTTTCAGCATTGACGTCAGCGACCGTGTGAATGAGAACGCTTTCGTGGATATTGCCTGGAAAGGCGAAAGCAACAGTTTAAAGACCTATCTGTATGTGTACAATACCGCTGCCCAGAGCTGGGATCAGATAGAAGCCGCCCAGACGGCGGAAGCGGGAGTTATGACCCTTCAGGGAACGGTGGCTCTGAAAGACCACCTGGTAGACGGCGCTGTGAAGGTTATGGTGCAGAACGGAGAAGGCTATACCCCCGCCCAGTATGCGCCTGGGGCACAAGGCCAGGCCGTGACCACTTCGAATGTGGATGATACGCCAAGAGAAAGCTACGACTTTACCTTCGCCATTGAAAGCGATACCCAGTATTACAATGAGGACTATGAGGGCAACCCGGATCAGGGCAACGACGGACAGTATCAATACCAGCTGGACATCCACGACTGGGTTATTGCCAACCGGGAGCGTATGAACATTCAGTACCTGTTCCACAACGGCGACATCATCGACGATCAGCCCAACGTGAGAGAATGGGAACAGGCTGACGCAGCCTATCGGATGCTGGATGAAGCGGGCGTTCCTTACGGGATCTTGGCGGGCAACCATGATGTAGGCGGACTGCGGGACGACTACAGCCTCTATTCCGACTACTTTGGCGAGAGCCGGTACAACCAGAACGCCTGGTATGGCGGCAGCTTTGAGGATAATAAGGGCCATTATGACCTGATTACCGTAGGCGGCATCGACTTTATCATGATCTACATGGGCTGGGGCGTCAGCGATGAGGAAATCGCTTGGATGAACGATGTTTTGGCTCAATATCCGGAACGGAAAGCAATCCTGAACTTCCATGAGTATCTGCTGGCCAGCGGTGGTCTGGGAGAGGAACCGCAGAGGGTTTATGACGAAGTGGTTTCCAAAAATGAAAATGTGTGCATGGTTCTCTCGGGGCATTATCACAACGCTTATTCCCGTGTAGATACCTTCACCAACGCCGACGGCAGCCAGCGCAAGGTTTACAGTATGCTGTTCGACTACCAGGGCCTGCCGGAGGGCGGCCTGGGCTATATGCGGCTGATGCACTTCGACCTGGAAGGACAAAAAATCATCGTCCGCACCTATTCTCCCTCTCTGGATGACTATGACGCAAAAGAGTCCGCGGTTCCCAATGAAGGCAACGATTATGTGGTGCCGGACGCCAATGTGAAGGGAGACGAGACCTTTGAAATTTCATTCGCGGATCTCGGCATAGTACCTGAGGTTAAAACCCTTTCCACTGGAAGCCTGGATGTCAATGTCTACGGCGATCAGGTAATCGGTACGGTTGAAAATGTGCAAAGCGGCCAGACTGCTTCTGTGGTTTGGGAAAACGCTCCTCAGGGCGTGTGGGGCTGGTATGCTGAAGTAACCGACCAGTACGGCGGCCTGTCCAGAACACCGGTGCAGTATCTGACAGTGGAAACCGATATAGAGGCGCCAGTGCTGACTCTGCCCGATGAGAATACCATCATGGTGGGCGAAGCTTTTGACCCCATGGAGGGCGTAACCGCTAAAGATACCCAGGACGGCGATCTGACCCGCGCGGTCCGGGTGACCGGCACTGTAGATACCGGAAAGGCTGGTACCTATGAACTGACCTATACAGTTGCCGACCGGGCAGGAAACACTACGGTCAAGACCCGGGTGATTACCGTACAAGCCTTGTCCGATACAGATGTAAATCCGCAGCCTGGTCCAGGACAAACCGGGGGAACGCAAGGCGGAAACGGTTCGAATCCAGATCAGGAAACCAACAGCGCCAGCACGGATCCCTCCGGCATCCAGACAGGAGACAGTGTGCAGCTGGGCGCTCTGTGGGCGGCAGGTATACTGTCCGCAGCTCTGGCAGCCCTTGGCGTGAGAAAGCGAAAAAAATCTGCTGAGAGATAAAATAGAAAAAGAGGCCGGAATTTGACGCTTATTTTTGAGCGCAAATTCCGGTTTTTTTGTACTAAAGCCCAGAGGTTAAACCAATATTCGAAATTTATCTCTTTTAAGAATGGAAAAATGCTTCTGAAACAGCATTATCATGGAACTGACCGGTTCGGAAAAGAGACTGCTTCATTCCCAATGTCTCCAATAAACGCAAAACGTACAGGAAATATACTGCGTTGCTATGGTGGGTGACTGCGTACGAGACATGAAAATATTGAAGCACGTTAAAAAATTTATTGAAATGGGAGTCCTGCAAATTGGCTTGGAGTTTGGCTTGTACCTTGAAAACGATCTAAGGACAGATTTAGTGGGAAAAATCAATAACAGCTGTGACTTGATGGAAGCCTGCTTCTATCTTGGAAAAACGGATTTGAAGGTTATTACGGAAAAGCGGAAAAATGCTGCGCAGTCATATTTTGCCCGCTCATCTTTTGGATGTCAGCTTCCTGACGGATGAAACATGCTTTAGGCCGTTTGGCGGGCAGAATGGAAGGTGCCTTTGGTTTTCCGTGCCCTTATGGTCATGAGTATGAACCGGGCAGTGATATATAGATATTGCAGCTGGGTAGCCAGCTGCATTTACCAGGCTTGGAAACATGGGGTGACCCGAACACAGTGGAGGTGGCTAAACTTGACCACTAATTTTAAAAATGATATAATAATCTGAAACTATAGCTATTAATGAATGTGTAGTTTATAAAAGCTGGTTATTAAGAAATGGTCGCTTTGTATTATCAAAATTTTGTCTGATTTTATTACATGATTTTAGAAAAGGACTCCAAATTCTGAAAAGGAGATGTTCCTATGCAGTTGTTGTTCGAAAAACTTGTCGGCTGTGGTACCGTCCGGTTCTATCGTCAGTTAAAAAGCGCTCTTTTGAATGAACAAAGTCTGTTTATTGTGACGGCGAATCCGGAAACCTTTAAAATAGGTTCTCAGGAAAAAGAATTTTATCAGATTTTGAAAGATCCCAAGACGGTTTTGGTACCAGACGGAATTGGAGTAGTAAAAGCCGCCAAAATGCTGGGCTATCAGGTCAAGGAACGGATTCCGGGTATTGATATTGCGGTTCAACTGCTAGAATATGCAGAAGAATTAAAAAAATCAGTTTATTTATTCGGCGCCAAGCCTCAGGTAATTGAGGCAATGAAACGAATTATGAAGGAAAAGTACCGTCATGCCAAATTGGCGGGAGCTTGTGATGGCTATGTAAAAAATAAGGATAAGATTTTTGAGCATATTTCTCAGTTACAACCAGATATTGTTTTAGTTGCGCTTGGAATCCCTGCTCAGGAAAAATTGATTTATCGCCATTTGGATTCTTTTTCTAAGGGGATTCTCGTGGGGGTCGGAGGGTCTTTTGATGTAATGAGCGGTACGAAAAAAAGAGCGCCCAAATTTTTTATTAAGTTGAATTTAGAATGGCTGTACCGTATTCTGAAAGAGCCATCCCGGCTCAAGCGGTTTTATCAGAATAACTGGGGGTTTATGTTAGAAGTCAAAAATTTAAAAAAGAGAGGGAAAGGGCATGTTTAAAGTAATGACTATTTTTGGCACCCGGCCGGAAACGATCAAAATGGCGCCGGTGGTCAAAGAACTAGCCGCCCGAGAGGAAATCAGATCCATAGTATGCGTTACGGCCCAGCACCGGCAGATGCTGGATCAGGTTTTAAAAACTTTTGAAATTACACCTGATTATGATCTGAATATCATGCAGCAGGGACAAACTCTTTCTGATATTACCTCCAATGTTTTAGCCGGCATGGAATCGGTTTTAAAAAAGGAAAAGCCGGATATTGTGTTGGTTCATGGCGATACTACCACCACCTTTGCCGGGGCGCTGGCGGCCTATTACCATCAGGTTGCTATCGGACATGTAGAGGCGGGCCTCCGCACCAACAATAAATATTCTCCATATCCGGAGGAGATGAACCGGCAGATGGTCGGTGTCTTGGCGGATCTTCACTTCGCGCCAACGCGGCAGAGCAAAGAAAACCTGCTGTGGGAGGGCAAGCCGGAGGATAAGATTATTGTTACCGGAAATACCGCGATCGACGCGCTGAAGCTAACTGTGAAAAAGGAATATTCCAACCAGCTTCTCCAGTGGGCCCATAACAGCAGGCTGATCGTTTTGACCGCCCATCGAAGAGAAAATCTTGGAGAGCCGATGCTTCATATGTTCCGGGCGATCCAGGCGGTCATTGATAAATATGACGATGTAAAAATGGTTTATCCGGTTCATCTGAACCCGTTGGTACAAAAGGCCGCTCACGATGTGTTCGGCGACAGCGGCCGGGTGAAGCTGGTCGCCCCGATGGAGGTCGTAGAGTTCCACAACCTGTTAAACCATGCTTATCTTATTTTAACCGACAGCGGCGGCATTCAGGAGGAAGCGCCTTCCCTGCATAAACCGGTAGTGGTCTTGCGGGATACCACTGAGCGCCCTGAGGGCGTTGCTGCCGGAACCTTGAAGCTGGCCGGAACCAAGGAGGAGGATATTTTCCGAATTGTGGACGAGCTTCTGTCTGACCGGGAAGAATATGAGCGCATGAGCAGGGCGGAAAATCCCTATGGCGACGGTTTTGCGAGCAGGCGGATTGTGGACGCTTTGCTTCAGTGGTATCAGAGCGGTCAAAATAAAAACGAAGGATGATTTCATGTCGATCCCCAAGAAAATACATTATGTCTGGGTCGGAGGACAGCCAAAATCCAAGGATATCCAGGCATGCATGAAAACCTGGAGAAAACATCTGGGTGATTACGAGATCATAGAGTGGAATGAGAAAAATTTTGATATTGACTCCAGCCTGTTCGTAAGACAGGCTTATGAGCAAAAAAGATGGGCTTACGTCAGCGATTATATCCGGGCCTATGCTGTTTATCATTACGGCGGAATCTACTTGGATACGGATGTACTGGTTTTAGATGACTTGACGAGGTTTTTGGATCATCGGGCGTTCGTAGGCTTTGAGAACAGCAAGTATCCTTTTACAGCGGCTTTCGGCGCGGAGCCGGGGCATCCCCTTGTAAAGGATATGCTGGATTTTTACGAAGGGAAAAGCTTTGTCTTTAATTCTCAGGATCAGCTGTCCCAAACTAATACCCGTTCGGTATCGGATATATTAATTGAAAAATATGATTGCCAGGTCAATAATCAATTTCAGGTGCTGAGAGAGGACATCGCGGTTTATCCTGACGGCGTTTTATGTAATCCGTCGGCTCAGTCCTCGACGATTCATGTGTTTACAGGAACCTGGATGGATGGGAAAAAACCGCTGGCGAGAAAGCTGATTAAGCGCTTGAAGCTAAGGCTGACCACCTCGAAGCGGGCGGATCTGTATAATCGGATTATCCGAAGGGATCGGAGCTGACAGATATGAAAAAAATCGCTGTTTTTCAAAGTGATCTGAAGGTAGGAGGTATTCAGAAATCTCTAGTGAATTTTTTGTCTATGCTGCCTTCCGAGGAATTTGAAATCGATGTTTTCCTGTATGATAGAGATGTTTTTTATGACCTTTCTCAAATCGGGGAAAACGTTCATTTTCATTTTTTGAAGCCCTATGCCTATTGGAATAGGTTTATTTATTTTCGTATTCTCCGTTTGTTCCACCGAAGGAAGCTCAGCGATAAGAAATACGATTTGGCGATAGATTTCAGTAGCTACCGGAATGAATGCGCCATCGGGGCGCTTTGTGTAAACGCGCCAAAACGGGTTATGTGGATTCACAATGATGTTTCCATCAAAAGAAAAGAGGAATTGAAATACCGTATTTTGGTTCACTTTTTTAAAGGGAAATATCAGTATTTTGACGGATTTGCCGCGGTTTCCGCCGGAATTGTCGGGCCGTTTGCGCGGGAAACCGGCATCAATGCTTCTAAAATTCAAGTGATCCCTAATTTTATCAATGTTCAGGAGATCCGCCGGAAAGCGTCGGCTCCGATTTCTTTCCGAACCGATCCGGACAAATATAATTTAGCCTCCATGGGAAGGCTTTGCCATCAAAAAGGCTTTGATATCCTTTTGAACGAATTTTCTGAAGTTGTTGCCGCGCGAAAAGACATCCATTTGTACCTGATTGGCGACGGTCCGGATCGGGAAGCCCTTTTGGCCCAGTGCGATCAGTTAAACCTGAATGATTATGTTACTTTTTTGGGCAACCAGGAAAATCCATTCCCTTATTTAGCCCAAATGGATGGATTTGCTTTAGACTCCCGGTATGAGGGGCAAGGAATGGTATTGTGGGAGGCAAAGGCTGTCGGCCTTACGCTTTTTCTGCCCAAGCGGCTGGAAAAATATAACGCTGGTTTATCTGGATGCGGCGACATGGTCGAAGCCTTATCGAAGGCGCGGAAAGCGGAGCGCTGTGAGGACTCTTTAGCAGATTATAATCAAGCTGTTCTTACTGGCATACGGAACCTTTTTTGAGGCAACTTACTTTATAGTTATACTGCAATGTATGGAAAGGGTTAAAAATGACGGGTACGCAAAAAATTAAGGGACCTTTGCAAATACTTTTTACTGTTTTTATCCTGGTTCAGCCTTTTTTAGATACGATTTACCTTTATTCGGACGAGGTAACCGCAGCGTTGGGGTTTTCTCCTTCTACGATTCTGCGTTTTGCGCTGGCCGGCATTCTTCTTATCGCGCTGCTGCTAGCTCGGAGGGTTCCTGTAAAGCCTAAGATCGCGGTGGGAATTTATCTGGGACTTATTGTACTTTATTTTATTTTGCACCATTTTGCCGCGGGAAGCTTTGTTTTGGATAATGGAAAGCAACTGGAATACAGCGTGGTATCGGAGTTTTTTTATGTATGCCGGCTTACGCTTCCGGTTCTCCTGATTTTTGTCACTTATTATATCGAAATTTCGTTGAATGCCATTTTGAAGCTATTTGTTTGGGTTTCACTCATAATGTCCGGAATAATTATCATCAGCAATCTGTTTTGCGTTTCTTTGGATTCCTATACCAATGAGACGATTAAAGCGAATATATTTTCCTGGTTTACAGATGGATATCAAACCGCTGGGTTTAACGGATTGGCTTCTAAAGGCTTTTTCTATTTCGCAAACCAGACCGCCGCGGTTTTTATGGTGATTTTTCCCGTTGTATTTTTGGTCGCTGTTCGGGAAAAAAGTGTTTTAGCAGGGATCGCTCTTGTTCTACAGGCTGTGGCCATGATTATGCTTGGCACAAAGGTCTCAACCTTTGGGGCGGTTATGGACTGCGTTTTCTGCTTTGTGGTTTATCTTTTCTTTGTCATCATTCGAAAGGAAAAATGGAATTGGATCGCTCCGGCGGCCTCCGTTATGGTGATTTTTGTAAGCCTGGTTTTAATTCCCAGATCCCCCGCGGTATTCCGGTTGGATATCCATAACAATACGGTAGAACTTCAGAATTCTCAGACAGTGAGCACAGACACTTCATCTTCTGCCAGCAGTACAGGCTCTGATACAAAAAATGAAAATGACGAAAATCCGGACGGAGATGGTGCCAAGCCTGAGGATATGACGGAGCCGTTGACTAGAGAAGAAAAACTGGCCTATATTGAAGATAATTATCAGAGACTAAAAATCAACGAAAAGTTTATTTTAGACGCGTATTACTACGAGTATGATCCGGACTTTTGGTTCGATATGCTTCGCCAGCCTGCCGCAAATAGAATAGATAACCGTTTTGTAGAGATTGCCATGATTCAAAGAGCGGAAGAGCTCGGGGGAAGCCCGGTTCATGCTCTATTGGGAATCTCTCATGATAAAATGCTGTCGTTCTTTAATATTGAGCGTGATTTGGTCGCGCAGTATTATTCTATGGGAATCATAGGAGTGGTTCTATTTTTCGGCCCCTTTTTCCTATTGCTCCTGGTTTCGTTATATTTGTTGTTCCGAAAACTTCAAAAGAATTTTAGTTTGACTAATGTTCTGCTGACCGCTTCTTTGGGGATGATCCTGGGTATCGGCTATATTAGTGGAAACACTCTAGACAACATGTTCGTCACCATCTTAATGGGGATTCTGTGCGGATGCTTATGCAAAAGCTTTTGGGAGAAACATCAGAATCATTTTGGAGTGATAGAAAGGCGGTTCAAAGTTGAATCACATTTGGATAGAAGATAAAATATTTTGCACCGGCTGCGCCGCCTGCGCGAATATCTGCCCCAAGCACTGCATCTCCTTTGCGGAGGATGCGGAAGGCTTTTGCTACCCGAAGGTAGAGGAGTCTCTCTGCGTTGAATGTGGCCGATGTACGGCTGTATGCCCTGTCAGCAAGGAAAAGCAAGAGAACCGTTCCACCAACGGAGTTAAAGTTTACGCCTGTATCAACCGGGATGAAAAAGTTTTGAAGGAAAGTTCGTCAGGAGGCGTGTTTTCTCTATTGGCGGATGCGATCATCGAAAAGGGCGGCGTGGTTTTTGGCGCCGCTTTTGATGAGAATTGGAATGTGCGGCATATGGCGGCTCAAACCAAGGAAGATTGTCTTAAATTTCGGGGCTCTAAATATGTGCAGAGCGAGATAGGGGATTCTTTCTTCCAAGCTAAGGCCTTTTTGGATCAGGGACGTCCTGTTTTATTCAGCGGCGCCCCGTGTCAGATCGCCGGATTGAACAGCTTTTTAGGAAAAAAGTACCCCAATCTAACTACCTGTGATTTTATTTGCACCGGAATCCCCAACCCGAAGGCGTTCCGCGCTTACCGGGATTATTTTTTCCATCGGTTTCAGGAGCCGCTTACCGGCATTTCCTTTCGGGATAAAAAGTACGGCTGGGATGCTTTCAGCATGGTTTTTCGCGGAAAATCCAAGGAGTACCGGAAGATCCGTTTTTTTGATCCTTATATCAACGCTTTTTATGGCCATATTCTTTTGCGACCGGCTTGCTATCACTGCCAGTTCAAAAAGTGTAACAGTGAAAGTGACATTAAGCTGGCCGATTATTGGTATGTGAACCGGGTCCATCCGGAGCTTCCCTGGCGGAATGGCGTATCCCTGGTGCTGGTGGAAGGGGCGAAAGGGCAGGCGCTTTTTGATAAGATAGCGTCCAAAATGAAAGTGGTGGAGTCTAAGCTGGAAAACGTATATCAAACGAACGCCTCTTTTGCGACGATCGTAAAAGAACCCCCGGCACGCAAGGAGTTTTTGAAGGTGGTTTGCCATACGGACTCGGCGCGGAATATTGTGCGCGCCCTGAAGTCTTTGCCGAAGCCGCCGTTGAAAGACAGAATCATTACAAGGCTGCGTTTTTTGAAACATCAAATGCTGGCGGGAAAGTAGTGAAAGTAACAATGTTCGGAATTTTGACTTGGTATAAAACCTACAATTATGGTTCGGTTCTGCAGGCTTATTCCTTGGTGTCTAAAATAAACGACTTAGGCTACAACGCGGAAGTGGTCCAGTATTGCAGAGGTACTGACGTGGTGTTCACGGGCCGGGCCGATAAGCTGCGGGATACCTTACGGCGAATCCCTCCCGCCCTTGTCCGCCGCCTGTTCTGGAAGCATTATAGGCTGAAAGCCAGGCGGTTTGACTTGTTCTTGGAAAAAAATATACCTCAAAGCAGAGTTTATACTGTAGGGGAAGAGATAGCAAAGGACTGTGGCCGGTACGCGGCTTTTCTTTGCGGAAGTGATCAAATTTGGACGCCTAGCATACGGTATTTAGATTCCGTATATTTCCTTGACTTTGTTCCGAGAACCGTGGGAAAGATTGCCTATGCTCCCAGCATTGGTTGCAACTATATCCCGGAAAGATTAAAGCCAAAAATGAAAGAGCTTATTGGCCGGATCGATTTTTTGTCGGTGCGCGAGGAGCATGGCGCTGAATTAATTGAGGCGCTGTGCGGCCGGCGGCCGGAGGTGGTTTTAGATCCTACCCTTTTGAGAACGAAAAAGGAGTGGGAGGATTTTTCAGTTCCGCCGGAGCTTTCGGAACCGTATATCCTATGCTATTTCTTGGGAGGCCGAAGACCGCTGAGAGAATTTGCCCTGCGTTTGAAAAAAAAGACTGGTTATAAAGTGGTGGTTATTCCCGCGGTGAACCAGGATCTGTTTTTTGGCGATATTAGAAAAATTGACGCGGGTCCCCGGGAATTCGTTGGCCTGATCCAAAACGCCGCCTATATTTGTACAGACTCTTTTCATGGGACGATTTTATCTATAAATTTGGAAAAGGATTTTTTTGCGTTAAAACGTCATGAGGAAAATGACCCGGAAAATCAAAACTTTAGATTAATTCATATTCTTGATCGCTTAGGCCTGTCTTCTCGACTGGTAATTGAAGAAAACGGCGATGCTGATCTGACGCCAATAGACTATTCCCCGGTTCGAAAACGGTTAGAAGCGGAAAGAATGAAGTCTCTTGGTTATTTGACCGATGCTCTGGAGCACTATAAGGCGGTGGAATAAGGAAATTATGGCAAAAAGTCAAATTAAATCGGGAGCTGTTTTTTCTTACCTTTCGATTTTTACCAATATTATCGTAGGCCTTTTGATCGCTCCGGTAATGTTAAAATTTCTGGGGGATACGGAATGCAGCCTATATAATCTGATTGGCGCGCTGGTGGGATATATCTCTGTTTTGGATTTTGGCATCAGCAACGCGATTATCCGGTATGTAGCAAAATATCGCTTGGAAAATAAAGAGCAGGAGCAGCGGCGGTTCTTGGGGATGGCCTTTCTGCTTTATACATTTTTCGCCATCCTGGTCATTGGAGCCGGGCTAGCGATTTCTCCGTTTTTGCCGAACGCGCTGGCCAACAGCGCATATACGGAGGCTGATATCCAAAAAGCCCTGCTGATGTTTATGATTCTGATCGTCAATCTGGCCTTTTCTCTGCTCTCCAATGCGTTTCCGGCGATTATGAACGGCTATGGACGGTTTTCATTTCAAAAAATTGTCACTTGGCTGCGTACCATCCTCAGAATTATTTTGCTTATTCTGCTTTTGGCGATGGGCTACGATTCGGTGGCGATTGTCATTTTAGATACAGTGCTGAATGTGGTTACCGCTTTGATTTTTGCGGCTTATGTGTTTGTTGGACTGAAAGTTAAGGTTTCCTTTCACGGGATGAATTTTGCCATGATGAGGGAAATCACTCATTATTCCTTTTATATTTTCCTGGATATGCTGATCAATCAGATCTATTGGAAGCTTGGACAGCTGGTGCTGGGAGTGGTTTCCGCGCCGCCGATCGAGATTAACGCCTTTGCGTATGGCATGACTATCCCGAATTACTATATTATGATTTCCACCGCCTTGGCCACCATGTTCCTGCCGACAATAACCAAAATTGTTACAGAACAAGAAGCCGGAAAAAAGCTGACGGACCTGATGATACGGGTTGGAAGGATTCAGCTGCTGATTCTTGGACTGGTACTGGTGGGCTTTCTGGTCATCGGCCGGGATTTCATTTCGGTATGGCTGGGCGGGCGTTATATGGCAGCCTATTATGTCGCCAGTTCCGTTTTGCTGGCAACCACGATCCCTTGTTTTCAAAATATCGGAATTGTTATTCTGCAGGTCAAAAACAAAATGCGGTTCCGAGTGCTCAGTTATCTAGGCGTTTGTGTGGGAAATATAGCGCTGAGTTTCATTTTATCCCCGCGCTTTGGCGCGATCGGCGCGGCTTTCGGGACTGTCCTGTCTCTGATTATCGGTAACATTGTAATTATTAATTTTTATTACCATAAAAAAGTCGGGCTTGATATGCCGCGGGCCTATCGTGAAACCCTGCGGGGAATCCTTCCGGCGGTTCTTGCGGCTTTCGCGGCCTCTTGGGCGGTAAATGCCTTTATTCCGCTTTCCGGCTGGCCGGGTTTGATTGTCAAGGGGCTCGTGGTGTGCGTGTTCTATTGCGCTTCTGTTTGGCTGATCGGCATGAACGCGTATGAAAAAAACCTTTTGATTTCTCCTGTCAAGCGGGTCTTAAAAAAATCAAGATGAGGTCGAACTGAATGAAAATATCTATTATTATGCCAACTTACCAGGATGCGGAAAGCATCGGCCAATCCATAGAATCTGTGATGAGTCAAACCTATGACGATTGGGAAATGATTATTGTCAATGACGGCTCTACGGATGAAACCGCTGAAGTGGTAGCGGCTTATTTGGGCAGGCCGGGGGGAGAAAAGATCCATTATTATGAGCAGGAAAACGCTGACCAACTCAATGCTATCAAAAACGGGCTTCGGTATGCAACAGGAGATTTTATTTATATTCTACATTCCGACGATCTGTTTGCTGAAAAGGAAACGCTTTCCAGATTTGTGGCCTATGAAAGAGAGCATCCGGGTTACGACGCTTATATGGGAAATCAAATTTTGATAGACGGAGAGGGCAAAGAAATCCGCCTTGACCGGGTGATGCCGTATCGGAATAGCAAATCCAGGGCGGCGCTGCTTTATCTTTGGCTTGGAAGAAATCTGTATATCGACTTTGCTTTTTTTTGCAGAAAAGCGTATTATGGAAGCATAAAGAGGTCTTATTTGGATTCTAATATGCCCTATTGGCTGGATTTAACACAGAAGAGCAAATGCCTCAATGTAAAAAGCATGGATTTTCCTATGTTCCGTTACCGGGTATTCGAGGGAAATTATATCAATAACGAGATGGGAAAGCTTAATGTGATCAATGGTGAATTGAGAACGCTGACAAATTTGATGAAATATTTTTCAATCCCCTTTTACCGTTTTCAATACGTCGCTTTTCGTGTGGCAAATAAACTAGGATTGGCTTCCTACTTTACTCCTATATATCAAAATCGGGAAGAGAAGCACAAGGAAAAAGTCGTTCGGTTCGCCATAGAAAAACGCTTTCAAAAGACCTATCATGAAAATTTATTTTTGAGCCAATTGATCTCTTTTTATCATCTTTATGAATCAAATCAGGATTGGGAAACAGTCGAAATTCCGCCTGCTCTTCCCATCTATCTGGGGTCTGATATGAGGGCGTTTCATAAAGCTCTTTTAAGTGGAAACCTGGATCCTTTTTATATGCTGTTTTTAGAAAAAATGGGGAAAGGAATCCATTTGTTTTATTGCAAAAACAAAGATGTAAAAAAATTGGAGATGATCTGTGAGTTTTTCTGTATTCGTCCCTTTATAACGATTCAAGGGATGCCATCATAACTTTTCATTTTTTAAAGATACGGATAGCTGTCCCCAGGATTGTCCGTGTCTTTATTTTTATTTATATAAACAGGCTGACAGCATATGTCGTAAGGAGAAATTTATGATGGGAAGAGTAAAGCCGGAGGAATTTTTATTGGATTCGCAAGGTGAATATTCAGGTCCGTTTAATTATTATCTTTATTTTTTTTCTTTAGCGCCTGTGGTTTGTATTGAGATTTATGCTTATCATGTTTATGCCGGTTCGATTAATGTAAAAGTTGGAACTTCTGCGGAAAAAGCGCTGCTTCCCTGATGATACGGCCCTAAATAAACAAGCAAGGAGGAAATGAGAAAAATCTTATCGGTACTGCTGACGGACCTGACGGCGGCTTTACCATCGGTACTCCATGGATCATGCTGAACCCGGATTATCCGCAGATCAACGTGGAGAAGGCTCGGAAGGAGCCGGATTCCGTCTTACATTTTTACCGCAGGCTTGTGGCCATGAGAAAAGGGAATCCCATTATGTGTTATGGAAGCTATCGGCTGCTGTGGCCTGATGACCTGGAGATTTTTGCCTATATAAAAGAACTGGATAGGGAAAAATGGCTGATCGCCGCTAATTTTAGTAAAACCTTCTGTAGACGAACGCTGCCGCCAGAGGCTGGAACGTATCAAGAGCTGCTGGCAAACACAGACAAACCGTCCGATTTTTCTGAGAATGAAATTAAATTATAACCATCTGAAGCGGTAATGATTCGTTGTAAATAGTTTGGAGCAAGAAGCATTTACTATAGAAACACTGGCAGATGAAAAGCTGCCAGTGTTTCTATTCGGCTCCTTTGCAAAATAGCAGCCATTTAAAGTGTGCCGTATTTGGTGAAATTAAAATTTGAGCTTTTTCGTTTTAGCCTTCTTTGATTTTTCAGTTAGGCAATTTTAAGATTTGACCTGGATAGATTACTTCATTTTCTAAATTGTTAAGTTCCATAATTTCAGGATATCGGCTGCCGGAGCCAAGCTTGGATTTTGCTATTTTCCATAAGGAATCCCCCCGCTTGACCGTATATTCGACAAAAGACATTTCCGGCTTGGAAGTGCTTTCCGCACCGGGAATCTTAAGCCTCATGCCGGGAGTAATATCGTCAGAGGATAAATTATTTAACTGAACGATCTCAGGATAACGCTTCCCTTCCCCTAAGAACTGTTCCGCTATTTTCCAAAGAGTATCCCCGGCTTTCACTTCATAAATAAAATATTCCTGAGAGGGAGGAGCGGCCTCTGGAATTGGCGCTTGAAAGGATAAATAGTCCGAAGAAAGATATCCTGTTTCTCCATTGGATAATTGAATTTGGTGGATGCCTTTCGCGTGCTCCCGTACGGAAACAGCGGTGCCCCCGGCAAGCGTGGCAATGACTTTACCCTTTAGATTTGGATTTTTATAGACAGAGGCTTGTTCGGTATCTAATTTGACCCATGCTTGTGCAAATTCACCTTCAGTTGGCGCTGAATCTGGGTTACCTGTAGTGGGAGGAAGCGTTTGGCCGGGTTCGGAAGAAGCGGGAGGGACTGCGTCCGTGTTAATATTTTCACCGTTTATCCAATCTTCATAATGCTCCCAAATGGAGGGATCTTCCTGCCCCAATGACCATGCTCCCGCTCCTTTTAAATTATATTTTTCAATTAAGCCTAATTTAGCTTGATAGGATTGAGCGTTTTCGAACCAAATAACATATCTTCCAGGCTGGAGAACAAAATCTCCGCCTACTGTAAAATTACCGCTGGATTCTGTAATGGTGACCTCCGCTTTTACAGATTGGCTTTGCTCATCGTAGGTCAGTGTCGATTCACAGCGCTCTACTATTTCTTGAATCGTTTTGGCACTGACGCCCTTTCCCGTGATACGATTGCTGTCAAGCCCCCAAATTCGGCCGTAAAAGGGGATACCAACAACAATTTTATCCGAAGTGGTTTTCTCTAAAGCATATTGAAGGGATCGTTCTACAAAGCTTATACTTGCTACCGGACCCGGGCTGCTTCCTTCATAGTGCTCATCATACGCCATAATCAAAAGATGGTCGGCATATTCAGATAGAGCGGCATAATCGTAAGAACCATGCCAGCCCGTTTGCCAATTATTAGGGTTAGCGGCTACTGCGACTGATATTTCTTTATGCCCTGGAATTTTCTCTCGTAATAGCTTGACGAATTGAGTATACTGATCCTTCTGCTCGTGGGTTACATTTTCAATATCTACATTAATTCCGTCTAAATCATATTCTTCCACATAGTCGGCAATTTGGGTTGATAATGACTCTATATTCTTCAAGGCGTTGATCCCTGCGGTGCGATTCCAGTGGTTGCTTAAAAATGGAACTACCTTAATGCCTTTGTCATGCATACTTTTAATAAAGAAAGGGCTGAGATAATTTAGCTTTAAGCTTCCATCCTCCCGCAGGTCGAAATAGCTGGGGGATACAACGTCTAACGCGTTGTTCGTCTGATTGATATACTCGATCTGCTGGTGGTCTGTGCCGCTGTACAAATATCCCATGGTATAACGGTCTGATGCGGCAAGAGCGCTTAAAAAAGTGGAGAAAGCAAGCGTTGTAACAATCACACCGGAAACTAAAATTTTTACACTTTTGATCTTCACATTTTTTATGTTTGAAAAAATTGATTTTGATATTTTGTGCGCTTCCTTTTTAAGGTCGAATTCTTTCGAGAACTCCACGCCATTTCGTTCATAGTTAAGAATAAGGTCATAAGTTCCGTCTTGATTAAAAATCAGGCTGACAGTTGGATTCAAAAATATTCACCATTCCTTTCTGAGCATAATAGACTTAATCTTATTATTGCTGATTTATAATAATTATATACCTGCGCTGGGACAGCCCGTTGTTAGGTGCTTATCCCGCTGTTTGAAGGGAGCCTCTTTATCTTAATGCTGGTATCTTTTCCAATGATTGCCTTCCGCCTTGTTTTCCAACGGCTGTCCTAGAGGAGCTGCGGGAGACGCTGTAAAGATAACATCAAAAAAGAGAAAATCAAGATGAGGGTGAGCCGGTTCAAGCGCGGATTCATTCGGAAAAAATGATTGGGAAACCGGATAAAAAATTAAGCATTATGATATGAAAGGCTGTTTTTTAAGGAGGCTGGCTTCATGGTGAAAAAGACGTCCCCTGTGTGGCGGCGGAGGGAAGAAATCCTGGCATCATTTCTAAATAGAGGAATCGCCCGCCTCCCAGGGGGAGAGGCGGGCGATCCTCAGGCAAGTTATCAATAAATTTGAAAAACTCAAAGTGGCCTCAGAATTTAGAGGTGATTTCATAAGCCTTGCCAGTGCGGGAAGACTCATAAATCCGGTCGATAATCTCGATGACATGGTTCTGCCGGACGATAGAACAGCCATTGTCCGGGAATTTGCGGTTATTCTTAATGGCATCCAGGAACAGCTCCAAAACACTGTCATTATTATCCACTTTACCAACACTGACGCTGTAGCAATAATCCTGGCCCATAAAGCTTACCTTTTCCGCGCCGGGGATCTCACAGTTGGGAGATACCACAATGATCGGGTGATCCGTACGCGCCATATCCAAATGGATTATGCCCTTGGAACCGTTAAAGGTAAATCTCCATAGGCCGTGATCCTTATGGACTCCTGTGCACCAATTGGAACGCATGGTGGCAACCTTGCCATCGTCCCAAACTAAGGTAGCGGCCACATTATCCTCAACGCTGGGGATAAATTCTTCTCCCGCGTCGGAGACACGGCGTTTTTCAAAGCATCTGGTTTCTCCGTAGACCCTGGCAACCGGACCAAACAGATAAGAGAGCGTGCTGATGGAATATACGCCTAGATCCGCCAAAACACCCCACTGGGCTTTTTCGTAATCAAAGAACCAAGGCGCATGCAGAGGACCATGGTGGGCAAATACGCTGTCAATAGCGCAAACCTCTCCGATGACGCCTTGCTCGATCAGTTCCTTTACTTTCTCAATTTGGGGATATGCGTCATTGGGCATAGCCATGAATACCTTATCGGTTTGAGCGGCGGCCTCTTTCAGCTGCTTCGCTTGTTCAATAGAAACAGAAACAGGCTTTTCAGAGATAACATGCTTGCCGGCTTTCAAGGCCTGGATGGCCAGCGGGGTATGGCTGGGATGATAAGTAGTAACGATGACCGCGTCGATGGTAGGATCGTCCAGCATTTCCTCATAAGAATTGAAGGCCTTTACGCCCAATTCTTCCGCTGTTTTCTGCAGAAAGGGCTTATTCATGTCGTAAATTCCAACCAGTTCGATTTCCTCAAAATGAGGGATGCTGTAAAAATAGCGGATGTGGGCGATATCGCCGCAGCCTATTAGTCCGAAACGAATCTTGTTCATAAATCATACTCCTTTTGTTTCATTATAAAAGATTAATTATTTTACTGTTAAAGCGTCTTCCTCAATTAGAATTTTTCTGATATAGTCAATGGATTCTTTAGCGTATTTATATTGATTGTCGAAGCCGGCCAATTCTAAGGACAGGTAACCGTCGAATCCAACCTTTTTTAAGGAACGGACCAACTCGTTCCAATCAATAATTCCCTGGCCTACAGGCAGTTGGTAAACCGCAAGGCCGTCAGCGTCGCGAATGTGCACATGGAAAATCTTCTCTCCGAGCTTGTAAACAGACCAGGGGAGGTATTCCCGCTGCATCAGCTGCCACGCGGTATCGAAGTTTGTTCCAAAAGCGTCGCTTTTGATCCAGTCAAAGGCTCTCAGCATAGCGTCTGTGGTTCCAACGATTACGTTGGCATGGCCCTCCAGCGCGAACCGCATATTGGTTTCCTCGCACATTTTTACGATTTTGCCTAAGGAGTCCAAATACCGATTCCAGTTGCCGGTAGCGTCAAAGTCTTCAGGAATCTCCATGTACTGTTTGGGATTGTTGATGTTTTTTCCGTTAGCTACCGGATGGAAGTAATAGGGCAGGTAATCGATCGGCGCCTTAATTTCCTCCGGCCAATTGGAAACGATATTCATGGTATCGGCTCCCAGCTTTTTCGCCACCTCAATACCGCGGCGGAAAAAGTCAAGAGACTTTTGACGTTCGGTATCGTCCGGATCCAAAAGCCCTACGACCGCATGAGCGTAAAGGACAAATTCTGAAACCTGCATTCCATAGCTGTCAATGAGTTTTTTCAGTTCCTTGCAGCGCTCGTCTGTATAGTAGCCATAAAGATCGTCAGAGTTATAGGCGATCATTTCGATACCATCCACCCCGAGGCTGCCAACTGTTTTGATGGCTTCCTCATAAGGCGGCTGATAATGGGGATGGGTAAAACACCATGATGCCGCTCCAATTTTCATACAAATTCCTCCTTGATGAATAGATTGATGTGTTGATTAATCTTTTACACCGCCGGCAGTCAGCCCGGTTACAATATACTTTTGGAAAATAAGAGCCAAAAGCATTGGGAAGACCGTAGCGATACAACCCGCAGTGGAGATCATTCCGTAATCAATGCCGTATCTGGTGCTGAATTCAGAAATTGCTACCGGCATTGTCTTGCTGGATAGAGAGGTCATAAAGATCAGCGCATACATAAACTCATCCCAGCACATTAAGAAGGAGAGCGCGCCAACCGCGACTAAACCTGGCTTAGCCAGAGGCAGTACAATTCTCCAGTAGGCGGTAAACCAGGTGCAGCCGTCAATCTGGGCCGCCTGTTCCAAATCTGAGGGGATGGTTTTGTAATACCCGTTTAATACCCAAATTACATAGGGCAGCGTGAAGGACATATATAAGACCACCAGAAACATCGGCTGGTCAATCATGCCAATTTTTCTGCCGATTACGTAAAGGGGAATTACCAAGGTAATAGATGGCAACAATTGGAAAAACATGGTGGCCATGAGAAGGGTATTTTTAAACTTAAACCGCAGTCTGGCAAACGCATAAGCGGAAACCCCGCCAAACAAAATGGCCAAAACCACCGTGGAAACAGAAACCAAAATACTGATCTTTAACGAATTTACAAACTGAGCGCCGGCGTCATTGGCAGATCCGGACTGAGAGAAAATTTCAATATAGCGGTTGAAGTTCACATTTTCAGAAAACCATTTTCCATCGATGGTGAGCAAATCCGCGGTGGGTGTAATGCTGGAAATAAACATCCAAAGAATGGGAAGAAGCGTCCAAAGCAAAACTACAATCGCGGCAAGATAAATACCGGCGCGCTTAAAGCCCCGTTTTATCATTCTGGAATTCATAATTCTTCTCCCCTCCTTTAATAGATATCGTCTGTCTTCAGTATTTTTACGTACAGCACCGTAATAATGGTAGAGATCACCGCCACTATTATGGCTAAGGCAGCTCCGTAGCTGAAATGCATAAATCCGAAGCTTTGATTATAAATGTAGTAGCTGATTACCATCGTTCCGTTTGCCGGACCGCCGTGAGTCAGCATATAGATGATGTCAAATACTTTCAGTGCCTGCATGGTGCGGATTACTAAAACTACCAGCAGCATGGGCTTAATCAGAGGCAGAATCACATTGCGGAACCGGGAAAACGCTCCTGCGCCGTCTAAAATCGCCGCTTCAATCTGAGACTGGGGAATCGTCTGCAGGCTGGCCAGCATCATTAACACATACAGAGGAAGCATACGCCAGGTATCCGCAAACACGATGACGCCCATTGCTTTCATGGGGCTATCGAACCAGATAATAGGCTCGCTGATCAAATTAAACTGCATTAAAAGCCGGTTAGCCGCTCCGTACTGAGTATTGAAAATCCAATTCCACAGAGTGGAGTTTACTAAGGTAGGCACCGCCCATGGAACCAATACAATTGAGCGGAGCAGCCATCTTCCTTTAAATTCCTGGTTGAGCAGCAAGGCGACCAGTACGCCTAAAGGCAGCTGGATCACTAAAGACAGAATGGTAAAAAGTAAAGTGACCCAGACGGAATTCCAAAATTCTCCTGAGGTAAATGCCTGTATGTAATTGGCGGCCCCTTTATACTGGGTTTCGCCGGTCATCATATTCAGCTCGGTAAAGCTGATAAATATGGTATATAAAAGCGGATAGATTGCCAAAGCAAATATCAAGATCAAGGACGGAGCCGCCATTACCTTACCAACTCGGGCCTCCGGCCATTGCCGCCGCATTTTTTTCGTGCTTGAATGATTCAATGCCATACCCCCTGTTTATGGCTTTTAACCGCCGGCCCAGCTGTCTGTTGAGAAAGCCGGGCCGGCGGAAAAGCGTTTACTCGTATGATTTTAAGTTACTGATAATCGGCTGATTTTTCAATCATCTCGTTGAGAACATCCTCTACACTTTTGGCGCCGGTTACCGCTTCGTGCAGGCTGACCTGCATACCGTTTGACCACTCGCTGTATTTAGCAAGCGCAGGACGGGCCTGAGCGTATTCGTACTGGGGATAGCAATCCATCATGGTGGGGAACTGCTCGATAAACTCCTCATCTTCATACATGGACTTAATCGGAGGCGCGTTGGAAGCGAGCTCGGCAGACTGGAATAAAGCCTCGCGGCTCACAACGTTCTCGATGAGCTTCCAGGCGTAATCCGGATGCTCAGAGGTGCTGGCGATAGCGAATCCGCCGCCGCCGGTAACAGAGGAGCTGACCACGCCGTCGCTGTTGGAGGGAACTAAGCCGATGCCAACATTACCGGCAATGGTGGATTCTGCGGGGTCGTTAGCCAAAGCATAAGCAAAGGCCCAGTTCAGAACAAAGGGAATATCGCCGGCCATGAAGGGGTTCAGAACCTCGCGGTCGGTATAATTGATGGAACCGGGATCGGCGTTGCCATTCTGGATAGAGTCCACCATGAGCTTCAGACCGGCGACACCGTTTTCATTATTGAATACCCAGTTGCCATTGTCATCCCGCATGGAGCCGCCGGAAGCGGTGAGGCATACAAACCAGTCGCATACCATACCCTCGGCTTGCTTCGCTGCCCATGCGATAGGATATTTGCACAAACCCTTGCTGACCATATTCTGGCCCATTTCAAAAAGCTCGTCCCATGTCTTGGGCGGCTCGCTGTAACCCGCCTGCTCAAGCAGATCGGTGTTGTAGTAAAGCCATTTGGTCTGGGCGCACATCGGCAGCGCCATCAGCTTGCCCTCATAGCTGCATTGATCCACAAAGCCCGGGAACAAATCCTCTTTCAGCTCCGCAGATATGTAATCGTCTACCGGGGTAATCATGCCGGCCTCTGTAAATTCCGCCGTCCAGACGCTATCGCAGATAATTACGTCAATAGGTGTTCCGCCCATAATGCTGGTCATGATTTTTGTATAGCTTTGATCATAGCTTTGTACGATAAACTCGGTTTTAATTCCTTCATCCCGCTCCAAAATATCGGCGGCGGGCTGAATGATGCCCACAGTATCGTTATCAACAATGGCTTGTAGCTTTTCAGGCTTATCCCCTGTGTCCTCGCTCTCGGCGGCAGAAGCCGCGGAAGAGCCTTCCCCTGTTGATGAAGATGGGTCAGCGGAGCCGCTCTGCCCGTTATTGCAGCCGCTGAGCGCCACCGTTAGCACCAAAGAAGCGCTTAGAATCCCTGCCAGAATTCTTTTCAAACTCATAATTGTGTCCTCCTTCAATTTGAATTAATACCGCATCAAGAAAGATTTGCCTATTAGCTAATAACAATCGATCTTATGATTCATTATAACTAACACAAAATATAATAAATATAATGTATTTGATCGTTTTTTATACTATTTTGCTATATTCTCATTTTCTTCCTATAATTTGCCGGGGCTTGCCCAGTTTCCTTCTTAAATACTCTATTAAAATAAGCCACCGATCCAAAGCCAGTCTCAAAGGCGATATTGGTAATGGTTCGGTCTGTAGTTATCAGCAATTTTTCTGCCCGGCGAATCCGGATAAAATTCTGGTATTCTACAAAGGTTTTGCCAATCACTTTCTTAAACAGCCGGCAAAAATGGTAATAGCTCATACAGGCTATTTTAGCGGCTGCTGCTACGGACAGCTCGGTTTCAATATGCTGCTCCATGTAATCAATTACCGGTTTGATCCGCTCTAAATCCTGGAAATTGACATTGCGCTCTCCGATTTCAATTACCTTAGTACGTACTAAGCAGGAAAATAATCTTAAAATGTCCCCTTTAATATACATTTCGTAACCTGGCTGCTTTTTTTGATATTCGACTAAAATCTCAGATAAGATGCTTTCTAATAAAGATCCCTTTGGCACGCGGATTCGCCTCTGATACTTCCCGCTGCCCCGGATAAACGGCACAAGGTATTGAGATTCATAAAACGGGCTGAACGCGGTATCCAGCACCGAAAGATCCATTTGGACACCCAGAAGCTTACAGTCCGAATTACGAATTAAAGTGTGGTCTTCCATTGTATGGATAATCACAAAATCGCCAGGCTGGCAATCGTAGCTTTCTCCGTTTACCTTGATCGTGCAATGCCCTTCGCTGCAATAATCCAGCTCCATGTGTTTATGGCAATGCCACGAAAACTTCTCATCCTGTGCGATATACACGGAAAAAGGAAGGTTGCGGTCCTCTTGAAACATTTTCATTTGCTGTTCCATTTTATGGCCTCCTTGCTTAAAAATTCTTCTGTTTCACCAAAAAATGCATAAAAAAATATCTATTATTAATAATTTTATAGCATTTTTAATATAAATAACTACATAGAATAGTGCTGTTTTTTTGAACAATTTTGGGGGAAGTCCTTTATTTCATGGACAAAAGACTTAATTTTATAGTTCTGTCAATGAAAAAAACGCTTCCTCGTTTTCCAGGGGAAGTGCTCTTTTTAGATATCTTAGTATGATAAGCTGCAGCCTATTTTCATTATAAGATATTCAGTACTATATTTTTAGCGGATTATTTTCCCAGCTTTTTAATTGGTTATAAAACCTGATAATATGCTTTCAATTTGGCTGCCTTTCTAACAATTTCTACCGCTGGACAATTTTTGCGGCTTAGAGTAAGCCTGGAACGCCGTTAGCGTTCCAGGCTTTTTTGTATATTCGGTGTTTTTCATATGGGAGATGTTTTGAGGAAATCGGGGGAATGCACGCCATTCGCTGCCGATATTTAGTGTGAAATACCGACGCATGGATCAAGCGTTTTAAATTAAACGGAGCCTGGGAAGGAACTGTAGGATGTTTATCCTTTGCTTTGTGTTGGTAAGAATAGCGGGTAAGATACATTTTGCACAAAATAAAACATAATTTGTTAAAAAAAAGCAAGGGTTTGATGGGGAGATAGCCCCGGTTATAAAGAATTTAGAAATGTAAATCCAAAAATATCAGAAAAAGTTAATTATTTTTATTCAAAAAATTGTAAAACTTGTATAAAATAAAAACTGTAAAAAGCAAGCCCGAACATGATTTTCAACAAGTAAATCTAGGATGAAAGATCACATATCTGAGAAAGCGGTAGACTGAATGCGCCTCGTGCTAGAAAGCGCATAGGCCGCGTTGCGGCAGAAAGCCAACCTAAATTAATTACCGGAAACAGCGTAGCTCAAGAGAGAAAGCCGATACCATCGGGCCTGTCAAGGGAATTCGGAAAGGGCTCAAATGGGCCTGATCCTAAAAATACTATCAAAGCATAAGGAGGAGTTATTTGATGAAAAAGTTTTTGTCGGGTGCCCTGGCGTTGGCGTTGCTGCTTTCTACCGCGGCCTGCGGAAATGATGCCGCTTCCGATCCCGGAAGCAGCGGCGAGCCCTCTCAAGCGTCGTCCCAAGAGACGAGCGAGCCCAAGGAGGTTGTTGAGATTACCTATCCTACCTACCGTGTGGGGACGAACGTGCTGGCGGAGACAGAGGCCTATATGATCGACAGCTTTAATGAGGAGTTCGATGGAAAGTATAAGCTGGTCGTTGAGGAGCTGCCCAGCGACGTAAGCTATCAGGAGAAGATGGCGGTTCTCGCTACTACAAACGACCTGCCGGATCTTGTAGAGGGTAAGGGGCCGGTGATGAACCTGGCGATCAAAAACGGCCAGGCACAGGATTTGACCTCCTACATTGAGGCAGACCCTGACTATAAGGCTGAGGTGGGAGAAGCGGCGTTCGCCTCGAATACCATTGACGGCAAGATTTACGGCGTGCCGGACCTGAACCAGTGCTTCGGCTATTTCTACAATACGGAAATGTTTGAACAGGCCGGGATTACCCCCGCCGAGACCTGGGATGAATGGATGAGCAACCTGGAAGCGCTGAAAGGGATCGGCGTAACTCCTTTGACCTTCTTCACCGGCGAGAACTCATGGACGACTCAGAACGTTTTGGTTTCTATTGTAGGAACTCAGAACGAGGAGAGCAACGCCCTGATGAATTCTGACGACAAGATCAAGGATTGGAATACACCGGAGATCAAGGAAGCTCTGGAAATGGTCAAAATCATGCTGAGAGACTATTCCTCCTCTGATGCCATCGGCGGCGTATACGCCAACGTAGCGAACTATTTTCTACAGGAAAAGGCTGCTATTATGCCCAACGGCGCGTGGATGATTCCTGACTTTTCCGATACGGAAAAGGCCGGCGAGGGCTTTGCCGATAAGGTCGGCGTGGCGATGTATCCCGGCTCCGGCATGGTGGCGAACTACGACTACGGCTTTATGATGTGCACCGATGATCCCGCTAAGCAGGAGGGCGTCTGGGAAGCGATCAAATGGTTTACCAACGCAGAGGCCCAGCGGATTAAGCTGGAGATGGGCGGCAATATTCCGGTAGGCCCCAAGGTGGAGCTGACCGAGGAATACCGTGAGGAAAACCCGCTGACCGCTCAGATCGTAGACCTGATGGGCGAAGCGGAATATACCTATAAGACGATGAACAAGCTGGCATACGAGAATTTGACCTACGACGGCTTTTCCAGCTTGTATCCCGCTCTCGTGTACGACCAGATTACTGTGGATGAAATGATTCAGCAGATGAACGATATTTCCGCGAAAAACGAGTAATCAGGCGGCGAAAAACAGCATAATGGAAGAAGTCCGGGCCAGCCTGAGCAAAGCGGAGGGCTGGCCCGCTTGTGTATCGAAGGCTTTCCTCCGGCTGGAAACCGCTTTCTCCGGAAAATAGATCTTACAGAAAGGAGATAAAATCCTTGAAACAAAAAAATCGCCTTAACTATGTGGTATTTATCGCTCCCACCATGGTGCTGTTTCTTCTGGTGTTTGCCGTGCCGGTCGTGGTGCTGGTAGGCTCCTCTTTCTGCAATTGGCGCACTGGAGACCCCATTACCTTCAATGGGATAGGAAACTACATAGAGCTTATCTTTCATGACAATTCTTTTCGCCAGGGCTTTTTAAACAATGTGGTCTGGATCCTCCTTCAGGGAACTATCCACGTGACTATCGGCGTGCTGTTCGCCCTGATCCTTGCCAGAAGGCCCTTTTACTGGAAATTCGCCCGCACCGCTTATATGATCCCCAGCATCATTTCCAGCGCCGCTATGGGGATGCTGTTCTTGTGTATTTTCAATCCGGAATTCGGTATGATTAACAGCATTGTGCGGATGTTCCTGCCCGACTATGACCATAATTGGTTCATGAGCTACGATACCGCGTTTTTAACGGTTACGCTGACCTGGATGCCGTACGCGGCCATCACTACCTTGCTGGTGCTTACCGAGATTATTTCCATAGACCGGTCCATTATTGAGGCCGCCACAGTGGACGGTGCCAGCAGCTTCCAGCTGAATACACGGATTATCCTTCCCCTGCTGAAAAATATCATTGGCACCAGCGTAATTTTAGAAGCCTCTAATATGCTGAAAAAGCTGGATATCATCATGCTGACTACACGGGGAGGGCCGGGGGATACCACCATGAACCTGCCTATGTACGTTTACCGGACCGCCATGACGGAGAATAATTTCGGCATGGCCAACGCGGCGGGCGTGACGCTGATCCTGCTTGGCTGCGTTACCGTGATGATTATCAACCGAATCTTTAGCGTAGGGAGGGAGAACCGGTGAGCAGAAAGCCCTCGAAGCGAATGGATGAAACAGGGAGCCAGCGCTTTTTCCGAATCCTGCGCGGTATCCTGTCCTATCTGTTCGTGATTATCATATTGATCGTATCCCTTGTGCCCATTGTGTGGGTATTTATGTCCTCCTTTAAAAGCAACACCGAGATTTTAAACAGCGCCCTGTCGCTTCCCACTGTTTGGAGCCTGAAAAATTATGTCACGGCCTTTGAGATGGTGCCGATCGCCACCTTTTACGGTAACAGCGCTGTTGTGGCGGTGGTGGCGACCCTGCTGAACGTCCTTGTGCTGTCCATGTCGTCCTATGTTCTCGCGCGGTTCCGCTTTAAGGGCAGCCGGAAGCTGAAGAGCCTTTTCGGCCTGGCGCTGCTCATTCCCTCGGCGGCGCTGCTTCAGCCTCTTTACTTAACTATGAAAACCCTCGGCTTTTACGACCAGCTTTTAGGGCTGATCATCTGCTACGCCGCCTTCAGCCTGCCGGTTTCCATGTACATCCTTACAAGCTATTACCTGACCATTCCCCTGGAGCTGGAGGAAGCCGCCTACATTGACGGCGCCGGCTTCTATTACACCTTCTGGCGGGTCATCTTCCCCTTGGCGAAGCCCGCCATGGCCACCTGCGGGGTGCTGGCGTTTTTAGGCGCGTGGAACGAGTTCCAGATCGCGATGACCCTGACCTCCAGCACGGAAAAAAGAACGCTTCCCATCGCCCTTTTGTATTTTAAAAGCCAGTTCGCCAGCGACTACGGAGCCATGTTCGCGGCTACTATGGTAGTGATTATCCCCAGCATCGTGGTGTTTATCCTGCTGCAAAAGCAGGTGACCGAGGGCTTGGTCAGCGGGGCGGTCAAGGGATGAGCAGGATAGATCCGCTTAACGTTAAACGACAGGAAGGGACTTATTTATGAAGAAAAACGCAAACCGTGTGATAGATTTTCGCTATGCGCCCGATATCAATCAGACCTGCATTGGGTTCGCAGACGATTATTATAAAACCATCGTCCGGGAGGACGGCAGCCTGAACTATCTTTGGGAGGGAGACCGGAACCAGTTTGTGGACGGCACCATCCCCGCCTGTGAAAAACGGGTGCTGAACCTACAGGAGGGAAATCTGGGCTTTAAATACCGCTATCTCCCGCGGTTTTACCACCGGGATACGCTGACGGAAAAGCGCCAGGATTTCGGCGATCCCCGGGCTGCGGTCGTAATCACCAGGGAAGAATATCAGGGCACGTCGTTTCAATGGACGACATTCGCCCACAGAGACAAAAACGGCGCCCGAATGGATATTATCCTGTTCCGCATGGAGGCGAAGCCCGGCTTTGGGCATGCGAAAAGCAGCGTTTACCTCCAGGAGCTCGGCGAGGCGTCCGACCCGCCCGAAACTGTGCGGCCGATATCCTCAGCCTATGCCCTGCCGGTAGGAACGCCCCGGATTCCCGCGCCGATCGCCCTGTACACGCCGATCTACCGCGGTAAAAGCCCCCTGGAAAAGCTGGTGCTTCAGGAGGGAGATGTCTGGGAGGGCGCCTTTGGGCTTGTCTACCACGGCACTGTGGACCCTGAGGCGTTTACCCTGGAGTACGCTGAAAAAGCGCTGGAAGCCGCCTGTGAGTATTGGCGGGAGATCCGCCCGTTCCGGAACGCCTTTCACATTCCTGATCCGCAGATCCAAGGGATGCTGGATGCGTGCGGCCGGAATATTTTGCAGGCCCGGGAAATTGTCGAGGATATTTGTGAGTTCCATGTGGGCCCTACCATTTACCGGGGCTTATGGGTGGTAGACGGCTATTATTTCGGAGAATGCGCCTACATGATGGGCCGGGACGAGGAGGGCTTTCAATGCCTGCAGGCAGTGCTTAAAAGGGTGAAGCCGGACGGCTCCATCCGGATTCTTCCGGATCATCACAAGGAGACAGCGGTGGCTCTTTCCACCATTGTAAGGCAGTGCGAGCTGCGAAACGATGATGACAGGCTCCGTGAAATGTGGCCGGTGATGCTCAGAGGCATGGAGCACCTCCGCCGCATGAGGGATGATTCCTTCAAGCTGGGGAAGGACTATCCGGCCTATGGATTGTTCCAGCCCTCCTTTGGAGACGGCGGCATTTACGGCCCGGAGCCGGAATATACCACGCCGATGAACGTGATTCTGGGCTTAAGCGACGCTTACCGGGCAGGAAAGCGGCTGAAGCTTCCCCGTTATGAGGAATTCGGCGTGTTCGCCCAGGAGCTGATGGCCCGTATGCGGGAGTGCATCGAAAGAGACCGGGGGACGACGCCGGAGGGGATTCCCTATGTGCCGCTGAGTATGGCGGAAAACGAGTCCTATAAGCCCCAGACCGGATGCGCGACCATCGCCAGAGTGGCGTTCCATGGGGAATTTGAACCGGACGACAGGATCGTTACAGACCTGCTGCGGCTGATCGACGCCTGCGACGACCGGGAAGGAATCCCCGAGTGCACCGGATGGCGGTCCGACCAATCTATTTATACCTATTCCAGCGTCCGCTTCGCCCAGCTCCTCTTGCAGGCCGGACAAAGGGAAAAGGCGGCGGATTATCTCTACGCCTTTGCCAATCACGCTTCAGCAAGCCGGGTGTGGCGCGAGGAGCAGCCGGTCAGGGAAACCCACAGCGCGGAAATCTGCGGCGATATGCCCCACAACTGGGCCTCTGTGGAATTTATCCGCCTGGTGCGTAATTTGGTGGTTTTGGAAACCTTTACCGGCGTGGAGCTGCTGCCCGGACTGCCGGAGGAATGGCTGCCAAGGGCTGGAGACAGTCTGGTTTTGGAAAAAACGCCTACCCGGTTCGGCAAGCTTTCCTTGGAGCTTTCTGTGAGAGGGAGAGGCGGCTACCTGCTGTCTGTTGCCAGGGAGGACGGCAACCAGCAACCTCAATACCTGAGACTGCACTGGGCTGGAAAAGCTGTTCTTGACGGCGGAGAGCTGGAGAAATCCAATGGAAAATACCTGCTTCCCCTGGAGGAAAAGCAGGTCTGCATAGAATTATTTTAGAGCGGAAAGAGGAGGCATTCAGCAATGATTGTGGAACGAAAACCCCGGATCGGGCTGCTGCTGATCGGCTCTCCCCGGTTCAAACCGCTGGGAGAGGGAACCGCCCACGGAACCTATGAGGCGCGTAAGCTTCGGGAGGAAAAGGAAATCATCGGCGAATTTCAGGAAATCGGTGAAATCGTCACGCCGGGAATCGTTTATGAGCGGGAGGACGTAACAAAAGCCATCGACCTGTTTTTCACCCGAAAGGTAGACTGCGTGGCGGCGGCCTACCTGTCCTGGGCGGAGGATTTCGCCTGGATCCGCTTTTTGCGGGATATGCCGCCGGTGCCCCTGTTTTTTACCAGCATCATCCGGGACCGGGTAGAGATCACCGACACCAACGACGAGGATGAGTTTGTGGAATTCCTGTCTGCGGGCAGCCTGGTGGGCGTGCAGGAGGCCTCCGGGGATTTGCAGCGGTTTCACCGTCCCATGACCCACACCTTCATCGGCACGATGGGGCAGGTAAAAAAGGAATTAGGCGTTTTTGCCCAGGCCGCCCTGTGCCGCTCTCAGCTGAGAAGCAGCACCCTGGGCCTGCTGGCTTCCTATAATGAGGCCATGTGGTCCACTTATGTAGACCCCTACCATGTGTTTATGAAGGCGGGGCCGGAGCTTCGGTTCCTGTCGGTGGCGCAGCTGACGGAAAAAATCGGCTCGGTGCCTAAGGGCGCCGTTGAGGAGGCTGTCCGCGGAATCGAGGAAAGGTTCCGGATCAGCGCCAATGTGGACAGGGAAAAGCTGGCGGCCTCGGTGCGGGCGTCCATCGCCCTGGAGGAGCTGTCCGGCGATTACGGCATAGACCTGACGGTGCTCAACGATATCGATCCGGTGCTGCTGGGGTCGGTAGGCCTGCGCCCGGGCTTTTGCCCCACCAGAGGGGATTCCCGGCTGACGGTGGTGCCGGAAGGGGATATCGGCGGCGGGCTCGCGGTTTATATCCTGAAGCTCCTCAGCGGCCGGCGGGCCAATTTTATCGAGCCGTTTTATATTATTCACCAGCGGAACCGATTCGCGGCAGGCCATGCCGGGCCGAATGATTATACCCAATGTCCCGGAAACGTGGTGGTGGCCAGGGATGAGCGGTTCGCGAAAACCGAATACCGTTATGCGGGGGCGCCCTTTGCCTGGTATGTTTTTCCCCAGGGGGAGAAAACCATGCTGCATATGTCGGAAAAAGACGGCGTTCTTAAAATGGTATGCACGGTGGTGGAGGCTGCGCCTACCAAGCATTACCTGGCGAGCTATTCCCATTCCGAGTTCCGCCACCAAACCTTGTCCCCGCAGGAACTGTTTCAGCGGCTTGTCTCGATCGGCGTGACGCAGCATTACGCCATCGTGGATGGCGACTGGACAAAGGAGCTGGAGGAATTGGCTCGGCTGATGGGCTTTGACTTTTATAAAATTTAATGCCCAGAGCGCTGAAACGCCCTGGGAACCCCTAAAAAACCTGGATAGATAAGGAGAAAATACAATGAGCTTTATGTTTAATCCATACCCCTACGACGACCCGAACGCGTTTAACGTGCTGGACCCTTCGGGCCTGCCGTTGTCAGAGCTTGTAGAGGGCAGCGGGGCGTCTGCGGCGGCGGAAGCGGCAAAAGCCGCCGGGGCCTTGAAAAGAGCCGAAGGCTGGGTGATTGCCGTAGACGGCTACAGCACCGCCCCCTTGGATACCTTCCGCAATCTGCTGGAGCAGCAGCTCGCTCTGCTGGGGATTCCGGTAACGGTTATGGCCGTTGAAGAGCTGTGGCAGGAGGAAGAGACTCTTTCCGAGCGGCTGGCGGCTGAAAATCTTCAGGAGGATTTGGAAAAGGATCCGGTGCTCCTATACGGAAAGCTGTTCTCAGGCAGTTATGAGGATCTGTGGGACCTGAAAAAGCTGGCGGCGGCAAAGGCTGCTTTGGCTTCTTTCCGGGAGGCCGGCAGCGGCGTGCTGATCCTTTGGGGCTATGGGGCGCTGTGCGATACGCTGCGGCCCCTATGCGACCAGAAGATCTATCTGGATACTACCCCCATGAGGGCTATGCTGCGCCTCAAGCGCGGAGAATACCGGAATATCGGTACTAAAAAAGCGCTGGCGTTTAAAAGAATGGCTCGGCGCTGCTACTATGTGGATTTCGAGGTGGCGGCGAAGCTGCGCTTCACCCTGCTGCACGAAAAACAGCTGGACAGCTATGTAATCGCCAACGACGCCCTTTCCATGTCGCTGCTTCCCGCCTCCCTGCTGGAGGGTATTTTCGCCAGGGCGATGGAATACCCGCTGCGGTGCAAGCCGGTGTACCTGGAGGGAGTATGGGGAGGCTATTATATCCAGCGCCTGCGGGGGCTTCCCAGAGAGATGAAAAACTGCGCCTGGGTGTTTGACATGATTCCGATGGAGGTCAGCGTGGTTTTCGAGCTGAATGGAAGAAAGCTGGAATTTCCCTTCTATACGCTGGTTCAGAGCCAGGGGCCAAAGCTGATGGGAAAGCGGAGCGTCGATGCCTTCGGATACTATTTCCCGGTGCGGTTCAATTACGACGATACTTACCATTCCAACGGCAATATGTCCATACAGTGCCATCCCGGTGAAAAGTATGTAACGGAAAACAACGGGGAACTGGGACGGCAGGACGAAAGCTACTATATTGTGGAAACCGGACAGGGAGCCAGGACATATTTAGGCTTCCAAAAGGATGCGGACGTAGAGGAATTTATTGCGGAGGCGCGCCGTTCGGAAAAAGACGGCCAGCCGGTGGATTATCAGAAATATGTTTACAGCATCGAGTCAAAGCCCGGTACGCAGGTGATGATCCCGGCGGGAACCATCCATGCCTCCGGCCAGAACCAGCTGATTTTGGAGATCGGAAGCTTGACGGTGGGCTCCTATACCTATAAAATGTACGATTACGTCCGCAAGGATTTGGATGGAAACCCACGCCCCATTCATACCTATCATGGAGATCAGGTGCTGGATCGCAGCCGTACGGCGGACTGGGTAGACCAGAACCTGGTTAACGGCGGCAGGCGCACGCTGCGGAAGGGAAAGGACTGGGAAGAATTTGTGGTGGGAGAGCATGAGCTTCTTTATTTCTCCCTTCGCAATGAGCGCTTTGTTACCGCAATTGAGGATGATACGGCGGGAGATTTTCACGTGCTGACCCTGGTGGACGGCGAACAGGTGCTGGTCCGTTCCAAAACGAACCCGGAACATTGTTTCCTGCAAAACTATCTGGATATCGTGATTGTCCCGGCGGATTTCGGCCCCTATGAGATTATCAACCAAAAGGCGGGAACCGTCTGCGTTGAGCATAAGACCATGCTCAAGCCTGCCGGCGCCGGAGCATGAAGAGGAGAACCGTGATGACGGAGCAAGACGGGCTGATTTTAGCCATTGATGCGGGCGGCACCTTTTTTAAATCCGGGCTGGTCAGTGCCGATGGGAAAATTCTGGAGCATACCCGTGTTTCCTGCCCGGTGGACAGCGCAGGCCAGGCATCCTCGGTGCGTTCAGCCTACCATATCCTCATAGCCAGACAGCTGGAAAACGCCCGCGCAATTGGGCGGGCCATTAAGGCTGTGGGAGTGGATACGCCGGGCCCGTTCGACTATCAGGAGGGAAAAAGCCTCATGCGGCATAAATTCCCAGCTCTGTATGGGATCCCTCTCCGTCCATGGATTCAGGAGGCGGCGGGAGACCTTCCCGTCCGCTTTCTGCATGATTCCACCGCGTTCCTTTTGGGAGAATACTGGAAAGGCGGGCTTCAAGGGGAGGGCAACGCCGCGGGGGTGATGCTGGGCACAGGCCTGGGCTTTGCGTATATGCGAAACGGAGAGGTACAGCTGAACCCCCAGGGCGGCCCCGGTTTTTCCCTTTATACCGTCCCCTACCGCAAGGGCGCGGCCGAGGATTATGTATCCCGCCGGGGCATTATCAGCCGGTATCTGGAAAGAACGCCAATGGCGGGCAGCGGCATTGATGTGGCGGATATTTCCCGGCTCGCCCGGGAAGGCAGTGAGCCCGCCCGGGTTACCATGCGGGAAACCGGCAGAATGCTGGGAGAGATCCTGTTCCCGGTTTTAAAGGAAAAGGGGTGCCGCAGGCTTACAATCGGAGGGCAGATATCTAAAGCGTACCCGCTGTTTGGCCGGGACCTGGAGCAAACCCTGGCGGATCTTCAGCTTGATGGTATTTCACCGGCCGCAAACCCTGACGACGCTCATTTGCTTGGCTGCGCTTATGTGCTTGCGGACGGGAGCGGAGAAGCGCGCGAGGCGGCCTCCGGGGCTTGATGGCCCGGCTGGTTCCGCGGAAATCCATCCTCATGAAAAGAACAAAATAAGGCGCGTTTTTTCGGCAGAACGGCCCCCGGCAAAGATTATTCTTGCCGGGGGCCGTTGGCTGTCAAAATTTTTGACACGGATTATTTTCCAAAGAGTATGCCGCTTTTCTGATGTCCGCTTCGGTGCTGCGGCGGAAAGCGCCGACAGCCTTGCAGCGCCCTTTCCCTTCGGGAATTGGGACGTTTTGAGTCAGAGCCTGGTTTCCTTTAGGATGCGGCCTGTCCAATGCTCTGAGCCGTTAGTCCCTCGGAATGAAAGCAGCCCGGATAAACGCCTGGCTGCCCATCCAAGATCAGAACGAAAGCTGAGAAGAGGCGATGGAAAAGACCCCTTAAAGCGGATGCCCGCCGAGGGATTCCAGCTGCTTGCGGTACGCCGAGGGGCTGACACCTGTCACTTGGGTAAACAGGTGGGTAAAATAGGTGGGCTCTTCGATCCCCACCGCTCTGGCAACCTCGAAGACCCGGTTGCGCGGATCCTTCAGGAGCCTTTTCGCTACCTCGATCCGGCGGTTGTTGATAGCTGAAATTAAGGAAACACCGGTTTCCTTTCGGTAAAGCCGGCTTAAATGGCCGCAGCTCACCAAAAAGGTATCCGCGATGGTCTGAAGGCTGATGTTCTGATTATAATTTTTATGGATATAGCTGTTTACCTGGCGGATCAGGCTGCTTTGAGTTCCGGAAAAATTTTCCCGCAGCCGCAGATAAAGGGCAAGATATTTCCGCAGGGACTCATAGATGCCGAAAAAGGTTTTAGAGGTTTCGACGGTGGTATAAAAGCTTTCATCCGCCTTTTGCATCTCCCATTCGTCCATCATGTCCATCTGCTTGACATCCGCGGTCAGTACGGTATAAACCGACAGCATATTTTTCTTAAAGATATGAAACGGCTCACCGCTTTTGATAAACGAGGCGCAATAGTCCTCCAGCATCCCTAAAATGGTTTCAGGACTATCCGACCGCAAGGCCTCCGACAGGCTTTCTATCAGCTGCTGAATGGATGGAAGGACAGGCGACTCCTTGCCGTCTGTAATTTTGGGGTCAAAGCAGTTTACCCTGTTGCGGGAGTAAAACACGTTATTAAGCGCTAAAATGGATTGCTGATAGGCGGCCTCTAAATCCTGCATGCGCAGGTGCTCCCGGCTGACTCCGGCAAACGCGTCGGCCTTTAGATACTCCTCCACAATATGAATCGTGTCATGCAAGGCCTTCACTAAGCCGCCGGCCGTGTGCCTGGATTTATCCAGGAAGATAATTCCGCAGCACTGGCGGCTGGATAAGCCGATCATCACCGTGTCGTAATCCATCAGGGCGGTTCTGATAATATGAGGCTCAGCCATAGAAGCCGGACCGGAGGACGGGACAGCCTGCGGACTATCGGTGACCTCAAAGGTCACGACGCAATAGGGCTCCTCATCCTTAAGATTGTCATAAGCGCGGGGCCCCGTGCCAAGCGCCACGCTCCGCAGCAGGCTCTCCAGATGATAGCGCCGGTTCTGACGGCTCAGCTTTTCGGCGTCCAGCCTCTTTTTCTGCTCCTCCTGCTTTTGGGCGAGAAGAGCCTTGGCTTTCTCCACGGCCCGGGGCAGCCCCTCTGAGATGTCGCTTTTCAGCACAAAATCTGTTACAGAATATTCGATAGCGGTTTTGGCGTAGGAAAAATCCGCATACGCCGTCAGAAAAATCACTTGGACTGGAATCTGGTTCTGCGATACATAGCGGGCGATGTCCAGGCCGTCGGCGCCGGCCATTCGGATATCGGATATGATGATATCCACCCCGGAGGGGGACTGCTCCAAAAAGCGGATGACCTCCTGGCCGTTGGCGCACCGCTCGACAATCGAGCAATCCAGCCTTTCCCAATCCACTAAAAATTCGATTCCCTGGCGGATAATTTCCTCATCATCTGCGATCAGAACTCGATAAGCCATGATTTCCTCCTTTATCTACAGGCAGAATAACAACGGCCCGGCAGCCCCGGCCGGGTGCGGAATCTATGGTGACCCCATATGCGCCGCCGTAAATCAAGCGGATGCGTTCCTGAAGATTCTGTAGCGCGATATGGTTGGAATGGCTCGGCGGGGCGGATCCGTCAGGTGCTTCGGCAGGATCGAAGCCCACGCCGTTATCGGTGACGGTGATCCGCAGAGCGTCCTCTTTGAGCTCCATCGCGATATCAATATGGCCGGTAGCGGATAAGGGCTCGATTCCATGAACCACAGCGTTTTCTACCAGCGGCTGGATACAGAGCCGTGGGATCAGGAGAGTCAGAATTTCCGGCGATCCCGTAGAGACGGCGTATTCCAGCTTGCTTCCATAGCGGACCTTTTGGATGTACAAATAAGCGTTGATGTATTCCAGCTCCTGAGCGACGGTGATTTTAATATCATTTTTTGTATGAAGACTGGCCTGCAACAGCCTTGTCAGAGCCTGGACCATTTCGAACAGAAGATCGTCTCCGGACATTTTAGCCCGGGTGCTGATGGTAAACAGGGTGTTGAATAAGAAATGAGGATTCATCTGGGACTGCAGAAACTCGATATCCATTTGCTGAATTAAGAGCTGCTTTTTATAGCCGTCCTCCACCAGAAAGTTGATGCGCTCCGTCATCTGGTTAAAGGTGTTGCTGATATGGTTTAAATCCGCGTCACGGTAGGGCGGAAGCTTAACGGTAAGATCGCCCTTTCCAAATTTCTGAAGCCCCTCTGTAAAGTCATGGGTAAAAGCGGTCATACGGAGCGAAAGCAAAACGATCAGCGCCATAATAATCAAAGACACGACTACAGAAAGGAAGAGATAATCCCGCATGGCCTCATAAAGGGAGCGTACAAACAGCTCCTCCGGCATCATAACGGCCAAGAAAAAATCCTTGTCGTTCAGCCATTGGGAAAAATAGAGGTGCTTTGTGCCGTCAAAGTCCAAATGAGTGATTTTCCCCTGGGTATAGTTTCCGTCAATGCCGTCAGGAAGGGGCGCGCCCTCGTTTTCCTGCTGGTTGGAAAGTATCACGGTTCCCTTTTGATCCGCCAAATACACCACTGAGTTTTCATAATCCGTAATCGACTGGCACTTCGCCAGAAGCCCCTCCCGATTGATGGTGATGATCAGATAAACAGAACGGCTGGATTGGTCCAGGGAGGAAATCCGGTAGGCAAAATGCAGGAACGGATCATTGAGAGTAGAAGAAAAAATCTGCGGGTTTGCGCTGGATTTTTGCTGTATGGTGCGGTACACCTGCCGGACAGAGGGAGAGTCCTTGAGATCCAGGCTTCCGTTCCGGGAAAAAAAGGCGATATTGTGTTCATCCAGGTAAAAGTTGACGGATTCGATTAACCCCTCCTCTAAAATGGAGTTAAAGAGCATTTGATTGGAGATTTCCCGTTCGATGCTTTGGCGCAGGAGAACCTTGCCGCTCTCATCCATTTCCGCCAGGTTTGCGCCCTCTCTTAGAAACTGGCGTACATTACTGCCTAAAATAATATTTTTCGCGGTTTTATCGATGGCGGAAAGGGAGGAGGAGATGTTATCCTCTACGGCCAGCTGTAGGGATTCCAAATTGTTATATACGATATCCTCGTTAATTTTTTTTACGGAAAAGAAAAAGGCGAGAGAGGAAACCACGATAGAGAAAAAACTGATACAGCAGATGATAAGCGCGAGCTTTGCGCGCAGAGAGATGCGGCGAACCAGCAAATTCCTCAGTCCTTTCACCAGCCGCCTAACGACAGCGCGGCCTTGAGGACGGCTGAGACGTTCTGGCTGAAAAATTGGAATACAGTAAGGGGCGGAGGCGGCTCTGCCCAAACAGGCCGGAGCTCAGGTCAAACCATACCTATTCAAAGACGCGAGAAAATCCAAGAATATTTAGGGAGGTATTTAAAATGAAATTAAAACAGCTCGCTTTGCGGTCTGGACGGTGGGAAGCGGCCGTCGCGCCTGATTTTGGAGCTAATTTAACCAAGCTTGCTTATGACGGGTTTCCCATTTTGCGGTCGCCCGAACGGGAGGAGGAGCTTCTGTCAAAGAGCCGCTATGTCTATGGAAATCCCCTGCTGCTGCCGCCCAACCGGACAAAAGACGGAAGCTTCTGCTTTGAAGGCCGGAGCTACAGCCTTCCGGTAAACGAGCCGGAACGGAGCAACCATCTGCACGGCCTGTTCACAGACGCGCCGTTTCGTGTCGTGAAGCATACGGCTTCGGAGCTGATATGCTCCTATCGGAATAGGGGAGAGAGATTCCCTTTTTGTTTTACCATTGCTTTCTATTATACCATATCGGAAAGCGGACTGCTGGTAAAAATTGATATCCGCAACGACGGAGCGGAGCCCATGCCGCTGGCGATGGGCTTTCACACAACGTTTACAGAGCCTGACCGCTTTTCCGTGCCGTTAGGAAAGCGCTGGGAGCGGGATAAACGTTACCTGCCGACCGGAAGGCTGATGGAGCTTAACGGCAAAGAAAAGCAGATAACACAGGGCTGCCGGCCGGATGGCGCCCCTCTCACGGGATATTTCACCGCGGCCGGCCACAGGGTGGTAATCGGGGACTATCAAATGGAAACCTCCGGGCAGTTTGACCAGTGGGTTTTGTTCAATGGGGGAGGCGGTCAGGGCTACCTGTGCGTAGAGCCGCAGATCGGCGCTGTAAACGGTTTGAATCTTCCGGATGGGTGCCGCCGCCTTGAGTCGGGGCGGATTGAGCAATGCTGGCTGCGGTTTTCAAAAAATCTCTGAAAAAGCGGAAATTCAGATAGGATTTTTAGCTTTTCTCTATAAAACTTATATACTAAATATATCAAAAATACCGTAGTGATGCAAATAAAATATCTGAATGGGTCAAAACTCACTGGCTGAAAGTGAACCGTTATGCTCTCAAATTAGAATGAAAGCTCCCTTCCAACCCGTGGCTTCATGGATTCCGCTGACAGTTTTTGCTTTTTATCTCCGGCTTTTTGCCGGCAAAGTCCGCTTATCAAAAAAGTTCTGATAAAGCCTTGAAGCGGCAAGAACGGGAACGCCGTTAAAATCCGCTGTTTTTATCGGCCTGTTCAGAAAACGGGAACATAAAAAGCGGATTCGCTTCATAGAAATGCTTTTTTTGGAGAAATGGCGCAATTGTTATAGTTATCGTCGGTATTTTTATTTTAACGAAGCGCATATAGCAGTATAATACTATTAATTTCAAGCGCACGGAGTGCTGCGGCGCAATCGGGAGCTTTTAAAAATTGGAATGTGGAAGGGAGATTAAAAATGATTTATCATGTATCCGCAAGGGCTGGCAGAGGAGGAGACGGCACCCGGGAAAAGCCGTTTCAGACCATCACCGAGGCGGCGAAAATCGCCTGTGCCGGAGACGAGGTATTGGTGGCTCCGGGGGTATACCGGGAGTATGTGAATCCTGTGAACGGCGGAACAGGAGAGGACGCCCGGATTATTTACCGCTCAGAGGTTCCGCTGGCGGCGGTGATTACTGGGGCCGAGGTGGTGAAGGGCTGGAAAAAATATCAGGAAAACGTATGGCTGGCGAGAATTCCAAACGGCCTTTTCGGCGGTTATAATCCATACACTACTGTGGTTTCCGGAGACTGGTATTACGCGGAGGAGCCGGTGCACACGGGCGAGGTATATTTGAACGGCAAGGCCATGTATGAGGCGGTTTCCCTGGAAAGCGTCATAAATCCTGTTGTTTATCAGGAATCCTGGGATCCGGATTTTACCGTTTACCAGTGGTATACACGGCAGGAGGGAGGCTACACAGAGATTTACGCAAACTTTCAGGGCGCGGATCCAAACCAGGAGACAGTGGAAATCAACGTCCGCAGAAATTGCTTCTATCCGGATAAAACCGGTGTGAACTATATTACGCTGTCCGGCTTTACCGTGAAACAGGCCGCGACGACCTGGGCTCCGCCTACCGCCTATCAGGAGGGCATGATCGGCCCTCACTGGTCGAAGGGGTGGATTATCGAGGACTGCGAGGTTTCTGATTCCAGATGCTCAGGAATTTCCCTGGGCAAGTATTTGCAGCCCAACAATGAAAACAAATGGAGCACTAAATTTTTGAAAGACGGCACCCAGACGGAACGGGACGCCATCTGCCAGGCGCAGGTGGAAGGCTGGTCTAAGGAAACCATCGGCTCTCATATTGTGCGCCGCTGCAATATTCATGACTGCGGACAGACCGGTATTGTAGGGCATCTGGGAGGGGTGTTCTCTGTCATAGAGGATAACCACATTCACCACATCAATAACAAGCAGGACCTGGCCGGCGCGGAAATCGGCGGAATTAAGATGCACGCGGCCATTGATGTAATGATCCGGAGAAACCACTTCCATCACTGTACCAGAGGCTTGTGGCTGGATTGGCAGGCCCAGGGTACTCGAGTGACCCAAAACCTGTTTCATGACAACGTCCCTCCCCAAGGCACCAAGATTACCAACAGCCTGGCTTTGGGAGAGGACATCTTTGTGGAGGTATCTCACGGCCCGACGCTGATCGATAACAATTTGCTGCTCTCCAGCTGTGCCGGGAGGCTGAGCACCCAGGGATTAGCGCTGGTTCACAATCTGATTGCCGGTTCCTTTACCTGGGTGGGCGCCGGAACAGATAATAATGGAAAGCGTTTCCCAACCCCACGGTATACGCCTTACCATATCCCACATCGTACAGAGGTAGCCGGATTCATGACGATCCTCCACGGAGACGCCCGCTTCTATAATAATATTTTTGTGCAGCAGGAGGTTCGGAAGGATCTGACGGCTTATTCGGAAAGCATTGGAAAATCTACTCTTGACGGAATTCAGTTCCTCTGCGGAACCAAGCCTTATGACGGTTATCCTACCGCTGAAGAATATTTCAGCAGGTTCGGCTATGGAGCGGCGGAGGACAGGGGAAACAGGGATATTTATTACGATCATCTTCCGGTCTATACGGGCGGGAACGTATATTTTAACGGTGCTCAGCCCTGCGACGCGGAGGAAAACTATCAGATGGATTCCCAGCATCCGATTTTCCTTAAGCTTGGGGAAGATGGGGAAGGCTGGTATTTGCAGACAAACCTGTACGAATATCTGCCCAGATTTGAAACCCAAATGGTGAGCACAGAGCTTTTGGGGGAGGCCTTTGAGCCGGAGCAGAAATTTGAATCACCGGACGGTACGCCGATCGTGTTCAACCAGGATTATTTCGGAGCCAGACGGGAGCCGGTTATGCCGCTGGCAGGCCCCTTTGCCAATGGCGGCGGGAGAATCAAGCTGTAAAGTGGTAAGCGAATGCTGAAAGCAGCGGCGGAAAAAGCACCCTGAATCTGATTTTTAGATTCAGGGTGCTTTCTTGCTGCCCTTAAGCTTAACACCCCCCTGGCTGAACTAGGGGCGAGTAAAAAGCCTAGGCAAATAATTTGAAGTCAGCAGAGAGATAAGAAGGCTCTGTTTTTTCAATCAATCACTTTAGTAAAGAAGGAATACAAAAAATTAAGAACCAATGTAAGTTTTAAACGGCTAAGGCTGGCTGGCCTACTGGGTGCAGAGCGGGCGATAACGATAATATTATTTTAGTACCCAAGAAAAGCCAGCAGGCGCAAGCCTGTCTGGAGTGTGGGAGCCCTGCTGGCAGAAACTAGTGGGGCTGATTGGTATGTTAACGCTCCGGATCCTTTACTAGTTTCGGCAGGCTGGGAATATGGCTTAAGCATTTGAAAAAACAGATTCCTTAAAAAAACAAAAGATGTCGGGAGCGAAGGGAAAATTTTAGGAAGCCTTCCATTTGCGCTTTGTTTTTTTGCGCTAACAAGAAAAATTATGCGTCAAAAAATTCCATTCCGTTTAGGAGATAGAAGCTAAAAAGGTCTCATATGCGTCGTTAAAGGAATCGTAAGGAGTGGGATTTCCTCCGTTAGTGCTTTTACATTGGTTATCCGAATATTCCTGCCCTACGGCAAACAGTTCTCCGATGGACAAATCAACGCCAGCTTCCCGCGCCTGGCGGCAGAAAGAATCCAGAGGATCTTTCGAAGCTTGGGTTTCCAACAGCCTTTGACGCAGCTTTTCGCTCTTTTTCGCCAGTGCCGAAAGCTGTTCCAGTTTTTCAAATGTATTCATGTCATGCAACCTTCTTTAGCCCAGAATCTTTTTGTAATCTGCGGTTATTCCAAAATCACGCAGCTTCCTTTTTCCGCTGAGAAAGGGAAGCTCCGTTTCTCCTTATCGGCCGATCGCGTCGGGATACACCGCATTGGTGATGGCCTCGCCGGTGGCCGCGTCTTTTACCGTAATATTGCAATGCGGCTCCTGGCCGCTGAATTTTTGATACAGCATTGCGGAAAAGCCCAGCGTTACCGGCGTCATGTCCGCTGCGGCCTCATAGGCTTCCCGTTCTACCTCCATAACAATCTGAGTGAAATTTTCATCGCAGGTAATGTTAGTCACATAGGGAGTCGCGCTTCCTCCGGCCAATTCCTCAAAGGCATTTTCTATTTCTTCTCTCAGATCGGTCAAAAGTTCCTGCTGGCGCTCTTTGGTCATAGTGACTGTCACAGACCCGTCTTCATTTACCGCCGCCCCAATAAAACCTTGCTTCTGAGCGTACGCGGATGGGTCAAAATCGGGATCGCTTTCAAAGAAATCGCCGGGTAAATTGATGCTGACGTCTCCGTTCTGCGCGGGGATTTCAGGTTGAGCGGAGGCCTCCGGCTGGGAGGGGTCTCCTATCGAAGCCGGCTGAGAGCCAGACGGCGATTCCTCGCCGCCGGAAGAAACCGGCCCGCTGCTTCCGCCGCTGCAGGAAGACAGGGAAACAATCAGTAAAACAGCGGCAGCAATAACAAAAGCTTTTTTCATCATAAAATCTCCTCTATTCTAAAGCCCTCGGACATGCTAAGGTAATGCTTTGTTCTTTTCTCTATTATAGTGGATTAGAAGCTGTCCGGCAAGAGATCGGAATTTATTTTACAATTGGAGGCGCTCTGCGGAATTTGAGCGGTGATTTTCCCCAGAGCCTTAATTTTATGTTTCGGCTGGTTCCCAGCGAAATGAAAAAAACGCCTGCGGTAAAAAATTCAGAACAGACAAAAAAGCGGACGGGGTTTTGGCTTCAGGCAGGCATCCGCGGGTATAAAAATATTTGTATAATTTATGAATTTCCGCTTTGTTCTCTTGACATATGGCTTTTTAATCTTTATACTAACTATGCTGGAATAAGTGGTGGAGTCTGTCATAGAGCGCGATAGCGTCTCTATTTATTCACAGTAAAACCTATTGATGCCGAAAGAATTTTCTTTCTGTTTTGAGAGTCAGTGGGCAGAACTTCTAGCGATGAGGTTCTGCCCTTTTTTATTGCTTTGCAGCCGCGTAGGGCTGAAACGCAGAGAGGAAAGCTTTGGTAAAAGGCCATTGGAAGTGCCTTGACAGCTGTTGGGAAATAAATAGGCTGGCAAGGAAAAGTTGAATTTGGTTGGAGGTTTTCCTGAATCCGCCGATCGTCCGTCCCATAGGCGGCGCGGCGAGTTTTTTATTTTGCCTTTTGCGCCGAATAGAATACGCCTTTTCAGAACTAGCGTATTCCGCTGGCCCGGGAGGCGCCGCAATCTGCTGCCTCTTGTTCTTGATCCGCATCGGCCTGGAATACGGCGCAGGCCGCCAGGCTTTGATCAAAGCTGGCGGCCGCGGTTTTCCGCCGGACAGCTTCAGCGAATCTAATCTAATGAAGAAACAGAGGAGATCTTAATCCATGGCTACACGCGTTAGGAAGGCTTTTCGAAAAAATCTTTTCGGCATTGTCACAATGGTCATTTCCGCTGCTGTCCTTTTAGGTTTTCTATTTTCTTCCGAAGGACTTCAATCCTTAAATCAAATTTCCGGAAATATCCGGTTCCTATGGCTCTTGGGCGCGTTTCTCGCGGCTGTCTTTGCTTGGGTGCTCGAGGGTTTGGTACTGCATCTGTTTTGTAAGAAAGCCTATCCGGAATGGAAGTTTCACTATTCCTTCTGTATGGGAATGGTCGGTGTTTTATACAGCGCTCTGACCCCCTTTTCCACCGGCGGCCAGCCAATGCAGATCTATTCCATGCGCCGCCTTGGAATGGATACCGGCGCCGCAGGCTCCATCATCGCTATGAAAACCCTGGTTTATCAAATCGTTTTGGTGTTTTATTCTTTGGCTATGGTTGTGTGGAAGCTTCCCTTCTTTCAAAACCACATCAGTAATTTTTCTTTTGTAACGATTATCGGCCTGCTGTGCAACAGTGCGTTTATTATCCTTGTTCTGCTTTTTTGCATCAGCAAGCGGGCTACGGATCAGCTGCTCCGCAAAGGGCTATGGCTTTTTCATAAGCTGCATTTATGCAAGCATCCGGAGGAGCGGTATGAGAAAATTAGCAGAGAGCTTCAAATATTTCATGGCAGCTCCCGCTTGCTGGGAAAATCGGTCAAGCTGTATCTGGGGGCTTGCGTTCTTACAGTCGTTCAGATCGCGTGCTCCTGCCTGATACCTTATTTCATCTATCGGAGCTTCAGCTTTTCCCAGCAGTCGTTCGGCGTTATCATGGCCGCGCAGGCTTATGTTTCGATGGTGAGCGCCTTTGTCCCTCTGCCCGGGGCCTCCGGCGGGGCTGAGGGAAGCTTTCTTCTGTTTTTCAGAGCGTTCTTTGTGGACGGAACTGTCCTGCCGGCTATGGTGATTTGGCGCGCCCTTACCTACTATCTTAATTTTCCTGCGGGCTGCATCTGTGCTTATATTGCCGGCCGGCTCCCGGTTCTCAAATTGGCTCCTGTGAAAGAAAGCTCTGCTGTCCGGCCGTAAGCCTTTGAGCAGAAGCGCTTTTGGCGGCTTTGCCGAGGCTTTCGCAGAGAAATTGTAAAAAGAGCATAGAACAAAACCTAGAGACAAAGACTAGCTGATATGGCGGCGTCCTTTTGACGCCGCCATATCAGAAAATATTTTCATAAGCGAGTGTTAGAGGCGCCCGCCGCATGGGGGCTGAAGAACCTGTGAGGCGGCGGAGGAAAGACAGCGGCGCGCGGCGGGAAAAACGGGCTGAGAGTTAATCCGCTGCTTCCGGGCCGGCTTCTGGGAAGGAGGCGGTGCGGAAAGGAAGCCTCGCTGAAATGATAGAGGTATTTTCCATTAGAAAGGACGAAAGACATTGCTGAAACAATTTTCTTTCACAGCGATAAAGGGACTTGTAATTGGGGGGACTATGCTGGTGCCGGGCGTGAGCGGCGGTTCCATGGCTATGATCCTTGGAATATATCAAAAGCTGATTTCCGCTATCAGCTCTTTTTGGGAGAATAAAAAGAAAAATCTCATCTTTCTCCTCCTTTTTTCCGCCGGCGCGGTCTTGGGAATGGTCCTGTTTGCCAAGCCTCTTTTGCGGCTTATTGATACGTTTCCGCTGCCAACCATGTATTTTTTTATTGGCGCAGTCGCCGGAGGGGTTCCTATGATCTGCCGCCAGGCGGAAATAAAAGCTTTCTCTTTTAAAATTCCCCTTTACATTCTTTTAGGCGCCGCGATTGTCGTAGGAATTTCCGTTATCCCGGCCGGCGCCTCAGGCAGCCAGTCGGAGAACTGGTTTTTCAGCGCTGTGCTGTTAATCCTTGCCGGCCTGATTGCAGCGGTTGCTTTGATCCTACCGGGAATCAGCGTATCTTACCTGCTTTTGCTGCTTGGCCTGTACGATAAGACGATGCAAGCGATCAGTGAATTTTATATGCCTTTTTTAATTCCTTTAGCGATCGGCCTGATTGTTGGAATCATCGCCGCCACCAAGCTGCTGGAAAGAGCCATGGATCGGCATCCTCAGCCTACCTACCTTATGATTCTTGGTTTTATTCTGGGTTCGATCTTTAACATTTTCCCTGGGATACCCTCTTTGCCTCAAGCGCCTGTTTGCCTGCTGACCTTTGCCGCGGGCTTTACCGCTATTTACTTCCTTTCCAAGAAGGAAGCTCAGGGAACCAATTAACTCCCGGTTTGTGTTCCAGGAATGTTCGGAAAGCTCCAGCGCAGACCGCCTTTTTGCATACGCTGCCACAGTGAGGCAAAGGGGAGGCCTCATTTTTCTGGGCAGGAGAGCAGATGGAGGTTCGGCGGCTGCTCCAAATCGAACTGGACTGCTTTCATTCCTTTTTTGAGATGGTTCATATCCACGCACTGAATCTGCTGGTTTTGATAAGTGGTCCAATAAAACCGAAGGGATTCCCCGCACATAATGGAAGTGTAAACCGTATAATCGTAGGGGCTGATATCCTTGTCATATTCCGTGACCGTGCCTTGCTCGGTTATGCGGACGATTCCCAGAGGGAAGGCGGCGCTTTGAAAAAGATGGAGCATGTTTGCGACTCCTTGGCTTTCGTCCCTTCCCTTTACGCAGTATTTTTTTAGAAACGCTAAACGGATAAAGCGCGAGGGAGAGCTCCAGTCGCCTGGAAGCCCCTGGGCGCCGCTGCCGGAAAAGCACTGATTTAGGCGGTCGCTTTCCAGATCCAGTACGTCGTAATCAAGATCCCGAATCCCCGCGTAATTCAAAAGATTCAGCCGATGCCAGGAATACCCGGGACTGTTGGTCATCACACCGATGGTATTTCGATATACCTTCAGCCCGTCCCGGTCCGGCTCTACTACGATCATTTCTCCAGTTCGGTCGCTGAAGGCCCAGTGCAGGGTCGGCACAGAACCAAACAGGGGGAGATTCATGATCGTTACTTTATTCTTCAACAGGTCTGCGGCCTCCGCGACGGTGGCGCATTGCGCCAGCACGTGGTATACGACATAGGGCGGCTGAACCTTCAGCGTCCCTGGGATAGCCTTATCTGCAAAATGGGCGAATTCCCGGTAATAAAGCTGTCCGCCCATCAAGCCGCGCTCGTTGATCCCTTCGTATAGGACCGGAACCGAGGGGATCATTAAAAATCCTGTGCCCAGGGCGGCGTACGCAGCCCGGCACCGGCTGCTCCGGTCGAGGTTGCGCTCCATGGTGGCTCCGCAGGTGTAATACTCGGTCCCTGATGGAATATAGGAAACCTTAGTCCCCTGCGCCAATCGGTTGAAGTCAAAATTTCTTCCCCATAAATGCTTTTCATCCTGAGTGCTCCAGCTGAGAGCGCTGCAGCCTGCGTTCCATTCCTCCGCCATAAGCTTCCTGTTATCCAGCATAATTAGTTCCTCCCGGATCATTTTCATTAAAAGCCTTTTTCTTCACGAACGGTTAAGGCTTCTCTTTATTATTATAAGCAGAAGCACAGGAATTTATCGCTGCTTAACCGGTTCTGCCAGCAAAGCGGTGCCGGAACGTTTGTGTCTGTGCCCTCCGCGGTATTTCTGGCTCTCGACAGCCATATGGAATATTAGAGATGATCATTAAGAAGCTCTTTATCTACAGCCTTCCTTGCTTTTTTCGTCAAGAATTTAGAAAAGCCTCCGGTTTTGCATAGCGATGAAATAAGAACTCTTTTGCAAAGGGCGGCATATGCCGCCCTGTTTTCTTACAGCGCCGCTAAAAGCCGGAGGCTTGGCCGTATCAGATTATTTCACGGAGAAGGAAAGCTCCGTGCGGTATTTTTGAGGATTGTTCCTAGAAACAACGCAGGATGGGAAATTCGGCTGGTTCACAGCGTCGGGATAAGAAATTGGTTCTGGACAGAAGCCGCCCCGCTTTTGCGGATAATATCCGCCTTTTGCTTTCAACGTGCCGTTTAAAAAGTTGCCGGCGTACAGTTGGATCCCCGGCGCGTTGGTGCGCAGGGTAAGAACGATGCCTGTTTCCTCAGAATACGCCTGAACGCTGAAGGGGGAAAACGGCCGGAGAATAAAATAATGGTCGTAGCCGCCGGCGATTTTCAACTGGGGATGGTCCTCGTCGCATTGGCAGCCCAGCTTTTTAGGAGAGGTAAAATCGAAGGGGGTTCCTGCCACAGGAAGAATCCGGCCGGTAGGAAGCATTTCTTCATCAATCTCCAGTATGTAGTCGCTGTTAACGGTTAGATACTGGCCCTCCGTGCTGCCGGAATCGCATCCGTTCAAATTGAAATAGCTGTGGTTGGTCAGACAGCAGATGGTTTCCGTCAGGGTAGAAGCTTCCGATTCCCATACCAGCGTGTTGTCGTCAGTCAGAGTGTAGGTAATGACCACGGTCAAATCCCCCGGGAAGCCGCTGTCGCCATCCGGGCTGAAAAGCTGAAAGCGCAGCCTTTCGCCGCTGGCCTCGATACAGTCCCAGTAACGGTAGGCAAAACCGTTTGAGCCGCCGTGAATATTGTTTTTTCCTTCGTTTAGCTCCAGCTGGACGGTTTTTCCGTTCCAGTGATACTGCCCCCGGCGGATCCGGGCGGCAAATTGGCCGGTTACTGCGCCGAAGGCGGAGGGATTTGCCTCATATTCGGGAACGGTATCGTAGCCTAAGGCCACATCTACGCTGTTTCCGTCGCGGTCGGGAACCTTTACGGAGACAATGCTGCATCCAATGTTGCAGATTTCCACCGTCATGCCCCGAGCATTGGACAGGGTGTAGAGAGAAACAGCTTTTTGGTCTCTTGAGGTACCGAACGGTGCTTGAGAGAGTTTCATAAACAGCCTTCTTTCGTGAATAGAATAATCAAATTCATAAAGCAGCCCGGAAACAAAAATTCCGGGCTGCTTGGATTGCGGGAAAATGTTATTGCACTTTGCCGGATTCTACGTACTCCTTCAGCAGAAAGGTGGCTGCTCCGATGGCTACCGCGTCTTCCCCCAGGGAGGAGATCACAATATGGGGCTCCTTTACCGGAAGAACGTGCCGGGAAACTTCATCCAACAGAGGATTTAAAAGAAAGTCGCCCGCCTGGCTGACGCCGCCGCCCAGGATGATAAGCTGAGGGTCCAGCAGATTGATCACATTGCTGATGGCGATGCCTAAATAAACGGTGACCTGATTTACAATCGTGTTGGCCAGGGAATCGCCGGCCTTTGCGGCGTCAAAGACTACTTTGGCATTAATGTCGTTCAGGTTGCCGTGGATAATATCGAACATCATGGAGTTGGCGCCGTTGGAGATGGCGAACCGCGCCTGCTTGGAAATGGCGTTGGCGGATGCGATGGCTTCCAGGCAGCCGTAGCAGCCGCAGTCGCACAGGGGGCCGCTTTTGTCAATCGTCATGTGGCCGAACTCTCCGCTGGTGCCGGTGCTGCCGGAATAAATCTGTTTTCCGATGACAATGGAGGAACCGATGCCGTAGCCTAAGCCGATGCAGAAAAAATTTTCCAGGCCTCTGCCGGCGCCGAACCAAAGCTCGCCCATAGCCATGGCGCGCACTACGTTGTCCACCACAACAGGAAGCCGGAATCGTTCCTTCAGCGGCGCCAAAAAGTTGCCTTCATGCCAGCCGATAGCGGGAGAAAGGATGATTTTTCCCGTTTCCACAGAAATCAGCCCGGGAACCCCAACGCCGATGCCTAGAATTTTACCGGCATATTCAGAAGAAGCATCCAAAATCTTTTGGATGCATTGAATCGTCTGCTCCAACACCTGAGGAAAGGTGTGGCCGTCGTGAGTGGGCGCCCATTCACGCAGAAGGATCCTGGCGGAAAGATCCATCAGAACCGCCCCAACGTGGGTGGTTCCCACATCTACGCCAATGATATATTTAGCGTCAGGTACAAAGCTCAGCAGCTTTGGGGGCTTTCCTACCTCAGAAGTGCGCTTGCCGCTTTCATAGATTAGGCCGGATTCCTTGAATTCATCCGTAATCTTCATTACGGTAGGAATGCTCAGACCAGTCAAGCGGGCGATCTCCGCCCGGAATATCGGGGAGTTATCCCGTATCGTGTTAATCACGGCTTCCTTATTATGGATTCCAACGATAGACTTATCGACCTTAGGCATAATAGAACCTCCGTTTATATGCGGCCGGACAGGCTTACACTGGATAAGATACGGCCTTATTTTATTAGGAACAGATCAATTTAGGCGTATCCATAACAAGGCGGTGGCGAATTACTATTTTAGATTAATTAAAAAATTGGATATTACCTTCTGTTAATTATATTATAAAAAAATAATACATTTT
>OKTF01000053.1_pt1 | contig 86937 bp, 109 predicted proteins | sample 1606461 | NCBI WGS metagenome assembly OKTF01 (sample SAMEA3879599, study PRJEB24766) | human gut metagenome | biome: human-associated habitat; feature: feces | place: USA | collected 1985/1987 | reverse complement strand
AGAATCTAAAATGGGGTACTCAGAAAGAAAATGTACACCAATCTATCAGAGATGGTAATAACTTGATTTCAGTAGTGGGTAAAGATAACATACATCGTAAATTAAATATAAATGATATACCTAAAATAAAACGTTATTATAATAGGTTATTATCTGAGCTAATCCAATTAGGGTTTACTAAATGGAAAGTAAATAAAACTTTACTAAGGGTTCTAGGGAAGAGGTTTGGGGTTGGTGATAGAATAATTCGTAATATAATAAATAACAGTTATGAAAACAAAGAAGATAGCCATAGTAAAAGATAGATGGACGGATGGATTATCTTTAGAGATATCCCATAACGGCTATCAAACAACCTCTATCGGTAATTTAGATTTAGAGGATTTAAAGAAACTTCGAAAAGTAATTAGGAAAGCTATAAGAGAGTATGAAAATAACTAATCAGTTTAAATCTAGACTAAGGACATACTTTATTAAACGATTGGGAGGTTACGATTACCGGCATGGCTGGATGCGTATACCAACTTGCCCCTATTGTGGGAGAGAACATAAGTTGGGAGTTAACCTTTCTATGTATAGAACCAATTGTTTTAGATGTAATGCCCATCCTTCTCCTGCTCAATTAATAATGGACATAGAAGGATTTACTGAGTACCATGAACTAATTAATTTTTTGAACAATGGCCAATTTGATGAACTACAGTTTAAGGAAGAGAAAATCGAACTTGCCGAGAGTAAGCCCGTATATCTCCCCGAGGGCTTTAGAAACATTTCGCTCGGGGATAGCCAACTTGCAAAAAGCATTCGTGGATATATCAAGAAACGCGGCTTTAACCTCGAGAAGTTTTCAAGATTTGGTATCGGCTATGGAACAAGCGGCTCAACGTATGGGTACCTCATTATACCCTTTTATTACAAAGGCCAACTTAGATATTACAATGCTCGAAATGTTATCGGAAAAGGACCCAGGTATAATAACCCAGACAAAGATATTACTGGCTTGGGAAAACAGTTTATCATCTTTAATCATGATGCGTTGGAGATGTATCGGTCGGTATTCATTTGCGAAGGGGCACTTAATGCTCTCACAATTGGGGATAGAGCAATTGCCACAATGGGCAAAGCTATATCTGCATTCCAAGTCAATGAGTTACTTAAATCCCAATGCGAAAGATTTATTATATTGTTGGACCCAGACGCAAAAGAATATGCCATCAGCTTGGCTCTCAAGCTTGTTGCATATAAAAAAGTCAAGGTGGTGTTTTTACCAGACGGAAAAGACGTAAATGATTTAGGGAGAAGTCAGACACTTAAGTTAGTATATGCTACCAGGTACCAAAGTTATCAAGAATTGATATCAATCAGAAACTCATTGAAATAGGGAGTTCCTATTATATTATAAAATAATATATTAATAACATGAATATAAAAAATCGAATCAAGGTATCCATATCAAATATACCTAAAGAAGTTCATACTTGTATCATGTATTTACATCGGTTAGGTTATAATAAACGAAGTTTAAGTCGTATCTTGTTATTACACCCAAATACCATTAATAGAGTACTTAATAAACCTCAGGATTATGAATACTAAACGTTCCCCATCTATCCATATAACTAAGTCTCAATTTGAGGAAATATTAAATACCTTAGAGGTAGATAATTTCCCAGTTGAGGCTTTTTTTGTTATTGCTCGAAAGGAGGCAATAAATCATAGAGCAGTCTTAGTTTCTAACAATAAGAATACTAAGAAAGTTTCTAACATTTTACTAGCATCCAAGGGAGATGCTGCCCTTGTTGCTGATATTTTATACGCAACTCGTATAAAGTTAAAGCATAGGGGAGTTCGTAAAATAAATGAGAGTAATTCCCGAGAATGGGCAAATTGTAAAAAGCTTGCAGAAGTATGTAATACCTTTTGTGAAGATTTTAAATTTGATACCCGGGAAGGTTTTATTAAATACATTGAGACTGGGTTAAAGAGAATGACTGATTATCGTAATGTTATGCAAAGGTTATTATCCATGCAGGAGAACATTACTAATCAGGTAGAGGCCGAATTAGAACTCAAGGGGGATAAGGACCCAGGCTTTACCAAAGACATCCATGATGAATTCATAAAAAGAGTTGCTAGTGTTACTGGTATTTATGAATCTTATGAACATCAGCCAGAGAAATATGTTCACTTTCTTAGGATTCATAATCTAATGGATGAAAAGGATTGGAATGTATTTCAATTTTTGGATGCCCAGTTCGAAGCTCTTGCTTGGTGTAATGGATTACCAGAACCAAGTCAGATGTATAATGATAAGGCTATCGAAAGATATAATAAATACTTATATAAAAATAAAGATAAACGAACCTTAGACGAGCCTCAAGTAGAGGGGAGTCTTTGGGATAAAATAAGAAAATGATATGAAAGGTTTACAATTTTTCGGAAACAGAGTAGAGGATGCAGCTAATGCTTTTATAGATGTCCTCAAGTATTCAGACCAATCGGTAACTTATCCAGATTTTAAGGATATCGACCCTTGGCCTGATGAGATAATTAATATGTTCTATGTGATTTGGAAGAATGCCAAGTTCTCAGAACTAAGTGCAATTATTATGTATACCCAACAGTCTTCTAGATTCGAGGAGGTATCAGAATTGATGTTGGGTATTGGTTTGGTAGAGATGAGACACCTTGATAAGATATCGGACTTTTTACAAAAGGCAGATCCCTATGAGGATTACTCTACCATGAATATTAATCCTACGATTGAGATTGGTTCTACTTGGGAACAAGCTTTAAAGATTGCTTTGAATTCTGAGATAGAAACTATTGGTCACTACAAGAAAATCCAAAGAGCAATTGCTCAATACGAGGAACGTCCAGATTACGATGATGTGAATTATTTCCTTGAGAAATTGATTGCCGATGAGGAACATCATATCAAACTTCTTAAGGAAGCAATGGGCATGGATAAAGCCACTAAGGGTGTAACGGTAATTATCAAATGAGTAAGATAATTATTCAGAATGGGAATATGTGCGAACTTGACTTACCTCTTAAGTTCGCACAGAAACTTTATAATGAGTTTGCCATTCGACATCCAAATGCTTTCTACTTACGTACAAGGCAAAGAGGTATGCAGAATTGGGACGGTAAGATTCATTACATCACCAAGACTGGGCAATTTAAAATAGGTTTACTTCCCAAAGTATACGATATGTGTATTGAGATGGGGATTAAACCTAAAGTTGTAGATATGAGACAACCTTTACCTAAAGTCAGTAAAGTAGTTACGAATATAGGCAAATATAAATTAAGACCAGAGCAAGAGAAAGCTGTTAAGGCAGTTATCAATAATAAGATAGGGAATACACCTTTTCATATTGGCGTATTAGATTACACTGTTAATGCAGGTAAAACACTTATCATGTCGTCTTTATATTTATCCTATAAGAAGCAGTTAAAGACTTTGCTAATAACTAATGATTCGGATTGGTTAAATCAAGCTAGAGAAGAATTTAAGCAATATCTTCCCGGAGAGGATATCACTTTTGTTCAAGGCAAAGTTTTAAACTGGAGTAATTTCACCATAGGTATGGTTCAGTCTATTTCGAGGAACATGAGATTCTATCAAAAAGAATTATCTCAGATAGACATGGTACTTGTGGATGAGGCTGACCAGGGAGGTAGTAAGCAATATCAGAATGTAATCACTCGGTTATTTAATACCAGAATTCGTATAGGATTATCTGGTACCATTTATATGAGCAAGCTTGCTAAGGATAAAGTTAAGAATATGAACCTTGAATGTTTCTTTGGTAAAGTGATTGCCGAGTTTAAACTTAAGGATTCTATCAAAAAGGGTTACTCAACAAAAACCGTTGTAAAGATGGTACCTGGTAAACCCTGGTATGGTAATTGGGAATCTGATTGTATTTCCTATAAGGAAATATACGATGATTCAATCACCAATTGTTATACAGCTTGGTTAATGGCTTATAATAGATTACTATGGAACCTTAATCAAGGCAGATACCCTGCTCTCGTAGTATGCAAGCATATTGCACATTGTGAAAATCTATATAAGTTCTTTAAAAAGAAACTGGGCGATGCCTATAATATTGCCTATGTGCATGTTAATACTTCCTCTAAATTAAGACAACAAATAATGAAGGATTTTAGAGAAGGTAAAATAGATATCCTGGTATCAACTACAATCATTGCTCGAGGTAAAAACTTTCCTAAGCTTAAGTACTTACTCAATACCGCAAGTATGGATTCACAAGAAAAATCCATTCAGTTCCTGGGTCGTTTGGTAAGAACTGATAAATCGAAAAATAAGGTATACCTTGATGACCTTCATTATCCTGGGAATTATTTAGATAGGCATGGTAAACATCGGAAGCAATATTATCAGAGACAAGAATTGAAAGTAATACTGTTAGATAGGCTATGGAAGAAACATCCTAACCATAGCCTTATTAAGAGTTAACTAGAAGTACTATGAGTATTTACTTTTTCTCCGTAGGAGGAAAAGAAGATTACAATTAATAAGCATATAGGCATTAATTAATCATTAAGATATGGAATACTTACTAATACTAACAGTACTGGGAGTGATAATCGGGATACTTTATCTCTATTCATCTCAGTATGATTACGATGTATATAAATACAAATGTCATCATTGCAAGAAGAAATTCAAGGAAAGCGATATAAAGGATTTAAGAGGTCCTTGGCATACAAAAGATTGGACTTGTCCTCATTGTAAATATCAAAATGTAACACTCAAAAGTTATGATTACTAAGTTATATAAGAAATTCATTGATAAGATAATCGGAGAGGAACAAACTCCTCTCTATGTCTTTAATTGTAGTTCATTAGTATGGATATCAAATATACAATCTACTCAGGTAATACCCAATGAGTATGAGGTATATTTTGATTTATCTTTCTGTTCAGGGCTACAGGTTAGAGTACTAACTTCTACTGATTCTCGTTACTCACAACACTTGGGTGATATCAGGAAACTATTTATTAATGCAATTGGACATTCCTACTTACCACTGTATGAGTCGGAATTGAAGATTGGAGATTCAGTCATAAGACTAACAGAAAAAAGAATAGATGATTAATTATGGCAAAGTATCATTTGTATATAAGAGCAATTCCTGGATATCCTTCCTATTATGCTACAGTTGAAGGAGATATCCTTAAAAAGAGAGGTAAGTCTTTTTATAAACTTACTCCCTCTTTAGTTCATAATGGGTATTATACAGTTAAGATAGTTCATCGAGTAAAGGTTCATCGATTAATAGCTTTAGCTTTTATACCCAATCCTAATAATTATCCCATTGTATGTCATAGGGATAATAATCCTATAAATAATAAACCAGAGAATCTTTATTGGGGTACTCAATCTCATAATATGCAACAAATGGTTAAAGATGGTAGGCAAAGAAAATCTAAGATTATAGAGTACAAACCACAAGTATTATCTTTACATTCTCAAGGATTTTCTACTCAAGAGATAGTAGATTCTTTGGGTATTAGCAAAACTTCAATAAGTCGTATAATAAATAATAAAATATGAAAAGAAGTAAGAAACAATCATTACCAGACCTTACTAAACAAGATGTACTTACTCCTATAGACCTAACGAAATTAGGAAGTAATGGGGATGTTTGCTTTGGTATTGGGTATGATTTATCAACTAAGGAATGTAAGCTATGCGGAGACTCAGAATTATGTGCATTCAAGATGTCTCAGAACTTGAATATCACAAGGAAAGAGCTAGAACAGAAGAATCAATACAAGGATTTGGATGTATTAGAAGATACGGTTGGTATCAAGAAATACATCCGAGGCTTGATTCGGAAAGGGAAAGACAGAAAAGAGGTTATTACCAAAACTGTTGAGAAATTCGAAGTACCAAGAAAACGTATTAGAGAACTTTATAAAGAGTGTACTAAATAATGAAACCAATAGAGATGATATGGGCTATGTTCAAGGTATACCTTAACAACCCAAACTATTTTGTAAAGCAAAAAGATGTACTTGCTAACCTTTGTATGGAAGGTTCTACCGATGTATTAAGAATGTGTAATTCATTGGGAGTACATGTTTCTAGACCCGAGAAATTAACCTTTGGACAACTTTTACATAAATGTAATATATTATGAACAGATTTAGATTTATCAAAGTAAGGGAGGTAGTATCTCCCAACAGAGCAAACCCAAATGATGCTGGGTTAGATTTCTATGTACCAACTAATTTATACCCTGAGGATATTCATTCTAAAAATGAATTCGACTCCGAAGGTTATGATTTAGATGTTCCTTTTGGTGAAGCCTTTGTAAGGCATATAGCTTTAAAACCAGGTCATCGTATACTTATCCCATCGGGTATCAAAGGTTTGCTAGAACCTCCTGCATCTATGTTAATGGCAGCAAACAAATCTGGTATAGCTACTAAGAAAGGGTTAATCTTTACTGCCGAGATAGTGGATTCCCCTTATGTTGGAGAGATACATATTGGGATATATAACACTTCTCAAGAAATTCAGGTTATCGAGGCTGGTCAAAAGCTGGTACAATTTATTCATGTACCCATTTATATTACCAAGCCAGATGAGATTCAGCAAGAGGAGTTTTATACTGAATCACAAATGTGGGGAAGCAGAGGAGATAAAGGATTTGGTTCATCTCAAAACATAAAATAGTGGACATAAGGAATATAAATGAACAAGTGCCTCAGGTAGAAGAAACTGAGGCACGGATACTACAAGAAATGTATGATCTTGGGATAGAACAATTCTCTGGATATAAATCTATAGAGAAGTTACCAGATTATCCTTTAGATATAAATAACCCAAAGAACCAAGTTATCCTAAAGGATTTTATTGGTAGGGTTATTGAGGAATTAACCGAAGGATTCGAATCTACCGATGAAGTAGTATCTATATACCGTAACTATGGTTGGAATAATGATTGTTTAACTCAAGAGGAATATACTCAGGTATTAAACAGTCTAGCAAATGCAAATGAGGAACAAGCAGATGCCTTGGGATTCTTCTTTACTTTGCTTTTGTATTCTAATATATTGCCAGAAGATATATTAAAATATCAAGATGCCAAGAGTTTATTTGAGGTAATGGCAATTGGAGTCAAAGACCTACTCATCAAGTACCCAGATCATCGAAGTGTAAGGAAATATCCTATATTAAGTTCAACTGATTGGGCAAGAGAGGATAGAGCAGAGTATGATAAGATAGTTTCTTATACCCCAGGTTTTCATGAAATGAGCGAGATATCTCATGAAAATGAGAAGCTATATTTATGGGAAGTAATATATGAACTTAATAAAGCAAGGAACTTCCTTAAGTGTAGACCCTGGAAACAAACTCAAGTAATGACCAAAGAAATAGATTTTCAGGAATCATTAGTAAAAGCTTTCTATCTCTATATGGGATTCTTAGCCATGAATGGGTTTACTCCTTGCGGATTATTTAGTTTATTCTTTAAAAAACAACGTCTCAATTTATGGAGACAAAATACTAATTACTAGCATGTCAGGATGGAATCATAAATTAGAGGGACTTCAACTTAATCCGGAGGAGTCCCTCCATTCATTAGAATTTGCTACTTCACAGGAAGCATGGGAAAAACTTAATGAGGGCTTCTTAAGATTAGACCCAATCCTATTTGGGAAGGGGGCTATGGCTAATAGTGGGGTAGCAGTAGTGTATAATGTATTTATAAAAATACGAAAAGCATGGGTAGACCCAGAATTTGATTATGGGCGATGTTTCAATTACAAAGAAACTAAGTGGACTAGCTTATTGAATAACTACATAGATTTTAATAAGCTTGACTTGTTGCGTAGTAAACTGAGAGTACTGAGAAATAAGTACAATCAGAATTACAATATAACCTATATGTTTAATAATCATCATGATAATGGTAAACAATGTCTAATAGCTGCGACTTTTTCAAAACGATTCGGGGAAGACATCCCAGTTATTACAATGGTAGTTCGGGCTTCGGAGATTACCAAGAGGTTAATATTCGATTTCCTATTAATTCAACGAATGTCAGAGTACGTATATGGGCCGGACCAGTCAGTACAAATCAACCTATTTGCGACTCAAATGTACGGAAATGTGGAGACACTTCTAATGTATCATACCCATAAACCCTTGAAGAAGGTACTTAAGGGAGCAGAAGAGAATTCATGGAATAAGAGGATAAAAGAGATATGGAAAAAATTCCAAAAGGGCACAGAGAAGGAATTCTCTTCATTCAAGGTATTCTTTAGAAGTTTTAAAGTGCTCAGACCAGATTTATATGAGGAAACATATAAATCAATGAAAGCAAAAGAATTACTTCTTGAATACGAGGATATAGAATACCCGGAGAATGTAATCTCTTACTCTCAACGTAAAGCCTATAAAAAGAAACTTTTAAAACAAAAGAACAATGGAAGCTAAGGAATTTTTAAATCAGAAGCGTATAGGATTAGTAAACAAATTCTATTACCAAGTTTTTGAGATTAAAAGAACGGGGGAGAACCAGATATACCCTTGTTATTAAAAGAGGTAGAGGATTTTGATGATTTTGTATATCGCTACTGGCATATGACCTGGGTTAGTTCTACAATGTCATACAATTAAATATTTATATTATATGAGGATATATTCTAACAGTTTTGAGTTAATGTCCGAAATGGGCAGAGAACTCAACAGTTATGGTCAACTTGTAAAACCAAAGACCTATCAAAATAAAGTGATTGAAGGTAATGAGGATTTTATTACAAAAGAACTCATTTGCCAACAATATTGTTTAACTTCACTTGGAGACCCAGTATGGTTATTCATATTCTCTCATTCAAAGGAATGGGCAGATGCCGAGTTTAAAGAAAGAATTGGTTGGTATGATTCAAATCCAGGTAAAGCTTGGGAATTGAGAAAAGATTTATGGGAACAGTTTTTGGTGAATGGTAAGTTTGATTACACCTACCCAGAGCGTATTTGGAACTCGTTAGACATTTATGGTAGTACTTCTTTTAACTGTGATTCAGCAATGCAATCAGTTATTGAACTTCTTAAAAGGGATGATAATACTCGTAAAGCAGTACTCCCTATATTCCATGGTACAGATTTAAGATTCCTTGATGGAAGTAAACGTATACCTTGCTCAATGTATTATGATTTCCTTATCCGTCAGAATGGTAAAGGAGAGAAGGTATTACATATTTGCTATCATCAAAGAAGTTCGGACTTTGTACAACATTTCGGTAATGATGTATATCTTGCATGGAGACTCATGCAATATGTAGCTAAAGAGGTAGGAGTAAAACCGGGTTATCTGTATCACACAATCGATTCTCTTCATGCTTATAAGAAAGATTGGACAGCATTAGCTTCTAATCTGGAAGACTTACAAGAAAAATACTAATAATGAGGGATGTATCTACTACTGGTGGGTATGTCCCTTTTTCTATTTATAAATATATGAAGAAAAAACATGTATCATCTTTTCCAGTAATCTTGCGTAAAAGGTTCATGGATAATATACCTGGATTTTCTGGTTATTATGTTTCTAAACGAGGTCGGGTATATACCAGAAGAAGAGTTGGATTAGGTAGAAAATCTAAAACTGGTGTTGGAGATTTAAACAGAGTGGGTTATTGGAGGGAATTAACTAGAATAACTAACCATAAGGGATATTATAGGTTAGTAATACAGGATGATTTCCGTAAAAGACATTATGTACAAGTGTCTAGGTTGGTAGCTTTAGCTTATATACCTAACCCATTAAATAAACCATTTGTATGTCATAAAGATAATAATCCTAAGAATAATTTTTATAAAAATCTTTACTGGGGTACTCAATCTGAGAATATTCAACAATGTGTTAAAGATGGGAGACATCAATCATGCAAACTAGATATGTAATTATTAAGAACAAACGTATGCTTAAAAAAGTTATTGAACTATGTAAGTATACCGGATATGCCAGTGTGGATTATGAAACTGATGGTTCACCCATATATAATAAGAGTTTCAAACCCACTATACTCTCAGTATCCTGGATGCCAGGGTTTGGTGCTTCCATTCCTTTAGACCATTTCGAAACAAAAGATTATACTTCACCCGGTTGGAATTGGAAAAAGATGCTAAGGAAATTTGGGGAAGAGGTAATCGAGAATTATGACATTGTAAAGGTGGCATGGAACTGGAAGTTTGATGACCAGATAAACCAAAAGTATCGAATATTCTATAGAGGTACTTGTTTAGATGGTATGCTTGCTAAATATGTTCTCAACGAGGAAAAACCTCATGACCTAAAATCAATGGTAAGAAGATATTTACCAGAGTATGGTAATTATGAAAAGCAAGATGCCTTTGATAAGATACCTTGGGATAAAAAAGAATTAGACCCACTTTGCCATTATGGGTGTCAAGATACAGATTATACTCTTAGGTTAATGATATTCTTTGAGAAGAAGTTGGTGGATTTAGGTATGTATTCGGTATTCCGTAATTTATTCATGTGTAATTCACGAGTACTAACATCGGTAGAAAAGGAGGGTTTATATCTAGATACTGAGTTCAATAAAAAGCTTTTGGAAGAATATAAACCAAAAATAGATGCTGCTAGAGACGCAATATACGCTTTGCCAAGAGTAAAGAAATTCGAAAAGAAGTATAACCAAGAAAAGATTGATAAATATATTCAGTCTATTGAAGACGAACTTGAAGAGTTAGATTATAATGACCCAAAAGATAAACGGAAGATTGTATCAAGGGAACAGAAGATATCCAATATCAAGGCAGGTATATTCACAACTAAAAAGGAACAGGATTTGATAAGACCTATTAACCTTGGTAGTCCAGTTGATTTACCTGCACTCATGTATTCAAAGCATGGGTTTAATTTCGAGGTAATCAAGGATAATGAATCTGGTAAACCAAGTACGGATGAGGAAACTTTAACTAATCTCAGACTTAAGGTAGAAAACCCAGAATCACCAAAAGCCATATTCCTTGACAAATTATTAGAACTTAGAGGGTTAGAGAAAATGTATAAGACTTATATTTACGGATGGTGGGAGAAAGTACAGGATGACTCCAGATTACATGGTAGATATAATATACATGGTACGGACTCTAATAGGTTTAGTTCTGCAGACCCAAATATGCAGCAGATACCAAAGACATCGGTAGACCCCAATATCAAGAAACAATTAGTTGCTCCTCCTGGATATCTGTATATGGCATTCGACTACTCTCAAGCAGAGTTAAGAATGATGGCTCACTTATCTGGTGATGAAACTTATCTTGAAGCATTTGCAAAAGGGGTAGACCCTCATCTTGGTATAGCAGCAGCAAAATATGGGGTACCAATCGAAGAAGCTTCTAAAATATACGAGGATGAATCACACCCAGACCATAAGTTATGGAAAGTAAGGAGAAAGCAAGCTAAACAAATTGCTTTTGGACTTATCTATGGTATTGGAGATGCTCTTCTAGCAGTTAAATTATCTGACCCAAAAGCTGGTATTATAGTTTCGAAAGAAGAAGCTCGTAAGGAAATGGATGAATTCTTTAAGAAACACCCAAAGATACTTAAGTTCAAAGAGAAGCAAGAGAAGTTCTTACGTAAGAATGGGTATTACACCCAATTATTCGGAACTAAGAGAAGATTACCTCAGATATATTCTAATGATAAACAAGAAGTTGCTTATGCTATCAGATTAGGTTTGAATTTCCCTTGTCAAGGTGCTGCAGCAAATATGACAAACTTTGGAGCAATTCTGGTATACTGGTTAATGAGACAAGGGAAATTGCCAATGATGAAAGAAGCTTGTACAGTTCATGATGCTGTTTATATGTATTCTAAGCCACAAGATATAAACACATGGACAGTATATACTATCTGGAATATTCTACGTAACCCAAGTACTAAGAAATACTTTGGTTTTCAAGTAGATGATGTAACTCTATCAATGGATTTTACAATAGGCCGGTCTATGGCAGAAGAATTACCATTTATGCCCGGATATGATTATACTAGAATGTTAAAACCAGACTTTTCCGTAGAAGAGTACATGGAGGAATACCATAAGTTTAAGACTCGTAAAATTGGTAATTTTAGTGCAGCTTCCCCCGAGGTATTTATGGAACTATATAAAAAGGAAATCCATAAATATCAACGAGAATATGAAGAATCGAGAAAAGGGTAATATACCAGGATTTAGTAATTACTACATATCCCGTACTGGGAAGTTATATTCGAAATTTACTGGTAATTGGAGATTGGTAAAACCTGCTATGAAAGATAATGGTTATTTATCTAACTCTTTAGTAGGAGATGATGGTAAACGGAAGAATTTCTATAGACATAGGTTAGTGGCTTCCACTTATATACCTAACCCAAACCATTATCCTCAAGTATGCCATAAAGATAATGACCCTGAAAATAATAGAGTAAGTAATCTATATTGGGGAACTGCTAAGATGAACATGGGTCAATGTATAGAAGATAAAAGGTTCTATTTTGTTGGCAAAGAACGAGAACGTAAGGTAAATGTAGAATTATTAATTTCTAGGTACATAGAAGGTATACCAAGAAAGGATATACTAGAAGAATTTGGTATCTCAGTTGGTGTATTGTATAAAATATTACGGTATAATAACATAAAACTAAGAAAATGAAAAAGATTTTGAACGGACCCACGATATGGCGAGCTAAATGCCCAGTATGTGATTGCGAATTTGAATACGATGCTTGTGAAATACGTAGTGAATTTTTAGAATCTCCTACGGATTATGAGATTATACGAGTAGTAGAATGCCCAAGCTGTAAATTTAAGATAAATCATAAAGAAAATCCAAAATCACCTACAGAAGTGAAGAAAGAGGATACTATGTCCACATAAATAAAATAAATTTATGAAACCATGGCAACAAATGAGGAATATCAAAATGCGAGTAAATTAACTGCCCTTACCTATATGATTGCAGGATGTTTGGGTTATTCTATTGAGAATCTGTTTAAATACCTGGATGCTACGAATTTAAAGGTAAGTGGACAAGAAAAGATGTTATTCAATAGAGTAAAGACCCAATTACATCAATTACAGACTAACCTTACTACATTAGAGGATATGGCTTTTAAAGTAATGGCCACTGATGAGGATGGGAAACTTGCTTATGAAGATGCTACTCATATTTATTGGGCAGCTTTCTTAGTATTATTAGATAGAGGGGGAACTGATAACTTATGCGACTTACGATTAAGAGCTTTAGTAGATAAGATTAGTCCCTATAAATCTCTTCTTAGATTGCCTGGTATGAGTTTAGCTTATCAAATGGCTTTTGCTCAAGTATCTAATGCTATAAGTAAAGGCGAATTTAGTAAGGAAGACTTTAAAAACCTATTAGAAGTTTATGAAGACGGAGCTAAAAAAACTAAAGGTTAAATTTGAAGGTAAACTTATTGAGATTGATATTCAAAAAGAATTATCTATCAATGAGAATATCATCAATTCTCAGCTACGAGAATCTCCTTCTAGTTATTATGTACTTGCTTCTTTGAGAGATAAGTATATAAAAGAACGAGATGATCTAGCAAGGGAAAAAGAAGAAGCTTATTCGAATGCTTGGTTATATTATAAGGATGCTAATGAAAGATGGAATAATGAATATGTATCTCATAAGGCAAACCTTAACAAGAAATACTCTTCTATCAATGAAAGGTATTTGAAAGCTGTAGAAAAAGCAAATAAGTTCATAACTATATGTAAGTGCTATGAGTCACGCGAAAATATATTAAGAACTATTAATGCGAACCTAAGAAAAGGTTAACCCATTGAACTATAAACAATTACTAACTTTTAAAAACAGTATTAGAATATGAATTATTCAATGACATTTATCTCACCTCTTGTAGCTGAGAAATTTAATCAAGAATTACCCGGATGCCCAACAGAAAACCGGGTACTTATTTTATCTCCAAAGGAGGTAAATCAAACTAAATCCGGTTTGATTATCCCTGAACAAGTAAAAGAGGGAGTTCCTCGTAAAGGGGTTGTAGTAAAGAGTGGGGAAATTACCGAAGAATACAAAACCTACCGAGAATTGGTTGCTGTAGGTAGAATAGTTACCTATGGTTTGTATGCAGGTAAAGAACTTGAATTCGAAACGGACAAACTATCTCCTGCTCTCAAACAACTTTTAGAGAAAAACGTTCTTACCGTATTGAGTATGAACGAAGTAGTTTACTCAGAACCGAATAATTAAAACTAATCATTATGATAAAAGACAAGAAGAAAAAGAAAGTTTCATCAGAGGGACTTTCTACAAAAGAAAAGATGCTAGCTAGAAAGAAACAGCTAGAATCTAAGGGAAACGGAAGTGGATTGGTATATCCAAAAGAAGGAACCCTGAGAATGAGAATTAAATCTCCAGGTGATGACCAAGAATTGGGTATCGAAATTATTCAATTCTACCTGGGTGGCAATTTGGGAGGAGTTATATCTCCGGCTACTTTTGATGAACCTTGCCCATTCATGGAGAAATATCAAGAATTGAAAAACTCTAAGGATGAAGATGACAAGGAACTTGCCAAGAATTTGGTGCCAAGAAGAAGATATGTCATCGGTGGTATCATTTACTCAGATGAAAAGGGTAGTAAGGTAGATTACGAAGGCAAAGATAAGGGAGTTTTAGTTCCTCGCTCAGTATACCAGGATATCATTGACCTTTACCTTGATGAAGATGAGGCAGGTGATATGACAGATCCAAAAACTGGATATGATATCAAGGTAATTCGTTCAGGGTCTGGTAAACTAGACACCACTTATTCTGCTCGTGCTTGCAAACCAACTAAGTTGGACAAGAAATATCAAGGTACAATTGACCTTGAGGGAATAGTTCGTTCTCAAATCAAATCCTATGATGAGTTGGAAGATTTGCTTTCACAGTATCTAAATGAAGATCATGGGGATGACGATGAGGATGATAAACCCAAGAAGAAAAAGAAAAAGGGAGTTCACAAAGACCATTACATGGAAGATGATGAACCTAAGAAAAAGAAAAGAAAATACAAATCGGATATTTAAGGGTTAGTAATATGGTTTCATTCGAAGGTGGTAATTAGATTCGTTCTGTTATCACCTTCTTTAGTTTAAAGACATTACATTATGGCAAAGAAATCTAAGGTTGGTTTAAAAGTACCAACAGCAAATGAGATGGCAAAGAAATATGGGAGTATGATTAAATTAGCTTCAGAAGTAACTGATACCGATTTATATATACCATCTACTTTCTTTGCTTTGAACTACTTATTCGGTAAGGGTATTCCTTATGGTAAAATCGTTGAGATTGCTGGAGAGGAATCCTCTGGTAAATCTTTAGTGGCTTATAACTTTGCTTATGCTACTCAACAACTTGGAGGTCATGTGATATGGGTAGATGCTGAACAATCCTGGATGAATTCATGGGCTGAAATCAATGGAGTAGACCCTGCAAGAGTAACTATTGTTAATGATACCCGTATTGAATATATTGCAGACGTAGTAGCAGACTTAGCAATTTATTTACGTTCTCAATTAACTCACAATGAACCGATACTCTTAGTAATCGATTCCATTGCAGCTACTGACTGTACTGATAATATAGATGCTAAGATGGTTGATGGTAAAGCCGAAATGGGAGGTAGAGCAAAGGCTCTTTATAAATACTTCCGTATCAGAAGTGAATTATTCTACAAACTGGGAGTATCTCAGATATATATTAACCAATTAAGAACTGCTTTGAATGTCGGATTTGGAAAAGATAACACAACAACTACAGGAGGTGCAGCACTTAAGTTCTACGCTTCAATCAGAGCTGCTTTCTATTCAGGAAGGTCTGTTACCATTAAACAAAATGGGAAAGAAAGGAAAGCTGGGAAACTTGTCACTATCAGACTTATTAAAAATAAAGTTGCTCCTCCTCGACCTACAATCAGCAAATGCCCTGTATATTTCAATCCTAAATTCCACGAAGTCGGGTTTGACAGATGCTATGCTTTAGAAGATGTATTGGTAGATACCGATGTAATCGAAAAAACTACTGGTGGGTATAAATTGAAAGGTAAAACTCTTGCAAGAGGGGAAGAGAAATTCCAAAAGCTTTTGGAAGAAGACGATGAACTTCGTAGAAAACTTTTACGGAAAGCCGGAGTAAATACCATAGGTACTACTAAAAAGCAACTGGAGAAAATAGAAACAAATCTATTCCCAGTCGATGGTGTAGAATATGAAAACTATTCAGATTCAGAAGAGGAGGAGGAAGACGATGAATAAGAAAGAGGTAGAAGGTATAGAGAAAGTAATTAAAGAGTACCTTAAGAAAAATTTGAGAATGGAATCTAGGGTTAGGTATCTAGATGCTTATAGCCAACCAGAGAATTATTTAGATGTATATCTTGGAGAGGAAAAGATTCAAGAAGTTTCACTTTATGAATTAGATTTTGGACGATGAGCAAGAAAACAATATTACTGATTGATGGAGAGAATATTCTCCATCAGTCTTTTCATAAGTTCGAAAAACTTAAATCTACCGATGGCAAACCGAGTGGGGCAATATTCGGATTTTTCAAATCTCTACATATGTATCTTACAAGGTTCGAACCGGATGAGGTTTATATTTCATTCGATAATGGTCATTCACCAGTAAGGACGAAGTTATTACCAAATTACAAGGGACATAGAAAAAATATATCTGTAGATTATGAATCATTGCAAAAGCAAAAGGCAATTATAATGAAAATGCTGGGTATGCTAAGAATTAATTATATCTTCGATAAAAAGAAATCTACAGTATATGAAGGAGATGACTTCTTAGCATACCTTGCAATTAAAAAATTCCAATCCGAGAAAATGATACTTATATCATCGGATAAAGACTTTAACCAGTTGCTATCAAATAACCTGAGGATATATAATCCCAGAAAAGATGAGATGATAAGAATGGATAACTGCAAAGAATTATTCGGTTATCATTCTCATGAAACGGTAGAGTACCTTGCAATGGTTGGAGATACTTCCGATGATATACCAGGGTTCCCGGGTATAGGCCCAGTAAAAGCAAGGAAAATCCTTGATGAGGGTAGAATTGAGAAGTTTATTGCCCAGAGTAAGAACAAAGAATATCTTCAAATATGGAAAAGGAATGAACAGTTAATCGACCTTTTCTGGTTTGTAAGACATAATCCATTGGATAAGTTACCAATTAAGTCAAAGAAGAAGTTTAAGTATGAGAAATTCAAAGAGCTTTGTATCGAATACTCTTTAGCATCATTTTTGACAAATGAATTTATAAAACCATTTAAAGCATTACATCATGAGTAAGAGAATTATGTTTGTGGGTCCCTCTGGTATAGGGAAAACTACTTTAGCTAAGTATGTAGCTAAGAGAGAAGATCTACCTTTTATTTCTGGTAGTATGTCAGATTTATTACCTGCTACTGAAGGGGTATCACATAATGAAATATTATCCCTCGGTTCGGAGGCAATGTATAAAGCAGATTTTCAACTTCTGAACAAAAGGAATAGGTTATTCAAGGATAGAGAATATTTCGTAACTGATAGGAGTTATGCAGATTTGGCTGCTTATTTTTGGTATAAGCAATCAAGAACTTTACCAGAATGTGAAATGGAACATTTTTTCTGTCAATGTAAGACTTTAATGGAAGATCAATGTGATGTAGCAATCTTCTTACCATTAAATCTAGATACTTATAAGCATTGGTCAATGGAAGATAATGGTAAGAGAATACTTAACAGATTCTTCCAAGTTCAGATATCATCTCTTATGGGGGAATTGCTTGCAAATTGGGAAATACCCACTATTTGTATATCTGAGCTCAATTTAGGTATGAGAACGGAACAAATCAATTACCATTTAGATAGGATATGGGGAAAGAAGTAATAGCAATAGCCTTTTCAGATTTACATATAAATCTATGGGCTAAGTTTAATGAGAACAATCACAGGACCCTGAATAGTTTCAGGGTTTTGTCGATTATACGGAAATTATGTAGAAGGTTTAACTGTCCTGCATTATTTTGTGGAGACTTATTTCATAAGGCCGAAACAATGGACCAAGAATTGGCAGAGATATGTTATAACGAACTAATCGAAGGATTTTGGATATATGCCATATCTGGAAATCATGATATTAAGAAAATAAGTAAGGTTGGTACTAAACCGTTCAGCTGGCTTTATCAAGTAGAGAAGTATGGTATCATGATATTAGATTATGAAAAAACTCAATTATCCCCTACACATAAAAATATTATGGTGTATGGGGTTCCTTATATTGATAATAATGTGGGTCTAAGTGAATACTTAAAGAAATTAGAATTAGATAAAAGTAAAAAGAATATTCTTTTACTACACACTGATTATCCTGGTGCAAAGGATACCGATGGTAGAGAGATAGATTCCGTAGAAAACTTAAATGTGAATGTTCTCAATAAATTCGATTTAGTATTATGTGGTCATATACACAAACCTCAAAGATTATCAAAGAAGGTTTATATGATTGGGGCACCTAACCATCAAAGGAGAACCGATAGAGATTGTGAATTAGGGTATTGGAAAATCTATGAAGATTTGTCTCTGAAGTTTGTACCTTTGAAAAATTTCCCAAAGTTCATCGATGTAGAAATGGAAGAGGATATTAATGATGATGGCAATTATTATACGGTAATCCCTCAAAAAGCTAGTACTCCAGTTAATAACAAACATAAGATTACTAAGCAACTTTCTAAGAAGTCTCTAGCAAAGAGATACCTAAGAGAGAAAGGTATTAAAGATGAGGTTAAAACTAATCTATTAATTGAAACACTTAAAAAGGCTGAGTCATGTTAACGTTCTTAAACTTAGAGGCAGAAGGATTTTGTTCAATAGAATCCTTACATCTACAATTAAACCCCACTTGTACCATACTTATCAAGGCCCCAAATGGGAAAGGTAAAGCACAACCTTTAGAAGAACCCGTTTTAACCGCTAATGGTTGGAAAAAGATGGGGGAATTAACTCTTAATGATAAAGTAATTAACCCAGTTACAGGTAAACCTATCAAGCTATTGGGTATTTATGATAGAGGTCTATTAGATACTTACAAAATAACCTTTTCTGATGGCTCATGTACTGAATGTGCTGGAGACCATTTATGGTCAGTATTCAAATCGGGTAAAGCTAAAGATAGACTAAGAACCTTAGATACCGAGACTTTACTAAAGGATTATAAGGTTGAGAATAAAACTGCTTCTGGTACTTTCAAGTATAGGTACTCAACCCCATTAACCGTACCAATTGAGGGTAATTATACTAAATTACCAATACACCCCTACGTATTAGGGTTTATATTAGGCGATGGTTGTATTTCCGGTAATAGGCCTACAGTTAGAGTATCTACCAATAGAGAGGATTGGCCAGAGATAGTTGATAGATTAAGGTCATATTTGCCAGACCCAAACCTGGTTCATGAAGGTACAGAGGTAAGAGGGGCTAAACATTTTAGGATTCATGGTTTAGGTAAAGAACTCAAGGATTTAGGATTAATTGGTTGTAAGTCTAAAGATAAGTTTATACCAGAGTTATATTTGAAATCATCAATCGAGAATCGTAGATTATTATTAGCTGGTTTATTAGATACTGATGGATGTGTTGGTTCCAAAAAGAAAATCTCAAGGGTTTCTACGTATTCATCTAAGAGTGAGCACTTAAGAGATGGTATTAGCTATTTGGTAAGATCCCTTGGAGGCCTATCTACTAAAAATGAAAGTACCCGGTTTAAGTATGGTAGGTATACTACTTCATATGTGTGTTCAATACGACTAACCTTTAACCCTTTTCTAAGGAAATATAAAACTAAATCCTATGGTGAGTTTACCAGGAGAAATAGAATGGTAAATACCATAAGAAATATTGAATATATAGGGAAAAAGGTATGTAGGTGCATTAAAGTAGATTCTTCAGAAGGCCTATATATTACCAGAGATTTTATAGTTACCCATAATTCAACTATTCTCTCTGCCTTGGTATGGGCAATATATGGGAAAAACCTAAAGGGTGTTTCTGAGGTAAATACTTGGAAGCAAGTAAGGCCTAAAGATTACAAGGGTACTAAGGTACAAGTATATTTTCAGAAAGATTCTCATACATATAAGATAGTTAGATGTCAAAAGTATGATGAAGTACTCGAGGATGGTGCTAAAGGTAAAGACAGACTTATCTTCATGAAAGATGGGGATATAGTTGATATCAAAGGGAAGGGGAAGATACAAGATTTTATAAACCGAGAGATAGGTTTATCATATACTCTGTTTATGAACTCAATCATGTTTGGTCAGGGTATAAAAAGACTCATACAAGAATCTAATTCTGATAAGAAAAAGATATTCGAAGAAGTATTTGACTTAGAGTTCTTAAACCTTGCTAAAGGCATTGCATTACAAGATAAAAATAACTTGATATCTCAAATAAATGAGGTAGAGCATGAGTCTCAAATGCTTAAGAAAGAATTAGAGGCTAACAAGGAAGCTTACTTCGATATGAGAGATAGAGAAAAATCCTTCAAGCAAAAAATCAAAGAAGAAAGAAGAGAGTTAAAGCAAGATAGGGAAAAGCTAACTAAGTTACTGATTGAAAAACAAAAACAGATTAAGGATGAAGTAGATGCTTCGCTTCAGATAAAGATTAAAAAACAAAATGAACTAATCCTTGATTTGAGGAGTAAGATAAAAGATGCAAAGAATTTATCGAATGTACCTCTTAAGAAAGTAATCAAAGAATTGGTAATACAGTTAGAAGAAGGTCACTACAAACGTGCATTACGTGATGCCAAATCAATATATAAAGCGTTCTCTGACCTTGATAAATACGATAAGGAGTATCATGAGGCATCAGAAAGGTTGGAAGAACTTAGTAGTGTAAATGATAGGTATAAGAAATTAAAATCAGACTGTGATGATATTGCTTCTGATATTGCTTCTATTGACGAAGACCTGGCTAAGCTCAAGCAAGAAAAGCTTAAGGTCATGTCTCCAAAGTATAAACAAAAACTTAAGGAGATTAGGAAGAATTTACGGAAGGTTGATGAAGACTTTCACAATAAAGAGTTAGAGTTAGAGAATTATAACTGGTTAATTAATGACCCATTGGGTAATAATGGGATTAAGGCTTATCTATTTGATTCATCCCTTGAGTTCTTAAATAAATGCCTTGATAAGTATTCAGAGGTATTGGGATTTAGGATTGAATTTAATATTGATTTGGGCACTGCTAGAAAAGAATTTGTTACTCTTATTGAAAGGGATGGTCAAATAATTGATTATGATGAACTTAGCGGTGGAGAAAAACAATTATGTAATGTTGCAATGGCATTTGCAATGAATGAAGCTCTTACGGCTTCTAAGGGTATTAACTTAGCATTTCTCGATGAGGTATTTGAATCTTTAAGTTCAGATAATGTAGAAGTAGTTACCTCACTAATACGTCACATATTCAAAGAGAAAACTCTATTCTTGATAACCCACTTAGATTCTCTTCCTCTAGGTAATACTAAAATTTTGCAAGTGGAAAAGACCCAAGGCCTGAGTAGGTACCAATTACTATAAAGTTATAAATTAATTATAACAAGACAGGATTATGAAAACCTTTAGTAATTTATACTCTGCTATAAAACATGGTAGAAACATAATACTTAGGCCTAAATGGAAACCTAATGTACCAGGTCATAAGTATTATGTTTCTAAAAATGGTAGAGTTTACAGATATCTTGGGGATTTCAAATGGGTAAGGATTTCCGTATATTCGGATGGTAAACCTGATAGTTATTTAAAGTGTAAGATAGATTTAAAATCTTGGTTATTACATCGTCTAGTAGCTACTATTTACCTTCCTAACCCAGATGGTTTACCTGTAGTAATGCACCTTAATAATAACAAAAGAGATTGCAGAGTTAAAAATCTTAAATGGGGCACCGAGTTAGATAATACTTTACAGGCTTGGTTTGATGGTTGTTTACCAACCCCAAATAAGATTATTTATTATAATGATGTACATAACCTTTATAATCAAGGTTTAAGTGTAAGAGAGATAGCTAACATATTACCGATTCATATTTCTTCAGTTCGTAGAATCTTGAAAGGTAAGGGTCTTATTAAGTATAAAGATAAGTTTTGTTATGTCAATAAACAGCAAAAATAAGGGTTCAAGATTCGAAAGAAAAATTGCCGGGTTTTTTACAAAATGGACCGGGTACAAATTTGAAAGGAATAGAGCGGGGAGTGGAGCTTGGCATTCAAACAAGGACTCCACTTCCGATTTAACCTGTACTGATGAAAGGCATGCTCATAGATGTAAGATATCCATCGAATGCAAGAATTATAAAGAGATTAAATTTGAACATCTACTCTTAGGTAATAAGGGATGCGATATACTGAAATTCTGGGAACAAGCTTCTAAGGATGCAAAAAGAGCAAATAAAGTTCCCATACTCTGTATGAGATATAATTCAATGCCCTCAGAAGAATTTTTCTTTGTAGTTGGAAAGGATTTATCTTCCGTATTCTATAAACCACTATTCGATAAAGCCAATATTATGGTAATCGATGTACCAAAGATAGGTGAGATTCTTTATGTATTCATGGCTAGTGACATATTGAAGAATGTAAACTATAAGTTAGTACATAAACAAGCTAAGTTAATTCTTAAAAACCGGTAACCTATGAAGAAGCATACCCCATACTCATATTGTATATTTTACCTTGAAAGGAAGTACTGTGATAAAATCAATAAAGAACTCAAAGAAAAGGGGTATGACCAAATCAAGGCAATTATTCCTATGGTAAACGTATTAAGAAAAACCACAAAGGGTAAGATGGTATTCGAAGAAGTACCAGTATTATTCAATTACGGTTTTATGAGAATGCCAACTAAATTAGCATTCTCAAGGCCTTTTCTTAATAAGTTACGTAGAAATATATCTGGTATCAGAACTTGGTTACGTAATACCGAGACAATGCACCCAAGAAAGAAAAAGGTAAGGATTGACAATGCAGAAGACTTTGATGATTTCTCTTTAGTGGCTACTTGTAGTAGAAAAGAAGTAAGGCGATTTAAACGTATTGCTAGAGAGAATAAGAAGTTTTCAGTGGATGATTTAGTCAATGTAAAGCCTGGAGATTACTTAGTATTACGAGGTTATCCTTATGAGGGAGTAGATGCTACAGTATTAGAGGTTGACCATCTTTGTAAAAGGGTAAAAGTTCTTATATACCCCGAAATGGGGAGAATGGAAGTATGGTTACCCTTTGACAACGTCATTTATAGTGTATATTTAAACCATGACCCAGATAAACTTTATGCTAATTCTGGGGAATATGATCCTAATCAGATAACCAATGAAGCAATTGATAGTATAATGAGATATAGGAGAATTTAATGTTATGAACGAAGCTCAACAAAAAGCCTGGAGTTGTTTAATTGATAAAGAACAACAATCATTATTCCTTCAACTATCAGAAAGTAAATCTTCATGGGAAGCTGGTGAAATTTTAAAGTTATCTCATTACAAGTATCTTGAAATCCGGGAACGGTCAGAGAAATTCTTTAGGCTATTCTCGGATTTTTTTGAGAAACACACTTCTATTTTTCGACCAGATTGCCCCTGTGAGAGGAATTTCCAAGATTATATGGAGGGATGTTTAGAGAAACGATTAAAAAGAAAAGAAGCAAGCTTATTCACAGGAGACTCGGCTCAATTACTCCCAAAGGTAAACTCTAAAAATATAGAGAGAAACATGAAGAGGTTAAAGGAGTCTGAGGATGAATGGGACATAGATACTCTAAGATTAATTCTTGAATTTGATAGGTGGAATAACTTTAGAATACTTCCAAGGATGCTACAACAGCCTTCTGCATTTAAAAGGCGGTCGAATAAGAAGGATAAGATATATATCAAATACCTACTTAATAGGGTACCAGATTGGATGCACACTAAACTCAAGGAAAGGTTTAGGTATAAAGTAAAACCAGGAAAGAAAAAGTATTGGGTAGCTTTAATATCTGAGGACCTATATACCGATGGTTATCTATTGTTACCAGTAAGACCTTTGGATGAAGTAGTAGATGAATTTAGTAGATTCTACATGTATGTATTTAAAACTAAAGATGATGCTGATACCTTTGGTTTTATGGTATCTAAGTTCATGATTAAAACCGAATCTGTTAAGCTTGGACAAAAATTCTGGCCAGAGTACCGTTGCTGTGTGGAAAGAGCAGTAAACTATAATCAAGTGAACAACATAGAATTCAATATTAAGAAATTGGATATGGCTTATAACACACATATCAAGAGAAAGTCTAAAAAACCTAAATCCACTGCTGCGAACCGAGCAAAAACCTCGGATTTTTATAAAAATAAATAGAGAAATAAGATAAGATTAAATTATCTATTCTTATATTTGCAAAGAAAATAAATGAATACTTTAAAATATTAATGATATGGCAAAAAAGAGTAGAAAAGACATGAAAGCCCCATCCAAGGAGAAATCAAATTTCCTTGGTGCTTCTGGGAGAAACATGACTTATAAGGATTTAAAGAGAAAGGCTATCATATTAGGGATGCCTTTCCCTGATGCTTGTTCTGCTGGGGTATTTGACTTATTACATTATATCAATGTATCAGAAGAAAAGCCCGATAAATCGTTAATTGATAAATATGACGATTGGATGGATAAGCAATTAGAAAATATTGGGTATTCGAAAGATGACCCATTAAGAAATTCTCGATTAAGGCTTGGGTTTCTCGGAGAAGAAGGGGAAAATGGGCAAAGAAGAACCAAACGAGTTCCTGGGATAAAGAAACCTCGAGAAAAGAAACCACCAAGAGAGAGGGATGAATTTAATCTTATCAAGGGTACAAAGAAATCTTATGTATTCGAATTAACTGCAAAAGGCTTTGAACTTGATAGAGTTATTCGGAGAATGAAAAAGAAATTCCCCGAAGCAAATGAGAAATCTATCAATCTTTGGTATAGAATGGCAAAGAGGAATATAAATGGTAAAACTAAAGGAAAGTAACAACGGACCCATACGACCAGATAGGTATTATATATGGACTTGGAGACCAGATACCACCAATAAGATTGTTACTGAAAAGAAATTATATAGGAAACATCTAACCGGTATACCATACTTTACTAGACACCAAGTAAAGGTTACCTTAGTTTATCTTTATGGTGTAGATGTTCTTCAATATATTCATATAATATCTGGGAGGAAACTTATAAAACAAGGCATTAGAGAATTATCCGATATGAATGGTAAACTTCTTAAAAAGGGTAGTACTAAATTCTGGTTTAAGGGTAAATTCGTAAAAGCAAGGAAGTTCATAATGCCCGATGAATATCACATAGATAAACACCGACGAAGAAGATTTATGGTACAAATGCACCGAGTCTTTAAGTCTAAAGGAAAAAAGGAATTCAATGAAAGGTACTCAATCAAACTCTATGGACAACGGCAAGGCATATCTCCCAAGTATACAAGGCAAAAGAGATTACAAATCAATCTTGCTATCCTACAGGATTTACAACAGGCTGAGTCAAGAGGAGAAAAATAAATTCAATCTGTTATTCTTGCAGTATCCTCCATTGGTAAGTTCATTGGCTTTATATTTAAGAAAGAAGATGAACATCCCAATACAAAAGGTACTATTTATCAAAGCACAAAGGGATATGCTTGAAATATTCGATGAGGCATCACTTAAATTTTTAGGGTATTTGCCCAAAGAAAGGTTTATTAAGAAGTCTCTATTATTTCAAGGGTTTGTTCCATTAGAGAGTATTAAACTTAGAAGGTCTTATGCTTATATAATGACAAATAGGATGATAGAAAATAAAATATGGGTCTACCCAATTCGATTATCCGATAACTATAAAACAATGATAAAAGGGAAATACAAATCCTATACCGAAGTATTTGGGAAGGTGGGTATTCCTGGGATAACTAAAATTAAATATAGCAATGAATAATAACGAAGGTTTTAAAATCACAGCACATCAACCAGCAAACCCATTTGCAGGTAAGAAGTTTAAGATAGTCACTTATCAAGGTGACAAGGAACTTGCCTCTCAGGCAATAACAATTGAATCTCAATTAGAATTAAAGACAACTCTAGATGAGATAAAACAATTCAATATTGCTCAGGAGGAATTAGTAAAATCTGGGTATACTCAGAAATCCATACTGGTAAAGAAACTTATAACAGAGTGATATAAATAAATTATTAACCAACTTAAACATTACGAAAATGGCTAAGAAGAAAAAAGAAGTGGAACTGAAAGAAGTTTCCAGAACAGAAATCAATGGTGCAATCATCATTAAGTACGAAGACGGCTCAGTAAAGATTATCCCTGCTCCTATCATGCTTTCTGCCGAAGAAGCCGAAGACCTTTTTGGTTCTGAATCCGATGACGAAGAGGAAGAAGAGGAAGAATCAGACGATGACGATGACGATGATGACGAAGAGGAAGAAGAGGAAGAATCAGACGATGACGATGACGATGATTCCGAAGAGGAAGAAGAAGAGGAATCGGATGATGACGATGATTCCGAAGAGGAAGAAGAAGAGGAAGAACTGACCGGTGAAGAACTTGCCGAAATGGACTTCGAAGAACTTGAGGATGTCTGCGACGACAAAGACCTTGAAACTGACCCAGACGATTACGATGAAGACGCCGTCGAAAAACTCCGTAAAGCAATTGCCAAAGAACTCGGTCTCAAATTGCCGGCAAAGAAAGAAACCAAAGGTAAGGGCAAGAAAGGGAAAAAGTAATCTGGTAACCGTATTCAAGATTTAAAAGAAGGTAGGGAAATTTCCCTACCTTTACTATCAACTATTAATAAACGTAGAAGTTTACTTATAATAACCATTAACTTATAAAACATTAAAAATTATGGCAACAAAGAAATCAGACTCCAAGAAGAAAGGGGATAAGGAAAAAGACCCCGAAAAAGAAGCTAAACGTAAAGCTCGTCAAGAGGCACTCAAGAATCGGCCGGCTGAACAACGCCCTAACAGCAAGCAAATCGACGTTATTTCCATTAACGACAAATCCAAGGTAATGAACTTTGGTTATGCCGTTAAGAACAAGGAAGGCTATCAGGGTGTAGTGGTTACTTCTGTATTGGTTACGGATGGCAAACCGGTATCAACTTCAGTTTCATTCGTTCCGGGAACTCTTACCGTTAAGTCTAAGAAAGGACATGGCGTTATTTGTTCTCCGAAAAACAAAAAGGATAAGGAAGAAGAAGCGGAAGAATCAGAAGATTAAACTCTAACTTACTAACTACTATCCCATATGTCTGCTATATAAATTTAGAGTTTAAGTTCATATGAATAACATCTACACTTAGGACGTTGTTCAGCCAAAAGCTCATTGCCTGCGAAGGTAGTGGGCTTTAATTTTTTATACCCATGGAAGAAGAGAAATTAGCAATTCGAAAGAACATTCGAATACTTGCATTGGATAATCTAATAAATACTTATACTGATGCACTAGAAGATAAAGAATTAAACCTGGGACCAGATGAAAGGGAACTTGCCATCAATATAATAAATGAGGCAAGAGAAATGCTATCAGAAGAAACTCGGGAAGTATCTAACCAAGTAATGCAAAGACCCAAATGGAAAAAGACTTAAGATTATTAGTGGGAAACATTAATCAAACTCTCAGAGAATTAGATTATGTTTCGTACCTTAAAAAGGTAGCTCTTAGTAAGGGTAAGAAAGGCGAATACCAATCCCATAGGTTGAAGAGTAATTATCTGAAAAGAAAACTCATATCTCTTAAAGGGGCCCTGAATAAAAAACTTCATGGGACTTATATTGTTGCCCAATTTAATTTTATAAGGGGGGAACAGAAAGAAACTTTTGAACAAACTTTTACGGACTTATCTCAGAAAGAGGTAGAAGATATACTTCAACTCGAGGCAGTTTTAAAACAATGCAGTTTAGAAATCCTAGAAATTAAAGAAATCCCAACCCAAATTAGGAAGGTATAACTATGGTATTATGTAAATAGGAAATTCAATTATTCACCTAATATAAATGAAAATGGCTAAGAAAACAGAAAAGAAGAGTAAATCGGAATCCAAGACTCCGGAACTCACAAAGGCTAAGAAAGCTTTGGATGCTTACCTTAAAGAGAACAAGTTGGACCCTACTAAGGATTGGACCAAAGACAAGAAACATGGTAAAAAGGTTACCGAACTTGTAAACAAGCTCAATAAGGAAAGAGACAAAGTTGCTGCTGCCTATCCTGAAGCTGACCAAGAGAACAACAAGAAATTGGTAAAACTCCAGGAAAAAGAGAAGAAGGAAAAAGCTGAGAAGAAGGCTGCCAAAGAGAAAAAGGAAAAGAAAGGAAATGGTGGTAGAACAGCTACCAAATACGATTATCCTCTCATCGATGGCAGAGAAATGAATTCGGCTGAGAAGAAAAAATATCGTATGGAGCAAAGAAAACTTGCTTCAGGTAAGGCTCCCAAGGAGGAAAAGGAAACTAAGAAAAAGAAGGAAGAGAAGGTAAAAGAAAAACCGGCTTCCGATAAGAAAGATAAGAAGGCCAAAGACAAGAAGAAAAAGAAGGCCGCTAAAGAAGAAGATTAATAAGAGCACTTTTTACTTTTACTTATCATATTTTTGAGTATTCGTTAATAATGGTAGAAGGCCTGGCAATATAAAAATTGTTCAGGCCTTTTATTTTCTAATTAAGTCGAAAATGGAACAAGAAGTATATAAACCAAAACTTAGAATCACTACACTATCAGAGAATGGTACCCCATTATCCGATAGGTTGGTAGATGCCTATACCGAGATGAATTCAGGTCCAAAGGTACAGCATAACGGTCCCATAAGAGTAGAAGTAACTCTTACTAATAAACAAGATATTGATAACTTCAAAGAATACTTAGATAGGTTATCTGGTACATTGCCTGCTAAGGCACCTAATGTTGGCAGAGGAAGACCTGCAGGGTCTACAACTAAGGAATTGGAATCACCAAGGGAGGACATTCTTGCAGATGTAGAGAAAATGATTGAAGAGGGTAAAAGCCAACAAGATATCATTAAATATCTTAGGGGATTGGGATTTGTATTTATTCTTACAGAAGACTTTCTTTTTCACTTTCCTGGATTTGAGTTTAATAAAAAAGATGTGGGAGAAGCCACAGACAATAAGCAATATCCAAATTCATTCTCTTGGATGGCAAGATGTATCAAACGAGCTAAGGACCCAAAAGCAGATAAATTTGACCCCATGGTAATCTTTGGTTTTAGCATTCTTGGGGGACCCTCGAAAAAGATTATCCCATATCTCTATAAGGAAAGGAAGAAACCATTAAGGGCCCAAGTTGGTAAAAACGTAATCTCCTTCTCTCAGGCAGAATTCACTAAACTTCCCAAGTATATGTTAGAATCCGAAAGGATTAAGTTCTCTACTGAACAGAGACAATTGCTTCTAAGTCCCGAAAAGAAGCCTTCTAAATTCTTCCTAAGATGGGTAAACGATGCTATATTCCCAGACTCCATAAAGGAAAAGATGGAAGAAATCAAGAACCGCTAACACTTACCTCCGTATTTATTAAAAGAGTATTTTATATAAAATAATTTTAGTATATTTGCATAAAGAAAATTTAATTATGGACAAGGAAACAAAAGACATCGTAAAGCTCATTGCTGGTATTCAGATTGAATCACTCAACTCAATCAAAGAGGACGTTAAAAATGGAAATGATATTGCCCAAGACTTAATCAAAAAACTCCTTCAGATTGAGGATGACGAAATAATTCGAGCACTAGATGAGCACATTGAATTATACGTAGAAATGGAGAATACCCCTCAACTGATAGATATGCTAAGTGAATACCAAATGCTGGTATGCTCTCACATATTATTCAGAATGGAAGATGAATGGGTACATACTAATTCTCAGGGAGTACTTGGTACCTGGGCAATATTCCAGAGGGCAAATCTCAAATTCCACCCAGAACTAACACTTTTAAAATTTTAATCTAGACATGGAAAAGAACGAATACTTAGAATCAGTAGAAATGAACACCGGAGTCGAAATGATTCCTTGCGAATCCTCTAATATTGAGGGCTTTGGTTATGACTCAAAGAAAAAACAACTTTGGATTGCTTTTAAAGGCAACAAAGTTTACCGTTATGATGGTGTACCTTATGAAATCTGCAACGGTTTACATCAAGCAGAATCAAAAGGTAAATACCTTGCAAAGAACATTAAAAATAAATTCGAAACTACAGGTTATGAACTCAGAAACTAAATTCATATTGGGCCTGGTAACCTTGGGGGCAGTGATTTACTTTATTGGTGAGAATAGAACTCATCCAGTAGAAGTGAGCACTGCTCCTTCTCGTTTTGAAAGTCCAATAACCAAGTTAATCTCTCTTCAAGATAGCATGGGCATTAAACCAAAAGAAGAGAAGAAGCAATGGTATAAATATAGGGTAGAAATAGAAACGATTCCAGAAAATCAAATCTATAAGATTGAGAAATCTGGATACCAGCAATATGAAGTTTCTAGATTGGGTGAAACTTATTCTTATGTAACCTACGAATTTACCTCAGACAAGGTAATGACTACTCAAGAAGCCTATGATTTCGTAAAGAAATATCCTGAAAGATGTACAAGGGTACCCAATACATCACAAGATAACATTTACGATAAATATAACGAGGATTATGAAGATTACATAAATGATCCAGAGGATGAAATTAACTATCCTCCAGAAATCTTCGACTTCCTAGCCGATTAACCCGAGCAAATAGAAAATAATTCAAATAAAATTTTTCTATTTAAAATAAAGTTCTTATATTTGTATCAGAAAAAGAAATTAATCATTTTACTAACATTTTAAATATAGACATTATGAAAAAGAATGAAACAAAGGTTACTAACCTGGTTGCAACTAAGGTTGCCGAACAACTTGAAGGAATTAAAAATTCTAAGACTGCTAAGGCTTCTGCTCCTAAGGCCAAAAAGACTAAAAAGGAATTGGTACAAGATGCTCAAGAAGCTGCCACTAATTTTGCCAATGCCAAATTGGTAGAACTCTCTCCCAAAACCCGAACTTCCAAAAAGGAACAGGTTGTCAAGGAAGTTAAGGAACAACAAAAACCATCCATCATCGAACAGGTAATTTCTAATCGGGAAGTTAAATACGTATACCCTGCCGATGTAGTTGATACACTTGCTCGGAAGAAATGGAGACAACAAACTCGAAACGAACTCCATCGATTGGAACTTGCAATGGCTCGTATCAAGGACCAGAACTCCAAGGAATTCAAGGCTGCTGCTAAAGCATATAAGGACTTCAGAAAGAAGGTCCTCAAACCAGAACAAGTTGCATAAACCTTTATTAACCAGGTGCCCGGGATAATTATCCCGGGCATCTCAATTCATACAAAATGGATTACACTATCTTCTCTGATAAAGAGATGCTTAAGCAGGACAAAGAATTGGTAGAATTACATAAACGATGTTGTAAGTCCTATCTAATCCAACATTCACTTAAGCACTCCAAGATTAAGAAGTTCTTTATCGTTTACGATTGGTATATAAATACTGATAACGTAAGGAATTTCTTTTTCAGGCCTATAAACCTTTTCATTCAGGCATTGCTTTTAGGGCAACTTGATGAAATATCCGATTACATTAATCCTAACAAAAATGGAAAACGAAAAAAGAAACGAACCAGAAAAGTATAACGTACTTTACTGCAAAGGCCAATATCAGTATAAATCTAAATATCCCCAAATAGAAACTAAACATAAGGTTATCTATGCAGGGCCAGTAGAACCAATGGCACCCATCTGGGATAATGTATCAGATATATTAAGGAAATCTGATAGAATTTGTACTGAATCTCGAAGAGAATTAAAGAAGTTAGAGGAACGTTCACAGAATAACCTTTACTTCAAGAAAAATGGTATTACCCATATAATCGTATACAAATGTTTAGAGAAATAGTTAAAGACCTATATATAGGCAAATCGAAGTTAACCATAGGATGTAACCAAAAGGAAATACCCCAAACTACTCTGGTTCAAGACATATTACAGAATACTGGATTTACGGGTAATATGCCCGACTACGGTACCTATGGTAATTTCAAGGATGGAAAATTTGAGATTACTCCAATGATGCCTAAGCATTGCTTATTTATTACTGGAGTACCCAAAGGGGCAATCCTTGATAATTTCAGAGTTAGAAGAACATATTGGTCCTCTTATTATGAGGATGATGTAAGAGGGTACTTATTTCAAATTACGGATGAAAGTATACCTCGTTTAATAATCACAAACTAAATCTATATGGAAGCAATCGATTACGTAAAATTATTTAAGCTCGACCAAGAGAATTATGATTTTAAAAGGGAAGAGTTTATATCCGAATTAGGTAAAGAATTTCTAGATTATTGCCAAACTACCCCAATTGGGATAGATAAAAAGACTGGCAATATATACTACTACCGATTTAGGGAAATAGTTAAGAATTTCGAAACTAAATTCTGGGCAATCTCAGAACTTAAAATAGGAGAACCATTAACTCAGAAATTATGGAATGCCTTTTTCGCTACTCAGGTAGTTCCTTTAAGGCAAAGGTTATTCCCAAAGGTTCAGAAATTAATCGAAGAGCAAAAGGGGATAACCCATAACCGTAGTAAACAAGACAAAAAACCTACGAACCATAAAAAGGCAAACTATGGCAAGGGAAATCACAGACCTGCATGGGAATAAATTTAAGGTAGGAGATTATAAACTTTGCTTTAATATTCCCATCACTGGGAAAGGTAATTTAGTATTCACCAGGGACCTAATCTCTGGTGAACCTTTTAATTTATCAGTAAGTAAGAAAAAATATAAGGGATATTTCTATAACCTATCTTTGAATCTGTATGTAAGGTTCGATTTAGAGTATATGGGTTATGATGAAAGTTCCGATATCAGAAAATCTCATTTGTATGTCAGAAAAGGAAAATAAAATGGTAAGATTCCCAAGACCTATGGGGACTACTGCAATGGCATTAGAATATCAGAAGAACCCAAATGATGAACTTCTGATAAAGATACACAACTACATTATTAATCAATGGCTGATGGGTAATGGAGTATTATGTGGTATCACCTATGATATCAATACATTCTCATACCATATGGGTATAGATATTAACTACATACGGGTATTTATGAGAGATAGGCTATTAAGCTCTAGAATATGGGATAAAGAAAAGGCAGAAGATTTACTACAAGCATTAATGGGAGAACAACTAGCATGGGCATTAGAAGACCGTATGGAAATAGCCCATCAGGTTAATATCCTAAGAGAATCTCAGGGAGGGAAATACGTACCGTTTATATCTGCCGAGCTGGGAAAGGCCCTTAAATTAAAGCTTGAATCCTCTACATCTCTGCAATCAATAGTACGTAATCTTACTGGAGGAAGTACTACAAATATCTTTGCCCAATTTAATCAACAGAACAACGTAACACAGCAAAATGCAATCACTGTTGAAGAGGCACGTCAAATCGTATTGGAATCACAAAGGGTATTAGATAAACCAGAAGAGGCTAAACTATTGGAGGATAGGTATGACATTAAGTCTCTACCAGAAGTAGTTGCTACTAAACAAGAAGGAGTAGATACAAGTAAAGAGGGTCTTAATCTTAATAAAGCAGAGTTAATGCAAATTACTGATGATTATAAGGGAGCTATGTCTTCATTCTCTAAAGAACATCATGAACTACGTAGAGAAATCGAAATGCGTATAGACCCAGACGAAGAAGACCCAGAGTTATACCCATATGAAGACTTTGAGGAAGAAGAGAAAGAGGACGGCTCATTTGCATCTCAATTCCTCCGAAATAGTAAGCTTCCATAGTTATATCCGGATATTGCATATTTAAAAAGAAAGAATTATATTTGCATATCAATTTTAAAATAGACAAAAAAATATGGAACTACCAAAGACATCTTACAAAGAGACTCAGGTTAACAAGGTTAATCAGGGTACATACTTTAAATTAAAACCAACTGATACTGCTCCAGTATGGGTAAGAGACCATTACGATAAATCATCTAAGACCTATGCTTGCCATAAGTATGATGACTCAAATCACGAAAAATTTCTCAAGGGAACAAGGAAAATATACATTGACTTTACATTTTAATCACATGAACTTATTTAGACGAAATAGATGCTGTAGTGAACTCATTGCTATTAAAAATGGCAACTTAGTATTCAAATTGAGTAATACTCATATCAATGCTGCTTATAATACTTTACAGGCAATAATGAGGAAATCTGGTATATTCGATGAGAATCTATATTTTGACTTGTACCGAGAATATAGAAGACATTATGCTATATACGACGTAGTACCATCGTTGCTAAGGTATAAGCTACCATTGATATTTTCAGGTAGATATCCTAAAAATCTATTCGATAATCAGTTTACCTTTGAGGAATTGATACCTAATGCTTTGGTATATCATAACTTACCAGAAAATTTCAGATTACCCGAAAGCTTAGAGAAAATCCTTTTAGAAGTCAAGAAAAGGGTATCTGCTTATATAGACCAAGAAGATATATCAGACCAGGGTTATAGGGATTTGGTTCGAACAAATTTCGTAAAACAATGGGATGTATTTAGAAAGGACCCATCTCTTATAGATTGCTATATGGATGCTCAATTGGGCATGCTATATATGTGGGCTAGAGTAGAAAATAAAACAATAGTAAAGAACATAATCGAAAGAACTCAAGATGAACTAGCTCAAGAGTTATTATCTAAAAATGACGAATATGGAAAATAAAGAAAAGTTTGCCTTCAGAAATGTAAACATGTCTCAAGGTGTAGAGGTAGAATTTATTAAATTGCTTACCTCATTAGAGACTAAAAGTGATGAAGATATTATTAAAGCTTTTAAAGCTCAATTATCTTCTGGAGTATTAACTTGCCATGCAGAAATGTTATCTAGAACACCAAATCAGATAATATTTCAAACATCTCAATTCAGTAAACCCTATAACTTTTACAAAAACTGGGAACTATGGGTATTCTCTAATATCCTGGGTGTATGGACTCTAAATAGGTTTAGGATATGATTACAATGAAAAACCTCCAAGTAGAGGATATAAAAGATGAATGGCTGTATAATGCCTTAACACAGGGCATCAAGGAATGTATAACTGCTCCAGTCCTAACTTTGGACCCAACAAAACCAGAACCCATTAAGAGGGCAGAAATGATATTAGAGAATTTCTCTCAGGAGGATTCTCCAGTAGTAGCTACTGTGATTGCTCCAGGCAATTTCATACAGATGATATTACCGAAACATGAGATACTTCTATCGGTAATGTTTATCTATAAAGAGAGAAATACCTATGTACAACTCATAATACAAAAACTTGCTTATGAACGAGAAAAGATTACCACCAAGACTAATGGTTCTGCTAGTAGTACTGAAGGGTGAAAAGGTATATAAAATACCTCTCGAATCAGGAATAAAATTGGACCATATAAAAGATTTCAATACACTGAGGAGAATCCTTGTCCCTTTAGTACAACTATATCATGGAGTAGGTTTTGATACTAGACTTACCTATGATGAATTTAGTATCTTCATTAATGACCTACAACATTTGGGATATGAACGGTTAGATGAATATTCCTCGGGTATACAAGAATTAGTAGAAGCAAAACCCATTACTAAGAATGACCAGGATATTGAGGAAATACGAAAAGGATTACTTATCTCTATTAAATCTCAGGAGTTATCAGAGATATTAGCTACTAAACTAAAGCAAGCCATACATGAAATATTTGAAAACGAAAAGAAGAAAGGTGGACTAATGGACAAGGAACCCTCTTTAGAACCTATAGAGGGTTCAATTATAAGAGAGGCTTTATACTTGCTAACTCCCCAATTACCTTAATAATTGAAAGGCAGTCTAATCCACTGCCTTTCTTAGCGTATACACATCCTCAGCCTCCCTAAAAATAAAATAGATATATTTTTCTATAAAAATAAAAATGCTTATATTTGCATATCAATTTTAAAATAGACAAAAATATGAAAACGAACTCAGTAACTTACAATCAGGCAGACGAACTAAATAGGGTAGTTCGCAATTTCTTAGAAAAGAAATCTACATTTGAACTTGACTCTGATGAACAGGGTAATCTTCTTAATTTCCTAATGGGACTCTTAATCAAACTAGAAGATGATTACAAACTCAATTGCTTGGATATTAATCAGGTACAAATCTATGATACTACCTATTATTCTTTCATTTTCGAATCCGTGATAACTGCTGATACTAATCCCTATAAGGGGCAATTAGCATCTGCTGCAGTTCAATTCATGAATGAATTTACCGATAACGATGGGAGGTTCATATCATTCAACCCACTCGATAGAAACAACTGGATTTTCCAACTTAATTTCTCAATCGCATGACAAAGTATAACGTTAGTCCATTAGTTGCTCGGGAGATAGAATTCTCCACGGGCACTATCTTTGGTGGTAGTTGGTGCCGATACTTTATTTCAATCACCCTACATCAATGCTATATAGAAGCAACATGGAAAACCCGTCCTAAAAATGATTTAGACGGGAACAAAGAAATCTTTAACTCTTTACAGGAGTATCTAGATTGGTTTGCTAATCTTAAGAAAACTTACGGAAGGAGAATATCCCGTAAACAAATGGTATATGCTGCATACGATGAAACAACACGTACCTTCAGTTACAAACCCTACGAGAATTGGGCTACAAGACGTTCTAAGGAGAAATTAAATAAGCCCAAGGAACCAATGATGGCCGATGAATTATACTAATCCCTAACCAGTTAATATATCCTCAGGGAGTTCAGAAACACTAACATCTGGGCTCCCTTAATTATTGCATATTTAAAATATTATTTCTATATTTGCATAAGAGAAAAATAAATATAATTATTAACCGACCTCGAACAGGGTCACAAAACTTATTTCTTATGACAACTATTAACGAAATCTCAAATCCGGATGAATCCTATATGGGAACTCTTAATCTCCAATTCCGGGAATTTATCCAAGACGATGAACAAGATGAGGACATGATATCCCAATATACCAACATTTATGATGCTATCGAAAAATGGGAATCAGACCACCGAGAAACAGAAATCTTTCAACAACTTGCAGTATCAGAATTATTTAACCAACTAAATAAACAATCACTATGGTAAACTTATATAAATTACTCAACGTACTGGAACATGGCATGTCTCTGTTCCAACTTAATAAATGGAAAACCGAAGGCATCTGGTATCCAATCACCCAATACAAAAAGGAATCAGATGAAATACAGGTAGTAACTAACCTATTTGTGGCTGACCAAGAACAGTACCATATCCAACTATCTGGGAATTATCCAGAAGAATCTGATGACTGGAATAACTTTCTAGAGGAAAACCAATGGAAAATCTATCCCTTACTTGCAAATATAATGCAAGTCTTCTTGCCCACAGGGAACTACCAATTATTCTATACTCAATATCCACAGGGATTCATATCCATAATCGCTAAGCCCCATGATAAGTAAAGAACTCAAATCACAATTAAGTATTCTCAAGGAAACTAACCCAGAATATATTCAAACCCTAAAGGATGCCGTTACGGCATCCTATAAGGCAGAACTTCAGGCAATCAAACCCAGTTCTACCGAAGAAGAGGAACAACTCAATATCGAACTCAAGGACATAGTATTAAAAATACTATTTGGGCCTTTCTATAACTATTTCGTATCAGAATACGTAGTATCAGATACTATATGGGAAGAACAGGATAAACTAATCGAGGACTTATATTATTACTTCAAACCATGACACCGTATATTCAACAACAACTTAAAAAGCTATGCGATAATCCAAATTGGTATGACGATATGCTCATCCCATGGGATAAAAACCCAAGAAATCAAAGGGAAGCTATTTATAACTACCTTTCTCATGTACAACTAAATGGGTTACTAGAAAACACTCAGATAGTTTTTACATTCATAGATGGCGACATGAAACCAGCTTTCTATTTCGAAATTCCCAGAGATACCAATCGATATCTTATACTGGGAATCCTCGATGAAGCAGGTTATCCTCATTGCTGCCTATTAGGCCAACCAAAACAAATGTTTAACCCTCAACTCAATTAACATCATGAAACCAACAATAACAGTAAACCAATATCCAATCGGATGGGAATGGCTAGACAGAGTACCTCTAGAGGACTTTAACTGGCTAATCGAAATATTCTCTACCATGACCGATAATACTGATACTTATGACTTTGTAGGATATACAGATTCAGAAACCTTACCAGGGCATAAACATAGTACCTACATAAGGCTAAAGCTAAGAGAAATCCTCAAAGTGAACCTAACAGATATAACCATAATCGATATAATATCACTACCATGAATATCATCTATCACATAATCCGAATAATCCTATCAGTAGGAACCATTTTAACCCTCATACACAATGAGAAAATATACCAAGCCCACAAGTACACCCACCCAACAAACAAAATAAGATACCTCTTATCACAAAGCCTAACCCTAATCCTATATACTCTATCACTAATATCACTATCCTACCTATATAGGTACCTAACCATATACCTATAACCAATACCCTCCCTCCCAAACAAAACAAAATAACAAAATCTTAATAGCGCTAACTAAGCTACCATCCTAACTAAGGTACATATAATAAAATACCTAATACACATATACCCCTTATTATACTACATACCAATCATATAATACATAATCAATATATCCTAATACCTATCAAGGTACCCCGCCGGGGGTTTTGGGGATTTAGGCAAACAAGGCAAATGATAACCCCTCTACTATACATCAACTCAACTCACCATATAGCCACTATACCATATAGCTCTACTACACACTTTAAAGGCAAACTCAAAAAGGCCTAAAAAGGCAAATAAATCCGACCATTAATGGCCTCTAAATCCGATTGCCTTGAGTACCCTTTATATGTATTATATTATAGATTGCATTCAAGGTAATTCGAAGGTAGGGGATTATATAATACAGGTATGTTATGTAGCTTCTATGTATGTAGGTAGTATAGCTTTAGTACATCGTCGATTAATGGCCATCACAATTTACCTTGATTACCTTCACCAAGTTATTATATTATGTATTATATAATACATATAGGTTGGGGTTAGGTGATTTGGTAATCAAGGCAAATTATTTGTTAGGTTTTATGGCTAAATGGTTTATAGGATTTAAGGCCTTCAAGGGGCATATTTAGGTAATATTCCTAGTAAGTATGTAAGTAATTTGCTTAGTATTTATATTAGCATTATTTGTAAAGCTCTAGGACAATTTTGTGATCTAGGTACCCCTAAATTACCGAGAGCCATTAGGTATTATATAATATTAGTTATAGGTAGGGAAGGTAAAGGGCAATCTCCATTAATGGCCTCTGGGGATTTAGAGGGATAAAGGCAATTTAACCTTCAAGGCTATTAAGGACCTCACAAGGCAATTGAGGTTATTGCATATATAATTAATGCAATCGAAAGCTAAGGAAATATCTATCTACCTTAACACAGATGATTGCCTTATGGAATTCTCATCCGAAATCCCTGACCCAGAGGAAATTGAACCCGACTTTACCTTCAACATCGAGTATATAACCTTTCAGGTATACTTCGATTAATATCTTAACCCAGGCCTAACTAAGGTTCTGGGTTTTTACTTACGCTAACTTAGTAAGCCCTTATAGGCTATCCTAATCTCTATAGGCTTACCATAGTCCCTATATGGCCTTATTGAATTAGAACCTAATAGGTTTATAGAGGGCAATAATAGGGATATAGCTAATTGGCCTTAATTCTTTATCACCTTAGTCCATTAATGGCCTTCAATATACAGGCATATAATACACTCTCAAGAGGACAGGCATAAGCCATATAGGATTATCCATATACATATCATATATGCCCACTACAAGGCGTGTGAAGATTACCCTTGTGAACCCCCAAAATTAAGTGCAAATATTAAGTGCACAATATTTTCTATTTTATGAATTTTTCACAAAAATAATTTTGAAAATAAAATTATTCATTTTCTCAAAAATTTTTCTTGAAAATGTTTGTAGATTAAAATAAAGTTCGTATCTTTGCAATGTGAGAAAAACAAAGCGATATTTGAATGAATTTTTAATTAAAACTTTTTAAGAAAATAATTTTCTAAAAATTTTGTAGATTAAAAAATAGTTCTTATATTTGCAATACAGAAATGAAACAAATACTACCTTATTAAAATAGTTTAAAAAGTCTTGGAGGTCTATTTGAAAAGGTAATAAAAATAATTAATAATAAAACTTTCAAGCATTTTATTATGAAAAATCAAATTAACAAAGTGAGTGTAGAAAAAGCAGTAGCAAACAGTAAAGCAAATAGTTTAATTGCTTTAGACGTATTGAAAAGCGTAAAAGAAAAAAACGCGGGTCTTTTCAAAACTTCTTTAGGGACAAAAACAGAAATTTATAAGAAAGAACTTTTTGAGGGAGCAAACGAAAAACAAATCAAATCGTTACGCAAAAAGTTCAGAAACGTAACTTTCAATTTTCTTTCAACGATTGCAAACAATGCAGATAAAAAACTAATTGAGGGCTTTATAGACTTTTATAAACAAGTCTATGTTTTAAATGATTTTTCTTTTTCTTCGATTGCAAGCGAAAACACAAAAGAAGAAAAGAAAGAGATATTAATAAAAGGTCTCGAAATTGTGAAAAAATCAATGAAGTAAAACAAAATCAGAGTAGGGAAATATTTCCCTACTCACTTAAAAATTAAATTCTATGTTATTAAATATATTTTTATTTGTTGGTGTAATTTGGTTAGCAATTCAATGCTATAGAGACTTAAAAGAAATTTTAAAAGACAATAACGAAACATTTAAAGATTGAAAGAAAGCAAAGGGATAAATAAAAATGTTTGTCCCTTACTTTTTATTTTTGAATGTTAAATTTAACGTAACCGTACTCCCCTTTTAGTACCACAACTTTCGAAGCTTTCGCATTAAGGGGTACCTTGAAGGCAAATTACATATTTTAGTACCCCACAAAAATCACTCTTCGTGATAAGGGCATGCCCAGATATCCCACACCACACATACTCACACAACACACAGAGAAACCAGAGAATAAAACATCCCTGGCTCTCATCCACCTTATCCCTCTGGCAGATTACAATATCAAAGTTCTTTCTATAAACCAAAAACTTATAAAGATATGGAAGAAACATTATTCAAACTAGCACGTGCAATTACAGATACAGGTACAGATACTGTATCTTCAGAGGGTGGTACTATAACCTACCGTATCACTTCCCTCAAAAGGAAACTGGTAAATGGCAAAGTAGATTTAATCTCTACACCCTCTTGTACTTTGGGCTCAGCCTCCGTAAGTTGGGCTACTTGGGGAGGAGTTACCGTTGGAGAGGGTTACTTAGATGTAAAAATTAACTATTCAGAAAATACTGGGTCCTCAAGGTCTACTACTCTGACATTTGACCAGGATGGATCTGGTAACAAAATCAATCTCACAGTAACTCAAGAGGATGGTGTAACCTATAGGGGATACATAAAAATGGTTTCAAACACATTGCCTTTAGGTAGTGATAAATATAATACTGCTCAAATCCTTGTGATGGCCTATTTAAATGGTAGTGATGGGTCTAAAAAGCCAGAAACTCCCCATGTGGGTAATGCTCCCGATTGGTGCTCAGTATCCGTTGCCCCAGTGGGTACTCTTGAGAACCATTACAGGTTATCCCTGACCGCTTTATCGAGTAATCAAACTGGAGCTAACCGTTCAGGGCATATCTTCTTAACCTGTGGGGATGCTAACCTTAGTATACCAGTAACTCAGAAGCCACAAGTGGCTTCAACATTCACTCTCTCTGGATTGCCCATAGGTACAGGCTACTATCTCTTTGGCAGGGGAGCTAGGCCACAGAATACATCATCTTCAGATCAGATGTATATACAGGGTCTCTCAGCAACTAGTACTACTACTATGAAGATTCCATTCTATGCCAATGACTCAGAACCCGGTTCTCGAATAGAATGTACTACTGGAGATAAAGTAGCTGTATATACTAAATCAGGTGCTACCTGGATATTAGAGGGGTCATTTATAGTACCAAGTGCAGGAGGAACAGTATCAATCTAAAAACATTATACATTATGGAAAATAAAGTTCTTAAATTAGGGGGGGGAGATCTACCCAAGATGTATATGCAGAAATAAGACAGGGAAACTCTGAGAGATGGACAATACAATCTCAAAAGCGTAAGTATGTAAATGGCAAATTGTCCGGGGTTATTGAAGTTGGTTATTCTGCTAGCATCGATAACCCGGACTATTTTTTAGAAGAAGACAAGAGTGACAATGTTATTCAAATTACTGCACGAAATGACGGTATTTCTGGGCTTTGTATACTTACACAAAATGAATCTGGTAATAAAATAAATCTACACCTTACTACTCCCGAAGAAAAAGAATACTGGGAAATACATTTTAATCCTATAGTCCTCAATGGAGTAGACACAAGTGCTCTTTTTGATGTTGAAACCAATATTAGGGGTGAAAGTGGACCTATGGATACTTATGTTGACCTATATAAGAATTTGATAGTAAATCAAAATAGATATGCTATTAATATCTATATTTCTCCTATGTACCCCGAAAATGATCTTGACATACTATATTACTCCTGCTCCGATAAGAATGGTAAGGCTTTTAGTCCTAACTACAATTTACCAAGTAATTCATACTTTACAACAAAAACAATCGGATTGGGTTCCTATGCTCTTAAGAAAATTTCAACTCCTCCTTCCAGTAGTCAAAGTACCATGGTACTTTCTACTAGATTTAATCCCACTAGAAAGTATCCATTAGATTTGAATTTCTATTGGGGGCGTTTAACCTAATGTTCCCATTATAAAAGCAATTACCCAGAATATAAGAGCCAGTGTATATGCAACAGAATACCTATGCCAGGGATACCAGCAAGTAATATAAGAATCTACTTTTAGTATTTCTGGATGTTCTTCCTCGTATTTTTTATCCTCTTCTCTAGAACTGTATTTATGAAATACATAGAAGGGTAAGAATACGAGGAAGATTATTAGAGCAACTGGGAACAAGAGTAGGAGAAGAATCTCCCACCCTTGCATTGATGTCCCAGCATAATTACCATCTCTGTCAAAAAAGTATCTCATAGTAATTTGTATTTTATGTATCTGATTAATAGATAAATCGGAAATAGAGGTAATACTATCCATACCGAGATGAATAAAATGAGAGAGTGTATTTTGTGAGTATAGGGTAAATAATCCAAGCAAGCCCTTACAAAAAATACAGTGAACGGTAAGCATACCAAGTAAATTATCACTAATACAGTAGTCATTGTTCTTTGAGGTATTTGTTAATAATCTTGGTAAGCTTCTTATCAAATTCAATCATCCTATCGAAAGCATCGGTATCTTTCATACTTTTCATTTCCTTGTCAAGGAATTCTATGTTTCTCTTAATTGAGAAATAGGCCTTATATGCAAGGAATACTCTTTCATTTTCTTCGGTAAGCGGACGAACTTCTCCCTTTTGCCCATCCAATCTTGGATATGTATCATCAGGACCTAAGGTTCTTGCAACTTTTACCCGGTTACTGAGCATTGCAAATCCACCTTTCTTATCGATGGATTCTACTGTAACTTTCTCAATGATGGGTCTTCCAGATAATACGAAGATAACTTCATCACCTTCTTTGAGCTTTTTAGCTTCTTTCTTTTCTTTTTTCATATCTATTTTATTTAGAAATTTTCTTTATGCAAATATACGAAATTATTCTTTATTTATTGCATTATCAATCATATTTTTAATAAATTCATAGGCATTGCCCCGGTAATCTTCTAGCATTTTGTATTCCTGTGGAGATAGAATTACTCCGTTTACTTTAAAAAGCTTTCTTAGATGTTCTGGTATAGTGCCTTGGTGAGTGATGTTATTATAACGGATAATGAAAAGCTTCTCTCGGTCTTCATCAATAACTCCCAGAGTGTTTACTGGTTGGAGTTTAGTTTGGTAAATTCCCCCAAAAGCCGAGGGCACCATTAAAATACTTCCCGGTATTCTAGTTATCCAATGGGAATAATCTGGAGTAATTACCGCAATTTTACTCTCTTTCTCAAGCTCTTTATCATAAGCTAATCGATTAAACCAAAAAGCACATTTAAAACAAATTTGTTTTCTTGCCATAAGTTGAGGAATTTCTCGAGTTTCATCAAATTCCTCTAAATTAATTGGTTTGCCACATATCTGGCATTCATTTTTCTTGCCCATATTGCATTATTTTATAAGTTATATATGATAATAGAACCTCGAAACATCCTAAAAATGGGTTATAAGCAATACTTTTGTTACTAAAATTGAACCATTAAAACTGATAAGTTATGGATAAACTAACAAATGAAATGATTAAAGACCTTGCTATTCGCTTAGGTCTAGAACCTGCCCTATTGAAAGCTGTCCAATTGGTGGAAGCTGCCGGTAGAGACGGGTTTTTAGCTGACGGTAGGCCTCAAATTCTCTTTGAGGGTCACATTATGTACAAAGAAGTACATAAGAAATTCCCTGACAGAGATTTAGCTTACCTTTGTAAGAGATATTCTACGATTTTCTTCCCTAAATGGGATAAATCGAAGTACTTGGGAGGTGTACACGAGTACAAAAGACTCGAATTAGCCAAAGAAATTGACGAAGAATGTGCATTGAAGTCTGCAAGTTGGGGTATGTTCCAGATTTGTGGGTTCAATCACAACCTCTGTGAATGTAAAGATGTCTTCGAATTCGTTCATAAGATGTCAGAATCTCATGCAAATCAACTAGAACTCATGTATTATTTCATGAAAAACTCTGGTTGTTTGAGTAATCTCAAAGAAAAGGACTGGGCTGGCTTTGCCAGAAAATACAATGGTCCCGGGTATGCCCAGAATGCCTACGACCAAAAACTAAGAAATGCTTACGAAAACTTCAAAGATAAATTATGAAAAGATGTCATTTTAACAGCTGGGTAGCAAAGGTATTTCTTTTCCCCAGTTACAAAGCAATTACTCTGGTGTATAATTCATTCTTCAAACAAAAAGTAGAAGAGTGTAAACCTGATAATATCAATCATGAGTGTATTCATCAGGTACAACAGATTGAATGTAGTATAGTGGGTTTAGTACTTGGTATCATACTCTGGTTATCATTTGGTATATCCTTTTGGTGGGTAGTGGCTCTGACTTTTGGATTCTTCTACCTTTGGTATATCATCGAATATTTCATCATATTGTGCTTTGCCAAGTGGAATAAACAGAATGAAAGATACCATGATGTAAGTTTCGAAGAAGAAGCTCACAACAATGATAAGAATCCGAGTTACTTGGAAGACCGTAAGCCCTTTGCTTGGATTAAGTACATTAAATTGAGAAGCTACAAGAAATGAAAAAACCAAGGGTATTGGGAGTGTGCGCTGGACAGGGTGCACTCCTGTTCCCTTTTAAGAAGAATTTGTTAGGGAACATAGAGATAAGGGGAGTATTCCACACTCCAGGCGAAGAACAATGGAAATTAAATTTTGGAGATATACCGTTTTACAAGGGCTTTTGTTTACAGGAATTCGATGAGAAAGTAGACATAATTATATCAAGCCCCGATTGTGGAGCAGCCTCAGTAATGAGGTTATCTAAAGTAAAAGAATTAGGCAATCCTAAAGATAATCGTAGTCTTAATCTAGTAATTGCATCAATACTCGAGTATAAACCTAAGATATTTCTTATAGAAAATCTACCAAGACTGCTAACATTGCTTCCCAAGGATTTCTTTGAGGAAACCTTCAAAGACTATAAATTAATTTTTCACGAAAGGTCAGTTTTAGATTACGGAAACTCTCAGGAATCAAGGAAGCGATTACTCATCATTGGAGTACATAAAAAGACCGGTAAGAAATACTTGAATGCTTTTGATGAAGTATTTCAAGTAAAAACTCCAACAACTACTAGAAATTTACTTAAACCACTCACATTCTCTCAGAAAAATAATACTAACCAGATTCCGTTTATGAGTAAAACTCTGGCAATGTATGACTATCGAAAGCTCCCTGAGAAGAAAAATCTCACAGTAGCAAAGATACATAGGCTCTGGGTTATGGATTTCAAGAATGAAAAGAAGTGGCCTATCAAAACTGCAAAGATGAGTACTCTTCCAGGAGTATATCGATTGGAGTATGATAAACCTCCCTTAACTCTCAGACCTGCAGATAGGCAATTTAGACCCGATGGCTACCCTTTGGGAATCGAAGACTTCAAGGCAATTATGGGTTTCCCAGATAAATTCGAAATTTACCTTCACAAAAATGGTGATACCTTCGAAGAGGATTTTAAGGATTACCATTACTGGCTTAACAAGGCAAGGTACACAATTGCCAAGGGCTCGGTTTATGAGGTAGGGATTTGGTTCAAAAAATGCCTCAAAAAGGCAAATACCTAAGAACCTTGAGTTTCAGCTTTATATATAAAGTCTTATATATAAGTTTCTGGGGTGCCTTGAAATATATAGATATATAATATACTACGTATATATATCTATATATTTATCTGCGTATATATAGCTATTCATATATCATATCGTAAGTAGTATATTTGGATATTATCTCACTTCGTTCGATAAAGGTAATCGCTTAGCGATTACCGAATAGATAGTATCATTAAAGCGTGCGACTATTTCGATTTGAAAACTTTAACACCGAAGATTATGAGAATGATTAATGCAAAGTACCCAATTACCGAATTGAATGTGAATAACATCCTTAAGTTTTTTAGAGTTCTGTATCGGAATTTACCGTCAATACGTTTTGAGATTATCGAAACCAATCGTACTTATCAATTCAAATTTCACATCATTAAGTCAAACTTAAGCGTTGTGGAAAGATATTGGTTGAAGAGTAAGATTAAAAAGTTTATCAAGTATGAAGACATTTAAGAAGGCCTTGTTCATTGTACTTCTAGGATTTACTATTTACCTTTGCTTCAGGAATTACAAACTTTCTCGAGAGGTTGATTCCCTGGAACTAGCGGTCAATGAAATCCCAGATACAGTATACACAGAGAAACCCTTCAAACCAGAGAAGAAGTACTCAGAAAAAATTGAACCAGGTAAAATCTTAGTTCATGATAATAAGCAGCCAACTCTCTTTCCTGATTCCATGCTAAGGCAGCCAGTTATCAGTAACCAAGATTCCCTGGTTCAAATTGTTTTGAAGAAAGATAAGTTGAACTTAAGTCTGTTCAATAAGGAGACTAACACTTATTCAACTAGATTATTCCCAATCGACTTAGATAAGTACAACTACAACTGGTATGAAGGTCAATTAACTCGAAAGAAAGTTGCAAGGTTATCACTTAGTCCATACATTTATGGCAAATACAGACCTTTCAATAATCTCTTCGATATGGGAGCTGGTCTTTCAATCAAGACTAAGAGATTTAATTACAAATTCGGAGTCAATACCTTTTACTACCCAAAGATAAAATCTGGTATAGGTACTGACATCGAATTTCAAATAACGTATAACTTTTAAGTAATGGCAAAGACTATCTCAGAAACTAGAACTACATTAACTCGGGAGGAGCTATCAAACCTATCCCGAGTTTCTAGTGATGTTTTCTTTTTTAGCCTTTTTTGCTATGTGATACATCCAGTAAGAGGAAAGGTAAGATTTGATTTATACCCATTTCAGAAATCAGTTCTCTACAATTTCATTGCCCAACGATTCAATATCATTCTCAAATTCCGTCAGGCAGGAATTACAGAACTTATTTCAATGTACTGTCTTTGGTTGGCGATGTACCATCCCAACAAAAAGATAAACATTATCTCTATCAAAGACACAACTGCTAAGAAGGTGCTTAAGAAGATTAAGTTCATGTACAAGAATCTTCCATGGTACCTTCAAACTCCCATAATCAATGGTAGAGCTGGAGAATACGGTTCTGCTTCCATGATAGAATTTGATAATGGGTCATTTATTGAATCTATTCCGACATCATCCGAAGCTGGTCGTTCGGAATCCCTTTCTCTTCTGGTAATTGACGAGGCAGCAGTAGTAAGATGGGCTGCTCAAATTTGGGCTGCTGCATTCCCTACTCTTTCCACTGGTGGAGCTGCCATCGTCAATTCCACTCCCTATGGAGTTGGTAATTTCTATCACTCAACTTGGGTAGATGCCATTGCAGGAGGTAATCCTTTTAACCCAATTCGATTATACTGGCAAATGCACCCAGAACGAGATATCAATTGGTATAACCAAATGTCTTCTGCTTTGGGAGCAAAACGAACTGCACAAGAAATTGATGGTGACTTCTTATCATCTGGTAATACAGTCTTCGACTTAGCCGATATTAAAGCTATCGAAGACTGCCTTAGTGATTACCCAGTTATTAAGAAGAGATTTAATGGTCAATACCGACAATTCTGTGAACCAGAACCAGACAAAGAATACTTTATTGGTGCAGACGTTTCAACTGGTAGAGCTTCTGACTACTCTTCATTTACCTGTATGGATAAGCTAGGAGAAGAACAAGTAGTATATAAGGGAAGAATGGCAGTGGGAGCTTATGCTAAGTTACTTGGTGATACTGGTAAGTTGTTTAACTGGGCAGTAATAGCTCCAGAATCCAATGACGTTGGTTTATCAGTAACTTCTAAGCTTCAAGATGAAGGATACCCTAACCTTTACTACTACCAGAAGATGCTAAAGAAAAAAGGTAAAAGTAGACCTGAAATGGATAAATCCCCTGGTTGGTTAACCACCCAAAAGAATCGTTCAGTGATAATAGAAAACTTGGAAGAAGATATTCGATTAGATCACGTAATCATTAAGGACCCATTCTTTGTACAAGAAGCTTATACCTTCATTTATGATGGTTTAGGTAGACCTGTTGCAATGGGTAAACATAGGGCTAACAATTCAGCTGTAGATGTAGACCTTGAAGGGGATGTATATGCCGATGATGATATCTTTGGAAAAGCAATATGTAATCACATAAGGAAAGGAAAAACTAACGTAATCGTACAACCAAGATGAAAAAGTACTTCAATTTTAGTTGGGGTTGGGGACGTAAGAAGGACCCTCCCAAGAATGGTACATCCTCTAATAAAGAGGAGAAGCCTGCCACATCAATTTCACCTGGTAGGGTTTCAGTTGACGATGATAGCGATAACTTAATTACATCATTACAAGGGTTGACTAAATTAGTTGAACCCTCTTTTCGTGTTGATGTGATACCTTTAATTCGGGATTTATATAAAGTAAATCCAGATATGGGCATTGCATTACAAGATATGTTTAAGTTAGCTAACACCAGTCATACAGTAACTTTCCCTAATAATACCGATGAAGAGGCTTCAAAGATGAGAGAACATCTTAAGAAAGCCACCAAGGGATGGACCAGATATACTGCTGGTATAGATGGTTTAGTTAATAAAATGATTGTTCAACTTCTTGTAAGTGGGGCAATATCCGTAGAAGGAGTACCAAATGATAAGCTTGATGGTTTGGCTACTGTATTATTCCTTAAGCCAGAACACATCAAGTTTAAACGTGAATTAAATGGGGTGTATGCTCCTTACCAAAAGAATATAAATTTCTTTGTTAAGCAACAAGATTACATTAAGCTTAACCCAGAAACCTACTTCTATGTTGGTATGTTCAATGATACCGATGAACCTTATGGAGTTCCTCCATTTATGCCTGCATTAGATTCTCTCAAAGGACAAAATGATATGAAGATTAACTTCAAACATATCATGGAGATTTGTGGTATGGTTGGTTTCTTAGAAGCTAAGATGCAGAAATCTCCACAAAGACCAAATGAGAGTATAAAAGCTTATGAATCCCGATTATACCATGAACTTAATATCCTTAAACGTAATGTTAAAGAGGGTATGAAGGATGGAGTAGTTGCTGGTTACATAGATGACCATGAATTCAAACTAAATTCTACTACTAAGGAGCTCGGTAATATCGAGAAGCCTTGGAATATGAACCAACAATCTGTAGCAAATGGGTTGGGAGTTAATGGCTCTATCATTGGGGTATCATCTACTACTGGTGAAGGTGCAACTGGTATAATGCTGTCTAAGATGATTAGCCAGTTAAAAAATATCCAAATGCTTGTAGCTTATGTATTGGACCGACTTTATTCTCTAGAACTGCGTCTGGCAGGCTTTAATAATAAGGGAATGAAGATTGATTGGGGAACTTCTACAGTTTCTGATGAAGTTAAAATCCAACAAGGTCTTCAGTATAAGATACAGAACCTTGACTTATTGTATAAGGCTGGTATCATTAGTCAAGAGCAATATGCTTGGGCAATGGGTTATGATTCTCCTGATGAGAAAGAACCAAGAGTTTCACTTGAGGACCAATTTGCTAAGGGAGGTAATATAGACCCACAAGAAGGAACTAAGAAGAAACAAAGGCAAGATGATAAAAACCAATCTGCTCGTAGGTCAAGAGATAAGAATAACCCGGCTCCTTCTCGAGGAGACCAAAATACTAAAGCAAGATGAGTAAATTTACAAAGAAAAACAAAGAGCATCTTGATTCTATGGTGATAGGTCAAGGCCATACCATTATGGCTGGGTATATCCCAGAAGCAGTGGGAGCCAAGGCTTTCTCAGAGAATTATTACAAATGGAAAAATCCTACACCGGATTCCATTGCTCAATTTGGGTTTTGGGGAGGGGATATAGATTATAATACTTACTATCCCAACCTAGACAAATCGGAACTAACTCCTAAGGACGAAGAGTTTATCGAACCAATGTTCAGATTACTTTCAGAAACGATTGTATCTAAGAATTGGAACCCGACAGACTTTGGTCAGAATGGAGTACTAAAGGCTTCTATGAAGATGTTGCTTGGTCAAACAGTAAACTGTGACCATGAAACCAACATCGGTAATGCTATTGGTGCTGTATCACAAGTAATGTGGCAGGAATCCTATAAAGACGGTAGCTTTACTATACCCGCTGGTATCAACGGTATTCTGAAAATCGATGGTAAGGCAAACCCAAGAATTGCTAGAGGCATCCTTATGGAACCTCCTTCAATTCATAGTAATTCAGTTACTGTACAATTTAAGTGGGATAAATCCCATCCCCAAATGGAAGATAACGAATTTTATCAGAAACTGGGTACTTATGACTCTAAGGGAGTTATGGTACGTAGAATTGTTACTGAAATTGTTCGTTACCTTGAGACCTCACTAGTTTCACATGGGGCTGATTCATTTGCCCAGAAAATTGGTTCGGATGGTAAAATCATTAACCCAACTTTTGCCAAAAGAACTTGGGCATCCTATGAAGAATATAGGGATGATAAATCGAAGCAATACTTCTTTACTGATTACAAATCGGATTTAACATCATATCAAGAAAAGGACGATACTCAGGGTTCTTTTAATGATAATGATGCCAAGGATAATCATTCAAATAAAAATAACATGAACGAAGAATTACTAAAATTTCTTGAAAGCCTTTTTGGGGATAACATGCTTACCCTGGAAGAAGGTAAAGAGATGAATCAGGAAAATGTAATTGCCTGCATTCAGACTTTGGTATCATCCAGAAACGAATTGCAAACTTCGGTAGATAATCTTACTACAGAGAAAACTTCTCTTACGGAACAGATTACCAACTTGAATGCCGAAGTAGCTAACTTGAAGGAAATGGCAACCGTAGGAAAGAATCACATTGCTTCTCTACGTGAAAATGCCGTAGAAACCTACAAGAAGTTGATGGGTGATAAGGTAGATGAGACAATCGTTACGATGCTCAATGCCGAGACTACTGGTATTACTACTCTTATTTCCTTGACCAAGGATTACCAAGCTCGCTTGGAAGAGAAGTTCCCTCTCACTTGCTCAAAATGTGGTTCTAAGGACGTCAACCGTGCTTCCTCAATTGCTGAGGATGATACCGAGGGTAAAACTGGAACCCAGGGTACTGATACCCAACGGAATTCAGAATCTCCGAGTACTAAGAATGTAATCGATAACTTGTATCGAAACAAAATCAAATAACTAATATAAATAATCCGCGTTATGGAAAAAACTAAAATCGTAAACGACCCTCAGCAACTTACTCTCTTTGGGGAAAGAACCCCGAGAGCGGTGATTTACAAAAGTGAGTCACACAAATTGCACCAGGCTTTCAATGTTAAAGCTGGAGAGAAAATCGTACAGGGTATGCCAGTGGCTTTGAATGAAGAAGGTTTGATTTACCCTTGCACTGATACAGCTACTCAAGTTTATTTGGGTGTAGCAGTAACGGATAACGTTAACCCTGCTTATCAACCTCAAAGAAATTTCCCGGTAGAGGTAACAGTAGCTATGGAAGGTTACATGATTTGTAACTGGGTATCAAACAAAAATATCGAAGCTGGCTATGTAACTCCCGATGGAGAATTGCTTAACGATAGATTCGTAAAAGCTAACCAAGCAACTTCAACCCAGTTCATTGCCCTTAATCCAGCAGAAGAGGCAAATGAGGTAATTCAAGTACTCATCAAATAAGAGAAAAGAAGTTATGGAAAATAAAATAGATATTACAAAGTTGAAGGCTCAGGATTTTATGAATGAGCTGCCGGAAATGGTAAGAAGCTTGGAAGCTGTTCGTTCCGGTTCACAGGACAAGAAGCCTGTAGAGGTAACTTTTGGAGAATTGGTTACCGGTAAATGGGGTATTTCAGAAGATGAACTTTTTGAAAAGATGGGCATCAATCCAAAAGTGGACACGATGCAGAACATCTTTACAATGCCCCAACAGAATATTCGTTGGATTGTTCCGGAAATCATCCGTGCTGCTATCACATTGGGTATGCGCCAGGCTCCGTTCTATCCAAATATCATTGCATCTGACCAACCAATCAATGGTTTACAAGCAATCATGCCGATGGTTAACATGTCGGATGCTGCCCCTGCAAAGGTTAATGAGGCAGAAACTATCCCATTGGGTGATGTTAGCTTCGGACAGAAATCAGTTAGCCTCTTCAAAATCGGAAAAGGTTTCAAACTTACTGATGAAGTTCGTAACTATGTTTCACTTGATGTCTTGGGAATCTACCTTCGTGATTTTGGTGTTCAGTTGGGTTATGCTCTGGATACTCTGGCTATGGACGTTGCTATCAATGGTAACAACCCTGATGGCTCTGAGTCTGCCCCGGTAATCGGTGTATACGAAACAACTAACGGTATCACTTACAAAGACCTTCTGCATATTTGGGTACGTGCTGCTCGTATGGGACGTAACTTCCAAACTATGATTGGTGGTGAAGACCAGGCAATCGAAATGCTGAACTTGCCGGAATTCAAGGATCGTCACTCTGGTACTACAGAAGCTACCCTGAATGTTAAATCTCCTGTTCCCAAGAATGCTGACTTCTACATTCACCCGGGTACACCCAACCAACAGTTGCTGTTGATTGATACATCTGCTGCCTTGATTAAGCTTACTGCTCGTCAGTTGATGCTTGAATCTGAAAGAATCGTTTCTAACCAGACTCAGGCAATCTATGCAAGCTTGACTACTGGCTTCTCTAAGATGTACCAGGATGCAACTCTGTTGCTGGCTGCTGACAAGAAGTTCTCAGACCTCGGTTTCCCCGAGTTCATGAACGTAGACCCATATTTGATGGTTAACCTGGAATAATAAGGGACGTCCGGTTTCATCTATATAAATTCCCTGAGAGGGTAGGTAACTAAAAAGACCTATCCTCTCTTTAATCATTTTTAAATCTTAGGAAATATGGCTAAAGATAAATATACAGTAACTGTGGGACCAAGAGCTTACAGTTTTCATGACCAATCAACTGGTATTACCGTTTGTAGAGGAGAAGACAAGGAACTCTCTCGTCGTCAATTCCGTGCACCAAAGATTCAGAAGGCAATTGCCTCTGGCCATCTGATTATCATTGCTGATAAATCAGAAATCGAAAAGTATTCAGAGGCCGACATCGAAAAGTTGGATAAGAGACTGAATGCTCAGTTCAAGAAAGGCATGACTCTTGAAAAACTTGCAAAGGGCTATTCCCTGGAAGAACTGAAACTGGTAGCAGGTCTTCATGAAATCGTTGCCGAGAAAGATGATACAGTAGAAACACTTATTCAGGCTTTGCTGGAAGAATTCGAATCCTCTTCTAAAGGGTAATATATGAAAATTACATAAGACAGACTAATATGAATAACAATCTGGACTTTTTGTACGTTACGTCAGGTCTGGAAGTTTCATTCAGAGTCATATCCAAAGTCCCGGCCAAATCCATTTTTGACTGGGACTTTGGCGATGATAAGGGAGAGGTTTTCAATGGTGGAAGACATGTTTCCTATTCTTATGAAACTCCCGGTTTCTATACAGTAACCCTACATGTAACCAACTCTAATGGTTTAGATATCACCGTAGATAAGACTCTGGTAGTTTGTGATTATGGTCATACGGCATTAGCCGATACAATATATAACTTAATCGACCACTATATTCCTTCAGAGATATCAGAGGGAATGACCAGGGAAGATAAATCTATCTACATCACCAAATGGCAATATTATATTGGTCCTCTAGTAAATCACTTAATTCCTGCAGATAAGTATACTGATGAATTATGGTATGAAGCACTAGAAAATCAATTAATAATGGAATTGGCAGCATGGGACTTTCTCAATGTGAAGATACTTAATCTATTAACAAGTACTTCAGAATACCTAAGTCAATTAACTTCTACCAAAGAACAAACTGGTGATGGTACTTCTAAACCCGAACTTGCCCGAGGTGATAGGATTAAACAAATCACTACTGGGCCTACTGAAGTGCAATATTATGATACCTTGGCAGATGCTACAAGTTCCCTATGGAAAACACTTTCTCAAGCAATGCAACCAGGTGGATTAATAGATGAATTAAGGAAGAACCTTTGTATGTTAGCTTCACGATTGGAAATCTACTTACCGTTCTGTGATGAAGTATTTAGAACCGTAGTCCCAAAAGTAGTTAACAGAAGGCAACCTGGAGTATTAGATGGGCCAAATCCAAGTGCTCCAGTGAAAGGTGGTAAGAAATCAATTCTAACTAAGTTATGACAAAAGAACCCTGGAGAATGGTAAAGAACCGCTCTTGGGATAGATACAAGAAAATTATCACTGACTTCTTAGATTGGGATGCTGGTAGGCAATCCATAACCTGGGCCAAACATGTTAATCAGCTTCTCAGTCATGCCGAAGACAGTATACCTAAATATTATAACATCCAAATCGAAGCATTGTGTTACTACAATGCTTTCAGAAACTGGCCTATCAACAAGGCAACTATTTCAGGAGAATTGGATGATGAAAACTTATCAATACTAATTTCTAAATCTTATATAGAACAAATCGGTTATCTTACACCGGAGGGTTATTGGGATTTTAATTGGGAACAAGATAGGTTTGTAATTAATGGTATAACGTATAAGCCTTCTGGAGATACTCAGACTGCTCAGGCAAAGGATGAGGCTTTAGTTTTCATGATTATCCTAAAGAGAGACCCAGATACCAAAGTTGAATTTGTAGAATAAAAATAAAGTATATGGCAAAGATGTTAGTACTGAGGTGGACACCAATTACTACAAACAGTGGAATTTGGTTTGATAGTAATCTGGTTATCCTCAATGGTACCTCTGGAGTTCATATTGAAATGAAAGGTAATGGCAATGATGTAACGGCATTTCAATCGATGACCGGAAACAAATTTGTCACCTGCTTTCAAGATTACTTCGGGGATATCTGGGATAAAATAATACCTCATCCTGGTATAGGCCAGGTAATAAAGTTCCGTGTAAATAGGCTTCCTGATTATGCTTGCATACGGGGAGATATTGAGGACGGTGGAGATGTAGACCCCGAAAATCCGGATGTACCAATGAATGCCTTCTGTGGTTCAGAGGGAGAACCATTCAGGGATATCGATTCTGAATTCTTACTGGGTCGTCAACGTGCAGTAATTAATCCTTAAATTTTATAAAATATGTATGTAAGTAAGTATTATACCTGCGAAGAAATAGACCAGCGGTTATTACATGGTTACTATGATGACTTTGTTAAAGCTGGCTTTGGAGGAACTATAAATGAGTTCTGGGCCTTCGTACTTTCTATCAAGAATAAGGTAGATAAGAAAGAAGGATACGACTTATCGAAAAATGATTTTACCGATGAGTTGAAGGCTAAACTCGATGGCATCGAAGAACATGCAAATTATATCACTAAAGTTTCTCAGCTTGAGAATGATTTGAAATATCAAACTGAGGAAGAAGTTAAACAGATGATTAGTGATTTGGTTGATGGTGCTGATGATGCCCTTGATACTCTTAAAGAGTTGGCAGAAGCATTGGGCAATGACCCCAACTTTGCAACTACTATCACTAATAAATTAACCGACCTTCGTACTGCTTTAACCGAAGAGGTTAATCGTGCTAAGGAAGCCGAAGCTGCTCTGGGTGCTGCAGTAGCTGCAGTTCAGGGTAACCTAGAATATGGGTTAGACCAAATCAATAAGAAGATTGATACCGTTAAGGCAGACTTAAAAGCTGAAATCGACCGAGTTGAGAAGAAGGTAGATAAGAATGCTGAAGACATCAAAGACCTTGAAGATAAGGTAAATCAAGATAATGATGAACTTGAGAAAGAACTCAAGGACCTTATTCAAAAGGAAAAAGATGAACGTATCGCTGCCGATAATGAGATTAAGGAAAGTGTAAATAACCTTAAGACTCTCCATATCAATGATAAGGCCGCACTCGAGGCAAAGATTGCTGAAGAAACTGCAAATCGTACCAATGCAGATACCGTACTGGATTCTAAGATTAATGAAGAAATCAATAATCGCCAGGCTGATACTTTAGCTCTTCAAGGTAAGATTGACCAAGAGAAGGTAGACCGTCATTCTGAGGACCAAGTTCTTCACAATGAAATCTCTAAAGAGGTAACAGATCGTACTAATGCAGACCATGCTCTTCAAGGTAAGATTGACCAGGAAGCTCAAGCACGTACTGCTGCAGACCAGGTATTACAGAACAATATAGATTCAGAGGCTACTGCTCGTGCTGCTCAGGATTTAGTTCTCGAACACAAAATTGAGGATATAAAAGAGCAGGGTGTAGAAGACAAAGAACAATTGCTTAATGCTATTGCTGCCGAGGCTGCTGCTAGAGAAAAAGGTGATAAAGACCTTGATGCTAAGAAGGTAGATAAACGTGAAGGTTATTCTTTGACTAAGAACGACTTTACCGATATACTCAAAGCTAAATTGGATGGCATAGAAGAAAAGGCAAACTATATTACCCATCTCTCTCAGCTTATCAATGATGCCGGTTTCCAAACTGAAGAGGAAGTAAATGCGGCTATCCAAAAGATTATTGGTTCAGCACCTGAAGTACTTGATACTCTTAAGGAAATTGCTGATGCCCTTGGAAATGACCCCAACTTTGCAACTACCATCACTAGGAAGTTGGCTGCAATTACAGAACAGGTTAACCAAGAAATCGAAGACCGTATTGCAGGAGACGAGGCAAACAGTGCTGAAGTAGCTGCTGAAGTTCAAGCTCGTAAGGATGCAGATACTGCCCTCGAAACTAAACTGAAAGAATACGTAGACAATAAGTCTGCTACTGGAGATGCTGCACTCGGAGTTGTAAGAGATAACCTTAATAAGGAAATCCAAGACCGTAAAGATGCCGATGCAGTAATTCAGGCTAACTTGGATAAGGAGATTGCCGAAAGAAAGACTGCTGATGAAGCATATACTCAAAGTCTGGCTAACGTTAACCAGCGTATCTCAGACTTGGCTTTGAGTATGCAAGAGGCTATCAATACTTTGCGTAATGAGCTTACTGAGCAGGTAAATGCCAATACTACGGCAATCGCTACTAATCAACATAATATAGAAAGAAATTCAGAGGCAATCACAAACTTAACTAAGACTGTAGGTGATAACTACAAGGAAGTTAAGGATATGATTAACGAAGAAATCGTTGACCGTACGAATGCCGACAGTGCTTTGAGTTCTCGTATCGATACTCTCAATATTGACCTTAATACTGAGAGTGTAGAAAGAAAAGCTGCAGACCAAGTTCTTCAGGTAAATTTGGATAAAGAAGTAGCAGACCGTACTGCAGCCGATAAATCTCTGAGTACTGAGTTCACAGCTAAATTAGATAATGCTAAGCAGGCTTTGGAATCCGAGGTGGCTAATCTTAACACTAAGCTTGAACAAGAAAAGGAAAATCGTATTGCCGGTGATAATGCTTTGGGAGTTCGTATTGATTCTCTAGAGGCAGGTAATACCGATGCTATGAATGAATTAAAAGCAAAGGTAAATGCTAATACTACTGCTATTAATGCAGAGAAAGATCGAGCAATTGCCAAAGAGACTTCTCTTGAGGCAAAGATTGATACCAACCTTCAGAATCATAAAGATGATATGGCTGGTATCAACAAAGATATCCTTACCGAAAAGAATGACCGATTAGCTGGTGATACTGAATTACAGAATAACATCGATAAGGAAGCTACAGAACGTGCTAACCAAGATACCCTTATTAATAATGCTATTGCTCAGGAAAAAGCAGATCGAATTGCTGCTGACCAGGCAATGGATGGAAAGAAGGTAGATAAGGTAGACGGTAAAGTACTTTCTTCAAATGACTTCACTGACTTGCTATATGCCAAGTTGGATGGCATAGAAGAACATGCAAATTACATCACAAAGGTATCTGAATTGTTGAATGATTCGGATTTCCAAAATTCTGAACAAGTAGAGGCAGCTATCCAAAAGATTATTGGCTCTGCTCCAGAGGTACTTGATACTTTGGCCGAGATTGCTAAGGCTCTCGGTGATGATCCCAACTTTGCAGCAACTATGACTGCTAAGCTTACTGAGTTGGAGAATAAGCTTGAAGCTGAAAAGAATCTGCGTGAACAAGGAGATAATACCCTACAACAGTCTTTCACTAACTTAAGTAATACTCTTACTACTACGGTAAATGAGTTGAGAACTTTCGTAACTGAAACTCGTACGGAGCTGTTAACTTCCTTGAATGCTACCAATGCTCTGGTAACTCAGAATGCTGCTAATATTCAACGTAATCTGGAATTGATTCAGGGTATTCAGGATAACATTAATGGTAACTATACTGCCATTACCGATTTGCTGAATAATGAAATCGCTGCTCGTAAGGCTGAGGATATTCGATTAGAAGCAAAGATTGACCAGAATACTTCTGACTTAAATACAGAGAGAGAGGAAAGAAAGGCCGCAGATAAAGTTCTCCAGGATAACATTGATGCAGAAGAAGCTGCCCGTATTGCTGCCGATACAGCTTTGGGTAAACGTATCGATAAAGAAATTCAGGACAGAACCGATGCTGATACTGCCTTAGATAATAAATTCACTAACATTACCGATGACCATGAAGAAAGACTGGTAGCTGAAGAAGGTACTTCTGATGCTTTGCCTGATACCATGGTTACTGGTGTAAGTGAAATAAGTAGAGATGACTCTAAACTTACTTTCAAGGTAAATACTTCTACTAAGGACGTTTCTAACAACCAATATGGAGAATCCAATGGGGCCATTAAAGAACTTCTTCCGGTAACCCAATCTCTTGCAGGAGTTATGACTGCAGCAGATAAGATTAAGTTGGATGGGCTAGATGAAAATTCTATTACCGGTCTCTCTGCTGATTCAGATGCTGAAAAAGTTACTGTTACAGTAACTAAAGATAATGGTTTGAATGCTGATACTACCGAAACTTTCGATTTGCCTCAGGTATCGGCTACTAAGGCTGGTACGATGACTGCTAAGGATAAGGTTGAGTTAGATAGAATCTCTACGGCTAACTTTGCTCTTGGTGCAGTAACTCCCAATGAAACTACTGTTGGCATAGCTGCTACTAAGACCGTAGTTGAAGATGGTACAGTAGAACAGAATCCTATTACATTGCCTGCCTCTACTGCAGAGAAAGCTGGTGTACAAACTGCAGCAGATAAGAAGCTGTTTGATTCTATACCAGATAATATTATTATCTTATCTGGTGATAAACCAGTTGAGGTAGGTCAACAAAGCAGTCATGTTACTTTAACTCATAATTTCTCTTCTAAAAAAGAAGAGGGTATTTATACTCATGAGCCTGAAGATTATAAGACTACTTATATCCCAGCAGCTACTACAGAGAAAGCTGGTGTAATGACCGCCCAAGATAAAGTTAATCTGGATGAGACATTACCCAATGCTATTGCTCAAGAGGTTCAGGACCGTAAAGATGCTATCGAAGCTTTGGACGGTAAATCAGAAGCCGCTCTTGCTCAAGAAGTAGCTGATAGAGAAGCTGCAGATACTGCTTTAGATACCAAGTTTACTAAAGCAGTAAATGATGAAGCAACTGCTCGTACTTCTGCTGATACTGCATTGGGTGCAAGGATTGATAAAGAGATTGCTGATAGAACTGCGGCAGACACTGCCCTTGATACTAAACTGCAGAATAACATTAACACTCTAGAAGCTAAGCATGATGCCTTTGTAGCAACTAAGGGTAAGGCTGATGGCTTTGCTCCATTGGATGGGAAGGGGTTAGTACCTGCTAACCATTTGCCTTCATACGTAGACGATGTACTTGAAGTATATGCTACCTATGATGTAAGCCCCACTGGAGGTCTTACTAATGTTCAATTGTATACGGATGCAGGTCACCAAACTCCCGTAGTTGGAGAATCTGGTAAGATTTATATAAATGTTGCCGATGGTGAACCTCCATACCAATTCCGTTGGTCAGGTACTAAATTCGTAGACAGTAATACTTCGTCTCTTATCATTGGGGAAATCGCAGGTACTGCTTTCGAAGGTAGTAGAGGTAAGCATCTTGAGGATGTGGTATCTAGCATGCCTAAAAATTTAATTAGTAAGGTTTCAATAGTTAACAAAAATAAGCGTAATGTTATTATCTTATGTAACTATTCTGCTACGGATGGTCAAGGGCATTACATTGATAAACCCGATGGGATGGTAATCCCTCTAACTCCAGCCACTACTAAAGAAGCTGGTCTGATGGATGCCGATAGTGTAATAATGCTTAATCAAACCTTACCAGATGCTATTGAAGCTGAACAAGAGGCCCGTATTGCAAAAGATAATGCTCATGATAAACTGATTAATAGTTTACCGAATGAAATAATGACGGTAATTAACTCTATTAATCCAGCTGCGGGTTATCTCATTCTAAAATATTTTAGATGGGTAAAGAATACTGAAGAAGGTTCATATGCTAAAGGTACTGATGTAGATGTTAATATCCCTGCAGCAACCAAAACTGCTGCTGGTGTAATGACTGCATCCGATAAGACTAACCTTGATAATACAGTACAAGGCCTGGCAAATGAGATTACCGATAGAACTAATGCTATCAATGCTCTTCGTACAGAATTAAAAATCTATATTGATAATCAAATCTCCGATACAGGTTCAGATGTAACTGCATTGGAAACTAAGGTAAATAACCATATTGCCAATAAATCTAATCCTCATGGAGTTATCAAATCTCAGGTTGGTTTGGGTAATGTTAACAATACATCGGATGCAAGTAAGCCAGTATCTACTGATCAGGCTGCTGCTATTGCCGATGCTAAGGCTGCAGGTACTGCTGCTCAAACCTCTATCAATAACCATGCAGGTAGAAAGGATAATCCTCATACAGTAACTAGAGCTCAATTGGGATTGGCAACTACCGACCAGGTAGTATTTGCTAAGACCACGGCTCCTTCCGGTTTCTTCAAAGAATCTTCAGATGTTCGACTCAAATCTAACATTAAGGATTTGAATCATACTCTGGAACAGATTTGCCAGATACCAACCAAGTCATTCGAAATGCTTGGTAAAGAGGACGAGGGAACTATTGCTCAGAATCTTGAGGGATTGGGATTTGGTAAATATGTAGAGGAAGTTCCAGTAGAGAAATCTACAGTACCTAATCCAGAGGAATTCGAAACTTTGGAAATCAATGGGGAAGAATATGTACTCGTAAAACAAGTTAAATATCACAAGATGTCAACTTTGGCAATCGAGGGTGTTAAACTTCTCTACGATGAGATTAAGGCTTTGAAGGCCGAGATTCAAGAACTTAAAAATAAATAATCATGGGAGAGATAGCAACCTGGAGTGCTGTCAAAACTAAAGTAGGCCTTGGTAAGACAGGAAATGACTGCCCTACCAAGGCTGAATTGTTAGCACTCTCCTCGACAGGAACCGGGGAGAATTATGTGGGGTTGGAACTATCCAATGCCAGTTCCTATGGAAACAACGAATGTATAAAGTTGGAAGATATACACAAGGTAACCTATAAGTATACATTTACTTCTCGATACAGTAGTACAAGTTTTGATGCTTTGGGTAACCCCAGTTCTTCTAATCAAGGCTTTGGTTTTATTTCTACGAAACAGAAATATTGGGATGGAATAGCTAATGGGGCTGAAGTTACGGTAGATTATATTATTAGTAATACACCCACATGGGTAACTAATCACGATAATCAAGTACCTCCTTGGACTGCTTCAGAGAATCTGGGATTAACCTCTCGGTCAGATTCCAATACTCTTGTTACACAGAGCGAATCTGGTAAAACTTTTAAAGTAACTTTTACTCAAGCTGCAGCTTCTCAATCTTGGAGTTATGGGTTTAGTGTAAACCCCACTTCTATGTCATTTGGGGCTGCAGGAGGTACTCAAACCTTTACGGTAACTTCATACAAGCAAGAATTAAGAAATGGTCATAACTATGGTAACCAAATTTCTTTAACTTATACTAGAGCTAATGGAGGAAGTATATCCGGTACTGGTACTTCAGTAACTATGGGTAATAATACTTCTACCAGTACTCGTAGTGGTACCGTAACTTTAACCCAAGCAGAAACTAATAAGAAAGTAACCATATCTTGTTCTCAATCTGCAGGTTATAAGACTTATAGTGAGATTACAGCAAGTGGAGGTGCAGTAACAGATATACCTGCAAGTGGAGGAAGTAGAAGTTCATTCTCAAGTATGCCATCATATTCTCAGACTTGGGGATGGAATGGTTCTACAACTGGAGGTGGCACAATTACAAGCGGTGCTAGCATTAGTTATGGTACTGCAGTTAGTGCAGGTTCTTTGGGAACTACATCGAAGGCTAGAACAAGAGTAGGCTCCCTTACTTGTACTGTATCTCTGAATGGTAAATCGAAATCTATAACCCTTGATGTATATCAGGCAGCGAATTCAATTACCAGTACTACCGATGGTACACCAGTAATAAGTTTATTGGCAAATTCATACTCTATCTCTAATTCAGGAGGCAGTGTTAATATTTATGCCAGTGTAAGTATACCTACTACCAACCATTGGAGTTCAGGGTCAACAAGTGCAGGTTCTTCGAAGAGTGCTACACCTACGGTTAGTGCAAGTGGTACTGGTTTTAGTTTGAATTCAGCTAAGACGGTACTTACTGCTACAGAGAACACGGGTACTTCAAGTAGAAGTTGTACAGTAACTGCATCCTATAGTGGGGCAACTACTAAAACCATTACCATCACCCAGAGTGCTGCTTCAGTATCCTATAAGTATTATTTGGCTTTTACTTCCCCTACTGGTTCAAGAACTACTACCAGAACTGGATTATCAGCTTTGGGAGGTAATCACTTTACAGTTGATGTAGCTTATTCTTTTAAGACTAAGGTAATAAACGGTTCTGAAATAAGTACAAGATACCCATTAGCTTTAACTGTAACCTCAAAACCAAGTTGGGTTACAAATGTAGCAATTACAACGTTATCGAGTGATAATGGAAACTATGGGTTAACCTTAACCTTAACAGAGAATACCGTAGAATCAACAAGGTCAGGTACCATTAAATTAAGGCAAGCAGAAAATGATGATGATGGTTGGGAGCTTACAGTCAACATAACTCAAAATGCTGCAGTGATTACCTATGAATATTACTTTAGTATTTAAAATACAACACCATAGTATTTTATAATGTATTAGAGAAATCAAAAACTTATTTATTAATTTCTAAATCCAAAACATTATGGGAGTAGAAGTAAAAGGTGCCGGTGAAGGCGTAGTGATTGCCGATAGAGGTAGTGATTGTTGTAATAATCATTCTGGTTGGGGCTGCCTTAAAAGGTACAACTACACCGGCTCAGTAATTTTTAATTTGCCGGGATGACTCAGTAATTTTTAATTTGCCGGGATGACTAAAAAGGAGTGCATCTATTTTAGGTGTACTCCTTTTTTCGTTTTAACACATTAACTAAGGAATTATGGAACAACAAGAACAACTCACCGAATTTAAGATACAACTAGCATTACCTGCTCCAAATATAAAGGTTGCTCAAGAAGTAGCAAACAAAGCTCAGGTACTCATTAATCAATTTGGATACTATCAATTCCTAAAACTGGTAGACTTCATGCAGAAGAATCCAGGTGCAGTATCATTCGGTTTAAACTTAATAAATAGAAAATGATTATGGAAGAATTGATTTTTCAGAAAGTACAAAAGGGTGATATGATTTTCACCTTAGAGAAAGATCGTCGGTCTGGTTATCCAATCTTTGACCAAGCAAGAGTTTTAAAAGTTGGCGAAAGTAAACCAATGGCCTCAAATGGTAAAGAAGGTTTTGTTAACAGTATCGAATTAGTGATACAAGATTCAATATCTCAAATTACCATTTATTTACCAACTAATGTAAATGAAGGTATTTATAATGGTACCTATTATACGACCAATCTCGATAATATCATTAATGAGATATCAATGCAGAAACAGAAGGCTTTAAATATTTTAAATAACAAAGCCAAATTTGAGGCAGTTGTTTCTGAATGCGATAATATTCTTGGTTTAATTAATAATCGTTCAGAATCACCTCGTAATCCTGCTCCAGATTTCGAAGAATTTAAGTTATCCATGAATGAGAGGTTAACTAACCAAGAAACCCTTTTATTAAGGATTGCTCAAGAATTGGGATTAGATAAACCTAAACAATAATAAGAATTATGCCAAGTAAGTCGGTTAATATTACACTATCGACTCCAATTGGTCCTCTAGAAATATACGTAGATAAACGAGAACAAGCTCGTGCAGAAAGGTTGATTGCTAAAACTCCAAGTATCTTAACTAAAGGTTATGCGAAAGGTACAGAAAAGTTTGGTAATCAACTTCTTCGTATAGTAAGACGAAGTTTGAATACTGGTGTACCTCCAAGAGGTTCCGGAGTATCTTGGCCACCACATGCTCCTGGTACCATAAAGAAGTATGGGGACCATACCATGCTAAATCTTACTGGACAATATGCCAGGTCAGTTACTTTAGTAAAGGGTAAGAAAAGAACTTTCGTTGGTTTACCAATTGGAATCAAGAAGATTACTTATACTGGTAAGACTTCAAGAAAAACTTTGAATCAGGTAGCTATCATGTTAGAGTATGGTAGTAGAGATGATAATTTACCACCTCGTCCTCTCTGGGCTCCTGCATTTAAGGCTGCTGGTGGAAAAGCTGCCTTACAAAAGGAAATACGTAATGAAGTTAGAAAAGAAATAAGGAGGATTATATAATGGCAGTAGATTTTGAAATATCTTCACTATCAGGAACTGGTACTGCTACCATTCGTGTAAAACCGAAAGCAGTAAATACAGAACAGACCTTAAAAGAGCAGGTCCTCAAGGTAGTAGTTCAGGGTGTAGAAAGGGAAGTAACCCTGATACAACAAAAGGCTGCTCCTAAAGTAGAGACCTGGGGAACTTATTTTAGTATCACTCCGGAAACTACTTCCCATACTTTCGAGGGTACTAAAAAGGGTGAGACTCTAGAAATAGGGGTATATAGTTACCAACAGAAGTTTATAAATAATGAGCCTCAAGATGAATACCGTGCTATAGATTGGAAATTAGAAAGCTCATCCGATTGGTTAGAGGTAACCCAAGAAATTGGAGAAGCTAATGCCGTAGGTAAGCTTACTATCAAAACTAAATCTACTAATCAAGAACATAACCCCAGTAACTATGACCCCTTGGAAAGAACTGCTATAGTTAAGATTATCTTACAGCAAGAACCTAACACTGAGATAGTTTTAAATATAACTCAATCTCCAGGTACTAGAACTACTAAGTATGGCTTTGAACCCACTCCGAGTATACCATTCCCAAACCCTGGTCAAAATACTAGTACTGCTCAGATTAGTAATGTAAAGGGTTATCAGTACTACCTTATCAACGATATTCAAGTTGCTAAATTTATAAAACAATTTAAGATAACCGATATAAGTAAGACAATAGAGGGTCAATTCCCTGGAGGTATTGGTTTTGAACCAATACCCTTTAAAGTATGGCTTACCGATTATCCTTCAAATATTGCTACTCAATGGGTTAGTGAATTAAATTGTGTTGGTCATTTACAAACCATAGTGGGTGGTTTTGGAGGTATTCAGGTAACTTATAATGGGTATATTAATGACAATGGCAATCAAAGTGTTCAATTAAATATTAGATTAGGATTTTAATGGTAAACTCAGAAGAAATAGTAGAAAGAACTTTTTATATCTCTCTACTTAGTACAATGTTGGAAATGGGTCTTACCTTAAACCCAGAAGACTTCTTACCTTTGTCTCAAGAAAACGAAAAAAGATTTCAAGAGGCAATTAAAGGTATGAAGAAGTTCATACCTCTTTTTGGTATAGGGAATAACCAAGTAAAAGGCCCAAAGACTCTCCCAAGAATAACCATAGAACTACAGGGTTATTATGCTGGAGATATTGGTGTGAATAAATATATCATTGGTGATAAACTGGAGGATGGTAATTACCAAGCTTCAGAGTTTCCTTATGAAACAAAAGATATCACCATAGATGTACATCTAGTTTCTCAAACACAAGCCGATATGAGATTGCTACATACAATTTTATATACTGGCTTACCTGCTAGAGGATACGTGAGACCATACTTCAATGACTTAGAGGAATGGGAAAAGGGCAGGCTTGCTCCCACCGGAAACCTATTCATTGAGATTGGTAATTATTATGACCATCCAGATGTAGAACATGGTATACTTGAGAAGGTATACAATTATGTATGTAAAGACGGTATTCTTCCAGAAAAAGCTTTGGGAGAAGGTACTCTTACACCTATCAAGGATATATCAGTTCTTATTGGATTGTTAGAACAAAACGAAAATGAAATGTTAGAGTTAAAAGTACCTAAGGCATAGGTACAATACTCTAGGGTATAAATTAAACAAGTAATTAACTTTAATCACAATAGAATTATGCCAACTTCACCTCACATTGACTTTAAGTTTAAGAACAACAATGTTCTTCAAACTACTCCCATGTTAGGAGTTTCTTGTGTATTGGCTAGAACTACTAAGGGCCCATACGATGACCCATCAGAAACCATTTCTACTTTCTCTCAGTTCCAAAGAATCTATGGTTCTGAAATTGTACCAGATGGTTCTGTATCAAATATCGAAAAGGCTTTGCAGGGTGGTTCTAAGCTTCGTGTTATTCGAGTACTTGGCAAGGGAGCTACTCAAGGTACAGTAACTGCTTCTTTGGATCCGGCAAGAAAAGCTAAAGATTCAGAAGATGGGATTTCAGTTGCTTCTGCTGTACCCGACTCGGCTAAACCCTCTGCTCTGATTACTTTCGAATCAGGTAGTACTACCTATAGTTTTGGATTAGTAACTAAGGGATATGGAGACCCAATTGGTAGTGCTAATACTTTCCAGGTTGGTTTTTATAAGCAAGCTAATACCCTGTATTATAAAATCTATTCGGCTAATGGGCAAGTACTTGAACAGGGTCCAGTAATAACCTACAAAACTGCCGATAATAACAATAATACTTCGGTAGATTACCTTGCTCTTAGTGCATTTGCTAAGAACTCGGAATATATTAAGCCGGTAATTACTGCAGGTTCCTCTTTTGAAAACCTAATTAAGTGGCTTACCGATGATATCGACGGTACTAAGAATGCTATCGCTATTACCGTGGGAGATGCTGCACCCTCCGAAACAGAGAAACTGTTTAATGGTACTATCGGTAGTGCAGGTTCCACTCCAACTGCCGAAGAATGGATTGCTTCACTGGACTTGGTAAGAGACTACACAGACTTCTACCAATTGTTTATTTCACATATCTCTCAACACTTGGAACAAGATTCAGAGGTACTCAAAGTATACAAGGCTGCTGCTGATATGGCAAAAGAACTGATGGAATGGGTACTGTATATCGAAGTTCCCAAACACTTAACCCATTATACTCAAGGTACTCAGGCAAGAGATTACAAAGCTCAGGTTACTTGGGTACAGACTTGCCTTGGTACTGTAGGTAACTCTAAGTACATTGCCTACTTTGGTGGTGGACTTAAGTACTACAACGAAAAGGGTAATCTTCAGGATTCCGATGTAGTGGGTACTATTGTTGGTTTGGGAGATGCCTCTGCTACTCAATATGGTCCTTGGAAATCCTTTGCAGGTATGAACCGAGGAGTTATTGGGGATGCAGTTGGTCCAGTATGCCCTAACTATGGTTCTCCTTCTCGATATAACGAACTGAACACCCTTGCTCAGAATTATATCAATGAGATGGTAATCAAAGATACTCCAGATGCAGGTAAGCAAACCATGCTATGGCATTGCTTCTCTTCTCAAGTGAAACAGGATTCTGAAAGATTCCTTTCAATCGTAAGGTTGAATCTCTACTTGAAGAAGTTCCTTCGCCCGGTATTCAACAAGTATATCGAAGAACCAAACGTTTGGAGTACTTGGAAGAGAATCTGGTTGGAGGTTAAACCTACCTTGGATTCTTTGGTAGACGAAGATGCTATGACCGAGTATACCTGGATGGGTGACCAAGATGCAACTTCTTGGGATGACCTTTCGGTTAATAACGAAGCAGATGCTCGTCAGGGTAAGTACCGTGCTATCCTTAAGTATAAGGATGTAGTTCCTATGCAAGAGGTAACTATGGAGATTGTAATCGATGCAGCTTCTAAGGCAGTATCAATCGTAGAAACAAGTAATAACTTATAAACTCATAACACAATGGGAGCAAAAGTAAAAAACCCACGGAAGAAATTCTTGTGGAGCATCATGTTCCCCAAACACCCTATCAATACTTATCTATTCCAAAGTTGTACTTTGCCAGATATTGAAATTGACCAGGTTGCTCATGGGGACGTCAATAGAGACGTTAAAACTGCAGGTAGGGTTACTATAGGTAATCTTATTGTAGAGAAACTTATGACTACTGCAGGTTCAGACACATGGCTTCATGATTGGCTTTATGCTTGCCAAGACCACATAGTTGGTGGAGGTTTGGTACCAAGCCAATATTGGGAAACGGCTATTGTAAATGAACTTGCCGAAGATGGAGTCTCGGTTCTTAATACCCACGTCTTCGAAGAGGTATGGCCATGTAAGATTACCGGCTTAGACTTGGACAGAATGGCTTCAGAGAATACCATTGAGTCCATAGAGTTCTCAGTTGGTACTGCAGATAAATACTAATTCCTTAGCCTATTTTCACTAGGATTCGGTGGAGGGGTGGGATTCCTGTGATAGGAGCTCACCCCTTTCTTGTTGTTATACGGAGTACTATGAACATTTGTAAACATTAAATATATCAAATTATGGAATTTAGAACATTTAGATTTACCGGACCTTCTGGTTTCGAATATGAAATCAGAGAACAGAATGGTGCTGATGAAGATATTCTCAGTAACCTTTCAGACATGAAGACTTTGATGAACCTTACCAAGTTCATTGCAGCAATTGTAATTAGAACTACTGCTACCCCTAATGGGAAATTAACCATAGATGATGCCCTTAACTTACCAGTCAATGACCGTTATGCTATTATCTTCAATTCTCGTATCTTCTCTTTGGGAGAGGAAGTAGAATTCGAATATGATTGGGGCAAAGAGAATGGTGGTAAGATTACTTATGGCCAAGACCTCCATGAGTTCCTTTTCGATTACGGTACTACTCCAACTGTAGAGGATTTAAATCAGAAGCCAGATGCTATCCCTTATTATCCAGAGGGAGTTAGATTGGTAGACCATGAATACACTCTTTCATCTGGCAAGAGGATTAAATTCGATTGTATGACTGGTAAGGGAGAACAAGAGTTCATGAAGTGGCCTTTGGATAAACAAACTAAGAATGCTCCTCTTCTTTGCCGTAATCTTCACTTAGAGGTTGATGGTAGTTGGGAGAAGGTAGAAAACTTTACTCCGTTTACTGCAAAGGATATGGCTGAGATGAGAAAGCATATCTTATCTATGGACCCTATCTTCAAAGGTGAATCCCATATCACTAATCCAACCACCGGAGAAGAAAGGACTTATCCTATAGTTTGGGCACCGAATTTTTTCTACCTGACGGAAGAGTAATGTTAGAGAGTGATTTTGTTTATATCACCAGAGCCGAGATAGCCTTAGACTATTTCGGCTTTTTACGTCTTCCGTACCGAATAAGGAAAATATTCAAGGAAATGGCCGAGCAATATTATAAACAATTAAAGAAAAGAAAGTAAATTATGAATACCAGTAGGAGTATAATAGAGGTCGGTGTTGCCATGGTTTTAAAAGACCGATTCTCTCAAGAGGCTGGCAAGATATCGGGGTCATTCAGAACAATGATGAATGATATGAATACCTGGAATAGAGGTATACAGATGTCAGCTTCCAATACAATGGACTTCGGAATGCAGCTCGTAGGGGGAATGGCAAGGGCCTATAAATACTCTGCGGGTGTTCAGAATGAAGTTTGGACTGCTTCGAAAATTGCTGGTGCTACCATTGCAGAACAAAGAGAAATGTTACAATTGGCAAAGGATGTCAATGAGATAACTCCTCTTACGGCTTCGGATGTTGCATCAGGACAAAGATACCTGGCTATGGCGGGTAATAAATTCGATGCTATTAAAGAAATGATTGGGCCAGCATCTAAGCTGGCTTCAATCTTTACAATGCCAGTGGGACAGAAAGGTGGTGTAGCTGACTTGATGACTAATATCATGTCAATGTACCAAATCCCAATGACTGAAGCCGCTAGAGTAACCGATGATTTATATACTGCAGTTACTAATGCAAATATATCTTTGACAGACTTAGCCCAGTCCATATCTTATGCAGGAGCAGATATGGCAACTGCTGGAGTAGACCTTCGGCAAACCGCTGCTGCTATTGGTGTATTGGGTGATATGGGTATACAGGGTTCTATGGCAGGTACCTCACTGGCCAATATGATTCGTTACTTACAACTCTCTCTTGTTAACCAAAAAAAGAAAGGCTATAACGCTTTAGCAGACCTGGGCTTAAGTCCAGATGAATTCTTCGATGCTCAAGGTAACCTTATAGACCTTTACACTATCTATCAGAAGTTTGCTAAGGCCGCAGTAGATTTACCTTCACGAATCGAAACACCAACCTTCTTCAATATATTCGGAGTTCGAGGTAATCGTGGTATGCTTCCAGTACTTCGAGATATTGCTTCTGGTAGAGATAAGATGGGTAAGATACTTGCAACCTATGACCAAAATTTGGGAGCAGTAAATCGACTCAATGAAGAACGTCTTAAAACCGATGCAGGTGTAATAGACCAATTCGAATCAAGTTTAGAGAACTTAACCGTTACGGCAGGTGCGGCTTTGGGTAGAATCTTTACCCCAGTACTAAATGTGGGTAACTCTATAATCAAAGTAATTAATTCTATATCAGAAACTTGGGTTGGAGGTTTTGGTCTTAGAGTAGGGGCTACTGCAGTAGTAGTGGGTACTATTGTTGCAGGATTTAATACTGTAAGAGGTATTATTAGGTCTGTTGGGTATTTACAGACTATTGCTACTGCTTCTACTGAAGGTATGTCTGCTGCAGCAATAAAAACTAATACTCAGTTTGCCATTATGGAAGCACACATGGTAAGGATGGTTAACCTTATGAGAACCATGGTTCAACTCCAAATGATGTCAAGCGGTATCGGTATGAATTCTGCTGGTAGATTTTATAACACTAAAACCGGAAGATATGTTAAGACACCAAATCCTGGAGTACCATTAGCAACTTCCATGGCCGGTAATTTAGCTGGTGGGGCTTTAGCTGGAGCAGGTGCCCAAGTTGGTAGTCAAGTGGCTAGGCAAGGTGCTATAAAAGGTTTAACATCTATAGGTGGTAGACTTATGGGATTACTCGGTGGACCCTGGGGATTAGCAATTACTGTAGGTCTTCCTTTATTAATTGAGGGTATTAGTTACCTTAGTAATTCAGTAGATAGGAATACCGAAGCTCAGAATAAAGAGAAAGAAGACCCAACTACCGTTAGAGCTCAGAATGAAGAGAGATTTATTAATGCTGTTAGGTTAGCTATTAAAGAAGGTATGAGAGATTCTCGTATCAATATCTCAGTAGATGGTCAAGCAGTTGGAGATTATGCTCCAGGTTCTCAACAAGATTTTACTGGAGCTGCATTTGTAATGGGAATATAAAACTAAAACACTATGGCTAGAGTATTAAATAAAGCAGCAGGTAAGGTTGTTGAAAAGTACAATGACCTTACAAGAGATACAGCAGGTGTTCTTACGGGTCCATTAAATAAACTATGGAGAGCTCGGATATTACTCAATCGAACTCTTTCTACTCTTCCCAAAGATGATGCTCAAAAGGGTAAACTCTATACTCCCAATGGAGTAATCGGAGAAGCTCAAATATCGTCTAAGAACCCTATTCTAAATAAACAACTCCAGGCTAAATGGAGAATGGAATTACAATTCCCAAGGTTAGAAGAAGGTGAAGGAGTAGACCCAGCAAAGGGGAATAAGAATACTACTAATTACAGAAACTTCGAGGCTAAAGCAGATGTTATATATCAGAATGAAGTAAGGATATATAACATGACTGTTAACCCCACTCAATACATTACCTTACAGAATAGACCTCCAGAAATAGATTTTAGAGGAGAAACCACATGGGCCACCATTAAATCAATGGGTCGCAATGTACCAATGTATCACTTTACTGGAGCTGAAGACATTATTCAATTCAATGTGTCTTGGTACTGTAATGACCCAGAAAATCCAGAAGAGGTAATCAATAAATGTAGGTTATTAGAGGCATGGTCTAAATCTAATGGTTACCAGGCTGCTCCCCCGATTGTTAAGATTGAGTGGGGGGATTCTGGTATATTCAATAACCACAATTATATCCTTACCTCAGCAACTTATATTCTGAAGAACTTTCAGAACGGTTATCGAATAAGGATACCCGGAAAGCCAGCTACTTTTGGTAATGGTAGGTTATTGCCTGCAGCAGCAACTCAAGAATTGATTTTCAAGAGAGTAAGTGCATATAACTTATCCTATGGAGATTTTATAAATTCCGATTCACTTAAAAAGACGGGGGGTATTAAATATGATTGATGTTAACCAATACCTAAAGGGAGCTAGCCCATATAATAATGCCTATGCTCTGAAATACAACGATGGAGATTATTCCTTAGAAGCTAAACCTCCAGTAGTACCGGAATCCTCTAACGATATTCAACATACCGTTAAAGATGGGGAAACTTTGCAGAACATTGCTTTCAGGTACTATGGTGATTCTGGTAAGTGGTACATTATAGCTGAAGCTAATAAGATACTGAATCCTTTTAAGGAATTAGAAATGGGAACTCTAATAAGAATACCGACTTATGGCAGCTAAACAGAAACCTATATTATATAATGGAATGGGCCAACCCTATTTGGCCCTTTTCAATTTTGGAGGTATGCCTATAATGAATCCCATTACAGGTATACCCCTTGGAGCGTATATAAGTACCTGGAGTTATAGATATGATGAAGAAAAAGAAAACTTGGCTACCATTACTTTCGATACGGGTAATCCTGATACTGTAGATATTGCCGAGATTCAAGAGAACCAAAACATTTGTCTTCAATGGGGATATATATACCCTGATGGCCAATTTATATCGGGACCCATAAAAATAATTAAAGTAAGGGAGTTCGAGGCAGTATTTGATTCTACAGGTACTCATGTAACTATTAAGTGCATTGATTCTTCGGGAGATTTAAGATATCAACCTGCTTATGTTCATTCGGATATGGAAGGCTATAAATTATCTACCTATTTAGACAATGGCTGTGGGAATGCTACTGGTGTAATCATAGAAATATTTCAGTAATGGAACAACAGATAATAAGTAATAAAGTATACGAGTCACTACAGGTACCCACAGAGAATACCCGTACTACTACTGGTAAAGTACTCTATGCTAACAAATACAGTGGAGTAGCAGAAGTAGCTATGCCAGAAGACTTGAAAGCTTTAATTGATAGTGACTTTGGATTAGTGGGCAAGAACGTCTTAGTTCAATTAGAACAGAAGATGAAAGGGTATACTAATGGGCCATGGTATGTGGATTCAAGGGATGGTGTTATCTATATACATAATCGGAAATTCCATGAAGAACCGGTATGTACTTATACATATCAAGGAGAGAATGGGGAAGTACTTAGAGTATCTTTTGCTACTCAGAAAATAACTAAAAGAGTTAAAGCAGTATTGGCTCCATCTCTAGACCCAGATAGTAAAGATTTATCGGTATTATCAACTAATATAAATGAGCCAGAGGATAAACCTCCATTAGCTTTAAGACCTCATGTGGCTCAGGTAGATAACCTTATGGTGTCTAATATTACTGGCAATGGGTTTGAAGATTATAGAAGTCATCCTACTACTCCTACAGAGGTAATGGATGCTTGGGACACTCAGCTTCAGTATAACATGGAAAAAACCGCAGAATATAAAAAGCGGGTAGAGGAATATGAAGCAGTTGGTCCAGTAGGTGCTTATGAAGCAGGTAAGCAAAGAAAATTCGATGAAATGTCTACCGAAGAAGTACGAGCTACCATTAATCAAGCAGCTAATGAGTTACCTGACGATAAGAAGAATGCCCTTAAACAAGTGTTAAGAAATTCTAAGAATGGTAAAGAATTAGAAGCTAATCTTAAGAAGCTATTAGAATGCGAAATGTATCTTTTCGAAGATGAAGATGGTATGGAATTTATGGTAGAAGAGTATGTAGACCCCTTAGATTATGACCCAGAGGGTTATACCTCTAAACAAGCAGGAGCGGGTATAGCTTCTGGTATCAATTTTCAAGCTGGAATATTACCTGCTTCAGAGAGAGGTTTCGAAGCTTTAAAGAAAGACCCCTATACTGAAGTATTATCCGATATGGAAGTTGATACTACTAAGGGTTATGGTCAAGGTCAATATGGTAAGAGGGTTAAGGTAAGACATATGAAAAGGGTAAATCTCAAGGTACCTCTTTATAAACTTTACCATAATTTATTTAGTAGATACGGTGGTGCCGATAAGTATGCTTGGGCAGCTAATGCTAATGCCAATGGGGGTTTAAAGCAAACTGAGAAAAGGTTAGTATGTCAACTTCAGGTAGTAGGTAGACCTATGCTAGCAACTTCTCAAATAATCCGTATAGATAACGTAGGAAAACGTTGGTCAGGGCTTTGGTATATAAAACAATGTACTCATTCTATGGACGCTGGTCAAGGGTATATAACTAATATGGAATTAGTAAAGAACAATTCCAAGTCTGGCTCTGTAACTTCTAAAACTGATTTATCTACTCAAAACATTGTAGCTAATGATGCTAAAGCTAATGCTAAAACTAAAAAGGGGCAAGATAAAAAAGCCCTAAGTACTTCTCAGAATCTTAATCTTAACTTTACTTATAATGAGAAGGTATATTACAATGAGCATTTCTTGAATGATAAGGGAGACATAATTGATATCAAGGGTCAAGCTGAGTTCATTAGAAAGAAAGCTTATTATACGGAAGTAAATGCCGATAATCCCCAAGCCTTGGCAGAGGGTATAGTGTTATCTACAGGTAATACAGTTACCTCTAAGGGTAAGTTAATTCCTGGTAAGATATCAGTTAAACAAATCCAAGTGCCTGAAGATTATGGGGTTAAGTTTAATTATATGGCCATAGCTAATCGAGTATACCGAGACATAGCTAAAAGGCATAAGCGAATTGCAAGTCAAATCTATGTAGAAAAATAAGGGTATGAGTTACGAAACAGCAAAGGTAATAACCGACGAAGGCTTAGAGGGTCTTGGTCGGTATTACTCTGTTTATCGTGGCATTGTTATTGATAATAACGATGTAGAGAAACATATGAACAGGGTAAAGGTATGTGTTCCAGAGGTAATGGGTGGAGTATTTGCTTGGGCCTATCCTAAAGGACAACATGGTTCAATTAGTTCTGGTTTCAAATTCTTAGCCCCTAAAGTGGGAGATACGGTATTTGTTACTTTTGAATTTGGGGACCCAACTAAACCTCTCTGGGAATACCATGGTTGGGGAATGAGTCAAATACCCCAACCTCTGGATGGTCCCAATAAAATGGGGATAGTTACTCCCGAAGGAAACTTAATAGTAATAGATGATGATAACGGAGAACTCAATTTACATTTCAATGGACCTGTAAATGTTCGTTCAGAGAAAGAAATAGTAATAAATGCCGATGGAGATATAAACATATCTTCTGGTGATTCCGTGATACTTAATACTGGAGAAAATGGTGGAGTAATCAATATTTTTCAATTAACCGAAAAACTAAATCAAACTATCCAAGAACTAGAACAACTTCGCAGTATGTTCAATTCTCATGTACACTCAGGTGTAACTACTGGACCAGGTTCTTCAGGTCCTACAGTAACTCAAGTAACTAAACCTTTCTCACAATTCGTTGTAGACGATTATGAGGATAAAACCTGCATACACTAATGGAAAAGAATTACTTTACAGACTTAGTTGGTATAGGTGTAACTTATCCTATCCAACTTACAACTAATGAAAAGGGTGAAAGGGGTTGGTACCCAGTAAATGGAGATTTCAAACTTATCAGAGATAATATAAGTTCGATATTATACTACATGATAGGCCAGAGATTTCGACAGGAAAACTTTGGTAGTAAACTATGGCAATGTATTGAGGAACCAAACTCACAAGCCCTGAGTTTTATAATTAAAGAGTTTTTAAAACAGGCCATAGGTGCTTGGGAACAAAGGATAACCTTCCAAAATATCACAGTTACTAGAGTTGATGCAAAAATACACATAGAAGTAACATATGTAGTAAATGGAACAAATTCTAGTCAGTACCTCGATATCACCTATGACCGGTCGGATAATTCATTAAATACACAATAATATGGGAATCACAAATAAATGGCTTAACCCATACCAGAGGTCTTATCAACAGATTAAGGCCAAGCTGGTTGAATCCCTTATGGGACTCAAAGACCCTCAAGGTCAGAAACTCATAACGGATTATTCGGAGGGGAACATCTTAATTATCATCCTCTCATTGTTTGCGGCAATTGCCGAAGTACTTCACTACTATGTAGATAACATGGCAAGGGAAACTTTCCTATCTACGGCAAGAAGGTATGATTCGGTAGTTAAACATGGGGCTTTGGTAGATTATCATGCTCGAGCAGCAATTGCTGCTACAGTAGATGTAATCTTATCCAGAAGTATTACTGGTAATTCTATTGGAGCTAAGTTAACTATACCCCAAGGTACTCTGTTTACAGATTCTAGTGGTAATTCCTGGTTATCTGCTAGAGACGTAACTTGGTATTCAAATGTAACTACTTGTAAAGTACCAATTATACAACATGAGAAGTATACTGCAAGCGTTCTCAATAATATGGTAATACCCACTGGAGATAGAGTTATAATTCATCTGGGTACTCTACCAAATGGTAAGTATTACGAACAAGGCTCTATGTCATTACAGATAGGTGGGGAAACATGGGTATTAGTAGATACCTTTGCAAAGTCTAAACCTACCGATAAACATTTCATGGTTTCGGTAGATGAATCTCTAAGCCCCTATATAATGTTTGGAGATGGCACCTTTGGTAAGAAACCCGCTGCAGGTGCAAAGATAACCAATGTAGTATTCTATTTAACTAATGGTACTCAGGGTAATGTAAAGAGTAATACCATTACATCGGTACCTTCAGTAATATCTTCCTCAATTACGGATGCTACTGTAAGTAATGCTTATGATGCTGGAGGCGGTTCAAACTACGAAAACTTTACAATGCTCAAGGAACACATACCTTTGAGTGTAAAGACTTTGGGAGTAGCAATTACCAAAGAGGATTTCGAAAGTTTAGCTATGTTAGTTGATGGGGTAAACAAAGCTAAAGCCGATTATGAATGCGGTAGAAAGCTTACCGTATATATTAGCCCAGATGGTGGAGCAGTTGCTTCTTCTGAATTAATTAATAGGGTATATAATTTATTATCCCAAAGGGCTCCTATGACCACATGGTTAAAGGTTAAATCTGCAGGCAAGGTTCAGATTATTCTAGAGATGGGAGTTACTGGTAAGAAGTCTTATAAGACTGCAGAGATACAAACTCAAATTCTTACAGCATTATACAATGCCTATTCTCCAGAGCAAGCTCAGATAGGAGGAAGCGTAAGGTTATCGGATATATATGCCCTAATAGATAACTTATCAACAGTAGATTACCTTCACCTTACTAAGTTCTATATTAAACCTTGGCCCACTACCATCTATGGTAATAAAGAATTAAACCTGGGCCAGTTTAAATTAAACAAGGCAAAGGGTTCTATGACCTACTATATAACCTTCAATTCCTCAACTACCTTTACAGTACGTTCGGTATCAAATGGTTATGTAACTACTGGTACTGTAGGTAATTCTATACAGGTAATAGATAAGGCTAATGGCTTTGACTTCTCTTTGGATATTCAGAACAATAATTATCAGTCTGGTTACAGATATTCTATTACGGTATCAGAACCTAACCATGACTATGAAGACCCCGGTTTTAATTTACCAGTATTCGAAAATGCTTCACAATTGACTTTAACCGTAAAAGAAATTGTATAATGATAAACCTCAAAAATCTAATCAACTTTTTGCCATTCGAGTATAAAGCTCAAGATACCTATAAGGTAAATGGCAAAGGCATCTTAGAGAGGTTTCTAGAAATTTGTGGAGAGCATTTTGAAGATTACATTACAAAGGATATTGAGAATATCTTGGACATTATTGATATAGATAAGGCTCCGGATATGTATCTCAATTTCCTTTGGCAATTCCTCGGAGAAATGCCCTTTGCTTATGGGAACACTATAGATGCACAGAGATGGGCCGAGTACTTTAATGGGTTCTACTCCGATGATAAACTCCAAGAGTTATCTAAGCTTTGGATAATACCAAAGGAGGGACCCTTTACTTTAACCAGTACTCAAGTAAGAAACATCCTGAAGTATTCGATATCTCTTTTTAAAATAAGAGGTACCTCTGAGTTCTTCGAAATAATGATGAGGCTGTATGGGTTAACCTGCGTAGTAACTGACCCTGCAAAGGCTGATAGTTATGATGGTTGGGTAAAAGGTAATCCGCACTTTGACCAGTATTACCATTATGACGATAAGTATACCTATGATAATACTTTCGATTGTTCTCAATGTATACCGGTAACCTTTAGACTTACCGGTCATGGATATACTTCGAACTCGGCAGCTTTCAGAAAATTTAGAGAAGCCGTAGAGGCTTTCTTTAAAAGATTCATACCCTATCATGTATCTTTCGATATTCAATATGGGTTTACCGTAAATGATGGGTATAGAATTAAAGCTGAGTTAGTAAATCCGGACCAACCCAATCTTATTACTTCAGAGGTATATGAAGTACCGGTAAAGGTAACTGTAACTTCAGATTGGATAAATGCCGACCTAAGATATCAGATATCCAGTGATAATATAAATTGGGGTTACACTAAACACGAAAGTGGTTCCATTTTTAATATACCCAGAGCAGGTACTTATTATTTTAGAAGTGTGGGAGACCCTACTAAGGTAACTCAAATCACGGTTAATCAAGAATCTTATAATCGAGTATATTCTATTACTTGTGACCCTATTACTGGAAAGATGACTCCTACTAACCTAAAAGTAAGTACAGTAGTAAGGGCAAACGTATCCTATAAGGGTACTGTGAAAACCTGTAATGTACGATTATCCGGTACTGATATAGTGAAAGTCTCTGGCTCAACTTGGGAATTTTCAGAGCCTGGTACCTATATATTCGAGGTAGTAGAGTTCCCAGTGAAGCAAACTTCTTTTGTCGTAACTCGAGAAGAGGTTACATATAAGGTAAGATGTACACCTTCTGAATTTAGAGTTGGGGATAAGCAAAGTCTTAAAGATGCTACCACTACTCTTACCCTCGAATCGAATTACCCAGAATCATTTACTGGTGAACTATATTGTAGGCTAATTGGTGATACTAAGTTGTTTAAGAACGGTGATAAGTTTACTGCTAATAGTTATGGTACTTATAAGTTTAAATGTACACTGGATAAAAGGGAAACCGATGAAGGTGTAGGTATATTCGAAGTAGTATCTGGTAAGACTGCAGTATATAGAATTACTGTTAGCCCACCAACAGTCACATTATTCAATGGCTCTGCAAAAGCTACAGTAAAGATACAACGTATTTCTGGTAATGGAGATGATTACAGAGTAAGGGTAATTGAAACTGGGGAAACCTTTAATGCTCAGAATGGTTATGTATATACTGCAAATAGGGCAGGGACTTATACCTTCCAGTCTGTAGCTTACCCTACTGCTAAGACTACTTTGGTAGTTAGTAATTCTCCAGTAGTATATCAGAATAAATTAAAGATAGTACCTTCGGATGCTACAGACAGTCATTGGAAAGAACCCAACTGGGCATTACCAGAAGACCAGATAGATGATACTTATGCAGTATACCAATTACTGGATGAGAAGTCTGCTTGTAAGTTCCATCTTGAGGAAATGAAAAATGGGGTTAATGTAAGTGGTACTGCTACCTGTGATGAGAACGGGGAAACCTATAACCTTGATAAGGAAATTGTTCTTACCAAGGCTGGGACTTATACCTTTGTGGCAGATGATGGTTCTTCATTAAGATGTCAAGTAATACTGGAAGATTATCCTACAATCATCGAGATTTCTTGTACTCCCTCTTATGCAGAATTAAAGGGGAATGTTAAACAAGTATCTACTTTAATCAAGTGTACTTCTAATAAACCTGGCTTCGATAGTCGAATAAGGGAAGTTGGTAAAGTAACTACTTATGACGCAGGTGGTGCTGGTTATGAATTTGTAACTGCACAAGCTGGAGAGTATATATTCGAATCAGTGGTAGATACTTCGAAGAGAACTAAGTTCACCGTAGTAGATGCAGACCTTTTAAGTGTTAGTCCTCAAAAGTTAGAATGGGAACATGATGACCTCTCAGAGAAAACATTTACCATTACAACTTACAGTAATCAATCTTGGCAAATAGTAGAACAATGATAAATTCAACAATCGATAGAATAACAGAGACCACAACTCAGTCTTTATTCAAGACATTCACTGTGGGTATATTGGGAGAGTGTACACAAATCTTGTATGATTTGAGATGGATGATAATTCTTGCAATAATTCTAATCCTATCAGACTTATGGTTTGGGTTATCTGCAAGTAGGTTACAGAAAATCGAAATTCGAAAATCTAGAGCTGGAAGAAGAACTCTAAACAAAATAGTAGATTATATCTGTTATGTTCTACTTGGTGCTGTACTTGGTAAAGCTATTGGGGAACCCTATGGGCTGAACCCAATAGTGGTATCAATAACGGTTATGGTAATATGCTACTGTTTCGAAGTAGATAGTATATATGGACACATCTGTGAAATACATGGTATTAAGAAACGGTATAGTATATGGAGAATACTCTTTAAATTGTTAACCTTAAAGTTCAAGGATGTAGGTGAAGCATTTAAAGATATGTCAGAACAAAAGAATCAATTTAAAAATACTAAGGACAATGAAGACGTACTTTAAGTATGAAGGTATTATTAAATCAAAGGAAGCAGCAGAGGCAATTGCTGCTCCTTCTGGTTTAGGACCATTCTGTGGATTTGGCTCAGCTACCATAAATGGTAACAAGTTAGTGGTATCTCCTCAGGGAGTTGCTGGAAGTAAGTATGCCAATGTAATCAAGGATAGGATTATGGCAAGGTATATGGCAAAGGCTTCAGAAGATGGAGAATTGCCAGACGTGAACTTTGGATGTATTTCAAGAGATGGGTATGTATTTATATCCGATGAACAAACGATTACTATTGAGAACATCCAAGGTACCCAAGGTTCAACAGAAGAAGTATTACTCTTTGCAGTACATACTACTATTTCTGAACCAGTAGATAATCCAGTAGATTTCGTAGCTTATTGGAATGAATCCTCCGAAAGCTTCTACACCTTGTTTAAAAAGTCTCTGGATATTTATTATCCGATTGCCGAAGAGAATCGTACACCGGATATCATTAATAATGATGTATATTCTAATTACGATATGACCTATAGCAATCTTCTAGAGATGGTAGAGAGTGCTTGCCCTTATTACTCTAATAATAAAACTTCCGTTGTTCTTATCGGAGTATATGGTAAGGGTACTGATGCAATGACCAAACGAAATGAGAACTTTGCTATCGTACCCTATCAAGGTAAGTTTCAAGAAATCCCTTATACTACTGCTGCTCAGAGTATGATGAAAGAATCAGTGAAAAGAGTAGAACAGATAAATTCAGGCTTTCCAGTAGTAGATGAATCGGGTACTAAGTTAAATATCAAGCAATACATTGATAGTCAAATTGAGGCTATCAGAAAAGAATTCTCTGAATCTCTGAGTACTGCTAACTTACCAATAGGTTCTATCATCCTTTGGGAAACCGATGTAATACCGGAGGGCTGGGCAGAATATACTAAGGCAGCTGGTAGAATAGTTATTGGTTACCAAGCTGGAGGAGTTCAGATTGGAGATGAAGTAATGCTACAGAATGTCGGAGATTACTATACTCCAACTAAAGGCAACTTCCTAATCTCAATTAAAGGCGATGACCTTCCTAAGCATAGGCATGCTCTTGGTGTATCTAAAGGTAAACAAGATAATGCCAATAACTGGGAGAACGTTCGTCCTCAATCTTTCTTTAATAGGGAGACGGGATTGAATGGAGATTTCGGTAGAGGAACTCCTACCAAGGGTATTCAAGATGGTGCTATCGTAGTAAGCTGGAACCTATTAGGGGAATCTTTCTTACAAGAAACTTCGGTAGAAACTTTGGATATTGAGAAATTGCCACCGACTATTACATTACGATATATCCAAAAGATATCATCATAAAGTTGTTATTAGTTATTTAGTAGTATTAAAACTCATGTGTATTATTTGTATTGTTTAAGAGTAAACATTTGTTTACAATCTGTGTTTTGCATAGTAAAAATTAATTGGGAGAGGGACGTTGGGAAACGCCCCTTTTCTTTTGTGTTAATACTTAAGTTCTTCTTTAGCTCGGTCTTCCCAATATTGTATATCTTGTCTAAGTTCTGATATATATCTCATAGATTCATTAGTCTTAGGCATTTCGAAAAATTCGATAAGCATTATATTAGTTATTCGAGTACTATTTTCAAGCCTTTCCTTGATAAAGGGGGGAGGAGTAATTAATACCTCAAACAAAAGATAGGCATCTGGAGAAAGCTTATCCTTCATATAAGTATACATCATATCAAGCATTTCTGATTTAGCTTTCTCTTCTTCGGTATCATCCTCTAATTCTTTATCATTATCGAATAAGTCATCGAGTTTAAAGAGGCTTTGATTATACTCTGCTTGTTCTCCGTATGCAGAACGAAGCAATTTATTTTTGAATGTACTAAGTGATGCAAGGATTCTTGCTTTAAGATGTTCTTCAGTACATTCACCATAGTATTTGTTGAAAACAAATAACATCTTATCCCAGAAATAAGATTGGATAATATCCGGTGTAAGATTAAACCGTTTATAATCAATCTGTCTGGTAAGGTTTCTAATTACTGGCTTACAAACTTTATAAAGTCTGTTGAAAGTAGCTTCATCATATTCTTGCATAGGTTTTAATCGATGAAGCTCTGAACCGTTATTTCCTTTACTTTTTCCCATGTTTTTAAATATTCGTTATGCAAATATAAGTATTTTTTCTTATATAAAATACTAATATTAAATATTCGGGAGCTTAAGGTAGTGGATTAGTAGTTTCTAGATAGATGTCAACATACTTAGAACTATCTCGGTACTATCAAAATCTATTAGTTTATATAATATTGCAATATAGATATGAAGAAATTTAAAGACAACATCAAATTAGTAGATAACATACCCGATTGGCCAGGGTATCATGTTACTCCTGAAGGTGAAGTATGGAGTAGACATAAAATGGTCAGATATTCTTTTGTTTTAGGGGATAAATGGTATCTGATGAATGTCCGATTAAAAGGTCGAAAAGGGATAAATAGGTTTAATGAAAATACTGGTAGACCCTTTGTTAATTTAAGCCGATATGAAGATGGCCACTATATTCAAAAGAAAGTATTAGTTCATAGGTTGGTAGCATTAACCTATATCCCCAATCCCGAAAATAAACCCTGTGTATGTCATAAGGATAACAATAGGACTAATAATCGGGTAGAGAATTTATATTGGGGAACTGTTAAGGAAAACATGTCTCAAGCTTCGAGGGATGGTCGCATGTTAGGGCCATCTACAAGTTTAGAGAATCATTCTCGTTCTAAATTAACCAATTATCAACGTATTCGGATTATCTATCTTTACAAAAATAAAGGCTTTACTTATAGGCAATTAGCCGAGAAATTTAATGTTTCTGTTGGTTGTATTAGTAGTGTAATTAAGAATCCTAATTGTATTAAGTTATATGAGAAGAAGTACCAATAATATCAAGTATACCTTTGATGTACATTTCCAATTAGAGATACTCAGGTTTGTTTTAAAAGATAAGGAAGGAGGATTAGTACTCAAAAGGATTAAATCCAGTTACCTGGTTCTCATAGAACACTCCCTTATCTTCGAGGGTATATCAAAATATTTTAAGAAGCAAGGCAGAATGCCCTCCGAGAATATCTTAAAGGAAGTATTAAAAGAGTTACTAGAATCTAAAACCTATGTGGATTTGGTAACTAAAGATGATATACCCAATATTAATAAACTAATAAGTAATCTCTATCATATACCCCTATCGGATTCTGATTATATAAAAGAAAAGATATATCAGTTCTCTACTTATGTTGAGATGAAGAACTTAAATGATTCCTTCGATTTGGATAACTTCGAACAATACGAAGAGTATTCGAGGAAGATTGAAAAGGTACTTCAGAAAAGTAAACCTAAGAAAGAAGATGAACCTTTATATATGATTCGGGATATTACCGAGAGACAGTTTAGAAGACAATCAGAACCTTCAGTTATACCTTGCCCATTTAGGCAGTTGAATGAACTAACTAATGCAGGAGGTTATCCAGAGCATTCTGTTAATGTGATACTAGATAAACCCAAGGCAAAGAAAACCTTCTTTATGGTAAACCTTGCAAGAGGTTATCTCAGAATGAAGAAGTCAGTATTATATATTGATACAGAAAATGGCCAAGAACAGATCATGGACCGTTTTATTCAATCCAGTATCAATAAAACCAAGAAGGAATTATACTCGGGTGAATATGATAAACTTGAGGCAAAGCATTTAAGGAAACTTGCAAGGTTTGGAGTTGAATTAGTGGTTGAGCGTGTACCAGCGATGATTACTAATACCACTTATATAAGAGAGAAGATAATTCAGCTTCGTAATCAAGGAATCGATATTAAAGTTCTTATGGTTGACTACGCTGGTAAACTTGCATCAATAGCTGGTGATAGGGAAGATTTCGAAAGAATATCTAATGTATACATAGACTTGAGTAACTTAGCCGAAGAAATGGGACTTGACATAATATGGACTGCACACCATATTACTAGAGAAGGTAAAAAACATAGAAAAACCCGATATGATGAAAATGATATATCTGGTTCTATAGCCATAGTAAGAAATGCCCAAGTAATTATGGGATTAAATGCTACAGAACAAGAAGAAAGGGATGATATACTAAGGACTGAGATAGTAGTACAAAGGGATGGTCTCCCATCAGGTAGAGCTCTTTTTAAATGTTCCACAGAAACTCAACGGTGTACTGAATTTACTAAAGAACAACGAAAAGAGTATGATAGAATATATGGGGAACAACTAGATAATTCTCTAAAAAGTTCTAATAATCCAGATGCTAATATAGAAAAGTATAACAAAAAGCAAGGAGATATATAATGAAAGATAATATACCGGGATTTATAGGATACCATGTTTCTAAAACTGGGAACGTATATTCAAGATATGTCCGAGGGAGTAGGGGAAAGTTAAGTAATGATTTTACTCCACTAAGACCAAAGAAACGTCCTAAATACCATAGTGTATCCCTTTATAGGGATGGTAAGTCTACAAAGATTTTTGTTCATAGGTTAGTAGCTATGGTTTATTTATCTAACCCAAACAATTTACCTATTGTAATGCACCTTGATAA
>OKTF01000040.1_pt1 | contig 93753 bp, 78 predicted proteins | sample 1606461 | NCBI WGS metagenome assembly OKTF01 (sample SAMEA3879599, study PRJEB24766) | human gut metagenome | biome: human-associated habitat; feature: feces | place: USA | collected 1985/1987 | reverse complement strand
ATACTCCACTGCTTGTGCGGGCCCCCGTCAATTCCTTTGAGTTTCAACCTTGCGGTCGTACTCCCCAGGTGGATTACTTATTGTGTTAACTGCGGCACTGAGGGGGTCAATCCCCCAACACCTAGTAATCATCGTTTACAGTGTGGACTACCAGGGTATCTAATCCTGTTTGCTACCCACACTTTCGAGCCTCAGCGTCAGTTGGTGCCCAGTAGGCCGCCTTCGCCACTGGTGTTCCTCCCGATATCTACGCATTCCACCGCTACACCGGGAATTCCGCCTACCTCTGCACTACTCAAGAAAAACAGTTTTGAAAGCAGTTTATGGGTTGAGCCCATAGATTTCACTTCCAACTTGTCTTCCCGCCTGCGCTCCCTTTACACCCAGTAATTCCGGACAACGCTTGTGACCTACGTTTTACCGCGGCTGCTGGCACGTAGTTAGCCGTCACTTCCTTGTTGGGTACCGTCATTATCTTCCCCAACAACAGGAGTTTACAATCCGAAGACCTTCTTCCTCCACGCGGCGTCGCTGCATCAGGGTTTCCCCCATTGTGCAATATTCCCCACTGCTGCCTCCCGTAGGAGTCTGGGCCGTGTCTCAGTCCCAATGTGGCCGATCAACCTCTCAGTCCGGCTACCGATCGTCGCCTTGGTGGGCCGTTACCTCACCAACTAGCTAATCGGACGCGAGGCCATCTCAAAGCGGATTGCTCCTTTTCCCCCTGCTCCATGCGGAGCTGTGGGCTTATGCGGTATTAGCAGTCGTTTCCAACTGTTGTCCCCCTCTTTGAGGCAGGTTCCTCACGCGTTACTCACCCGTTCGCCACTAAGTCAAAAAGAGCAAGCTCCTCTTGACTTCGTTCGACTTGCATGTGTTAGGCGCGCCGCCAGCGTTCGTCCTGAGCCAGGATCAAACTCTTTATAAATGATATTTATCACTTAAAAGTGTTAAATCTTGTTCGCTCAGCACGCAATCGCTTGCGTCCTGTGTGAATTACTTTTTGGAATTGTTTTAAGTGTTTTCCAACACTATAAAAGGTTCCGTTACAAGTTTTTCGATATTGTTCAATTTTCAAGGTCCTGTGCGTCTCAGCCTCGCGGCTGACAGCTTGATTATTTTATCACGTTTGTGATCGTTTGTCAAGCACTTTTTTTCGGAAGCTTGGAAACTTTTCAGCGGACATGAGGTAAACCTCAGTGGTCCTATTTTCTTGCTTCTTAGCCCGTCGGAAGTCATTCTTTCCGGCGGCCCTTGGCGCTCAAGTATAATACCACACGCCGGGGCCGGTGTCAACACTTTTTTGCAAATTTCTTTGCATTTTCTATAAGAAAGCCGCTTTTCCTTGCTGCAAACACAAAAAGGCCGTCTGTGCAGCTCACACAGACGGCCTTTTACGCTCTTTTCTCTATTATAAGGTATATAAAAGATCAGCGCATCTCGATGCCCAGCTTGAACTTCAGGTTGCCCAGGATCTTTTTGACAGCCCGTTCCACCTGCTCCGCAGACAGATCTTCCTTCAGGTCCGAGAGGGTCAGGGCGAATGCCATGCTCTTTTTGCCTTCGCCCAGATTGGCGCCGCGATAGATATCAAACAGCTTGACCTCTGTGACCAGCGGGCTTGCTGCACGAATCGTATCCTCGATCTGGCCGCAGGTGATCTGCTCATCGCAGACCAGTGCCAGGTCGCGCTTGACCGGTGCATAGGGGCTGAGCGGATGATACCGCAGCTCGCTATCCACACAGGACATCAGTGCCTCATAATCCAGCTCGCCCAGGTAGATGTTCTGGCTCTCCTTCTGATCCTTTGCGATCTCCAGCTCACCATTGATCTCATTGGCCAGCTTGCCGAAGATGCCCAGGCGGGTCTCGCCGCAGTAAACCGCAGCGCTGATGCCGGGGTGCAGCCAAGGCGCAGTCTCCCGCTGGTAGGTAAAGTGCAGCCCAAACCCAGCTGCCAGAGCCTCCAGCGCACCCTTGACCGTGAAGAAATCCTCCGCCGGGCCAAAAGCACCCAGGCACAGGGTCTGACGCTCGGTGGGGTGCTCGGCAATGGGCAGCTGCTTTGCCAGGTAGACCGGTGCCAGCTCAAACAGGCGGCCTTCCGCATTGCCCTTCTTCAGGTTATCCACGATGACGTTCAGCATGGAGGGGGTCAGCAGAGTCCGCATGATGGACAGGTTCTCGCTGATGGGATTCAGGATACGGATGGCCTTGCGTGCCTCATCCTCTGCCGGGATATGCAGCATATCCAGCTCGGAAGCCGAGTAGAAAGCCAGGGTGGAAGCCTCATAGAATCCCTGTGCAGCCAGCAGGCGCTTGGTCTTCATCTGCTTCTTCTGGTCATCGTTCAGGCCGCCATTGGTCACAGACGCAGTCTTGAGGAAGGTAGGCACGATATGGTCATAGCCATACTCCCGGATGACCTCCTCGGCCAGATCGGGGAAGTCCTCTACATCCTCCCGGTACAGCGGGGCGCTGACCACCCAGCTGCCATCGGGCTGCACATCCACCGCAAACTCCAGGCGGTTCAGGATATCGATCATCGTCTGATCCGGGACGGTAATGCCCAGCACAGCGCAGATCTTAGCCGGAGTGGTGCAGATCTGTTTGCGCTCCAGGGGACGGCCGTCGGTCAGATCATAGCACAGCGTGGTGATGTCGCCGCAGTCCAGCTCCTGGATCAGGTGCAGTGCCCGCGCCAGACCCAGCTCCGGAGAGTTGCGGTCCACACCCTTCTCATACCGAGCCGAGGAATCGCTGTTCTGGCCCAGCGCACGGCTGGTCTTACGGACGCTGTCCCGGGCAAAGGTAGCGCACTCAAACAGCAGGCTGTGGGTCTTATCGTCCATACCAGAGTTTGCGCCGCCCATGATGCCTGCCAGAGCCACCGGCTTTTCTGCATCGCAGATGACCAGGTTTGCAGGGTTCAGCGTAAATTCCTTCTCATCCAGGGTGGTGATCTTCTCCCCGGCCTGCGCACGGCGCACCGTGATGCTGCGGCCAGCCACCTTATCCAGGTCAAAGGCGTGCATGGGCTGACCCATCTCCAGCAGGGTGTGGTTGGTGATATCCACCACATTGCTGATGGAGCGCAGACCGCACAGCGCCAGGTGACGCTTCATCCAGCGGGGAGACTCGCCCATGCGGATGTTGCGGACATAGTGTGCCATATACCGGGGGCACAGGTCCGGGGCTTCCACCTGCACCGAGATGGGGGCATCCGGCTCGCAGACGGGGGTATAATCCATGGCAGGCATCTTCAGGGGCTTGCCCAGCACAGCTGCCACCTCGCGGGCAATGCCCAGTACGCTCTGGCAGTCCGGACGGTTAGCGGTGATGGAGATATCAAAGATATAATCATCCAGACCCACAATGGGCACGATATCTGCACCGGGAGCCGTATCCTCCGGCAGGATCAGCAGCCCGTAGACTTCGGACCCGGGGTAGAGATCATCGTTCAGCCCCAGTTCTTCGCCGGAGCAGAGCATTCCATTGGACTCCACACCCTGCATCACCCGCTTTTTGATGGTGATGCCGCCGGGCAGCGTAGAGCCATCCAGCGCAGTGGGCACATGCGCACCCACAAACACATTGGATGCACCGGTGCTGATGCGCACCTCATGGCCATACTCGCCGCAGTCCACCACACACTTGTGCAGGTGGGTGCCCTCCTGAAGCTCCATGGCAGTAACAACGCCTACCACCACCTTGTGGATGCCGGCAGACAGCGGGATCAGCTCCTCCACCTCAAAACCGCAGGAAAAGAGCTTCGTCTCCAGCTCCTGTGCCGAGATGTCGATGTCCACATATTCTTTTAACCAACTGAAAGGTACCTTCATTGTTTGCTCTCTCCCCTCTTATTCATGGAACTGCTTGAGGAACTGCAGGTCGTTTTCAAACATCAGGCCGATGTTGTTGATGCCGTACTTGAGCATAGCGATACGCTCGATGCCAATGCCGAATGCAAAGCCGGAGTAGACATCCGGGTCGATGCCGCAGTTCTCCAGCACCTTGCGGTTGACAACGCCGCCGCCCAGCACCTCGATCCAGCCGGTATGCTTGCACAGGCTGCAGCCCTTGCCGCCGCACTCAAAACAGCTGACGTCCACCTCTACGCTGGGTTCGGTAAAGGGGAAGTAGGACGGACGCAGGCGGGTACGGGTGCCATCGCCAAACAGCTTCTGCACAAAGGTATCCAGTGCGCCCTGCAGGTCGCCCAGGGTGATGCCCTTATCCACTACCAGACCTTCCATCTGATGGAACATGGGGCTATGGGTGGCGTCCGAGTCGGAGCGGAACACCCGGCCGGGGATCAGCACCTTGATGGGGGGCTGCTGGGCATCCATCGTCCGGATCTGACCGCCGGAGGTCTGGGTGCGCAGCAAAAACTCATCCGAGAGGTAGAAGGTATCCTGCATATCCCGGGCAGGATGGTCCTTGGGCACGTTCAGGCGGGTAAAGTTGTGGTCGTCATCCTCGATCTCCGGGGACTCTGCCACTGCAAAGCCCATGCCGGAGAACACATCGATGATCTGGTTGGTCACCAGGGTCAGCGGATGCAGGCCGCCTGCCGGACGGGTCTTGGCCGGCAGCGTGATATCCACTGCCTCGGCAGCATTGCGGGCAGCCAGCTCGGCAGCCTTGACCCGGGCAGCTGCGGCATCGTAATCCGCCTGGACCTTCTGCTTCAGCTCATTGATGACCTTGCCCATAGCGGGGCGGTCCTCCGGTGCGACGGTGCGCAGGTTCTTCATCAGGGCGGGGATCTTGCCGTTCTTGCTCAGATACTCCTGCCAGAAAGAGGCCAGCGTCTCCTTGGACGAGACCTGACCAAGGCTCGCTGCGGCCTGCTGGGCCAGCTGCTCAATCATTGCTTGCATGGATCTTCTCTCCTTGTTCCTTGTTGGGCGGGGCAGCAAAAAAGGCCCCGTCCCCTTTGCCCAGCCTTTGCCAGACAAAAGGGACGAAGCCTTGACCATTCTTTTTTGGCCGCTCCGCGGTACCACCCGGTTTCCGCCCTGAGATGCAAAGCAGCCGGGCGGCTCTCAAACGCCGTAACGGGGCGCACCGTCCTGTGCTACCAAGCGGCTGCGCCGCCCTTCCCACAGGCCGCTCGGGAGCGAACTTCAGCTCCAGACACAAACCGGGGGCCCTTTCAGCCGGTGAAGCCCCTCTCTGCCCTGTGTGTTCTGCGCCTACTCTCTCCGTCGCTGCGTTTTGAGGTATAGGTTTTTAGTCGAACTACAAATTACTTTACCACACTTTTGTTCTGTTTGCAAGAGGGACAGCGGGATTTATCCGGTCTGTGCCCCCCTTCCGCCCCCGCTTTTCCGCAGGACCTGCTCTCTTGACAAAGGCCGTTGCTTTGCATATAATTCTTCTGTTAGTATCCGCTAACATTCTTGAAAAGAGGGAATGACAATGACGTTAAAGGAATTGCCCATCGGGCGCAGCGCCGTGGTAGAGACCGTAGGCGGCGCAGGCGCTCTGCGGCAGCATTTTTTGGATATGGGGCTGATCCCCGGCGCACGGATCACCCTGGTAAAACTGGCCCCCATGGGCGACCCCATGGAGCTGCGCATCCACGGCTATGCGTTGACCCTGCGGCTGGACGATGCCCAGCAGATCGGCATCACGATGCTGGACGGCCCTGCACCGGATCACCCCGGCGCACCCCATGGGGACAAGCCGCTGGAGCATCCAGGTCTGGGCGAGGGCGGCCGTTATCACACCAAAGCCGGTGAAACGCCCCTGCCGGAGGATACGACCCTGACATTTGCCCTGGCTGGCAACCAGAACTGCGGCAAGACCACCCTGTTCAACCAGCTCACTGGCTCCAACCAGCATGTAGGCAACTTTCCCGGTGTGACCGTGGACCGTAAAAGCGGTCAGATCAAGGATCACCCCGGCACCGAGGTCACCGACCTGCCGGGCATCTACTCCATGTCCCCTTACAGCAGTGAGGAGATCGTGACCCGGCAGTTCATCATTGGGGAGAAGCCCACCGGCATCATCAACATCGTAGATGCCACCAACATCGAGCGCAACCTCTACCTGACCATGCAGCTGATGGAATTGGATGTGCCCATGGTGCTGGCGCTGAACATGATGGACGAGGTGCGGGGCAACGGCGGCACCATCCATATCAATAAGATGGAGTCCATGCTGGGCATCCCGGTGATCCCCATTTCGGCGGCCAAAAATGAGGGCGTGCACGAGCTGGTGGACCACGCCATCCATGTGGCAAAGTATCAGGAACGGCCGGGCCGCCTGGACTTCTGTGCAGAGGATGATCACGGCGGTGCGGTACACCGCTGCATCCACAGCATCCAGCATCTGATCGAGGATCACGCCAAGTCCGCAGGCATCCCGGTGCGGTTCGCCGCCACCAAGTTGGTGGAAGGAGACGAGCGCATCCGCAAAGCCTTGCAGCTGGACCAGAACGAGGAGGATGCGTTGGAGCACATCATCCAGCAGATGGAGCGGGAACGGGGACTGGACCGGGCCGCCGCCATTGCGGATATGCGCTTTGGCTTCATCCAGAATCTGGTGGATCAAACCGTGGTGAAACCCCACGAAAGCAAGGAACAGGCCCGCAGCAACGCCATTGACCGCATCCTGACCGGCAAATACACCGCCATCCCCGCTTTTGTGGGCATCATGGCGCTGGTCTTTTACCTGACCTTTAATGTCGTGGGTGCCGCTTTGCAGGACCTGCTGGCAGCAGGCATCGATGCGCTGACCGCCTCGGTAGATGCGGCGCTGACCAGTTGGCAGGTCAATGCTGCCGTTCATTCTCTGCTGATCGACGGTATCTTTACCGGTGTCGGCAGTGTGCTGAGCTTTTTGCCGGTGATCGTCACCCTGTTCTTCTTCCTCTCTTTGCTGGAGGATACCGGATATATGGCCCGTGTGGCCTTTGTGATGGACAAGCTGCTGCGGCGCATCGGCCTGTCCGGGCGCAGCATCGTACCTATGCTGATCGGCTTTGGCTGCACCGTCCCCGGCGTAATGGCCAGCCGCACCCTGCCCTCGGAGAGGGACCGCAAGATGACCATTCTGCTGACCCCCTTTATGAGCTGCTCGGCAAAACTGCCCATCTACAGCCTGTTTGCAGGGCTGTTCTTTCCGGAGCACGCTGCGCTGGTAATGGTCGGGCTATACTTTTTGGGCATCCTGATCGGCGTAGCCGTTGCCTTTCTGCTGAAAGGGACGGTGTTCCGGGGCGAGGCGGTCCCCTTTGTGATGGAACTGCCCAACTATCGTCTGCCGGGGCTGAAAAACGTGGCGCAGCTGCTGTGGGAAAAAGCCCGGGACTTTTTGCAGCGTGCCTTTACTGTGATCTTCCTGGCCACCATCGTGATCTGGTTCTTGCAGAACTTTGACCTGCAGCTCAGCCTGACCAGCGATGCCCAAAACAGCATCCTGGCACTGCTGGCCGGCTGGATCGCCCCCCTGTTTGCCCCTCTGGGCTTTGCAGACTGGCGCATCTCCACTGCGCTGATCACTGGCTTTATGGCCAAGGAGAGCGTTGTTTCCACCCTGGTGGTGCTGTTCGGCAGCGAAGCCGCACTGGCCGCCGCCCTCCAGCCTGCCGCTGCCGCACCGCTGCTGGTATTCTGCCTGCTGTACACCCCCTGTGTGGCAGCAGTTGCCTCGGTCAAACGGGAGCTGGGCGGCAAATGGGCGGCCATCATGGTGGCAGAGCAGTGCCTTATCGCCTGGGTCTGCGCACTGCTGGTGCGGTTTATTGCATTGGCCATCCTGTAACCCTTTGTATTGATCTCTATCAAGACCAGCGCTTTAGCGCTGGTCTTTTTTTACCCTTTTCCGCAAATGGGGCGATGTGCGGCTGTTTGACCCCCTGCACCGCACCCGAGAGCTGGAGCTTCTTTTCACCCAGACCTATAATGGCATGGTGGATCTGGTCTGCCAGCGCAGGTCTGTTCCCTCCCCTGCTTTATAAACATAAAGACCGGCAGAGCCTAGGCTCCGCCGGTCTTTTTTGTTCTTCAACTTAATTTGTCCAAAGTTATTTCTGAGCTCTTTCTGCCCTGCGGCTTCGGAGCCACACCAGCAGAGCACTGACAGAGATCAAACACCCCAGCACAGCCAGTCCAGCTCCCGCCTGACCGGTCTGGTCTCCGATCCACCCAACCAGCGGACTGGCCGGGATCATCATCAGGCTGTATGCCATACTATCCACACTGACCAGTGTCGCTCTCAGATCGCTGGGAAAGTATTCGTTCATCTGACGGTCGGCATGGAGCATCCAGGCAGACAGCACTCCCTGTACCAATGCAGCTCCTGCCAAAGCCCCCGCTGTTTCTGCCAGACCCACCAGCACCGTGCCCAGTCCGCACAATGCTGCACTGATGATGTAGAGCTTTGTCAGTCTCCTGACCCGAAGGCGACAGCCCAAAACAGAGCCTGCAAATGCCGCCGTCCGACTTAGCAGGTGCGGCACAAATAACAGAGCTGTAGGCCAGCCCAGCTGCACCAAACGCTGCTGCAAAAACATGGTCACCAGATAGCAGGGCACACACACCACCCCATCTGCCAGAATCACCCGTATAGCAGCAGGGCATTGCCGCAAAGCTGCAAGGCTCTGCTGTGCCTGCCGGAAAAATCGTTTCGGCAACTGCCGGAGCGCAAAACTGTCCCGCTGAGCCTGCGCCTGCGTGACCACCGGCTCGGTCAGAAATACATCTGCCGCAGCAGACAATGCATTGCATGCCCCGCTAGACAGATACAGGCCCGTATAGCCCAGCAGCGGCTGTGCGGCGCTGATCACTGCGCCCAACCCGCCTGCCGCCAGGCCAAGCTGATCCAAACGGGCACTGACAGAAAGATACCTCTCTGTACAGTGTGTCTGCACCAAGCTGTCATAAACAAGAGCCGAGGATGTACCGGAGTACATTGACCCGGAGAGTGCCCCCAGCCCCATTGCCAAGCAAACCATCGGCAGGTCGTTGGCCAGCAGCATCGTCGCATCCTGGGCAAGTGCCAGAAGCCCGCCCAGCAGGTAGGTGCGGCGGCGCCCCAGCAGATCCGCCGCCATACCGCTGGGCACCTCAAACATCAAACTTATTATATGATACACAGCCTCTGCCAGACCGATCTCCCACAGAGCAAAGCCCCGGGCCGCCAGCAAAGCCACCCACACGGCATCTGTCAGCCGCAGACCAGAAAGAAAGGTGGAGGCATACAGCGCCCCCAGCTGTTTTTTTAGATCCATACTAGGAAACACCTCTTTTGTTTGCATCTGCATTATAGCAAATAAACGATGGTGCATCCTTTTTAGAGATAAAACAAACGCCCTGCAGCACAGGCAGAGCCTGCACAGAAGAGCTTCGCCTACGATCGCCAAAAGTCCGTCCACTTTCAAATCGCAGCTGGAATTTCTCCTATGCACTCCACAAAAAGGCCGCAGGGCGCACTATCCTCCCCGAGCCATTGCTGAACCGACTCTGCCCCTGTACAAACAGTACAGACGGCAGTATCCTCTAAAAAAGGGCGCACTTCGACCCGGAAACGCTTAAATATATCCTTTTTGGTAAAAGATACCTGCGTCCCAGCCCATATGGGTGCTTCCTCCTTTTCAGCAATGTTCTTTGGTCAGTATAGCACACCTGACCGGAAGAAACAAGTAAAATCCCCGACCAGTCCAACAAAGCACAAAGACCGGCAGAGCCTAGGCTCCGCCGGTCTTTTATCATATCCTGATCGGTTCGTTTATGCCTTTGCCAGCAGCTCCTGGACCAGGGCATCCATCTGGGCTTCCGCAGCGGCATTGGCGGCGGAACGCAGGGTGACGACCTGCTCACAGATGGCAATGTTCTTCATGCCCTCCAGCTCTGCACGCATCTGCTTAGCGGCCATGGGCGCCCAGCTGCCATTCTCCATCAGGGCGATGGTACGGCCCTGGAAGTTCTTGCTCTTCAGATGTGCCAGCAGAGCCTCCATCGGGGGGAACAGGGCCCCGTCATAGGTTGCGCAGGCCAGCACGGTCTTTCCGCAGCGGAAAGCCTCGGTAACAGCATACGACACATCGGTACGGGTCAGATCCATCTCGACCACCTTTGCACCCTGTGCACGCAGCTTTTCTGCCAGGGTATGGGCTGCCGCACGGGTATTGCCGTGGATCGAAGCGGAGGCCACCAGGATCTTTTCCGGCTCCTCTGCACGGTAGCTGGACCACAGATCGTAATAATGCAAGTAGGGGGTCAGGTCGCCGGTCAGCACCGGGCCATGCAGCGGGCAGATGGTGCTGATCTCCAGCGCAGCGGCCTTTTTCAGCACGGCCTGCACCTGCACGCCGTACTTGCCCACGATGTTCAGGAAGTAACGGCGGGCCTCACTGGCCCACTCAGCATTGGCATCGTAGTTTGCCACTGCGCCAAAACGGCCAAAAGCATCCGCGGAGAACAAGACCTTCTCGCTGGTCTCATAGCTGAGCATGACCTCCGGCCAATGCACCATCGGAGCCAGCACGAACTGCAGCGTGTGGCTGCCCAGAGACAGCGTATCCCCTTCCTTCACCACCACACGGCGGTCAGCGGCCACTGCCTGTGCGCCAAAGAACTGGTCCATCATGACGAAGGTCTTGGCATTGCCCACCACCTGCATGGCGGGGTAAGCGGCTGCCAGCCGGGCAATATTGGCCCCATGGTCCGGCTCCATGTGAGAGACCACCAGGTAATCCGGCATACGGCCTGCCAGGGCCTGGGACAAGTTTTCCAGCCAGGCATCCGTAGCCCGGGCATCTACGGTGTCCAGCACGGCCACCTTTTCGTCCAGGATCACATAGGAATTGTAGCTGACGCCTGCGGGTACCGGGTACTGGCTCTCAAACAGGTCCAGGGTGGTATCGTCCACCCCCACGCCAAGGATCGCGCTGCTGATCTTGCTCACACTCATCGGAAATCCTCCTTTATTTTACCTTCTGTCCACAAAAAACGGGCTATTATTTCACACTGCGGCGGCAGCAGAGCAAGCCGCTGCAAAAAGCGCTGTGCTACGCCCGGAAATACACTCTAGGAGCCGTCCTAGTATAGCACAACAAACCGGCCGGTGCAAGGGCTTATTCCTCCGTTTGCTGGGGCAGCCGGGCTGCGGCGGGGCGTCCCGGTTCTGCATCCAGCTCCAGCAGAGCTGCAGCGGCCGGTTCATCCAGCAGCTGCACAGCCCGCAGCTTGCGGCTGATGGCCCGGCTGCGCACGCCGATCAGCTGATCCAACTCCTCATCGGTCTGGCGCAGCCGCTGCTGCATCTTGCTGAGCCCCTGGCCAAACTTTTCAAACTCCGTCTTGACCGCCCCCAGCAGCTGCCACACCTCGCCGGAGCGTTTTTGGATCGCCAGGGTGCGGAAGCCCATTTGCAGGCTGTTCAGCAGCGCTGCCATCGTGCTGGGTCCTGCCACATTGACCTGATAGTCCCGCTGCAGCGTCTCCAGCATCCCCATATTCACCACCTCGGCATACAGCCCCTCAAAGGGCAGGAACAGGATGCCGAATGTGGTGGTATAGGGCGGCTCCACATATTTTTCCCGGATATCCTTTGCCTCGCTGCGCAGCACCATTTCCAGCGCATGGCGGGCGTTGGCCGCAGCGGCAGCGTCTCCGGCCGCCAGCGCATCCTGCAAGTGGGCGTAGGTATCCCCCGGGAACTTGGAGTCGATGGGCAGCCACACTGTGCCCCCATCGGCACCAGGCAGCTTGACCGCATATTCCACACGCTGGGTGCTGCCGGGGATGGTCGCTACGTTGGTGTCGAACTGCTCCGGAGCCAGGATCTCCTCCAGGATGGCTCCCAGCTGGATCTCACCCAAAATGCCCCGGGTCTTTACGCCGGACAGCACCTGTTTCAGTCCGCCCACATCTGCCGCCAGGGTCTGCATCTCACCCAGACCTTTATACACCTGCTCCAGCTGTGCGTTTACCGCCTGGAAGCTCTCGGTCACACGTTTTTGCAGCGCGTCCTGCAGCTGCTCGTCCACAGTATGGCGGATCTCGTCCAGTTTGCGGGCATTTTCCTCCTGGAGTGCCTTCATGCCCTCGTTCAGACTGTTGCGCAGCTGCTCCATCTGCTGGGCATTCTGCTGCTGCAAGCTGTTCAGCCGGCGTTCCAGAGCCTCCTGCTGGCCCGTTTGTCCCTGGGCCAGGGTGGCGCTCATATTCTGCACCGCCGTCTGCAATGCATCGCTTACACTGCGCAGCGCCGCTTCATTCTGCTGCGCCAGCGCCGCCTGCTGGCGGGCATTCTCCTTTGCCTGTGCCGCCAGCTGCTGTGCCAGCCAGCTGCGCAGGGCTTCGGTCCCCTGCTGTCCCTGCTGCGGCCTGCCAGTACGGTAAAGCACCACTGCCAGCAAAAGGCAGATGGTGACCAGCAAAAAAGTATACAGCAGCGCAAGAACTTCCATATTGAATCACCTCGTCATTTCTTTTACCTGGCTGTCCCAAAAGGCGGCCGCTTCCTCCAGCCAGCCCTCCGCATCGGTGCCGATGGCGTGGGGCGCATTTTGGCAGACCCAAAATCAATCTATCCGTGTCGTCAGATGGATTTAAACGGCCTGTACAGACCAGGTTTTCCTGCATTGCATTTTGTCAAAAAAGCTATTATAATAAATCTCGTCCAGCAAGCGGACAGCTTACCGATATCGTCTTTATTGTATCACAACCAAAGGGTTTGTCAAAACCCTGTCTGCTGCGCCGTTCCCTGCCGGGACAGCCTGGCAGACCAACTGCATCGCCCCTGTTTTTGGGGAAAACAGGGGCGCCTTCCCCGCATGTGGACGATATCGCGGGGAAGCATACTGCGGGGGCATGGAGGTCCCCGCCGGGAGTGGGGAAAAAACATGGAACAGATCACAGTCCGGCCTATGCAGCCGGAGGATTGGGACGCCGTCTCTGAGATCTATCTGGAAGGGATCGCTACGGAGCACGCCACCTTTCAAACCGCCTGTCCCCCCTATGCCGCCTGGGACGCCTCCCATACACAGGAGTGCCGCCTGGTGGCGCTGCTGGGGGAACAGCTGGCGGGCTGGGCCGCACTGCACCGGGTAGACCCCCGCTGGTGCTACCGGGGCGTTGCTGAGGTGAGCATCTATATGGGGGAGCGCTTCCGGGGCCGGGGGCTGGGGGCAGAGCTGCTGGCTGCCCTATGCCGGGAGGCCGAGCAGGCCGGGTACTGGACGCTGCAGTCCACCGTTCTGCAGGACAACGAAGCCAGCCGCCGGCTGCACCTGAAATGCGGGTTCCGACAGGTGGGGCGGCGGGAGCGGATCGCCCGGGACTGCCACGGCCGCTGGCTGGACACCTTTTTAATGGAGCGCCGCTGCGCAGCCGATGAGCCGGAAGGCTACAAAAAACTATAAAACGAACAAGCCGCCGGTACCAATGCACAGGTACCGGCGGCTTGTTTTATCAGACCGCGGCTCGCTGGAACATACTTTCCACGATGGCGCAATATTTATCGGCCAGGCAGACAATGATCGCCTCCCGGCATTTGGGCACATGACGCAGGGTCAGGGGCCACATATGGCTGGAGATGATATTCTGTTCCTTTTTTGTAATGGCAAAGTAGCTGCAGGCGTTCAGGCAAGCCGACTTCGGATGAGAGAAGCCGTGCATCTCAAACAGGCGGCGCAGCCCATGGAAACTGCCGGAGGTATGCCAGTCATACAGATAAAAATCATGCAGCAGCGCCCCCACAGCAAGCGCAGTTTCGTCCGCCCCCAGGTGCAGCCGACGGTTCAGCCAGTAACTGACCAGTACGACGTTGCGGCAGTGTTCGTAGGTAGTGACAGAGCCATGCTGGATATACTGCCGCATCTGCTGCACGGCCGGGTGACGGTCGTACTGGTCCAGGATGGCATCCAGCTGCTGTGCTTCGGTTTCAGAAAGCTGCATAGGCATTTCCCCTTCCAGGTTCAAAGACCTTTGATCAAGAATGGAGCTGGTTGGGCGAGGAGGAGCCAAAGTTCTCCGCCTCCGAGGGCATCTGCCGCACAAGGCTCAGATCCACCAGATACTGTTCGCCGTCTCCCAGAGCTTCCAGCTCGGCCAGCTTTGCCTGGGCAGCGGCATCATCCGGATACCACTGGATCAGGAAAAAGTTGTCCTGCTCCACCCCATAATACAGCCAGCGGCCATCGGCCCGCAGCAGGTCATCCAGGTGATCCACCTCGTCGCCGTCCTGCAGGCCAAGGCCCTCCTCTGCATACAAGCTCTCCGGCTCCACCTGCAGCATCTCGATCACCTGGATCGCGCTTTGCAGGTACTCGTCCTGGGAGATGCTCTTATCGGATTTTTCCCACCCGGTCAGGAAAGCCTGCATCAGCAGTCCCCGGACCGAGATCTTGGGCAGTTGCGGGTCTAAAGTCATTGTGTTACGCTCCTTTTTTGCGTTGCCCCTGCTTGTAGTATACACCGGCATCTCCGTGCAGGTCAACGGAATTTTTGTGAATTTTTTGTAGGTGCGTCCGATTAAATATGGAAATCCAGCGTATCGGCCAGCCACTCCAGCGCCAGCGCCAGCCAGTGGCGGCGGTGGGCGCTGTCCGCCCCTACTTCCGCTGTGCTGATGCTGGTGCCGTGGACCCCCTTCTGGAACAGATGCACCTCGCAGGGCACACCCGCTCTGCGCAGGGCCGCCGTCAGCAGCAGGGTGTTTTCCACCGGAACGGTCTGGTCCTCCATGGTATGCCAGACAAACACCGGCGGGACCTCCGGGGTGATCTTATCTTCCAGCGAGAACACCTGCTGGGCAGCCGGGTCCTGGCTGGCCGCCAGCTGCTCAAAACTGCCCCGGTGGGCATAGGCACCGGCGCTGATCACCGGATAGCCCAGCACGACCGCATTGGGCCGGGGCTGCGCCGCCCCCTCTGCCCCAGGCAGGGTGAGCACAGCGCTGGACAAAGCCAGGTGTCCCCCGGCGGAAAAGCCGCAGACAGCGATCTTCTCCGGCTCTACGCCCCAGGCAGCAGCGTGGGTCCGCACCAGACCAATGGCCTGGCTGATCTGACGCAGCGGCTGAAAATCTGCCGCCGCATCCCCTACGCTGTACTCCAGCACGGCGGTATGGTAGCCTGCCGCCGCAAACTGCAGGGCCACCGGGTCCCCCTCCCGGGGGCTGACATGGTTGTATCCGCCGCCGGGAACCACCAGCACCAGCGGGCGCACCAGGGCCGACGGCATTGCCTCTGACGGGGTACGCAGATAGACGGTCAGTTTTGCCCCGCCGGTCAGTTCCAGTTGTTTCAGTTCCATCCTATCCTCCTATTACTCCTTCCAATCCATGTGCCGCCCTTCCGGATGGGCTGCAATAAATTCCACACACAGATCCGCACATATGCGGCACAGTTCCGGGCAGGGGCGCTTGTGGTAATACCCCTCGGTGCGGGCCTGCGCCTGGGTGCCCTGGGTAGGCTGCACGCCCGCCTTAGCCAGCAGTTCCCGGCAGATAATGCTATCCCCGCCGCTGCGCTGACGGTACATCTGGGCGGCCTCCTGCACCAGCGCATAGATCCGGGATTTATCCTGGGGATCTGCCGGGTCAGCATACACCAGGCTGATCACCGTGACCACCCCGCAGAATGCGCCGCACACCTCCCGCATCCGGCCAATGCCTGCCCCAAACCCAGAGGACAAACGCAGGGCCAGTTCCTCGGTCAGCCCCAGCTGGGGCGCAAAGGCAGCCACCACGCTCTGGCTGCAATTATATCCCCTTAAAAAATACTGATACGCCGCTTCTCCCTGTCTGGACAAAACATTTCCCATCCCTTTCTTTTGATTGGTTCCGCTGTACATTATAATGCTTTGCCGCCGGGATGTAAAGCGGACTGCCATGCAGAAACAGCATTTCTGAACTTTTTATGAAAGGGCTTGATTTTTACCTGCCGCCGGTGTATATTAGCACTCGTAAGATATGAGTGCTAAACCGCCGCAGGCGGCAACACCGGAAATAAAGAAGAGCAAAGAGGTTTTGGATCATGGCAAAAATCGAATTTAAGGCTGAAAGCAAAAAGCTGATGGACATGATGATCAACTCCATCTATACCAACAAGGAGATCTTCCTGCGGGAGCTGATCTCCAACGCTTCGGACGCCATCGACAAGCTCTATTATAAGAGCCTGACCGATACCTCGGTGGGCATGAACAAGGGCGACTTCCGCATCCTGCTGACCCTGGATAAAGACAGCCGCACCCTCACCGTCTCGGACAACGGCATCGGCATGACCCGGGAGGAGCTGGAGTCCAACCTGGGCACCATCGCCCACTCCGGCAGCCTGGATTTCAAGAAGGATAACCAGGACGAGAACATCGACATCATTGGTCAGTTCGGCGTAGGCTTCTACTCCGCTTTCATGGTGGCAGACAAGGTCACCGTGATTTCCCGTGCTTACGGCGCAGACGAAGCCTGGCAGTGGGAATCCAGCGGTGCGGACGGCTATGAGCTGTCCCCTGCCGAGAAAGAGACCGCCGGCACCGACATCATCCTGCACATCAAGCCGGACACCGAGGAAGACCACTACGACAACTTCACCAACGAATACGGCATTGCCGCGATCGTGAAGAAATACAGCGACTATGTCCGTTACCCCATCCAGATGGAGCGGGAAAAGAGCCGTCAGAAGCCGGAACCGGACCCCAAGCCGGAGGATTACACCCCTGAGTGGGAGACCTACACCGAGCTGGAGACCCTGAACAGCATGGTCCCCATCTGGAAGAAGCAGAAGAGCGAAGTCTCCGAGGAGGAGTACGCCAACTTCTATAAGGATAAGTTCAGCGATTACGCCGACCCCGCCCGGGTCATTGTGAGCCGCACCGAGGGCACCGCCAACTACAACGCCCTGCTGTTCGTCCCCGGTCACCGTCCCTATGACTTCTACACCAAGGATTACGAGAAGGGCCTGGCGCTGTACGCTTCCGGCGTGCTGATCATGGAAAAATGCGCCGACCTGCTGCCGGATTACTTCAGCTTTATCAAGGGCATCGTGGACAGCCAGGATCTGAGCCTGAACATCAGCCGTGAGATGCTGCAGCAGGACAACCAGCTCAAGCTGATCCACAACGCACTGGAAAAGAAGATCAAGAACGAGCTGCTGGCGATGCTGCGCACCGACCGGGAGAAGTACGAGACATTCTGGAAAGAGTTTGGCCGTCAGATCAAGTTTGGCGCCTACTCCGACTACGGCATGCACGCCGAGCTGCTGCGGGATCTGCTGCTGTTCTGGTCCGCTAAGGAGCAGAAGATGGTGACCCTGGAGGAGTATGTGGAGAAGATGCCTGCCGAGCAGAAGTGCATCTACTTCGCCGCTGGCGAGTCCACCAGCCGTCTGGCCAAGCTCCCCGCCGCCGAGCGCGTGCTGGATAAGGGCTATGACCTGCTGCTGCTCACCGAGGATGTGGATGAGTTCTGCCTGCAGGTGCTGCGCAGCTATCCCCGCAAGGATGCCGAGGGCAAGGACGGCACCGTAGAGTTCAAGAACGTGAACAGCGGTGATCTGGGCCTGGAGACCGAGGAGGAGAAGAAGGCCGCTGAGGAGGCCACCACCGAAAACCAGAGCCTGTTCGACGCCATGCAGACCGCATTGTCCGGCAAGGTAAAGCAGGTCAAGGTCTCCACCCGGCTGAAGGATCACCCGGTCTGCCTGTCGGCAGACGGCCCCCTGTCCATCGAGATGGAGAAGGTCCTGTCCAAGCAGCCCGGCGGCGAGGAGGTCAAGAGCGACAAGGTGCTGGAGCTGAACGTCAACCACCCGGTCTTTGCCGTGCTGAAAGCCGCCCAGGAGGCAGGCGACACCGAAAAGGTGGAGAAGTACAGCGCCCTGCTGTATGCACAGGCCCAGCTGATCGAGGGTCTGCCGGTGGACGACCCCTCCGCTTATGCAGAGGCCGTGTGCAGCCTGATGAAGTGATCTGCCCTATTCTGGCATCATACTGATTTTACCCCTTAACAAAACTGCCGCGCTCCGCTATAATAAAGTGGAACGCGGCTTTTGTTTTTGTAAGGAGCGGATCCCCATGAACCCCAAAAAGCATTATTTCGCCCGCATCCCGGGCATCGTACTTTTTATCCTGCTGGCGGTCTCGCCCTGGCTGAGCATCCTTCTGTTCATTCTCCGTGCCATCGACCGGGACGCAGAAAAAAAGGAGCGGCTCCAGGCGCAGTACTCCTCCGACTTCCGCACGGCTCCCAGCGGGTCTGGTTATGCCCACGACGAAGCCAGTGAAGAACAGCGCAAAGCCAAACAGCGCCACAAGACCCTGACACTGCTCTGCGCCTGTTTTGGCGGGTTGTTTTTGCTGGCTGGTCTGGCCGGTCTGCCGGACGCTTTGGCCTTTTTTGACCTGGGAGAGCTGTTCTCCTGCCTGGCCCAGATGGTGGGCGGCGGCGGTGCGCTGTGGCTGGGCATCCGCATGGACCGTGCCCGCAAGCTGGAGCGTCAGCTGGACCGGATCGTGGGCAGCCGGGACTATATCCCCCTGGCAGAACTGTTTGCCGCTGCCGGTGTCACTACCGCAGAGGGCCGCTCTGCTTTGGACAGTGCCATCGACCACGGATATTTTGGCGCCGATGCCTATATTGACAACCGCACCGATACGCTGGTGGTCCGGGGACAGCCGCCCATTGCGACCCCTCCGCCCCAGCCCCAGCCGGACCCTATGCCGGAGGATCAATACGCCCGGCTGCTGCGCCAGCTGCGGGAGGCCAACGACGCCATCTCCGACCCCGCTATGAGCAGCAAGATCGACCGGCTGGAACAGATCAGCGCCCGCATCTTTGCGCTGGCCAAGCAAGACCCGGATAAGCAGCCTCAGCTGAAAAAATTCATGGACTACTACCTGCCCACGGCCCTGAAGCTCCTGAACACCTACGCCCAAATGGCCATGCAGGATGTCCAGGGTGCCAATATCTCCGAGGCCACACGCTCCATTGAGCGTTCCATGGATCTGCTGGTCACTGCCTTTGAGAACCAGCTGGACAAGCTGTTCCAGGCAGATGCATTGGACGTCAGCGCCGACATCGCCGCCCTGGAAGGGATGCTGAACCTGGATGGATTGACCGGCAGCGATTTTTCATAAGCATGCAAAACACCCCTGGCGATCGGATGCCAGGGGTGTTTTTGTTATACAAACTCTTTGTTCTGCAAGATCTGTTCCGATATGCAGTAGGACGCTGCGAACATCACCAATGCCGTCCCCACAGACACCACATCCACCAGCGGAGCCTTCATATTCATCATGCTCCCTGTAAACAAAGACAGAATACCGGAGATCAGCACAAGCATCACACACGACAAGATTCCCGACAGGATCAGAAAAACATCGCTTTTATCTGTGCCAAATTTCAGCACCAGCGGATAGAGGATGGCGGTCGACAAAGCGGAAAGCGTCAGGCCAAAGGCATATCCATGGAGCACGTCCCGGAAAGCTGGCGCACGCCCCGTCAGCCAAAGACCTCCCAGGGTCAGCGTCCCTGCCCCGATCCCCAGTGCAAACAGCAGGATAAAGGTAAGGTACTTAGCCTGAACGATCTGGCTGCGGCAGACCGGCAGCGTGATCTCAAACCGGTCCCAGCCGGAAAGCTCATCCGCGTGCAGCGAGCTGCCCACGTTGGCAATGAACACATAGATCTGCATGGAGATCACCATTTGAAGGATGCCGTCCCCCTGGATAAAAAGCGGGAGCACCCCCAAGACCAAAGCGATCAAAAAAGAGACCAAGAGGTTGCTTTGCATGGAATATATATTGTTGCGGATCAGCCCTTTCATACCGTTTCCTCCCCTTTCACATACAACAGCATGATCTCATCCAGTGTCGTGGGCGCCAGCAAGGCTTTCGGGTATTTTTTGATGGCTTGTTCCCCATCCCGGACCAGCACCTGGTACTCATAGTCCCGCTTACGGCAGGCAAGGATATCCTCTCTTTCGATTTTTGCAAACTGTTCTGCGCCGCATTTGAGGATACCGCAGCACTCCAGCAGCACATCCTTTGCTTCGCAGAACACCACCCGTCCCTCATGAAGGAAAACGATGTAGTCTGCCACCTTCTCCAGATCGCTGGTGATGTGGGAGGATACCAGGATGGAGTTCCGCTCATCCTGCACAAAGTCCAAAAACAGATCCAGGATATCATCCCGCACCACCGGGTCCAGCCCGCTGGTCGCTTCGTCCAAGATCAGCAGCTGCGGATGGTGCGCCATGGCCGCCGCAATGGACAGTTTCATCTTTGTGCCCCGGGACAGGCCCTTGATCTTCTTGTTTTGGGGGATATGCAGCTGGGTCAGCAGCGTTTCAAAATACGCCTGATCCCACCCAGAATAAACATCGCGCAGCACCTTGCTCAGCCGGAGAGGGGTCAGCTCTTCTGAAAAATTGCAGTCTCCTAAAACCACCCCCACCTTCTCCTTGAGCGATGGGTCCATCGTCTCTGTATCCTGCCCCAACAAGGCAATGCGCCCTGCTTCCTTGTGAATCATCCCCAGCACCCCGCGGATCGTAGTGCTTTTTCCCGCACCATTTTCTCCGATCAATCCTACGATGCTGCCTGTCGGGACGCCAAACGATACATGATCCAGCAGAAAATCCCCATACCGCTTTGTCAGCCCCGTGATCTGCAATGCAGTTGTCATCGTTTATCCCTCCTCATACAACAAGGATAATAGCCTTACCAGATCGTCCAATTTGATCCCGCTCTTTCGCGCAAGATCAATGGCCGAAGTAAAATGTTCCTCGATCTTTTTTTGCTGTTCCTCCAGATATAGGTCCTGGTTTTGCGCCGATACAAAGCATCCCTTTCCTGCTGTGGTCTCAATGAACCCCTCTGCCTGCAATTTGTCATATGCCTTTTGCACGGTCAGAACGCTGATGTGCAGCGACTTTGCCATAGCCCGTATAGAAGGGACTGCGTCCCCTGCCTGCAGTTCGCCGCTCATGATCAGGCCCTTTATCTGATCTGCGATCTGCTCATAGATCGGTTTGCTTGTATGGTTGCTGATCAGTATCTCCAACTTCCCGCCTCCGTATCGCACTGTATTACTCGAGCAAGTACAGTATAGCACGGCCTATTTCCCGCTGTCAATCCCCTTTTTCCACACGGGTGCAAAAAATCCATTCTGCACCGTGCGGGCGGTCCCCGAACAAACCAGCCACGGATTGTTGCTTTTTTACAAGGCTTTTTCTGGTCAGAAGAATATTTTATAGCAGTTGCCGGAGGCAGCCCCGGCCGCAGAAGGTGCCATTTTTGCAACTTTTCATTGAGATGCAACAATAACGCATGGTATTTTATCCACAAAGCCTTTATTATTAAAGTAAATACGGCTGCGTTTTGTGTCAGCCGATGCGTCCACCCAAAACCCGTTACAAAAGGAGCGTCCATGATGAAACCGATTGCCCTTTGGAAGCAGGAGCTGAGCGGCGGCGTCCATGCTGCACGGCTGGCCTCCCTGTATTGCTGTGCGGAGGATGCCACCCCCGCCCAGGCTGCCCGGTACCAGGCCGTACTGGACGGGCTGGAAACCACCTTTGGCTCCCATGAGCAGGCCGGACTGTACAGCGCACCCGGCCGCACTGAGATCGGCGGCAACCACACCGACCATCAGCGGGGCCGGGTGCTGGCTGGCAGCGTCAACATTGATATGATCGCCGCTGCCGCCCCCAACAGCCTCGGCCAGCTGCGGGTGCAGAGCGAGGGATACCCCCTGTGCGTCATCGACCTGGCAGACCTTGCTGCACGCAAGGAGGAGGAAAACTCCAGCGCCGCCATCCTGCGGGGTGAGTGCGCCGCTTTTGCCCAGCGGGGCGCAAAGCTCTCCGGCCTGGACGTATACATCAGCTCCAACGTACCCAAGGGCAGCGGCGTTTCTTCCTCCGCCGCCTTTGAGGTGCTGATCGGCGTGATCCTGAACGATTGCTTTATGTCCGGCTCCATCTCCCCCATTGAGATCGCCCAGATCGGCCAGTGGGCGGAGAACGTCTACTTTGGCAAGCCCTGCGGCCTGATGGACCAGATGGCTTCCAGCGTGGGCAACATCATCACCATCGACTTTGCCGATACCGCCCACCCGGACGTAGAGCCGGTACAGGTAGACTTCTCCGCTGCCGGGCTGGCGCTGTGCATCCTGGATTCCGGCGCAGATCACGCCGATCTGACCGATGAGTATGCAGCTATCCCGGCAGACTGCCGCGCTGTGGCAGCGGTCTGCGGCGGCGAGGTCCTGCGGGAGGTCCCTTACGAGACCTTCCTGGCCAAACTGCCGGAGTGCCGCAAGATCTGCGGCGACCGGGCCGTCCTGCGGGCGTTCCACATCTATGCCGACAACGACCGGGTAGCCCAGCAGGTGGCTGCACTGCGCCAGGGCGATTTTGACACCTTCCTGGCTTTGGTCAACGCTTCCGGCCTGAGCAGCTGGGAGTATCTGCAAAACGTGATCCCCGCCGGGTATACGGAGCATCAGGAAGTAGCGGTGGCCATTGCCGCTGCAAAAAAGGTGCTGAACGGCAAGGGCGCTGTGCGGGTGCATGGCGGCGGTTTTGCCGGCACGGTACAGGCATTTGTTCCCCTGGAGCTGCTGGACAGCTTTAAGGCGGAGATGGAGCGCATCCTGGGCGAAGGCCGCTGCCATGTGCTGTCCATCCGTCCGGAAGGGGGCGCTGTGCTGTGATCTCCACTGCCATCCAGCAGCTCGTCAACTACGGGCTGGACACCGGGCTGATCCTGCCCGACGACGAGATCTACATCCGCAACCAACTGCTGATGACCATGGGGCTGGACGAGTTCACCGAGCCGGAGGGCGAGGTGTGCTATACCGACCTGGAAAGCATCCTCTCCACTCTGGTGGAGGACGCTGTGGCCCGCGGTGTCTGTCCGGACAGCCCCACCGCCCGGGATCTGTTTGACACCAAGCTCATGGGTGTGCTGACCCCCCGGCCCAGCATCGTGCGGGCCAACTTTGAGGAAAAGTACGAGGAGGAAGGCCCCCAGGCTGCCACCGACTGGTTCTATGCGTTCAGCCAGGACACCGACTATATCCGCCGCTACCGCATCAAGCGGGACCTGAAGTGGGTCACGGATACCGCCTACGGCCCGCTGGACATCACCATCAACCTCTCCAAACCGGAGAAGGACCCCAAGGCCATTGCCGCTGCCAAGCTGGCCCCCCAGAGCGCCTATCCCAAGTGCCAGCTCTGTGTAGAAAACGAGGGCTACGCCGGACGGCTGAACCATCCCGCCCGGGAGAATCACCGCATCATCCCGCTGACCATCAACGACAGCGCCTGGAGCTTCCAGTACAGCCCCTACGTCTACTACAACGAACACTGCATCGTGTTCAACAGCCAGCATACCCCCATGAAGATCGAGCGGGCCACCTTCCGCAAGCTGCTGGACTTTGTTGCGCTGTTCCCCCACTATTTTGTGGGCAGCAACGCCGACCTGCCCATCGTAGGCGGCAGCATCCTCAGCCACGATCACTTCCAGGGCGGCCACTATGAGTTTGCCATGGCCAAAGCCCCCATCGAGAAGAGCTGGACCTTCCCCGGTTTTGAGGATGTAGAAGCCGGTATCGTCCATTGGCCCATGAGCTGCATCCGCCTGACCTGCGCCGATGACGAGCGTCTGGTGGAGCTGGCCGACAAGATCCTGGCTGCCTGGCGGGGATACACCGATGAGAGCTGCTTTGTGTACGCCCAGACTGAGGGCGAGCCGCACAACACCATTACCCCCATTGCCCGGATGCGGGACGGCAAGTTCCAGCTGGACCTGGTGCTGCGCAACAACATCACCACGTCCGAGCATCCGCTTGGCGTATTCCACCCCCATGCCAAGCTCCATCACATCAAAAAGGAGAACATCGGCTTGATCGAAGTGATGGGCCTGGCCGTGCTACCCAGCCGTTTGAAGGGCGAGATGGCACAGCTGGAAGCTGCGCTGACCGCCCGCACCCCGCTGGATCAGTATGGCGAGGATATCCAGAAGCACGCCGAATGGGCGGGAGAAATCCTGGAAAAGCATCCGGAACTGAACCCGGAAAACGTCCAAGCTATCCTGCAGGAGGAGATCGGACTGGTATTTGCACAGGTCCTGGCAGATGCCGGTGTGTACAAACTGGACGAGGCAGGCCGCGCCGGCTTTGTGCGGTTCCTGCAGAGCGTGCAGTGATCCATTAAAAGCAGTGCGCCTGCCGGAAAATACCGGCAGGCGCACTGCTTCTATCCCATCAAAGGAGGGCTGACAGCCATGAAAGATCCTGTCCTGGAAGTATGTGTAGACAGCACAGCCAGCGCCCTGGCCGCCAAACAGGGCGGAGCCAGCCGGTTGGAGCTGTGCGCCGACCTGGTCATTGGCGGCACCACCCCCAGCCTGGCGCTGGTGCGGCAGGTCAAAGCGGAGACCGGCCTGCCGGTGCGGGCGCTGCTGCGCCCCCGGTTTGGCGATTTCTGCTACGACCACTATGAATTGGACCAGATGACCCAGCAGGCCGCCGCCCTGGTGGAAGCAGGCGCCGACGGCATCGTGACCGGCGTACTGACCCCGGAAGGCGATTTGGACACCGCTGCGCTGGCCCCCATCTGTCAGGCGGCAAAACAGGCCGCTCAACAGACCGGACGGCCGGTGGCGCTGGCCCTGCACCGGGCCTTTGATGTCTGCCGGGACCCCTTTGCTGCCCTGGAAACAGCCTGCCAGCTGGGATTTGACACCATCCTCACCAGCGGCCAGGCCGCCAGCGCCGCAGCCGGTGCATCGCTGATCGCTGCGCTGGTACACCGTGCGGCCGGACGCATCGAGATCCTGGCAGGGGCGGGCATCACACCGGACAACCTCCCTGCTCTGGTCAAAGCCACCGGTGCTCCCGCTTACCATCTCTCCGGCAAAAAGGAACTGGACAGCCGGATGCAGTTCCGCCGGGAGGGCGTCCCCATGGGACTGCCGGGCTTTTCCGAATTTGTGGTCTGGCAGACCGACCCGGACACCATCCGCCGGGCACGGCAAGCACTGGAACGAACCGAATAAAACAGCAGGGCTGCCTTTTTTGCGGGCAGCCCTGCTGTTTTTGTTATGCAAACTGGCTCATATACAGTGCGGCGTACTTGCCATTCTTTTTCATCAGCTCTTCGTGATTGCCGATCTCCTTGATATCTCCATCCTCCATATACAGGATCATATCTGCATCCCGGATGGTGGAAAGGCGGTGGGCGATCACAAAACTGGTGCGGCCCTTCATCAGCCGGGCCATTGCTTTTTGGATCAGCACCTCGGTATGGGTATCCACGTTGCTGGTCGCCTCGTCCAGGATCATGATCTCCGGAGCAGAGGCGATGGCTCGGGCAATGGTCAGCAGCTGCCGCTCGCCCTGGGAGATATTCTCGGCGCCTTTGCTCAGCACCATGTCATAGCCGCCGGGCAATGTCTTGATAAAGCTATGCGCACAGGCCGACTTGGCTGCCGAGACGATCTTCTGCTTGTCCATGCCATCCTCGGCATAGCCGATGTTGTCCCCAATGGTCCCCTCAAACAGCCAGGTGTCCTGCAGCACCATGCCAAAACGGTCCCGCAGCTCCGCCCGGGACATATCCCGGATATTGACACCATCCACCGTGATCGCGCCATCATTCAGCTCATAAAAACGCATCAGCAGGTTGATCAGGGTGGTCTTGCCTGCACCAGTGGGGCCAACGACTGCCACCTTCTGGCCGGGCTGCACCGTCAGGTTGACCCCCTTCATCAGCAGGCGGTCTGCGGTATAGCCAAACTTCACGTTCTCAAAGGTCACCCGGCCGCTGCGGTCTGCAGGCACAACGCAATCTTCTGCATCAGGGATCTCCTCCTCTGCATCCAGCAGGCTGAAGATCCGGCTGCCAGCAGCAGCGGCTGCGCCAAAGCTGCCCACCATGCCTGCCAGAGAGGAGAAAGGCTCTGCAAAGCGCCAGGTATACTCCAGCATTGCCTGCACATTGCCCACCGTGATCTTGCCCACGATCGCCCACAGGCAGCCAATGGCGGCGCACAGCACATAGCCCAGGTCATTGACCAGAGTCGTAATGGGGCTGACGGCACCGGCGGTGGTCTCCGCCTTGCGGGAGCTGTCCTTCAGTGCATTGTTCAGCTCTGCAAAGCCCTGGTTTGCCCGGGCCTGGTAGTTAAAGCTCTGTACCACCGACTGGCCATTGTACATTTCTTCCACATAGCCATTCAGCTTGCCCAGCAGCTCCTGCTGCTGTCCATAATATTTTTCGCTGGCTTTCATGACCCCCGCAGCACTGAACAGCGAGAGCGGCACCATAACGATGGGGATCAGCGACAGAGCCGGGCTGATGGTAAACATCATCACCAGCACACCGATCGCCGTTGTCACCTGGGTCACCACCGAGGTCAGATTCTGGCTGATGGTGTTGTTGATGGTATCCACGTCGTTGGTGATCACGCTGAGGATATCGCCATGGGTATGGGTATCGTAATAATCCAGTTTCAGCCGGTGCATCTTCTCGTTGATCTCCCGGCGCAGGCTCTGCATAACGTTGGCTGTGATCTTTGCCATGCCAAAGCCCTGCAAAAAAGCAAACAGCTGCGAGATCAGGTACAGCGCCACCAGCGCCGACAGCAGCCAGAGGATGGTCTCCCAATAAAAAGTACCGTCGGCAATGCTGGCAAACAGGGTCGTGGTGACTTTACCCACCAAAAAGGGCGCCATTACCATAAAACCGGTGCTGATCACTGCTGCCAGCAGCACAAAGAACAGCGGCAGGCGGTATGCTTTCAGATAGCCCAGCAGGCGCTTGAATACGGTTGTGTTTTTCATCTCAGATCGCCTCCTTGCCCAGCTGGATCTCTGCAATCTCGCGGTAAAGCGGGCAGCTTTCCAGCAGCTGCTGGTGGGTGCCGCTGCCCACGATCTGCCCATCGTCCACCACCAGGATGCGGTCGGCATCCAGAATGGTGCTGATGCGCTGTGCTACCAGGATCACGGTTGCATCCCCCATATTCTCTTTGAGGTTCTGCCGCAGCTGGCGGTCGGTCTTCATATCCAGCGCCGAGAAGCTGTCGTCAAACACATAGATCTCCGGCTGCTTCATCATCGCCCGGGCAATGGCCATGCGCTGGCGCTGTCCGCCGGAGAGGTTGGTGCCGCCCTGTGCAATGGGGTCGTGGTAGCCCTTTTGCTTTTTGGCAATAAACTCATCGGCGCAGGCGATCCGGGCGGCACGCTCCCAATCCGCCTGGGTGCCATCCTCCTTGCCGAAGTTCAGGTTCTGGGCAATATCACCGGAGAACAAAAAGTTTTTCTGGGGCACATAACCGATCAGCGCCCGCAGATCCTGGGTCCGGTACTCCTTTGCATTGACGCCGTCGATCAGCACTTCGCCAAACATAGGGTCGTACAGACGGGGGATCAGTTTCAGGATGCTGGATTTGCCGCGGCCGGTGCCGCCGATGATCGCAGTGACCTCGCCCGGGCGGGAAACAAAGCTGACATCCTTCAGGATGGGTTCATCTGCACCTGGGTAGGCAAAGGTAACATGGCGGAACTCCACCGTAGAACGCAGCGGGCGGTCCTGCACAGGATAACTGCCGTCCCGGATGGTACTCTCGGTCTCCAGCACCTCTGCAATACGCTTTGCACAGGCATAGCTGGTGGGGAACATCATGATCACCAAAGACAACATCATTACCGACGTAAGCACCATGCTGATATACTGGCTGTTTGCTACCAGAGAGCCAACCTCCATTGCGCCGGTATCCACATAATAGGCGCCCATACCCAGCACAGCCGCCGTCGTCACGCCAAAGATCACGCTGATGGCCGGCATCAGCAAGCTGGAGATGCGCCCGGCGGTCATAGCTGTCAGTGCATAGTCCGTATTGGCTGCCTCAAAGCGGCTGCTCTCGGTCTTTTGTTTGTTGAAAGCCCGGATGACCCGCACGCCTTCCAAGGACTCCAAAAACAGGCGGTTGAGCTGGTCCAGCTTTTTTCGCAGCCGGATGGAATAGCGGGACGCCAGCACCATAATGATGCTCAGCACCACCAGCAGCACCGGGATCGCCACCAGCAGCACCGAGCTGACCTGGCCGCCAGTAGCAGCCGAGAACACCAGACCTGCCACCGCCATCATGGGCGCAAGCAGGCCAATGCGCAGCATCAGGGTCAGAAAGCTCTGTACATTGGTGATGTCAGAGGTACTGCGGGTGACCAGGCTGGCCGTGCCGAACTTGTCCATCTCGGTGGCAGAAAAGCTCTGCACCTTTGCAAACACCTGGCTGCGCAGCTGGGCTGCAAAGTCGGTAGAGATCAACGAAGCGATCTTGACCGACAAAAAGCTGATGATGCAGGAAAATACGGTCACGGCTGCCATGATCGCAGCAAATGTCCAGATGATCTTGTCTGAACCGGCCGAAACGCCGCTGTTGATCATCTCTGCCAAAAAGGAGGGCAGCAGCATCTGTCCGACAGCGGACAGAAGGATCAAGGCCAGCAGACTGACGATCTGCTTCGTGCTGAGCTTGACCTTTGTAAAAATCGTTTTCATGAATGGTGTATCCTGTCCTTTCTTATCCCATGTAATAGATCCGTTCGTTCCACAGCATGATACACCTTACAGTTACTGTACAGTCAACCCCCGTTATCATTTCTTTACAATTCGTTAAAAATACAATAAAACACGGGCTGCGCCGCCGCACAGCCCGTGTTTTTATCATGAAGTTCCGCCGGGGCGTACTTCCCTGCCCTGTTTTTGCAAAAAGAAATAATACCCAATGCCGATGCCATCTGCCAGCGCCCAGCCGATGGGAACGCTGAGCCAGATACCAGTCACACCCAAAGCCGTCGCACTGAGCGCATACGCCAGCGCCACCCGGGTGCCCAGGGAAGCAATGGTCAGCACCACCGACATGGCAGGCCGCTCCACCGCCCGGTAATACCCATAGAGCAAAAACAACACCCCGATGCCGATATAGCAGGCGCCTTCGATCCGCAGATAGTGTACCCCCGCCTGGATGATCTGGGTCTGTGCCGGGTCGATGAAAACACTCATCAGCGGCGCAGCAAACACACAGACCAAACCGCTGATAACAAGGCAAAATACCGCCGACACCGCTCCGGCGCTGCGGATGCCCTGGCGGATACGCTGCGGCTGATGCGCTCCGTGGTTCTGCGCCACAAAGGTGGAGAACGCATTGCCAAAGTCCTGCACAGGCAGATAGGCAAACGAGTCGATCTTTACCGCCGCCGCAAATGCTGCCATGGTCACCGGCCCAAAGCTATTGACCAGGCCCTGCACCATCAGGATGCCAAAGTTCATAATGGACTGCTGCACGCTGGTCATCACCGACAGATTCAAAATGGAGGCAAGCGCCGCCCGATCCCAGCGGCAGTCCTCCCGGCGGGGGCGCAGCTGCGGGAAGCACCGCCAGGCATACACCGCAATGCCGATGCCGGAGACAAATTGTGCTGCCACTGTGGCCAGCGCAGCCCCTTTCACCCCCCAGCCCAGGCCCACAACACAGCCCAGGTCCAGCACCACATTCAATACAGCGGATACCGCCAAAAACACCAGCGGTACCACGGAATTGCCGATCGCACGCAGCAAGCTGGCATAATAATTATAAAGGAAGGTGGCCAAAATGCCCAGGAAAACCACTGCCAAGTAATCCTGCATCAAAGGGCGGATCTCCGCCGGGACACGCAGGACCCACAAGATCCCGTCCATCCCCAGATACACCGCACCATTCAGCATCAGAGAGAGCACCGCGATCAGCCCAAAGGACAAAAAGATACAGCGGCGCAGCCGGTCCTGCTGGCCCGCACCATACTGCATGGAGATGGCTGCACCGCTGCCCATGCACAGTCCCAGCAAAATGGAGGTGAGGAAGGTCATCAGCGTATAGGAGGAGCCTACCGCCGCCAGCGCATCCGGCCCCAGGAAACGCCCCACCACCCAGGCATCCGCCAGGTTGTACATCTGCTGCAGCAAATTGCCCAGCATCAGCGGCAGCGCAAACAACAGCATATTGCGGGTAATGGGGCCTTGCGTCAAACTGTGATTCATAGATCTGTGGGTTCTCCTTCCCTTTCCTTACCGGCAAACCGGCGCTGATATTCCTTGGGGGTGCAATGCTTTGCCTCCCGAAAGCTCTTGGTAAAATAGCTCATATCCGAAAAACCGCAGGCTGCGCCGATCTCGCCCGCCTTGAGGCGGGTGGTCAGCAGCATCTCGGCCGCTTTTTCGATCCGGTACTGTTTGACGTATTGGATCGGCGTAAGCCCCAGCATCTGCCGAAAGCTCCGCAGACAGGCGCTCTCGCTGAGGGCTACGCTGTCTGCAATGCGGGCCACGGTCAGCTCCTCCACATAATGCTCCTCTATAAAGCGCAGCATCCGCTTCATCCGCCGGGAGGCCACCTGCTCCTGCTGCGAGATCGTATCTGTACAGGCGGCACAGTGCTGGTTGACCAGCCGCAGCGCTGTGCAGATGCGGTAGCGCGCCCAGTTTTCGTAATCCATCGCATCGGTGCTTACCGCCTGCCACGCATCCCGAAAGCACTCCAACGCCTGCGCCTGCCAGGGCACAGCCGCATCCAGCAGCACATAAGCCGGCGCACCAGGAGCCTGCAGCGGGGAGACCAGCTTTTGCCAAAACACCGTATCCATGCCCCCCACCAGCCGGGGGTGGAACACCAACGACCGCAGCAGCGAGGGTCCCTCCGGCACCGTCTCCACCTCATGGAGTCCGCCGCAGTTGATCAGCACCCCCTGTCCCTGATGCAGGTACAGGCGGCTTTTGCCCACCCCCACCGTCACCGTGCCCCTAGCTGCCAGGATATACTCAAAATCATCGTGCCAGTGCCAGGGGACATAAAAGCAGGTCAGATCCTCCTGGTAGGCCGCCAGCGGGAACCAGGCTGTGCCATGCTGCACAAGCTCCCGTCCCTGCTGGGTGGCGCGAACCTCGCAATTCTGTGCCAATGCCATAAAACCTCTCCCCTCTTGCTCGTTTCTTTTGCATACAAGCCGGTTTTGTCATAAAATACAGGCGGTTTTGTTCTACATTTTTTGCGCTTATAGTGATATTATTGTAGCACAGCCAGGGCATAGATGCAACGCCCGAGGCTGGTATAAAACAATTTGGAGGATGTGTTTCCCATGACATCGCTGCTGCTTGCAGTCATCTATCTAGCCTTCATCGGGCTGGGGCTGCCGGACTCTCTGCTGGGGGCAGCCTGGCCCATGATCTACCCTCAGTTCGGGGTGCCGGTGTCCAGCATGGGGCTCATCTCTATGATCATCTCCGCCGGGACGATCCTTTCCAGCCTGAACAGCAGCCGCCTGACCCGGGCACTGGGCGCCGGCAAGGTGACCCTGCTCAGCACCGCACTCACCGCCATCGCCCTGCTGGGGTTCGGGATGTCCCGCAGCCTGTGGCAGCTCTGCTTCTGGGCTGTCCCTTACGGGCTGGGCGCCGGCAGTGTGGATGCTGCGCTCAACAACTATGTAGCGCTGCACTATGCCAGCCGCCATATGAGCTGGCTGCACTGTATGTGGGGCGTGGGCACCATCATCGGACCCTCGCTGATGAGCGCAGCCCTGACAGGCGGTCATGGCTGGAGCGGCGGCTATCTGCTGACCGCTCTGGTGCAGGGGCTGATCGTGGCGGTCCTGCTGCTCAGCCTGCCCCTCTGGGGACGTCCGACTTTCGGCAATGGCTCGGAGACAGAGACCGTCGCCCTTTCCCTGCGGGAGGTGCTGGCGATCCCCGGTGCAAAAGAAGTGATGCTCTGCTTTTTTGGCTACTGCGCCTTGGAGAGCACCGCTGGCCTGTGGGCCGCCAGTTATCTGACCTTGGCCCGGGATATCCCCGCCGAGACGGCCGCCGGTTTTGCCGCGCTGTTCTATCTGGGCATCACCGCCGGGCGGGCGGTCAGCGGATGGATCGCCCCGCGTCTGGGGGACGACGGCATGATCCGTCTGGGGCTTTGGGGCATTGGCCTGGGTCTGGCAGCCCTGCTGCTGCCGGGGCCTGCGGCGGTCTCTCTTGCAGGGCTGGTGATCATCGGACTGGGGTGCGCACCGATCTACCCCAGCATCATCCATTCCACCCCGGCGCACTTTGGGGCGCACCGTTCCCAGGCGGTGATCGGGGTACAGATGGCCAGCGCCTATGTGGGCAGCATGGCTATGCCCCCGCTGTTTGGGCTGATGGCCCGGCAGATCACCCCGGCGCTGTTCCCCTTCTATCTACTTGTTTTGCTGGGTCTGATGGCCTGGATGCACCATCGCTTGGTGCACAAGGCCACACCCTTCACACATTCAGATCCCATCTGAATCGGTTGGACCAAAGGAGGTTCTTATTATGCTGTATATTCAAGTTATTGATAAAGATCGTTTCATGCACCAGGTCAAGGCCAGCCAGGGCGGGGTGTTCCTGCATCTGGAGGACGGCACCGTCTGCAACCTGAAGCAGGACCATGTGGCTTCGGCTCTGCTCCAGCAGATGGAGGCTCCCTCCCAGGGGCTGGCCATCAGCCTGGAAAACCCCGCTGACGTGAACGGTTTCTTCCGCTATATGCTGGAGGCTGGTCGTAAGATGCCCCAGGCCTGCTGAGCTGCCTCTTGATCGGCCTTTCCCGTCTTTTCAGACATCACAACAAAAGCAAGCAGCCCGCTCCGAAAACCGGAGCGGGCTGCTTGCTTTTTGGTTTAGCGCTCTTTCAAGGAGGAAGTATAGCCAGAAAAACAGGTTTAGTAGATCACCACAGGGTCTTGAGCTGGCGGTTCAGCTTATCCAGCTCAGCTGCATCCCGGTTCGGGTCCAGCAGAGCCAGCGCTGCCTTTGCATTGGCACGGTCGGCTGCAGAGTGAGTAGCCTTGGCGTGATCGAACAGGGTCTCCACCAAAGCGTAGCCCGCCCGGACGATGGGATGGTCCGGAGAGGTTGCCCCTGCCTTTGCCACCAGCTGGAACTTGCCAGCCGCCATATCGGCCAGCAGAGCGCTGAGGGCGGCATTGGGGTTGCCGGCGCGGTTGCTCAAACCCTGGTAGAGGATCTGTGCCACGAAGCCCAGGGTAGAAGAAGTGTACCAGTTGCCGTTGAACTTGTTGGGGTTTGCGGCCTTATTGGTAACCGGAGAGTTGATCTTGTTGGTCAGGTAGACCACCACCAGGTTCTCCACCGGATCGATCAGGGTCAGGGTACCCGTCCAGCCCTGGTGACCAATGGTGCCGGAAGAGGACTGGGTGCCGAAGTACCAGCAGCGGCCGTCGTCGGCCTCACGCCACCAGCCCAGGCCCCAGTTGGCTGCATTTTCCTTCTTGGGGGCGGTAAAGGTATCGATGACGTTGCGGGAGAAGAATTTCTGCTGGCCGTAGCCGCCGGTGAGCATCACGGAAGCCAGCTTTGCCAGGTCGGCAGCGTTGGAGAACAGACCTGCGTGGCCGGAGATGCCGCCCATGGCGTAGAACGCCTTCTCGTCGTGGACCTGGCCCTGGATGGTAGCGGTGCGCACGCCGGTAAAGTGGACTGCACCGTCACGGGTATTGCCGTTCAGCTCGGTTGCAGCACAATCGTTGGGGGCAAAGCCGTTGAGCAGCGGGTTGTAGGTGATGTGATCCAGGCCCATGGGTGCCCAGAAGTTCTGCTCCAGGTACTGGTCCAGGGGCTGGCCGGTGACCGACTCGATGACAAAGGCCAGCAGCATATAATCCACGTCAGAATAGACGGTCTTGGTGCCGGGCTTGTACATCAGCGGGGTCTTAAAAATAGCCTTCAGGGTCGCCTGACGGGTCGCAGGGGTGCCGTCCCATCCGGAGAACAGCGGGTTTGCCACGCCTGCAGCAGGCTTCTGGGTGTGCTGATCAAATGCGTCGTTGTGGTACTGGGGGTCAGCCGGGAAGCCTGCCTGGTGCCGCAGGATGTCCCGCAGGGTCAGCTCGCTCTTCCACTGCTTGTTGACCTCCAGGCCCGGATTCTCGTAGCCAGAGAAGGTAATGTCGATGGTGTCATCCACAAAGCTCTGGCCCAGCAGGTCCACGATGCGGCTGTCCAGGTCGATCTTGCCCTGGGTGACCAGCAGCTGCAGTGCGTAGTTTGCCGTATACATCTTGCTGTTGGAAGCCAGATCGTACAGAGTGTCGTTGGTCACAGCCGGGCTGGCGGTGTTGGGGGTGCCGTCCGGCAGATAAGCATTCACGCGGCCCCAGGCATTCTGGTACACCAAGCGGCCGTTCTTGATCACTGCCATCTGTGCGCTGGGGAAGCCGTTGTCCACGTCAGACTGGATCAGCTGCTCCAGAGCCTCCAGCACATCCCGGTCCAGGCCGACCTGCTCCGGCGTGCCCTCAATGACCACCGGGTACGGGATGGAGACCTGCACCGTTTTGCCTGCGGGCTGGACGGCGCTGACCTGGATGGTGTTGTCGCCGTTCAGGGTGCAGCCGGAGATATCCACGGCATAGACCCCGCCGCCAGCCATTTGTGCGGTGTTGATGGGCTTGTTGTTCACAAACAGTGCAAAGCTGGCGACACCGGCTTCCGGTGCAACATACAGCGTGCCCTGGCCACTGTAATGCTGGAAGGTGAACATGCTGTTCAGTGCCAGCGTATCGTCCACATAGCCCGCCCAGGCCGGGAACACCGGCTGTGCCTGCCACTGCCCGCCGGGCAGACCAGACAGCTGGCTGACCTTGACATTGGTCAGCTTGGATGCCAGCACATTCAGGCAGTTCTCCTGCTCTGCCGCTGCCGGAGCTGCAGCGGATGCACCGCACACATTAAGGGCCATCAGGCCGACGCCTGCTGCGCCGCCCGTCAGAAAAGCTTTGCGGGAAAATTTGAAAGCCATGATACGTTTCCTCCTTTATCCTCTGCGGCGGCCAGCAGCCGCCTGGCTGCACCCAGGACGCAACATCTCCGGGCGCTCTCGTTTTTGGGGGATCGCCCCTGTCACCACAGACTTTACGCAAAACGGAACAGAATGTCAATTCTTTTTGTGCATGATGGCACAAAGTTTCAGGTTTGACCGGCTTTCTGCCAAATTCTCATATTTTTCACGAAAATTATTTCGCAAGTAAGGCTGTTTTGTATCATATGCCAGCAACTCTGCTCCAAACAAAAAAACACCGCGCATCTTCTCCCGAGGATGCACGGTGCGGCACAAAACTTTTTATGGGTTTATAAGATGCAGCTGCTGATCGCCCGGGACACCCGGATCAGGTCTTTGTCATCCGCCAAAAAGCCAAACTCCATCTCATGCTGGTCTGCATAACAGACCGTCAGCCGAGAGGAAGGGACCGGATCGCCGAAGCCCGTCGTCAGAATACCAAAATGCTGGATCTTCCGGTAAGGCAGCACAAAGATCTCCTGCCGGGTCCCGGTCAAGCCCTGCATATCCACCATAAAGATCCGGTGGGTGGTAAACACGACCTGATCCCGCACCGTCTTATAGGCGGCCACCAGGCTCTCCCCCTCCAGCAGCATCTCCCGCACCTTGGCGCAGACCTCTTTTTCCCGGATCGAAACCAAGTTTTGCATCGGTGTATCGCGAAACTTCATCCCAAAAGCCTCCCTTTTGTTTTCCCCATTGTAGCACAGGGCGCTGTTCTGCGCAAGGACGTTTTTCAAGAAGAGCCGGTTGGCAGAGCACCGGGCTTTTACGACCGGTGCGCCGGGTTTCTCTCCGCTGCGCATTGCCAGCACCCTTGCGGTATGCTATACTTTGCATGGAAAAATACATGACCCGGAGGTTTGCGTTATTATGGAGATCCTCATTCACCAGGCGATCCTGCACGTACTGGACACCACCCTGGATGCACCGGTGTTGTCCGGCAGCTGCATGGAGTTGACCGCCGAAAAAACAGCCTATCTGCAAAGCCATATCGAAAAACTGTTTGCCAGCGATGAGATCCGGCTCTGCCGTCCGCTGGCTGAATCCGCTTTCCGCAACGAGCTGGAGCATAACCAGGACTTTATCGATCTGTCCTGCCGGATCGCCGGCGTGCTGTTTGACTATATGCACGCCCATACCACGATCCCCGGCGCTGACTTGGCTGTGGTGGAGTTCAGCCGGGAGGGCGAACCCTGGCTGGGCATCCTGAAACTGAACTATAAAAACGGCTATACCCACTGCACTGAGACCGTAGGCGGGGCACCGGTCAGCTCCATCATCCAGCAGCGGGCCTGTCTGCCTGCACAGAGCGGGCGCGTGGAGGAAGGCGCCTTGGTCAGCCTCCAGGACTATTCCATGCGTCTGTTGGAGAAGAAATATGACATCGACGGCCATAAAGAGTTTTACCTGTCCACCGTCGTGTTCCAGTACACCCAGGCCGAGCCGGAAAAAAAGAAGCTGCAAGCACTGCAGGAGGCAGCTGCCCAGGCTGTGCGGGAAGCCTATGAAGAGGAGCCTCATGCAGAAGCGCAGGCCGCAATGCTTATTGCACAGCAGGCTGTTCTGCACGACAACCAGGTATCGGTAGCCCAGGTGCGCCAGCAGCTGGCCGAGGAATACCCGCTGGCCGCTGTTCCCTTTGACGATTATGTGGAAAAAAGCGATCTGCTGGAGCCTACTGCGCCGCCGGTCACCGTAGCCCCGGCCCGCATCCGCCGGATGGAGAGCCGCAGCATCCGCACCGCCAGCGGCATTGAAGTGAAGATCCCCACCGAGGTGCTCTCCTCTGAGGCCGAAGTGGAGTTTTTGCACGATGCAGACGGCAGTGTCTCGCTGCTGATCAAGAACGTGATCCTGTGACCCGATGTAAAAACGGCGTCTGCTGCCCCTTTTTGGGGACGGCAGACGCCGCTTTTTTATCGCCGGACCATATCCGGGGTGATCTGTGCCAGAGAGTGGGCACCGCACATCTGCATGGTGTCTTCCAGCTCCCCTGCCAGTTTATCGATGTAGCACTGCACGCCCGCCGCATCGCCGCCATAAACAGCGGTGACGAAGGGGCGGCAGACCAGCACTGCGTCTGCACCCAGGGCCAATGCTTTAAAGATATCCACCCCCGAACGCAGGCCGCCGTCCACCAGGATCTTGACCCCGCTGCCCTTCAGTGCAGCGGCGATCTCCGGCAGCACCTCAGCGGTGGAGGGGCACTGGTCCAGCACACGGCCGCCGTGGTTGGACACCACGATGCCCGCAGCGCCTGCCTGCTGCGCCTTGAGCGCCCCGGCCACGGTCATGACGCCCTTTACGATAAAGGGGCGCTGTGCCATCTCCACGATCTGGCGCAGCTCCTCCACGCTTTTGCAGCCCGCAGGCGGGTCCATATTCTTCAGGAAGGGCAGGCCCGCTGCATCCACATCCATGGCCACAGCAAAGCAGCCGCTGGCCTTTACCTGCTCCATCTTTGCCCGGATGGTCTCCATATTCCAGGGCTTGACGGTGGGCACGCCGCAGCCGCCTGCCCGGGTGATGGCACGGGTCGCCTGGGTCATCACGTCCGGGTTGACGCCATCCCCTGTAAATGCTGCGATACCCCCCTGCGCACAGGCCTGCACCAAGACCTCATTATAGGTCGTATCGGTGTAGACATCCGAATAGTGCAGGTTCACTGCGCCTACCGGACCCGCAAAGAACGGGTAACGGAAGCGGCGCCCAAACAGCTCCAGGCTGGTATCCGGTCTGCCGCCCCCGCACAGGGTATCCATATTGACCCGGATCTCTGCCCACTTATTATAGTTGCGGATGGCCGTGTCCCCCACTCCCTTGGCCCCTGGGCCAGGGATCTGGTTTTTGCAGGCCACGCCGTTGCACACCGGACAGGCTTTGCAGTACTGGCCGATGCACTCTCTTGCATGGGCCAAAACATCCGAATAGTTCATATAACTTCCTCCATTCCGATCCTCCGGCCGCCGCCCGCAGGCCGGTCTCTGACTCCATCATATCCTCATCCGTACACCCCGTCAAGTCCCTCCGTCCTTTTTGCAAAAAAGAACAGCGCCCCTGCGTCACTTTTAAAAAACACAAAAAAGTTTAAAAAAATGCTTGACAAAACCCTGGGTTTGCGGTATTATAGTGGAGCGCTGAGGGACACGGTCCTGAGGCAAGAACAAAAGATGTGGAAAGATGGCTGAGTTGGTCTAAGGCGCACGACTGGAAATCGTGTAACGTGTCAAAAGCGTTCTGGGGTTCGAATCCCCATCTTTCCGCCAAAAGAGCCCGCTGGATCGTAAGATCCGGCGGGCTTTTTGTTTGTAAAAACCGGCACAAGAAAGGGAGCTGCAAGGCAGCTCCCTTTCTTGCTGTGCGTACACGCCGTTATTTTTCATGATGCACATACACCCGTATGGGGTCCGGCTCCACATACAGCGCACAGAGGTTCGGGGTCAGATCCTTTCGGTCGCGGAAGTCGTTTTCAATGATGCCTGCTCCGGCTGCTGGGTCAGGTCAGCGAGCTTATATCCCATTTGCTTTCTCCTTTTTCCGCCATGCTTCCAGCTGGCGCTGGCTGCGTAGCAGCACAAACTTATCCGGGTAAGTCTGGGCGATCTGGGCCAGCTGGGCACGATAGGCATGGCTGCGGCCCCGCCAAAGCACCCAGCCGATAAATTCCAGATCCAGCTTTTCTTCGCAACCCGGCGCAGCGGAGCAGCGCACCCGGCCCCGGTTTTGCAGCCATCGGCGCACCACCCGATATAAACAGGTGAACCGTCCAAAATACAGCACCAAAATCTGATCTGCCTCCGCCAGACGGCGTGCCATACAGGTCTTGGTATAGTTGCCGTCCATGACCCAGGATGGATTTTCGTCCAGAAAACGAGTGACCATCTCCCTCTCCTGTTCCAAGGGGCGTTCCTTCCATCCCGGCAGAAAATGCACGGCATCCAGATGCAGCACCGGCGCACTTCGCTGTGCACCCAACGTCTGCGCCAGCGTGGACTTGCCGCTGCCGCTGGTACCCAGGATCAGGGTCTTCACGACTGTGCCTCCGGCACAGCCCAGGGCTGCAGCAGACCCTCCGGCAGCTCACCACTCAAAAGAGTACCCAGCTCTTCTCCGGGCAGGGTGCCCAGCGGATAGCTGATCCTGTAATGATCGCTGGCTATCACCACCATATCCTCGGTCAGAGCTTCCAGCATCGGCGCCCGGCGCGGGTCCTCCGGGTCTACCTGCCCCAGCAGCATCTCCTTGGCTTCGGCCTCCGGCACAGCGCACAGGCTCCAAAACGAGAGCTTTTCCCCGGTGGTGCGGTCAAACGCCGCCCCGACCTGGTAGCTGGTCTGCTCCCGGCCGCCAAGGGGCAGGGTGACATCCGTCACCACATAGACCACCTGCTCGGCCAGGGCTGTCTCCCAGGTATTCTGCCGGGCCATCCAGGGAGAAAAGCCCGCCGGGTCTTTCTTGTACTCCGCATAGGCTCCCTGCAGCAGGCTTTCTGCCGAATACCGGCGGCCCTGACGGGCGTAATGGTTCTGGATGCTCTGGCGCACCTGTTCCGGCAGCGTCTCCGGCAAAGCTGGCGGATAAAGATCCTGCTCTTGCAGCAGGACCGTGCCATCCTCTAAGCAGTAGTCCACCCAGCCGCTGGGCAGATGGACATCCGTATCCGGAAAGGTCTCGTATTCCCGCCAACAGTCCACAGCCTGTCCGTCCGAAAGGACCAGAACATCCTCTGTCTCCATCTCCAGCACCTGCTGGCTCTGTGTCAGGCCCGATCCGCAGCCGTTCAAGACTGCCGCCAGGCCAAGGGCTGCCATCAGCACTGCAATTTTTCTCATGTTGCAGATCCCTCCTTTTTATGTAGGGACAATATACACTATCTCCGGGGACAAGTCAAGAGAGGACCGCTGCCAAACATGGACACTTGACATTTGACCGGCAGGCGCTTATTCTAAGAATATGACCTTTGGTTTTGAAAGGAGTTTTTATCAATGGCAACCAAAAAACGCCGCCGTCGCCGCACGGTGCTCTGGGTCGTTTTGGGCCTGCTGTCCCTCTGTCTGGCGGCAGTGCTGGTATTTGGTTTCCGGCTGCGCAGCCGTCTGCAGTCCTTACAGCAGGGTGCGTCCTTCCAATTTGGATATGAGATCACCTCTACCAAGGCAGATCCCTCTGCCCTGTATCAGATCCTGGAGCAGCTGGGTGCCACGCGAGGCCGGGTACACGGGATGTACGCTCCCGGGCAGCTGGGTGTTGCCCTCTACCTTCAGGACGATGCAAGCGGTGCGCCTCTGACCCGGCTGTATATCGACCAGGACGAGACCTTGTTTGATGCAGGCCAGGTGTACCGCACCGCCCGCGGGTCCCTGGTAGCACGGGCGCCCCTGGCAGATGTTCTGCTGCCCAAGTGGAACTTAGGCGACTATATTTCTCAGACGCAGCTGGCCACGCTGCTGGGCGTGCCCATTGCAGAGGTGGAAATGCAGGAGTTCTCTCAGTTTGCGTTGCTGCCAGCCGCACTGAAGCGGGTCGAGCCTGCCCAAGCAAAAAAGGGATACACCTATTTTCAGCTGCAAACGGACCAGACCAACGCCCCCACCCTGACCCTGGGGCTGCCTTTAGGCGAGCTGTTTGCAGAGAGCACGCCGCTGCATGTATTGATCCTGCATCCGGCACACAATGCAGCGCTGGAGCTGGACGGCAGCCTGTCTGCCGCCACCCCGATCCTGACGCCGCCCACTTCCCGGATGAAGGACGACGACATTGCAGTCTTTGCCCAGATCCGTCAGACCTTGCAGGACGTGATCGCAATGTTCTTCCCCAAAAACTGAAAACAAGAAAAGACCCGGTCTCCCGGCAGCAGATGCTGCGGCAGAGACCGGGTCTTTTGCTCTTACTCGTTCCAGAATACCTTTTTGGCGTTCTCGTAAAGGATCATCTGTTTTTGCTCCTCTGCCAGGGCAGGGTCCCGGGCTATGGTATCCACCATCTGCTGGTAGGTCATATGGCAGAGGTTAGAGGGCGCATCGGTGCCAAACAGCAGCCGCTCCGCCCCCACCGTCTCCACCGCCCGTGCTATAAACTGCCGTGTAATGGGGAACGGCGGTTCATCCGGGCGGACATTCCGCTGCAGCGAGGCCAAGTCAAACCAAACATTGGGCAGGTGCAGCGCTTCCAAACCATCGGTCATCTGCGCAAGCTCCGTCTGTTTGGGCGCCAGCAGGTGGCAGACCACGAACTTCATATCCGGATGCCGCAGGATCAGCCGGCGCAATGCCCCGATCTGGCTGCTGGGACTGCCCAGCTTGCCAATATCGATCACAAACACCAGCCCATGCTCGGCGGCAAAGGCAGCCTCCCGGCACATGACCTCTCCATCCAGCGCAAACACCGGATGGGTGGCCATCAGCCCAGAACCCGTGCTGACCTCAAATTTCACCACCCGGATGCCCTGCTCCTCGAACAAGTGATGTACGATCGCATCCCGGCCACGGCTGTAAGGATCATAGGCGGCAGCCGCCAAAAAACGATGCGGCCACTGCTGCTGCGCCTGCCAGCTGTACAGATTCTGGAACCCCAGATAGCCCCCTTGCAGCAGAACGGCTCGCTCCACCTGGTGGGCATCCATCAGCTCCAGCATCCGCTCTGGGGTGACCTGGTCGGTCCCCCAGGCAGGCGGGATCAATGCACAGACCGATCCATCCGCATAAATGCCCTGTCCGCCGCCGCAGCTGCGCAGCTCGCCCCCGGCACCCGTACCCGCAATGCACTGCACCAGATGGACATGCGCATCAATGATCTTCATGTACCCGAACTCCTTTTTTGTCTCAAATCGCTTCCGGCTGTTTTGTCCGGCTCTTTACAGGTCCGAGAACAGATCTGCCTGGTAGATGCCTTCTGCCAGCATCCGGGCAAAGCTCTCCTTCACGGCGGGCACATCCTCTTTATAGGTCATGCCGTACCACGCATCGTTGGTCTTCAGCACCTTGACCGAGATCTTGTTCTGGGACAGCAGTTCCCCGATAAAGGTCGGGATCAGATACTCTGCCTTGAGGGGATTTGTCGGAACCTCTTTTTCAAAAAATTCCGCAAAGCCCTGCTCAAGCACCTGCAAAAAGTCCAAAGTCAGGCCCCACATATTCATGGACACCAAGGAATCCAGATCCAGCTCCACACCGTCCGCCTGGGCGCCTGCGGCCGTTTTCAGGATATTTTTGGTCTCCGTCACCTGGGTCAGGCAGCTCTTTTCGTCCATCTTGCAGATGCCGCGGGTCACACCGCCATTATCCGAAAGTGTGTTGCGCAGCACAAAGCCGGCCATGCAATCCCCGCCGCCGGACACCAAATGCCCGTGGAGCGCCCGCAGGCCCTCTTTTCCGTAATAGTCATCTGCATTGATGACCACAAAAGGCGTTTTCAACACCTGTTTTGCGGCCAGCACCGCCTGCCCTGTGCCCCAGGGCTTTGTGCGCCCTTCCGGGAACTGACCCGGGATATCGTGCAGATCCTGGAAGGCATAGTCCACCGTCACGCCCTTCGCTGCACACACGGCAGCGATCCGGTCCCCGATCACCTCCCGGAACTCTGCCTCGATGTCCTTGCGGATCACGAATACCACATGGTTGAACCCTGCCTCGATCGCATCATGGATGGAATAATCCATAATGATATGCCGCCCGCCGTCCACCGGCTCCAACTGTTTGATGCCTCCGCCAAAGCGGGAGCCGATCCCGGCTGCCATAATAAGCAATGTCGTTTCCATAGAGGTTATTCCTTTCTGTTTTTGATCTCGTTGTTATTTTTCCGGCATGTACCGAAAAAGGGATATAAAAACAAGGGGCTGCCCAGCACCTTTTGCTGCATTCCAGGCCGCACCCTCTGTGCATACATTTTATCCTATCATGCACCCTGCACCCGGACCAGGAGCATCACTGGACCGGAAGTCCGAACAGACAGGTACACCACACCGTTTTTCACCCGCACTGGCACCAGCTGAGACTGTCCGCTCCGGTTCCAGCAGACGGCTGCCAACTGGGTCCCCTCCTCTACACCCGGCACCATGATGGCTACTTCCATACTTGGCTGCTGTGACAAAACGGTAAGCGCTGCAGGAGACATTGTCACATCATACATTGCGATGGGCGTATACTGCGCTGTTCCCGCACCTACAGTCGATTCAAAAGAAGCAGCTGCCTCCGGCGCTATGCTGTCCATCAACTGCTGTGTGGACTGCGCCTCACGGACCTGCTGATACAAAGCACTCAACTGCCCATTGGCTGCAAAGGTCAGTCCGCTGCCCGTAGCCACATCAGCCAGCTGTTCGCTGGTCGCCTGCGGGTTTGCCGCCACGACCGCCGCATTGGCTGCCAAAGCAGAAGATACTGGCGTGATCTGGATAAGCGCCTGTGTGGCGGACTCGACCTGGAGAACTTCTTCCGCCTTTGGCACGGTGCCCTGTTCCACCGCAGGCGCCGTGTGGATCGTGATCACCGCGCCATCCGACGCCGTCACCTGATCCTGCACTACTTCCACTTCCTGTTGGGTGCGGCTGGGATGCCACTGCGCAGCAAAAGCCTGCATTCCCATCGCTGCTGTTACAAGCGAAACCAGAGCCAGCCCCGCTATACGAACCATTCTTTTACTTTTCATTTTGTTTTCCTCTGCGGGTCGGCAGCTTTTCATGTGAGGCCCCACGGCCATACCGAGATCCACCATATCTGTACCCATTTTCATAATAGTATCCACCGCGATAATACCGGTGATAATACGCACTGGAACGACTGTTCAAGTCCACCCGGTTCAGAACGATCCCCAGCAGCGGACTCTCTGCCCGTTTTAGCATCTGGACAGAGTTTTCCACCAGTTTGCGAGGGGTATCTCCGCTACGGACCACCAGTACGCTTCCGTCGCAGTACCGGGCAATATTGAGTGCATCCGCCACACTGCCCAGCGGCGGCGTGTCAACAAGAACATAATCAAAGTTCTGCCGGCAATAATCCAAAAGCTCTGCAAAGCCTTGGCTTTCCAACAAAATCGTCGGGTTCGCAATGGAGGACGTTACCGGGACCATATACCCATTGGGTATGTTTGTCTTATAGATCACATCCTGCATCTCAGCCCGTCCTGCAAGATAATACGGCGCACCGATCAAATTTTCTGCATCGACACTGGCAATATTATACTTATACCGCATCTCCGAATTCCGAAAATCGCAGTCGATCAGTACGATAGAGCCCCCCACCTCCGCCATCATCTTCCACAACTGCATTGCAATAAAGCTCTTTCCCTCATTGGGGACGCTGCTGGTCACCATGACAGTCTTGACCTGACTGCCACAAAAACTCAAGTTGATGCGCAGCTGGTTCAGCGCTTCCGTCACATTAAACGGAAGCTCCGGCAAATTTCGGATTTCCAGTTCTTTCATTGTGCCTTTTTCCTCCACGCCCGGCCAGCTCTTTTCCGCCGCCCATCTTGCACATCTGCCTCTGGAATAGTAGCCAGCGGCTGTACTCCAAAATAGCGGGAAATATCATCCGGTGTCTTGAACGTATCATCCAACAGATACCGTACCACCAGCACCGCACTGCACAGAACAGCTCCCAGCAACCCACCCAATATAATATTTTTTGCATAGCTGGGACTGGACTTGACCGTTGGCGGAATCGCCCGTTCTACCAGGTTGGGCTCCTCGGTTTCCATGATCTGCGGCAGGTAGATGCACGCCTGCTTCACCAGCTCATTTGCAATATCGGCCGCCTGGTTCGGGTCCGGACTGGTCACCGCGATTTTTAAGATACGGGTATCCGGGGTGTTCGTGATCTGGAGCATTTCCGACAGCTCACTTACCGTGAGATCCAGATCCAGATTTTTGATGACATCTTCCAGCAAGGGGCGGCTGTACATCAGTTCCCGATAATCGGCCGTCAGCTGTGCACCGATCTGCAGATCGGTCAGATCTACCACCGATTTATTGGACGCTGAAACGATATAGATACTGGAGTCTGCCGTGTACAAGGGTGTCACCCAGAAATGCGTCCACCCAAACGACACTGCCGCCCCCAGCACCAGGCAGAGAAAGATTTTCCACGCCTGACCCCATAATGTATAAAATAATTCTACCAGATCTATGGTGTCTTCTTCCTCTGGACTGCGCCCGATCTGCATGGCGGGCATTTCCCCGAAGTCCTGGTTTTCCGTAGCGTCCATTCCTACACCCCCACTTATATTTCCTGATAGAACAATTCCAAAACCGTCTCCTGCAGGCTGTCCGGGTCCAGATAATAGGCCCAATATCCGTTTTCTACCGTATTTTCCCCTGCAATGGTCATCAGAGGAAGTTCTTCATACTGCTTTAGCCGGTCCGCAATATTTACCGCAGTCCCGCTGGCAATGTCCGTAATGATATATTCGGACAGGGCATCGTATGCTGTAACCGCAAATTCCGAATCCATACCACGAAGTTTTTCTTCAAAGGCGGTCAAAAACTGCCGCTGCCGGCCCATACGGGCCAGGTTGGTCTGGTCATCCACATCCTTACGGGTACGGACAAATTCCAGCGCCTGCTCCCCGTTCATCGTGATGGTCTGTCCCTCTGTAAGGGCAGGATCTACCGCAAAAAAGTCGGAGGTCACCTTTACGGTGATCCCTCCCATCAGATCCACCAGAATCCCCACACCGCCCATGTTCAACGACAGATACCCGTTGATCGGCTGGTCATCCAGCATCATGGAAACAGCGCGCACATTGTTTTGGCAGCTCTGTTCCCGGCCATCGCCATAAGCGTGTGCCAAACAGATCTGCTGTACCAGGGTATAGGGCACCGTGCCCATCATGCTCAGGACCGGCACTTCCACCATGCTGTCCCGGTTGATCTGCAAAATACGCCAGGTCTTTGCTGCATTGTCCAGCACCAAAAGCATCTGGGTATCGGCTTGTCCTCCGGCCACATAACTTTGGGTGCCTACCGCCTTGCCCATCTGGTCGATCCCTAAAAACAGGTAGCTTTCCAGCTCCGGCCGCTGCCGATAGGTTTTGTGACCGTAGGTCACCTCCCGCAGCTCTGGCGGCGCACGATGGTCGTCCGTCTCCCCTGTTCCGGATACAGAAGCTGCACTCTGCCGGTCATCCCAGGCTTGCAGCGCATATGCACAGCCGCCCAGCGCAGCCCCAGCCAGGACCATTCCGCCAGCCGCTTTCAATACATCCCGGCGGCTGATCCGTTTTCGTCCATATCGACTCATGGCACCACCTTTTCTGCCGCAGCACAAAGGACATCTGCGGCATTTTTATCGATCTGTGCTAAAAAATCCTCTCCCATCTTTTGTTGAAGGACCTTGCGTGCTTCTGCAAGGTTTGGCGGGCGGCTGGTAAGGTTGTGGCAGTCACTGGCCAGCAGCGGACAGGAAGTCTCCCTAAGAAGTTCCAGACCCAGCCGCCGGGTGCTCCAACGCATCAGGGTACGGGCATTTACTTGCAGCGCCAGGGGCAATCTCGCCAGCTGCCGCAACCGCTCCCGATTGACTGCCACCGCACAAAACCGTTCCGGATGTACTAGTATCACCCGATATCCTTGATCCAGCGTCAACGCAGCCACTTCTTCCATCTGAAACTGGCTCCATTCCATAAACGGAAGTTCCAGCAAAAGTGTTCTCGTCCCCTGAATACATAGGCGTTCCAGCTCAGGGCAGCGGCTGATTCCAGAAAAGAAAGCAATCTCTGTCCCTAAGAGCAGACGGGGCATTTTTGCTGCCCCGGCGGCTTCCAACTGTTTGAATGCAGCCGCTCTTCTCTCACAAAACCGATCAATGGAATTCTTCTCCGCATAGAAATGGGGCGTAGCACAAACCACACCCACCCCTTGCTCCGTTTGCAGATGGAGCATCGTCAGGGAGGTTTCCACATCCGGACTGCCATCGTCTATTCCCGGCAGGATATGGCTGTGCAGATCCACGATCAAAATTTACAGCCCCCTATCATCTCTCCCTTTGCGGAGAGCAGCTTTCTTTCCATTCCAGGTACCAAAATCATTGAAACGCCAGGATTTCCACTTTTCTTATAACTTTTTTATAGTACCATGTTTTTGCTTCCGCTGTCAATGCGATTCCACGCACTTTCAGCCTAAATGCGGCAATTCTTTCAAACAAAAAACGTCCGGGCTTTTTGGACAAAAGCACCAGACGTTTTTATCTTATGAGATCTCCTGTTCGCAGAGCTCGCGCAGCTCCGGACTCTGCTGCACAAGCTCCGGATCCTCTGTTTGGATCGTGCGCAGGAGCACCTGTCTCATCCGGGCCCCCAGCTCTTTCTCCCCCGGCTTTTGGGGGATATGCCGATACAGCGGCGACTTGTTGACCTCCCATGGGTGCGTCAGCGCGCGCAGCATCGGCAAAAGCATCCGCAGCTGACCTGCCCGATCTTTCCGCGCGTCGTACAGCTGGGAGTAGGGCAGGTACTGGTTATACTCCCACAGGTCAAAAAGCTGTGCCGCCTGGCTGTCCACCCGGGCGATTGCCTCTGCATCCTGGTCCCGTTCTTCCTTTAAAGCGATCTCCATCAGGGTCATCAGCGCAGCGTGGACTTCCGTAAGGGCACTCAGCAGTTTTCGCTCCATCTGCAGGGCTGCCTTGGCAAACTCCCCCTGTGCCAGCAGAAGATTTGCCTCCAGCTGCCCCTTATCCACCAAACTTGGCCCGGACATTTTCTCCAGCAGACACTGCGCAGCTGCATACTCCTTTTTTCTCATCAGCCGGTTGACCTGCTGGGAGAGCGCCTGCTCCCGAGCCTCCGAGTCCTGGCTGTCTGCGGCACGGCTGTAAAAGGCGTCGATCTGCCGCTGATATTCCTCCTCCCGTCCATCCTTAGGCGGGTACATAGCCAACGCCCCTTCCAGTGTCATTGCTGTGCTGCACAGCAATGACCCGCAGCTCGGATATTGACGCAGTTTTTCCTGCGCCAGAGCATAGCCCGCCGCAAAGCCTTGTTGGTGGAGCGTCTCGGACAAGGTGTTCAAAAACAGAGCGGTCTCCTCCTTGGACAGCTCGGTCTGGAAGCAGAGCAGCGTATTCAGGTCGGTATCCAGCAGCCGGGCTAAAGGGGGCAGCAAAGTGATATCCGGGTACGAAACTCCTTTTTCCCATTTATTCACAGCCGGGGCGGTCACTCCCAGACACTCGGCCAGTTGTTCCTGGGTCAAATGTTTTGCCAGCCGCCGTTCCCGAATGATCGAATGGATCTGCATGGTCATTTTCCTCCTGTGGCATCCTTTTCTGCTTTGATTATACCAGCGGCAGCAGCAATTTGCCATTGAGCTGTTTTTAACTTTGCCTTCAAAAAGATAACCATCGTTCACATCCACGGTCCCAGGTCCAGACAGGCTGCTCCGCCCCCCTATATATTATAATAAGGTAGGAACCTCTGCTGGCAGCCCAAAAAGCCGGGCGGCTTCCCGGCTTTTCTTCGGCTTATTCTGGCTTCAAGGTCCTGATCCCCCAGATAAAATATACGATATGGAACCCCCATACGCCAGCCAGCACAGCACAGCCCACCCAAACCGACTGTGCCGCCATAATGACGAAACCCACACTCATCAGCGCAGTCACCAGCAGCATGATCCGCCGCTTGGCCTGCCAGGTCATGCCCCGGCCCTGGACATAGCTTTCCAGGTTGTCCTTATAGAGCTTTGTCCCCCGGAACCACCGGTCCAGCCGGGCAGAGCTTTTTGCAAAGCAGCAGGCCGCCAGCATCAAAAAAGGAAAAGCCGTCAGCATTGGCAGCACCGCGCCCACTGCGCCCAACCCCAGTCCCAGACACCCCAACAGCAGGTACACCAATTTTTTGATCTTCATACCCGATCCATCCTTCTTTTTTCCTTTGTGCTCTCCACCAAATGCCGGATCGCCAGCACCGGGTGATAAAACAGCATACGCGGGCCGGAAAACCGCATGACCATGCGGATCTTCTCCCGCATATCCGGGCAGTAGCAATGCACACGGCAGTTCGAGCAAAAGGTCTTGCTCTCCATAAAAGGGCATTTCTCTGTCCGGTGCTGTGCATAAGACTCCAGCGCTGCACAATCCGAACAGAGCGCCCCCTTTTGTGTCCCATGCTTCTTTTGGCAATACAAGCGGATCATCTGCCCTACCACCTGCTGCTCCCTCTGCCGTTTTGTTTCCAGATCCATACGCTCCCCCTTTTTGAGTTAGCAAAAGCTAACTTTGTGCTCCCAAAAGAGCTGCGCCCTCTCCCAGAGCGCAGCTTTCCGTTCCGGATTCAGCTCATTCGGCCATTTTCCACCGAATAGACCCTGTCTGCGATGCCCATTGTAGACTGACGGTGCGAGACCAGCACCACCGTTTTATCCCCCCGCTCCTGGTGAAGGGAGCGCAGGATCACCGCTTCGTTCAGGCTGTCCAGGTTGCTGGTGGGTTCGTCCAGCAGCATAAACGGTGCATCGTGCAAAAACGCCCGTGCCAGCCCCAAACGCTGCCGCTCGCCGCCGGATAACGTGTCGCCCAACTCTCCCACCGGGGTGTCATATCCCTGGGGCAGTGTAAGGATAAAGTCATGCACCGACGCCTTTTTGCAGGCCGCCTCGATCTCCTGATCGGTGGCATCCAGCTTTGCAATGCGCAGGTTATTGCGGATGCTGTCGTGGAACAAATGGGTCTCCTGCGTGACATAGCTCTCCATCTGACGAAGATCCGCTGTATTGATCTGGACCACATTCCGATCCGAGATCCGGATCTGTCCCTGCTGCACCTGCCAGAAGCGCATAAACAGCTTGAGCAGCGTGCTTTTGCCTGATCCGGACCGTCCCACGATGCCCACCACCTGATGGGGAGGGATGACAAGCGACAGATCCTTCAAGACCGGCTCTCCCTGGTAAGCAAAACTGACATTCTGGCTGGCTGCACCGGAAAACTCCACCTCCGGCTGTCCTGTGACCTCCTCCACTACCGGGGATTCTTCCAGGATATCCAGCACCCGGTTGCCCGCCGCAAACGTATTTTGCAGGGTGCTGCCCAATGCTGCCAGCGCCACGCAAGGCCCAAAGGAGCTCATCAGCGCCAGTGTAGTGATCAGACAGCCGGAAAAGCCACACAGACGTGCAGACAAAAACAGCATTGCCAAATCAAACAGCAGGATCACCAGGTTGGTAGCCGCTGCATTGCGTCCCGCCGTGCGCTTCAAGCGAGCTTCCTCCTCGGACAGCTGATCTGTCATCCGGTCCATCTGTTCCAGGCGGGCAGCTCCTTGGCCATATTGCAGCGTTTCCGACAGTCCCCGCAGCGAATCCAGCACAAATCCGGCCAACTGTCCGGCACCGGTGCGGAAACGCATTCCGTCCTCACCGCTGTACCGGGAGGTCAGCAGCGGGATCACTGCACCCACCACAATATAGGCCGCCAAGGCCAGCAGCCCCAGCCCCCAATGATAAGAGCCGATGAACCACACCATACCCGCACTATACAGCACAGCAATGCACACAGGCGAGATGGTATGGGCATAAAAGACCTCCAGCAGCTCAATATCTGAGGTGATGACGTTGATCAGGTCGCCTTTATCCCGTCCTTCCAGTTTGGCCGGGCAGAGGCGGCGCAGCGCTCCAAACACCTTATCCCGGATCAGTGCCAGCAGCTTAAATGCAATAAAGTGGTTGCAGGCTTGCTCTGCATAGCGCAGCACGCCGCGCACCGCCGCAAAAACCAGTACAGCCCCAAACAGAACCGCCAGCCCCGGGCTGCGGCCGGGACCCAGCACTTCCAAAACGCCAAACCCGCCAAATACGGTGATCATGCTTGCACACAAATGCCCCGCCAGGCCCATAAAGATGGCCAGCAGCATCGTCCCCGTAAGGGGTCTTACCAGACCCACCAGCCGCAGCATGACCTGCGCTCCGCTTCGTTTCATACTGCATCCCCCACTTTCTTCGTATACTGTTCCAGCTCCTGCTGGGCGTTCCACAGCCGGGCATACAGCCCTTTTTGCGCCAGCAGTGCATCGTGCCTGCCGCTCTCCACGACCCGGCCCTTTTCCATTACATAGATCCGGTCCGCACCAGCTGCATTGACCAGACGGTGCGAGATGAGGATCACGGTCTTTTTCTTAGCCAGCGCATGGATCAGCGCCATAATGTCATTCTCGCTCTCCACATCGATATTGGAGGTAGCCTCATCAAAAAGATAGACCGGGCTGTCATGCAGCAGCGCCCGAGCCAGTGCCAGACGCTGCCGCTGCCCGCCGGAAAGATTGCTGCCCTGCTCTGCCACGGGGGTATCCAGTCCCTGCCCGCTGCGCAGAAAATCTGCCAGCCGCACCTGTTCCAGCACCTGCCACAGGGCACTCTCCTCCGCTTGGGGAGCTGCCAGCAGCAGGTTTTCCCGGACGGTGCCCTTGAACAGGTAGCTCTGGTGGCTGATATAGGTAATGTTCTGGTTCAGGCTCTGCTCTGAGAGCTGGTCCAGGGACACGTCCCCCACCAGCACCTGACCTGCATAGTGCTTATTGCGCCCCATAAGGATACCAGCGATCGTGCTTTTTCCGCAGCCGCTCTCCCCCACCAGCGCAGTAAAGCTGCCCTGCGGGAATTCCATGTCCACCGCATGCAGCACCTCCCGGCCGGGCTGGTAGGAAAAACAGACCTGCTCCATGCAGATGGAAGGGTCCTGCGGCACACACTGGGTCTTTTGCTCCGGCTCCGGCAGGTCCAGCAGACGGAAGATCTTATCCGAGGCAGCCATACCGTTCATCGCAATATGGAAGTAGCTGCCCAGCAGGCGCATGGGCAAAAAGAAATCCGCCGCCAGCAGCAGGATCATGATGCATCCCGCCAGGTCCACCCGCCCTGCCCGGAACTGGGTCACAGCCAGGATCGCCCCCAGCGCTGCGCCGCCATATGCGATCAGGTCCATTATGGCAATGGAGTTGAGCTGCATGGTCAGCACCTTCATGGTGATCTTGCGGAAATGCTCGCTCTGCTGGTTCATCTCCTGGTGCTTGAAGCCATCGGCCTGGTAGATCTTGGTGGTGGTCAGGCCCTGCAGGTTTTCCAAAAAGGTATCCCCCAAAGCGGTGTACTGCCCCCAATATTTTGCCAGCAGTTTTTTGGCCCAGCGCTGCACCCCGGCAATGGTCACCGGGATCAATGGCACACACACCAGCAGCACCGCCGCAGAGGGCAGATTGATGAACGCCAGCACCCCAAACAGGGTAAGGGGGGCCAGCATCGCATAAAAAAACTGCGGCAGATACGCACCAAAGTAGGTCTCCAGCTGGTCCACCCCTTCCACAGCCACCTGCACCACCTGGGATGTATTGACCTGCTCTTTATACGAAGCACCCAGCCGCAAAAGCTTTTGATAGATCTTCTCCCGCAGGGTCCGCTTGACCATTTTGGAGGAAAGATAGCTCATACGGGCACTGGCAACGCTGCACCCATAGCGCACCGCCAGCGCAGCAGCTGCCACCACAGCGGTGCGGATCAATGTACTGCTCAGATCCTCCCCCGCATACAGACCTTGCAGCAGGGCGGCGATAGCCCCCATCATGGCAATGTTGGCCACCAGAGCGAGCCACTGCAGCACTACGTTTGCAGCGATGTACTTTTTGCTCTCTCCCACGGCAGCGATCAGACGTTTGTTGAGCATCATAGGGACTTGCTTCTCCTCTCAGACCTTCAAATAATAGTTAGAGACCTCTAACCTTTCCTGCAAAAAAGAGGTGCAGGGCAGTACTGCCCAGCACACAAAACTGCACCCCTGCTCCGGGGGGCAGAGCTGTCCCCTCCGCATACCAGCAGGTTAGAAAACGCTAACCATATGATATCATAGCCTTTCGGGTTTTGCAACTATTTTTTCAAAAAAATCCCCCCGGCGCATCGGGTGCGCCAGGGGGACAAATCGATCTGACTGCGTTCAGGCAATCACTGCGTCTTACTTACCGCTCTTGAAATCCAGGGGCAGGCTGGTCCAGCGGGCACGGAAGTGGAAAGCAGCATCCTTGGGCTGACGCTGACGGGTGAAGATGCCCTTCTTGTTGCCGTTGGCACGCATGATGCCCTCGGTGGTCTGGAAGTCTGCAAAGTTCCACACCAGCTCGCCCTGCACAAAGTCGTAGCTGTCAAACACGGCGTGGTTCATATCCAGGTACTCGTTCTGGTACTCCTGGCTCCACATCACGCTGGGCAGCTTGTGCTCGGTGGGCATGGTGTCGGCGCCGTACTCGGTAAAGATCATGGGACGGCCGTTGAGCACCTGTGCCCAGCCATCCATCTCCTTGCGGAATGCCTGCTCTGCATCCACGATGCCCATGCCGCCCATGACGTACCAGCCATAGTAGCGGTTCAGGCTGATGAAGTCCGCAAACTGCTGGCCCTTGCTGGTGTTGGGCAGGCTCATCATGACCACAGCGTAGGTGCGGGGACGCTTCTGGGGATCCAGCTCATGTGCCAGATCAAACAGCGGCTTGAAATAGGCCTCGGTGCCCTCGCTGGTGCACTGGGGCTCGTTCAGGATGCTCCAGGCGATGACCGAAGCGTGGTTCTTATCCCGGTTGATCATATCGGTCAGTGCATCCTTGTGGTTCTGCAGCAGCTGCGGGGTGGTATCCTTCTCAAAGTAGCCCTGCTTTTTGCCGTTGCCCTGGTTGGCTGCCAGGAAGTTCATGGTGCTCTGCATAAAGCCGACAGCGGGCACCTCATCGATGACCAGGAAGCCCTCCTCATCTGCCATCTGATACAGCTCTTCTGCATAGGGGTAATGGCTGGTACGGAAGCAGTTGGCGCCGATCCACTTCATGCACTCGTAATCGCGCTTGACCGTAGCCAGATCCAGGCCGCGGCCGCGGATGTCTGCATCCTCGTGCTTGCCGAAGCCGCGCAGGTAGACCGGCTTGCCGTTCAGCAGGAAGTGGCCGTCCTTGATCTCAAAGGTGCGGATACCGATCTTGTCGGTGTACTCATCCACCACAGCGCTGCCGTCCTGGATGCGGATGACGATCTTGTACAGGTATGCATTGTGGACGTTCCACAGCTTTGCCTGGGGCACGGTCAGGGTGCCGGTGGTGCCGCAAGCCTCTGCCACCTTGGTCTCGCCGTCGTACAGCTCCACAGTGACCGGATGGTCGCCCGTGGTGGTGACCGTGTAATCCACCTCTGCGCCAGCCTCGGTGAGGCGGTGATTGACCGAGTAATCCAGGATGCGCTCAGAGGGCAGAGCCAGCAGCTTGACCGGGCGCTGCAGACCAGCGTAGTTGTAGAAGTCGAAGTAGGGGGCTGCGATCTTCTTGCCGTTGGACAGCACAGCGGTGGCGCCAGCCGGCAGCATATACTCGTTCAGCTCATTGTTCAGCAGAACGCTGAGCTTGTTGTACTGGTTGTAGCGCACGATGTCGGTAACAAAGGCATCAAACGGCAAAAAGCCGCCCTCGTGCTGTGCGATCTCCACCCCGTTGACGAACACGCGGGCATGGTGGGTAGCGGAGCCAAAGCGGATGGCGACCTCCTTGCCGCTCCACTCGCCGGGCACGAAAAAGTCGGTCTCGTACCAGAAGTCGCCGCAGTACTCGCGAGAGTCCTTATCGGTGAACAGGTCACAGAAGGAGGACGGCACCGGCATGGAGATGGAGTCGGTCAGGCCGTTCATCCACTTCTGCTCCACACCGCAGCTCTCCGGGTCAAAGCGGAAACGCCACATCCCGTCCAGGCTGACCGCCCGGCGGGTAGCAGAGGTGCAAGGATAAAGCATGGATTTGTTCATGATAGTTAACCTCACTGTTCAGAGCCATAGGCTCGATTTAGGGGCGGAGCAAGCCGCCTCCTGTCGGGAGTTCCGATTTCTCTACGCTGCTAGTATACCAGTAGCTCCCAGCGAAAGCATAGAAATTTTTTTATGAAAACAGAGAAATTTTATTCAACAGCTCTTATTCCGGCAGATATTCTGCACCGCAGATGCATCCTATCCCCTTACAGCTCATAGCGCAGGCCAAAGCCCAGCTCATAGTAGCTGCCTGCTGCATCCCGGTAGGCATAGGCTTTGCCGTTCTCATCTTTGAGGGCGTCCGGCATATAGGCGTCCTTGGCATAGCCGGGCACATCGTTGGGGCTGACGCAGCGGCCCGCCGCATCCACCCGCAGCACCTCATCCCCGCGGGGCAGGGTCAGCGGCAGTTTGCCCACCGGAGCAAAGCGGCCCATCATCACATCCAGCACCGCTTCGGGGAAGGTATCAAACCCAGCGGTCAGTGCATCGGCCCAGCGCTCCACATTGCCCACCTGCCATGCCAGCGGGAAGTTGATGTTCGCCACCAGCTTGCCGCCGTTGGCCCGCACCGCTTTTGCGATCTCCGGGATGCGGCTGGCCCCTACCAGGGTAGTCTCCTGGTGGGTCTCTGCCTGCGGACGCCCATCCTCGCCTACATTGCAGACCGTCTTATCTTCACAGATATCCAGCTCCAGATAGCCGGGGGTTGCGTTGAAGTATGCACCGGAACCGGGGCTGATCATCAGCAGCGCCACGTCTGCCTCCGACGGCTGCTCCACCAGGGTCTGGTCTGCCAGCAGGCTGCGCAGGCTCTGGGTGGCCTTCTCCCCTGCTTCTGCGGTGCGGCCAAAGGCTTCCGCATAGATGCGGCAGCCCGGTTTCAGAGGCAAGGTACCGTCGTTTTTCAGCAGCACCACCGATTCACGGTGTACCCGGGCTGCCTCGTCCCAATCCTCTTTCCGGCTTACAGCAGCCTCTGCCTCCGCAGGGTCGGCGTAGCAGTCCTCAAACATCCCCTGCCGGAACAATTCGGTCAATGTACGGGTAACCGCCCGGTCGATGCTTGCATCGGTCAGCACCAGCTGCTCCTTGGCAAACCCTTCCGGCAGCGGATGGGTGTCGTAGTGGTCGTTGGTGGCGCGGGCGTAGGCTTCGGCACCGGCTTCCTCGTCAAACAGACCGGAGATCAGGTCCACTCCGCTGTGGGTGACGGCATAACCAATGCGCTCCGGCACATCCAGCATATCCACGCCCCAGCACATATTGTGGGTAATACCGGTGTCCGAATTGATATATCCCTCAAAACCCATCTGCTCCCGGAGCATCCCATCTATGAACACCTTATTGTAGGCAAAACCGTATGGCTCCATGGGCATCGGCTGGCCGCAGAAGTCCTGCTGGGGGGCACTCTTTTCTGCGCTTGGCTTGGAGTAATAGGGCATCACCGCCTCTGCCTTATGGCGCACAGCGGCCCGGAAAGGCGGGACATGGTATTTTTGCAGGGACCCGGGGGTAGCATAGATGTTCCACTGCCCTGCGGCATAGTGGGGGTCAAAGCCATTTTCCCGGGCTCCGCCGCCGGGGAAGTGTTTTACCGTTACCGACACACCCTGCTGGGTAACGCCCTGGCTGCCGCCCTGGATGCCGGGGATCAGATGGTCAAAAATCTCCTCGATCAGCACTGGGTCCTCGCCAAAGGTGCCAAAGGTGCGCTGCCACCGGGGGTCGGTGACACAGTCTGCCATGTACATATAGCCTTTGCGCAGGCCGCAGGCCCGCCACTGGCGGCGAATGGTGTCCGCAAATTTATCAATGATCTCGATCCGGGCGGTGCCCTTGACCGCAGCAGCAATGCCCAGCGTACCCGGCCAGGCAGCAAACACACCGGCTGCGTCGTTCATACCAAACACAGCCTCGCCGTTCTCGTTGCGGCTGTTGGACATGACCTGCACCGGCACAAAGTGGGGGCAGCCTTCCGCCACATATTGCAGCTGGTCCAGATAATCGGCCAGATCCGGGGCGGCGGGGTTTTCCCGAAGGATCAGGTGGCGGATAAAGCGTCCCTGCAAAAGCTCGGTGGTTCCGGGCAGCTTCTGCTGTCCAAAGATCGTGCTGGCCGCCTCTACCGGTGCTTCGTCCAGCAGGCCGCTCTCATCTGCCACCGGGTGATGGTCTTTGAGCCGGGCCGAAGGATACTTGGGGCCCATGCGCCAATCCGAGGTGAACAGCTGGGCGATTTTCTCCTTTACAGTCAGGGTCTTGACGTAGGCTGCTGCCCGCTGCGCTGCCGGCAGCCGCCAGTCATTTACCGGGGTCAATGCACCGGTGCCGTCAATATCCTTGAAGTACAGGCCATCCTGCTGAAAGACCGGGCGGGAAACGGTGCTGATGCTTGCGCCGCCGGGATTTTGGAACCGTTTGATCTGCTGGGAAGCTTTTTTGACCATATGATCCACTCCTTTTGTCCATCCGGACAAGATAATACTGATACCTATATTATACCGGCAAATTACGGAAGGCTGATAGAATTTTTTTACGAAAAACTCGGAAAACTTGACCTTTGTGAAAAATTTCGTCAAGTTGCATCATCGGTATATCAGTTTATTGTGCAACTAGCCCATATTATTTTTTCAACAAGAGCTTAAAATAGAGATAACGCAAAAATCTTCTAGTAGGCATAAAAAATTTTCTAACATGATTTTCAAAAAAACTTCATAATAGAGCCACAAAGCTTCCTGCTGTGCTGCGCCATAGAAGCCAACAGGGAAGAGAGAAACGACCGGGTCGGGACGCTGCGCACACACGGTGTCCCAGCCAAAATGAAAGGAGTCAACATTTATGGCTAAACTGAGATCCCTGCCGGATAAGTTCTACGACAAGGACTACGAGACCAACGGCATCCACCGCGTTCCGCTGTGGCGCATCGGCGGCTTTGCGCTGAACAACGCCGCTACCAACCTGTATATGTTCTTGATGAACTATGTCTCCTACTATCTGCTGGGCTGGGTCGGCGTCGGCATGATGCTCGCCTCTTCCCTGACCATGATGATGCGCATCTGGGACGGTGTCACCGACCCCTTCGTAGGCTTTTTGCTGGATAAGACCAACGGCAAGTTCGGCAAGAACCGTCCGTTTATCATCGTCGGCAACCTGATCCTGGCCAGCACCAGCTTTATTCTGTTCCATGTGACCCACAAACTGCCGGAGGCCGCCCGCTTCCCCTTCTTTGTGGTATTTATGATGATTTACTACCTGGGCTATACCTGCCAGTGCGTCGTCACCAAGTCTGCCCAGAGCTGCCTGACCAATGACCCCAAGCAGCGTCCTATGTTTGCTGCTTTTGACAGTGCGCTTGTCACCGTTCTGTTCTCCGGCCTGGCCGTTGTTACTGCCAACATCGCTGACCACTACAAGGACGTGGGCGGTTACGCTTCTACTGAGTTCTTCCACACTTACTGGATGATCACCGCCATCCTTTCCGCTGTCTTCACTGTGATCGCTGTGATCTCCATTGCCCCCAAGGATCGTGCTGAGTTCTTCGGCACCGGCAAGGCTGTCAAGGTTGGCCTGAAGGACTACTGGGATACCCTGAAGAACAACCGCGCCATTCAGATGCTGGTGCTGTCCGCTTCTACCGATAAGCTGGGTTCCACCTCTAAGACCAGCGCCGTCGGCGTTGCCATGTTCGCCTGCATCGCCGGTTCCACCCTGCTGCAAGGCAACGTTACCGCTCTGACCGTGGTTCCCAATGCTGTCTTTGCCTTCCTGTTCGTCTCCTTCTTCGCTCCCAAGTTTGGCCAGCGCAAGGGCATGATCATCGGCTCTGTGGGCGCACTGATCACCAACGGCCTGCTGGCTGCCCTGTGGCTGTTCGGCGACCCCACCACCATGACCTCCAACCCCGAGACCGGCGCTCTGAACTGGGGCTACTTCCTGACTGCTTATGTAGTGCTGACCATTATCACTGCTGGCTTCCAGGGTCTGTCCGGCAACATCGTTATCCCCATGACCGCCGACTGCGCCGACTACGAGGTCTACCGTTCTGGCAAGTATGTTCCCGGTCTGATGGGCACCCTGTTCTCCTTCGTGGATAAGATGGTCTCCTCCTTCGCTCCCATGGTCGCTGGCGCAATGTTCACCATCTGCGGCTTTGCTGATCACAACCCCGTCATGGGCGACGTGGCCACCCCCGCTCTGCGCAATGGCGTTGTTTTCTGCGCCTACGGCATGATCATGCTCGGCCTGATCTGCAACCTGATCGCCATGAAGTTCTACCCCCTGACCAAGGAGAAAATGGCCGAGATCCAGAACGAGGTCGTCAAGATCAAGGAGCGCGCTGCACTGGAGAACGCTTGATCCCCACGCTCCACTTCCCCTGTATTCCCGCTGTATCAACCTGCGACTGTGAGGTAAATGTATATGATGAGCCAGACCCAGCATACGGACACAGACAGCCAGAAAAAAAAGAAGTTTGAGTATACCCCCGATCCGAATCACGGCTGGCTCTGGAATTTCATCGACCGCACCCTGACCTGGCGGGAAAACCGGGAGAAACATTGTGTCAACCGCAAAACCTACCTGCTGTGGTGTCTGCTGGGCGTGTTCGGCGCACACCGCTTTTATGAGAAGCGCCCCATCCTGGGGCTGGTCTATCTGGCCACCTGCTGGAGCGGCTTCTCCGCAGCGATGACTCTGCTGGACGCCATTATTGTGATCCCTATGAAGCCGGACGAAAACGGCAACATCTGGTTGTAAGGAGGGCCTTGGATATGGAGCAACTGACTCAGTTCCTGTTCAACACAGATCACTCCGCCCCGGGTATAGGGGAGCTGATGATCTTTGTAGCTATCATCCTGATCGTCCCCTCGCTGACACAGGCATTGTATGCACGGCGCTGCGCCAAGCGCCGCAACAAGCGGGATTGACACATCCTCTTTCGATTCCTTCTCTTCTTTTCTTCTTTTTCAATTCCTCCTAAGAGACAGCAGGAGCCTGCGGTGCAACGGCCGCAGGCTCCTGCTGTTTTTGTTTATTTTTTCTCCGCTTCCGGCTTGGGCGCCAGCTGGGCGCTCTGCTCCCGGCTGACCCGGCGGTAAAGGGTGGGGGTCATCTGGTATGCTTTTTTGAAGATCTTGGTAAAGTAGTTCACATCATAGATGCCCACCTTTTCCGCAATGGCTGTAATGGAAAGGTTGGACTCGGTCAGCATCCCAGCAGCCCGCTTCATCCGGCTGGAGTTGATGTACTCCACCAGCGTCACCCCTACCTCACTGCGGAACAGGTTGGACAGGTAGCTCTGGCTGATAAAGAACTGCTCTGCCAGTGCCCGCAGGGACAGCGATTCCGCCAGGTTCAGATTGATACAGTTGATCACACTGCGGATCAAGGGCGAATAATTGCGCAGCGCATACTCCTGCACACAGCGGCAATAGCCCACAAGCATCTCTTCCCGCAGCGCCGGGACCTGCTCGACTGTGACCGTGCGGATGCGCTGATAGTACCCGGCAGATAAGGTATCGATATAACAGGGGTGGACCTCCGCCCGCTGAATGGACTTGCGCAGCAGCACATTCAGTACGATCAGGCTGTTGCGCAGCTCCTGCAGATCGTTGAAAAACCGGTCATCGCTGTAACGGAAACGCCGGTGCCGCTCCACGATCTTCATTGCCTTTTCGATATCGCCCTGCGCCACAGCATCCATCAGGTCCGACTCGTTGTTGTACCGCTCCTCCAGCATCGTGCGGGACAGCCCTGCGCTGGCTTCCAGGTGGGTCTCCCCTAGGTCCACAGCTGTAAAATTAAAGGGCAGCAGCTCTTTGCGCATCTCAATATGGAAATCCTCCCGCCCGTCCACATGAGGAAATGCGGCCGAAAGCAGGCTCAGAACGGTTTGACCAAAGAGGGACTCGTCCTCCATCAGATAGATGCCGCTGTAAAAGTTCTCCACAAGATCCCGCATCTGCTGCGAGGTGCGCACCCCGAACCACTCCAGATTTTTTTGCAGCTGCTCCCGGGAGGCAGCGCTGCGCCAGGGCCCTATGATATAGGCTTTGTCCTGCTCATCCGGCATACGGAAAATGAAATACCGCATCCCAAAGGTGCCTTCCATCAGCAAGAGCGCCCGTTCCGGCGTACTCTCCAGCAGGGTGCGGCCCATGAGCTTCCAGTCAAATTGGGGGTCCAAAGCATCCCGCAGGCCATAGTCAAAGCGGTGCAGCTGGTCAAAGGGTTCCACCAACGGAGTGATCTGCAATTCATGCACTGCCAGCACCCGCCGCAGTGCGTCGATCAGATCAATTTGCATTCTTGTTCTGCACATCCTCTCTCGGCGGCAAGCCGCACAATATAACTTTATTTTACACCTCTGCTGTACGAATTACAACAAAAAACCGCACAGGCGATAGGGTTTGTATCGCCTGTGCGGAAAAATCATCGTTTGACTGAAGTTTTATATCTTACTTCTTGATCTTGATCAGCTGTGCGTTGATGCTCTCCATAAAGCCCTCGGGCATAGAGGTCATAAAGTCGCCCATCTTCTCCAGGGTCATCATCTTCATCATATCCCACATACCTACGCCGGGGGTCAGATCAAAGTTGGTGGCCAGTTTGACAGCCTTTGCAACGATGGCAAAAGCCTCCTCATTCTGAGAGATAACCTCCACGTTATCCTTGATGCTGTAATAGCCCTCGGGGAACTCCATGGGGCTATCCAGATCCATGCTGCCCATCTGCTTGAACCAGTTGGCCACGCCCTCCTGACGCTCGTTGAACTCCGGCAGGGTGTAGCAAGCGGGCTCGGTCTCCACCTTTTCCAGTGTGATGGAGTCCTTCACATCGCCAGCCACAGCCAGCAGGATGTTGAAGCCCTCCTCTAGAGCCAGCTCAAACTCGAACACACGGTGAGCCGCCTTGGTCTCCACCAGGGTACCATTCAGGTACAGCGAGACCTTGTCCTGGTTGGAATAGACCTTGACCTTGGTGGTGTCCCCTGCCCGCTGTGCATAGCGGCGGCCAGCGATGTGCACCATGGGCTCGGTGCTCCAATATGCCTGGTAGACATAGAAGCTGTCCTTGCGGGTCTTGCGGTCCATGGTGACCAGGCCCTTATTGTTGCGGCCGCTCACGCCGCCCTCGTTGCGGGCTGCGCAGCCAAAGTCGAACATATTCCACACATGGGTAGCCCACAGCCAGGGGCGATCCTCAAACACCTGTGCCATATGCTCATGGTACAGGGCCTGATACTCCTCGGTGTAGTCCTTGCACTGGGGGGTGGAGCTATGCCAGTTGATGATACCCTCGCAGCCGTACTCCGACACGCCCAGGCAGATGTCCGGGTGCTCGGCGTGGAACTTATCCAGCCAGGGGCCGTTGTCCTCGGTCTTGCCGCCGTACCAGCCAAAGTAGTGGTTGTAGCTCTCCAGGTCGGTGATGCGGTGCATGGGGCCGTTGACCGGAGTGTTGGAGACGTGGGCAATGGTGGTCAGACGGGTGGGGTCCAGCTCCTTGCACAGCTTCTGCAGATCGTGGTGGCAGTCCACCAGCTTCTGGCTGATGCCGCCGATCAGGATCTCGTTGGAGATGCCCCAGAACATGATGGAGGGGTGGTTGTAGTTCTGCACCACCAGCTCGGTGAGCTGGTTGCGGCAGTCCTGATGCGCCTCATCGGCCTGCTTGAACACGCTGATAAACGGGATCTCTGCCCAGACAGCAAAGCCCAGTCGGTCGCAGGCATCGTAGAAGTCCTGGCTGTGCTGATAGTGTGCCAGACGGATGGTGTTGGCGCCCAGCTCCTTGATGATCAGTGCATCCTCATAGTGCTCATCGGCAGTCAGAGCGTTGCCCTCATACATCCGGTCCTGATGGCGGGAGACACCGCGCAGCGGGGTAGCCACGCCGTTGATGAAGAAGCCGCCGTCCGGGGTGACGCTGAAGCTGCGCACACCCACCTCAGCGCTGACCTCGTCATAGGTCTCGTTGTTGCGCTGCAGCCGAGCGGTAACGGTGTACAGGTTGGGGGTGTCCATGCTCCACAGCTCTGCATCCGGCACATACAGGGTGACGGCAGTGTTGTCGGAGGGACGGACCGCAGAAGCCACCTCCTGGCCGTAGCAGTCCTCGATGCTGTACAGCACGGTGAACTTATCGGCAGGGTTGGTGACAAAGCTGCGGATCTCAAAGGTAGCGCCGCCGTCCTCGGTGGGTTTCGGGGTGACCATCAGGCCGGGGCCGCCGTAGTAATCCAGATCAAAGTGGCTGTCCGGCACGCTGATCAGGTTGACGCCGCGGTACAGGCCGCCGTAGAAGGTAAAGTCGGCAGAAGCGGGATACATCGAGGGGGTGTCCTCATTGCTGACCTCAATGACCAGCTCATTCTCGCCCTCGTGGCACAGATCGGTCACATCGGCGCGGAAGATGGAGAAGCCGCCCTCATGGGTGGTTGCCACCTGACCGTTGACCTTGACCGTAGCCGCCAGCGCAGCTGCCAGCACTTCCACATAGGTGCGGCCGCCTGCCAGGGGCTGCTGCGGCTTTGTGAAGGTGCGGGTGTACACGCCGGTGGTCCGCAGATAGGAACCATTGCCGTCCATGCCGTCCACTGCATTCCAGGTGTGGGGCAGGGTGACCTGCTGTGCCGGGCGCTCCCCCTTGGGGAAGCTCAGGGTCCAGTTCTCGTTCAAGGAAATGATCTCTCGCATAGATGTACGTCTCCTTTTTGATTGAATAAGTCATGCCTGTTTATGGCTGTAGCTTGTTGTACTGATTGTACCACACGGATATGGATTTTCTGTGGTAGTTTTTTTGAAAGATTTCGTATTATTTTGTGTATTCTGTACGCGCGGCAGTCCCTTGTTTTCTTTCATCGCTTCTACGTATTTTTATGCGTCCGCCGGACCTTTCCTTTGCCACCCGCAAAAAAGCCTGCACCGGCCGGGGTGCAGGCTCTTTTTCTATTTGTTCTCAGTAATTTTCGCACCGGATCTCAAAATAGCTCTGGGGGTGGGCGCAGGCGGGGCAGACCTCCGGAGCCTTCTCCCCTACCACGATATGACCGCAGTTGCGGCACTCCCAGACCTTGACGCCTGCTTTCTCAAACACCTGGCGGGTCTCCACATTGCGCAGCAGCGCACGGTAACGCTCTTCATGGTGCTTTTCAATAGCTGCCACCAGACGGAATTTCTCAGCCAGCTCGTGGAACCCTTCCTCCTCTGCCGTTTTGGCAAAGCCATCGTACATATCGGTCCACTCGTAGTTTTCACCATCGGCAGCTGCTGCCAGGTTCTGCGCTGTATCCCCAATGCCGTTCAGCTCTTTGAACCACAGCTTTGCGTGCTCTTTCTCATTATCTGCGGTCTTGAGAAACAGCGCTGCGATCTGCTCATAGCCCTCTTTCTTGGCCTTGGAAGCAAAGTAGGTATACTTGTTCCGGGCCTGCGACTCCCCAGCAAAGGCAGCTTCCAGGTTCTTTTCGGTCTGTGTGCCCGCATAGGGGTTCTTCTTCTGCTTCACCAGCACCAGCTTGTCTCCCTTTGCTTTGCACTTGGGGCAGATGGGTTCCAGCCCCTCCTCCACCTCAAACACCAGACCACAGACCAGACACTTGTAGGTTTTCATCGCTTTATCCTCCTTTTTATCGTTGCAGGGAAGCAATGCCCCCAGCTTTATGCCCTCTCTGCCGGGAACCACGGCCCGTACAGCACGGACTTTTCTTGTGCCAGAAGGTTTTGCGCTTTTCACGTTCCATCAAGCGATCCATTCCCCATCCACTTTCATTGTACCAACCCTTCGCTGATGGCTCAATAAATCCATACCCGCTGAAACATACAACTTTTTTGGCATTTTTTGTGGATCTTCCCGGTGGCCAGCGCAACACAGCATCTTCCCACAAAGAGAGTATGCGCCGCACACCGCCCCCTATGCACCCGAACACAAGTGGGTTACAAAAACAAAAACGACGCCGATTTGCAACAAATCAGCGTCGTTTTTCATGGTGGAGGCGATGGGAGTCGAACCCATGTCCGAAAGGAGTTCAGCGTAGGTGTCTCCGGGTGCAGGCGATCTACAACATTCCCTCCGCGTCACGCCGGTCGCCAGGCTAACGCATTGGTAGCTTCATGAGTTCCTGCCGGTCCGCAAAGCTTAGGTCCGTTCAGGTGCTGTGTCTAAAGGACGCCCCGACCCCACACGACACAAGAGTGGGCGGAACGCGCAGCACTCAGGCTGCGAGCAACTGATAATTATTGTTGTCAGTTCATTGTTTGGAGGTTTTTTTAGCAGGTCCCCCACTGCTACCCGCTGCCCAGGCCTCGCTCCCCCCGTCGAAACCTTTACGCCCCCATAAAAGCACGCCCGAAAGCGTGCATATAACAGAGAAAAGTGTTTCCTTGGCAGGAACTGCCTGTAAGGATCAATAATATTTGCCGTTGGTCTTCAGCGCACGGTCGATGCTGCGCTTTGCGTCCCGCTTAGCGGCATCGGCCCGCTTATCATAGAGCTTTTTGCCCTTGCACAGGCCCAGCTCCAGCTTGACCCGTCCATGCTTGAAATACAGCGACAAAGGCACCAGTGTATAGCCTTGCAGCTTGCACTGCTGATGCAGCCGCCGGATCTCGCTTTTATGCGCCAGCAGCCGCCGCTCCCGCATAGGATCGGGGTTGAAGATGTTGCCGTGGGCGTAGGGGGTGATGCGCATCCCCTTTACCAGCAGCTCGCCTTCTTCAATGTCCACCCAACTATCTTTCAGGTTGACACCGCCAGCCCGGAGGCTTTTCACCTCTGTGCCTTTCAGCTCCACGCCGGTCTCCAGCGCTTCCAGCACGAAGTACTCGTGGCGCGCTTCCCGGTTCGTGGCGATGGTCCGTGTAGCGGGACGCTCTTTGCCTGGCGCCATGGTGCGCGCCTCCTTTCCTATGCTTATCGTCTTATCAGTATATCACAGTTCTGCGGTTTTGCAAGGGGCGTATTTTGAAGAAAATGCAAATTTTCCGCCGCTTACAGCTCCCCGCGGCCGGACAGTGCCCGGTACAGGGTCGTTTCGTCGGTATATTCCAGGCTCGCTCCCACCGGCAGGCCATAGGCCAAACGGGTGGTGCGGATGCCCAAAGGTTTGATCAGCTTTGCAAGGTACATAGCTGTGGCTTCTCCCTCCACAGTGGGGTTCATCGCCATGATGACCTCCTTGACCTCGCCCGTGCCCAGCCGCGCCAGCAGCTCTTTGATGCAAAGCTGCTCGGCACCCACGCCGTCCATGGGGCTGATCAGGCCATGGAGCACATGGTACAGGCCATGGTACTCCCGCGTGCGCTCAAAGGCCTGCACATCCCGGGGCGTTTCCACCACACAGATCACCGAGCGATCCCGTTTTGCGCTGGCGCACACCGGGCACAGCTCGGCTTCGGTATAGTTCTGGCACACGCGGCAGCGGTGCAGCTTTTTATGGGCGTTTTGGATCGCATTGGCCAAAGCCGCCGCGTCCTCATCCGACATACTCAGCACCTGGTAGGCCATGCGGGTCGCACCCTTGCGGCCGATGCCCGGGAAACGGCTGAACTCTTCGATCAGCTTTTCCAGCGGGGCAGCATTGTAACCCATACAGCAGCCCCCCTGGTCTTAGAGACCCGGGATGTTCAGCCCGCCGGTCAGTTTGCCCATCTCGGCCTCAGCCGTATCGTCCACCTGCTTGACGGTCGCATTGACAGCGGCTGCCACCAGGTCCTCCAGCATCTCGATATCGTCCGGGTCCACAGCCTCCGGCTTAATGGTGATGCCCAGCACCTCGTGCTTGCCGTTCATCCGCACGGTGACCATCTCGCCCGAAGCAGAGCCGGTATACTCGGCAGCTTCCAGCTCGGCCTGCTTCGCCTTCATATCTTCCTGCATTTTCTGTGCCTGGCGCATCAGGGCGTTCATATCGGGGCGGCCAAAGCCTGCGGGCATTCTTGCTTTCATAATCGTATCTCCTTCTTGATATCATAACCACTTCCAGCCGGGATCTGCCCGGCTGGGAAATGTTTTCAACGTTTTCGGCGGGCCGTCTCCTCAATGGAGACCTCCAGCCCCAGCTTTTCCAACGCACGGAGCGAACTCTCTGCATTGGAGGCGGTGCGGGCAGCGGTCTTTGGCTCATACGGCCCAATGGGCACGGCCACACCGGAGACCTGCGCGATCAGCTTTTTGATCAGGCGCTGGCTGTCCTTATTGGCCCGGATAAAATCCCGGAAGGTCTTGCCGCCGTCGATCAATACCCGTGTGCCGTCAAAATACGCCTTGGAGCGCTTGAGATAGGTATAAAGCATGGGGTCCATCTCTTGCAGCTTCTGGATCACCTCGGCCCACTGGGGATAGGGGTTGATCCCCTCCGCAGCGACCCGGCGAGGTTTATCCAGTGCCGGGTCTGCCGGATAGACCGGCTGTACCGGCTGGACTGTCTCCTCCGGTACGGACGGCGTCTGTACTGCCGGCACGCTCTCTCCATCCAGGATGGGCGGCTGCTCCTCCGGCGGAGGCGGGGCTTCGTCCCAGGGCAGCGGCGGCATCTCCTCGGAAGGGGCAGCCGCTGCTGTTTCCAAGGGGGCTGGCTGCTGTGCAGCGCTCTGCGGTGCAGTCTCCTGCACAGCAGCAGCCGGGGCAGGCTCCACCGGTGCCGACACAAAGGGCGCCGCTTGTGCCGAAGCAAAGGGCCGCGGCGCTTCCCGCTGCGGGGCAGAGGACGCTGCCGTTTGCTGGACTACCACAGTCTGTGCTGCCTGGGGCGGCTCAGACAGGGAAAACAGCGCCAATTCCAGCTCGATGCGCTGGTCACTGCCCCGGGTCATATGCTCCAGGGCTGTGCCCAATGTGCGGATAGCCCGGATCGCTGCCCGCTGCCCCAGTTTGGGGCCTTGCTCCAGATAGCGGGCTTCTTCCTCCGGCGAAACGCCGGAAAGCAGGCTTTTGCCGCCGGGCAGCGCTGCCAGCATCAACGCACGGTAGTGTGCGATCAATTCTTCGGTCAGACGTTTTACGTCCACCGACTGCTGCCGCAGCCGGGCCAGCAGTGCCAGAGCCGCCGCTCCATCCTGTGCTTCCAGCGCATCGGACAGCTCGAACAGATAGCCCCGGTCGGTAACGCCCGCCATGCGGCGCACAATGTCCGCATCGATCTGGGTCGTGACACCGGCACAGGTATCCAGGATCGACAAGGCGTCCCGCAGCGCACCATCCGCCAGACGGGCGATCAGCTCAGCGCCCGCCTCGGTCAGCTGCAGCTGTTCCTGTCCGGCGATATACTGCACCCGGGCCGCAATATCCTCCGGGCCGATGCGGGTAAAATCATACCGCTGACAACGGGAGAGGATGGTGGCCGGGACCTTTTGGATCTCGGTAGTAGCCAGGATAAAGATAACGTGGGCGGGGGGTTCCTCCAGGGTCTTGAGCAGCGCATTGAAAGCTGCTGTGGACAGCATGTGCACCTCGTCGATGATGTACACCTTGTACTGACAGGCAGACGGGGTGTAGGCGGTCTCGTCCCGCAGGTCGCGGATATCGTCCACGCCGTTGTTGGAGGCTGCGTCCATCTCCACTACATCCAGAATACTGCCATTGTCCAGGCCCTTGCAGATCTCACACTCCCCGCAGGGGTCTCCGTCCTGGGGATGCAGGCAGTTGACTGCCTTTGCAAAGATCTTGGCACAGGTGGTCTTGCCGGTGCCCCGCACTCCGGTAAACAGGTATGCGTGTCCCACCCGCCCGGCAGCGATCTGGTGCTTCAGCGCCGTCACAATGGCACGCTGACCCACTACATCCTCAAAGCGGCGGGGCCGCCATTTGCGGTACAGCGCACGATACATCGGCATTCTCCCCCTTTTTTGTGATAGAACAAAAAAATCGGGCAGCGCTGCGGGGATCGATCCCCGCCTTGCGGAGCTCGGCATACGGATGCAGGCTGACTGAAACGCACGGGGCACACCGCTTAAGGCTGCTTGGTTCCCCACCTGACCTGGTTCACAGCGGCCCCATCGTACAGGGCCCGCATCCGTATGCCGAACCTCGCAGCAGGCGCTGTCCGACGATGCACATACACATTGTATGCGCAGATATTGTATCACATTTGCACGCAGATTGCAAGAGGGCGGTTTTGCAAAGGCAGCCGCACCGCCCTTGCCCCCAAAAGTGCGCATCTCCACACAATGCCGGGCATAAAAACGGGGGCAGGCGGGAGTTTTCATCCCCCTGCCTGTCCCCGCAGTTACTCATGCCGGATCGTATTCTTCATCGGTCGGGCGAATGGTCTTGAGGTGCTGATAGTACAGCGCCGTGGTCGCATAAGCATAGGCCGAGACCCACAAAGTGCCCACCCCCAGGCAGAGGATGCCCACCAGGATCCACCCCAGAAAGCTCAGCTGCAAGACAAAAAACTCCCCTTTATGGCCGCTCATCAGCCGTTTGCTCTCGCCGATGCACTGGCTCCAGTTATACTCCGGATGATCCACCTTTACAAAGTAGCTCATGGAGTAGGACAGTTCCGCCACGATGCCGGGCAGGATAAATAGCAGCGTCCACAGCACAATAAAAAGATTCTGCATCAGGTTCAGCAAAAACAGGCCCTTGAAATCCTCCCGGAAGCCCCGGAACAGTTCTTTCAGCTTCATCGGCTGGCCGTCCCGGCTCTGCTGCATGAACATCCGGGCCAGCCCGTAGCTGATGGGGCCGCCCAGGATGAGGACCAAAAGGTTCAAGCTGACGGTGACCAGGTACGGCATTCTCTGGTAATTTGACGTGGTCATGGTGCCTGCCACACCCGTAAGCAGGGACGCCACCAGCACGGTCAGCACTGCGTGCAGCCATACCGGTCCAAACAGCTTTCCTCCCAAAGAGGCGCGGGCTTGGCGTTTGAGTTCTGCTCTGTCCATATAGTTCCACTCCTTTCGTGCGGTCCCATATCCAAGGGACAGCCCTATCGTATCTGCCACCAGTATAGCACATTTCCCCTTTTCCTGTACAGAGAAACCGCCAAAAAATCCTCTTTCTTCCGTGGTTTTGCCCCGCACACGCATAAAGGGCCGCTGCCCTTTGGAGAGCAGCGGCCCTTTGGATATTTTCCGGCGTTCGATCAGGACTGGCAGGCAGTGATCAGGCTCATCTTATAGACCTCGTCTGCGTTGCAGCCGCGGGACAGGTCGTTGATGGGAGCGTTCAGGCCCTGCAGGATGGGGCCGTAAGCGGCATAGCCGCCCAGACGCTGTGCGATCTTATAGCCGATGTTGCCGGCCTCGATGCAGGGGAACACAAAGGTATTTGCCTGGCCAGCCACCTTGCTGCCCTTGCACTTGGTCTGTGCCACCTCGGGAGAGACCGCAGCGTCAAACTGCAGCTCGCCGTCCACAGCCAGCTCGGGGTCCATCTCCTGTGCCTTGATGGTAGCATCATGGCTCAGGGCAACGGTGCCGCCCTTGCCGGAACCCTTGGTGGAGAAGCTCAGCACAGCCACCTTCGGGTCGATGCCGAACAGCTTTGCGGTGCGGGCAGTCTCCACAGCCACCTCTGCCAACTTAGCAGCAGCGGGCACCTTGACCTCGCCGGTAGCCTTGTCCACCGTATCGGTGTAGTCGATGTTCACGGCGCAGTCGCCCATAGCGATGCGGCGCAGGCCCTCTTCGCCAAAATCACGGTCCAGGATAAAGCAGGAGCTTACCAGGTGAGCGCCCTTCTTGGTCTTGACCAGCTGCAGAGCGGGGCGGATGGTGTCGGCAGTGGAGTAGGTGGCGCCGCCCAGCAGGCAGTCGGCCTTGCCCATCTTCACCAGCATGGTGCCAAAGTAGTTGGACTTCTTCAGCAGTGCAGCGCACTCCTCTGCGGACTGCTTGCCCTTGCGCAGCTCCACCATGGTGGAGACCATCTCATCAAAATCTGCATAGGTGGCGGGGTCGATGATCTCTGCGCCGGAGATATCGAAGCTGCCCGCAGCAGCGGCAGCCTTGCACTCGGCCTCGCTGCCCACCAGGATCACCTTCAGCACGCCCTCCGACAGCAGGCGGCTGGCCGCCTCCAGGATGCGGGCATCGCCGCCCTCGGTGAACACGATCGTTTTGGGAGCCGCCTTCAGCTGTGCGACCAGGGGTGCAAACATATCAGCCATTGTTGATTACCTCCGAATTTGCTTTTGCTACAATTCTCCCATCCCTGTTGGACACAAGGATGACTTTCCTCTTTATTCTAACACACAAGGCGGAAAGTTCAAGACAAAGCGGTGGATTTGTGGTATATTTTTGTTGGGACGTATCTAAGCAGCTGGTTTTTGCAGCCATTCCGTCCCCCAAGATGGACCCGAAAGGATGAAAAAAGCATGGATTGGAACGAGCTGGAGAGCCAATGCCTGGCCTGTACCCGCTGCCCGCTGCACACCACCCGCACCCATGTGGTGTTTGGGCAGGGCGTCCAGGATGCAGAGGTGCTGTTCGTGGGGGAAGGCCCCGGCCAGAGCGAGGATGAGCAGGGCCTGCCTTTTGTGGGCCGCAGCGGCCTTTTGCTGGACAAATACCTGTTTGCGATCGACCTGGACCGGCAGAAAAACTGCTATATCGCCAACATCGTAAAGTGCCGCCCGCCCCAGAACCGCGACCCGCTGCCCGCCGAGAGCGAGGCCTGTATGCCCTGGCTGCGGGAGCAATTCCGCCTGCTGCGGCCCAAGATCGTGGTCTGCCTGGGACGGGTGGCTGCGCAGCGGATGATCCGGTCGGATTTTTCCGTCACCAAAGAGCACGGCCTGTTTTTTGAAAAAGGCGGTGTGTGGTTCATGGGCACATACCACCCGGCAGCGCTGCTGCGGCAGCCCCAGAACAAGCCCGAAGCATTTGGGGACTTTGCCGCCCTGCGGGACAAGATCCATGAGGTATGCACCCACACCTATTTGTAAAGAGCGTCCCCTTGGCTGCCTCCGAATGAGAAACCATTGCCCGCCGACTGACGATTTTGTGCAATTGCTGTGTCAAAGCAGCTTGCCAGCCAGCAAGGATGCCTGCGCCGCTCCTTTTTGTGGCAATCCCCCTCGGTTTTGCATAGTGTAAAGCAAAAGCGAGGTGTTTTTTATGGAACAACAGCGACAGCCCAGCCTGGACTTCTTTTTAGGGGCCACCACCCCGGCAGGTTTCAAGGGATATTTCCCCCAGCTTGCGCAGGAGAAAGACCGGCAGCTGTATCTGATCAAAAGCGGGCCGGGGTGCGGCAAATCCACCCTGATGAAAACACTGGCGCAGCGTGCCTCCGGCCCGGTGCAGCGCATCCACTGCGCCAGCGACCCGGATAGTCTGGATGGAGTCGTATTTACCCAGCCTTGCGCCGCAGTGCTGGACGCCACGCCGCCCCATTCCCTGGAGCCTACCGCGCCTGGTGCTGACGAGGTGGTGGTAAGCCTGTACCACACCCTGGATGCACCGGCGCTCCATGTCCACCAGGAGGAGATCCAGCAGCTGCTGGCCCGCAACCAGGCTTTGCGGGGGCGGGCGTCCCGGTACGTTGCTTCTGCTGGCAGCCTCTTGCTGGACAGCCGCCGGGCCGAAGCCTGCTGTGCCAACTTTGATAAGGTGCGCCGGTATGTCAAGCGCCTGTGCACCCGGCTTTTGCCCCGGACCGGGGAAACGCCCCAGGAACAGCTGCGCCTGCTGTCTGCCGTGACCCCCAAAGGCATGGTATTTTACCGCAGCACCGTAGAGACGGCCGCCCAGCGGGTGATCCTGTTCCGGGACGAATACGGCGCTGTGTCCCGGCTTTTGCTGGAGCTGATCCGGGCCGAAGCACTGGCCCGCGGGCACAGCATCATTACCTGCCCCTGTGCCATGCACCCCGAGGACAAGATCGACCATATCCTGATCCCCGCTCTGAGTCTTGCTTTTGTGACCGACAACAGCTGGCACCCGGTACAGATCTCCGGGGCACAGGCCGTGTGCTGCACCCGTTTTCTGAACAGGGAGCACCTGGCAGGCTACCGGGCCCGACTGCGGTTCAACACCCGGGCTGCCGGGGAGCTGCTGGACCAGGCTGTGGCGCTGATGGCGCAGGCCAAGAGCTGCCATGATGAACTGGAAAACTATTACCGGGCCGCCGTGGATTTTGCACAGGTGGATAAAGCCGCCCAGGACTGCGCCCGGATGCTGGGGCTTTTGTAAGGCCAGCGCCCGCCCTTTTGCAGGATGTTATATAAAGATGGAGGTGAAAAAGGTGGCAGAGATCCGTTTGGCTGTGCGGCAGCTGGTGGAGTTCCTCCTGCGCAGCGGAGACATCGACAGCCGCTTTGCTGGCTTTGACCGTGCCTTAGAGGGCGCACGCATCCACCGCCGTCTGCAAAAGCAAGGGGGCGAGGGGTACGCTGCCGAAGTATTCCTCAGCGGCAGCCGCAGCCTGGATGGGCTGACCTTTATCGTGGAGGGCCGGGCCGACGGCATCCTGACCCGGGAGGATGGCAGCGTCCTCATTGACGAGATCAAGACCACCACCCGCCCCTGTGCCGAGATCACTGCGGACGCCAACCCGTGCCACTGGGCACAGGGCATGGTCTACGGCGCACTATACGCCCAGCAGCAGGGGCTGGACCATCTGGACGTACAGCTGACCTACTTCCAGATGGACGAGGAGCGCATCTTCCGTTTTGTACGGCATTTCTCCCAGGCAGAGCTGGAACAGGCCCTGCTGGATCTGCTGCGGCAGTACGCCCCTTGGGCCGCCCGGCAGCAAGCGTGGCAGGCCCGGCGGGATGCTAGCTGCGCCCAGCTGGCGTTTCCCTACCTGGCCTACCGTCCGGGGCAGCGGGCTTTGGCCGGGGAGATCTACCGGGCCTGTCGCACCGGCCGGGAGCAAGGGCGCAAGGGCGGCTCCCGCCTGTTCTGCCAGGCGCCTACCGGCACCGGCAAGACCATGAGCGCCCTTTTCCCTGCTCTGCACGCTATGGGCGAGGGCCACGGTCAGAAGATCTTTTACCTCACCGCGCGCACCACTGCCCAGACCGCCGCCCAGCAGGCACTGGAACAGCTGCGAAAAGCCAGCCCGGAGCTGGCGCTGCGCAGCCTGACCCTGGCAGCCAAAGACAAAGCCTGTCTGTGCAAAGGGCCGGAGGGGCGTCCGGTCTGTCTGCCGGAGGTATGTCCATACGCCAAGGGCTATTACGACCGGGTAAAGGATGCTTTGGGCGGGCTGCTGGACACCGGCAGCCTGGACCGGGACACGCTGGCGCAGGCCGGACGGCAATACCAGGTCTGCCCCTTTGAGCTGGGGCTGGACCTGAGCGAATGGTGCGATGTCGTGATCGGGGATTACAACTATCTGTTCGACCCCACTGTGCATCTGCGCCGCTTTTTTGATTCTGCCGGTGACTGGCTGTTCCTGATCGATGAAGCTCACAATCTGCCGGACCGGGCCAGGGCCATGTACTCGGCCCGGTTTTGCAAATCCAGCCTTACGGAGGCCAAACGGGCCTTAGGCCCCGGGCGCAGCGGATTGAAAACCGCCCTGGGCCGGGCGGACAAGGCTTTTTTGGCTGCCCGGCGGGAGGCCGAGCACCTGGCGCCCCGCCGCAAAAAGGCGGAGACACCTGCCCCGGAAAATGCCCCTGTGCAGACCGTTTTGTTTGAAACAGAGCCTGCACCGCCCGCCGAAAAGATGCTGCCGGAACAGCCGCTTTATGCCCAGGACGGCGTATTGTTTTTTGAACAGCTCCCCACAGCGCTGCTGCGCCCTTTGCAGCATCTGGTGCCGCCCCTTCAGGATTGGCTGGAAGCAAACCCCGACTCACCCGGCCACCCGCAGCTGCTGGACCTGCTGTTTGAGACCCAGGATGTTCTGCGGGCTGCCGAGCGGTTCGACAGCCATTTTGCCGCACAGCTCACGGTTTTTGGCAGCGAGCTTGTCCTGGAGCTGCTCTGCCTGGACCCCGCCCCCTTTGTGGATGCCAGCCTGGCCTGCGGCCGGGCTGCTGCCCTGTTCAGCGCCACCTTCTCCCCGCCGGGGTACTACCGGGAGGTGCTGGGCTGCCCCGAAGCCCGGGCTGTCGCTCTGCCCAACCCCTTCCCGCCGGAAAATCTGGGGCTGTACTGTCTGCCCATCTCCACCCGTTACCGGGATCGGGAGGCCAGCATCCGCCCGGTGTCCGACGCACTGGCCGCCATGACCCAGGGCAGAACAGGCAACTATCTGGCCTTCTTCCCCAGCTACACCTATCTGCGGCAGGTCTATGAGGACTTTACTCTCCGTTACCCGCAGATCCCCACCCTGGCCCAGGAGAGCGGCCTGGACGATGCCGGACGGGAGGCTTTTTTGGCCCGGTTTTCTCCCCAGCCGGGAGCAGTGCTGCTGGGGTTTGGGGTGCTGGGCGGCATCTTTGGAGAAGGCGTGGATCTGACCGGGGAACGGCTGATCGGCTGCGCCGTTGTGGGCGTGGGCCTGCCCCAGGTCAGCCCCCGGCAGGAGATGCTGCGCCGCTATTACGACCAGAACGCCCAGGCAGGGTTCGATTACGCCTACCGCTGCCCCGGTATGAACAAGGTCCTGCAGGCTGCCGGGCGGGTGATCCGCACCCCGGAGGACAAGGGCGTCGTGCTGCTGATCGACGACCGCTTTGCCCAGGCCGACTACCGCCGCCTGCTGCCAGCCCACTGGGCCCACCTGCGCTATCTGCAAAATCTGTCCCAGCTGGAAAAAGCGCTGGACACCTTTTGGCACGCCCCATGCTGAAACAGCCGCCGTACACACACGGCGGCTGTTTTATATTTCTTTTTGTAAAATATACTTGACACAATGTCCTGTATATGCTATTCTTTGGGCACAAAAGATCTGCTCCTCACGGGCAGGAGAAACGAGGTGTCCCCATGCCAAAAAATCTGAAGCTGAAAGCTGCCCGGGCGGAAAAAGACCTGACCCAGGGTGCGCTGGCCGAAGCGGTCGGTGTGTCCCGTCAGACCATCAACGCCATAGAAAAAGGCGAGTATAACCCCACGATCAAGCTGTGTCTTGGCATCTGCCATGCCCTGGGCAAAACGCTGGATGAATTGTTTTGGGAGGAATAAAAAGATGAAATTCTGGAGCAAGAAAAACACCTTGGATGAGATGCAGGAGCAGCAGCTGCTCCATTTAGAGGCACAGGGTTTCCGGCTGTTGTGGGGCGGGCTGCTGCTGGCCATGCTGCTGCAATCCGGCCCGGCCTTTGACCCCCGCCAGATGCTGGGCGAGAGCATCGTTTTTATGGCGGCCTGCATTTATCTGCTCATCGGGTGCCTGCGCCGGGGCATCTGGGACCGGCATTTTCTGCCCAATGCGGAGGCCATCCCGCTGGAAGCCGGTGTGGCTGGCGTCATCGTGTTCCTGCTCAACCTGTGCTGGCACGGGATGTGGCTGCCCGCCCTGCTGAGCGGACTATTTACCTGGGGACTGACCGCCCTGATCCTGTGGGGGACCCTGCTGCTGTACAAAAAACGCCACAGCAGCTTGGAGCACGAGGAGAGCGAAGGCAAAGATTGAGCAAAAAAGCCCATTTCACATTTGGTTTCTATTGACAGCCCCCCCATGATATGGTACCTTCTTGTCGTAAAAGGGGCCGTGCGCCCCACTGGTTCTGCAAGCCGGGCAACCCGGATCTTTCAGGAGGAATGATATAACATGAACGAAACACAAACCACCAAACGGGAGTTTGGCCTGTTTGCAGCCATGGCCTTTGGCCTGCCGCTGCTGATGATGCTGCCTTTATGGATGGGCTATCGGGCCGGGGCCGACAACAGCGGTTTTGCCAATGTGCAGATGTTCTACCCTGCGGCGGGGGTCATGCTGGCTTTCTGGCTGTGCGGACGGCCGGGCCTGCCCAAGCGGTTCTTTGGGCTGCACCTGGCCGGGACCATCCTGCTTATGGTGCTGGCGCTGCTGTCGGTGCTCTCCCCCTCTCCCAGCTGGCCGCTGTACAGCAATCTGCTGATCATCGCACTTTCGCTGGCGGGATGGGCGCTGCTGCTTACCGAAAAAAAGCCCAAGCGGCAAACCTATGGTCTTTGCTGGCAGGGCAGCATTATCCGTGCAATGGCCCTGTGCGGACTGTTTTTGGCCCTGAAAACCGGGATGATCTTTCTCTCCATGGCACTGGAAGGCGCTGAAAGCTTTGCGGCCTATCTGAGCTACTGGGCCTCCCCCGTCCCCTGGCTCAACCTGCTGATCCTGGTGCCCAATTTCTTCCTGGCTTTTCTGCCCTTTTTGGGGGAGGAATACGGCTGGCGCTATTATATGACCCCCGCTCTGCAAAAACGCTTTGGCCTGCGCAAAGGTCTGCTGCTGACCGGCGCAGCCTGGGGACTGTGGCATCTGCCGCTGAACCTGTTCTTTTACAGCCCGGACACCTCGCTGCAAAGCATTGCCTCCCAACTGGTGGTCTGTGTTACGATGGGGGTGTTCTTCAGCTTTTGCTACGAAACCTGCGGCCGGAACATCTGGGTCCCGGTGCTGCTGCACTACCTGAACAACAACATGATCCTGGTCTGGGCTGGCACCGCAGATATCAGCAACCAGGTGCTGACCTGGAGCAGCGTGGCACAAAGCGCCGTAATGTACATCCTCTGCTTTATGCCCTTCCTGGCGGCCAGATGCTTCCGGGATAAATCCAAGGCCGCCTCTTGACAGCGCCCGCATTCCATGCTATGATATAATCACTAAAATAGCGTGTGGATTTTTACAGCCCGCTTATTCCTGGGTTATTTTTCGCCACACAATGGCCTGCAAAAAGCCGTTGTGTGGTTTTTTGTGCGCATTTTTTCAAGGAGCAAAAAGAAATGAACGATACTTGGATGAAAACCCGACCGGTTCTGCCGCTGCTGATCTCCATGGCACTGCCCAACGTGATCTCCATGATGGTCAACTCGCTGTACAACATTGTAGACAGTTTGTTCGTGGCCCGCATCAGTGAGGACGCCATGACTGCATTGTCCCTGGTGTTTCCGGTGCAGAACTTTGTCAACGCCGTTGCCATCGGCTTTGGCATTGGCATCAACGCCATGATCGCCCTGCATCTGGGCGCTGGCGAGCAGGAAAAAGCCAACCAGGCTGCCACCCATGGGATGCTGCTGTCCATGCTGCATGGTGTGGTGTGCATGGTGCTGGGCATCGCGGTCATGCCGATCTTTCTGCGCCGGTTCACTGCCGACGAAAACCTGGTAACGATGGGTGTCACCTACGCCACCGTAGTGTTTGCCTTTGCGGTGGTCAACATGGCCAACCTGGCCTTTGAAAAGCTGTTCCAGGCAGTGGGACGGATGAAGACCACGATGGTGGCCCTGATCGCCGGGTGTGTATGCAACCTGCTGCTGGACCCGCTGATGATCTTTGGCGGCGGCCCCTTCCCCCGGATGGGCATTGCCGGTGCTGCACTGGCCACCGGCATTGGCCAGGTGACCAGCCTGCTGATCTACCTGGCCGCCTACTTCTACGACAAGCCCTCGGTGCAGCTGACCCGGAAAGCCGCCGCAGCCGCCCCCAAGCTGGACAAGCGCCTGTACTCCATCGGCATCCCGGCTATTTTGAACCTGGCGCTGCCCTCCCTGCTGGTCACCTTCCTGAACGGACTGCTGGCGGCCTATGCGCAGAGTTATGTAGTGGTGCTGGGCATCTATTATAAACTGCAGACCTTTTTGTATCTGCCCGCCAACGGTTTTGTGCAGGGGATGCGCCCGCTGATCGGCTACAACTACGGCGCCAAGGAGCATAAGCGGGTGGGCCAGCTGTATCGGCTGACCACCGCCCTGAGCGCCGTGATCTTGGCAGCCGGCACGGTGGCCTGTCTGACCGTCTCCGGCCCGCTGATGCGCCTGTTTACCGAAAACCCGGAGACCATTGCCGCCGGGCAGACTGCGCTGCGCATCATCTGCATCGGGTTCATCGTTTCGGCCATTTCCACCACCGCTTCCGGTGCGTTGGAAGGCTTGGGCAAGGGCATGGAATCCCTGGTCATCTCCCTGTGCCGGTACATCCTTTTCATTATGCCGCTGGCCTTTATCCTGTGCAAGGTGCTGGGTCCGGACGGCGTGTGGCACGCATTCTGGATCACCGAGGTGCTGTCTGCCGCGGTCGCCTATGTGGTATACCGCCGGGCTGTGCGGAAAAAATAAGGCGGCCTGCCCCGCTGTTATAGCAAAAAATCCGTGCTTTATCTCCAAAGCACGGATTTTTTGTGGTATTTCCGGTGTTTTTGCTGTATACTGAGGAGGAATCCAACCCGAAAGGAGCTTTTTTCAATGGACACTCTCTGCCCGCGCCGCCCTTCGGAGGTAGCCTCCCACGCAGCCGAGATCGAGCGTTGTCTGTGGGGCAGCCGGATGCGCCGGGATGACAGCTTTGCCATGCCGGACGACCACATCCACTCCTGCTACGAGCTGTTCTACCTGGCCCAGGGACACTGCCGCGTTTTTGTGGACGATGCATTTTACGCCCTCTCCCCCGGCTGCGGCCTTTTGCTGCCGCCGGGCATCCTGCATCACATGGTCTACGCCTCCGGGCAGGAGAGTCTGCGCTACTCCTTTTACTTCTGCGCTCCGCTTTTAGAGGACCTGCGCCAGTGCGGAGCCTCGCATCTGGCCAGCCTGACCGCCGGGCCGGTGCAGCTGGGCGAAGCCACCCGCACCGAGGTCCAGCGCCTGCTGGAGCTGCTGCTGCAGGAGCAGCAGGGCATCGACGAATACAGCCTGCTGCTGTGCCGCCATACCCTGGACCTGATCCTGGTGCTGCTGATGCGCCAATGCTGTCCGGTGCCCAGCCGCACCGCACCGCCTGCGCCCCGCCGCTCCGGCGGCTGGCAGGAGGCTATGGTGCAGGACACCATCCACTACCTGATGGAGCATTTTGCCGAGCCCATCTCCCTGGACGAGCTGGCGGCACGGGTCCCCGCCAGCCCCACCTATTTTTCCAAGTGCTTCAAAAAAGCCACGGGTCTGGGCTACCGGGAGTATCTGATCTATATCCGCATCCGGGAAGCCAAGCGCCTGCTGACCGAGACCGACCTCCCCGTTCACGAGATCGCCCGGCGGTGCGGCTACACCAGCAGCAACTATTTTGGGGATGTGTTCAGCGCAGTAGTCGGCACCTCTCCCCGGCAATACCGGGCCGGCCACTGAGCCGGACCGCGATCCGGGCCATCCGCTGGATGTTGGGCATCCACGCTGCGGCACAGCACAGGTTGAAAAGGGTGTGTGCGTTGGCGATCTGACGAGCGATCACGGCACATTCCGGCCCAAAGGGCGGAATCCGCTGTACCAAAGCCACAAACCAGGGCAGCGCCGCCAGACAGACCGCCGCCCCGGAAAGATTGAAGATCGTGTGGGCTGCCGCCACCTGCCGTGCTGCACGCCCCCGCCCCAGACTGGCCAGCCATGCGGTGACGGTCGTGCCCAGATTTTCTCCCAGCAGCACCGGCACCGCCCCAGCCAGCCCCAACAGGCTGGCCGTACTGCCAGGGATGGGCTGCGCTGCCGCCTGCTGCAAGACCGCCACTGTGGCCGAGCTGCTCTGCGCCAGCAGGGTCATACCCAGCCCCAGTGCCAGCCCCCAAACCGGGTGCTGGCTGACCTGTATCAGCATCTGCCGGAAAAACGGCGCCTGCGCCATGGGCGCCAGGGTCTTTTCCATTAGATGCACGCCTTCAAACAGCATCCCAAAACCAAACAGCGCCCGCCCTGCCCCCTGCGCCGACGGCTGCCGGGCAGCCACTGCCAGGCAAAACCCTGCTGCCAGGGCTGGACGGCCCAGCCAATCCAGGTCCATCGCCAAAAGCTGCGCTGTAAGGGTCGTACCCACATTGGCGCCAAACAGCACGGGCAGCGCCTGGGGAAGCTCCAAAACGCCTGCGCTGACAAAACCCACCACCAAAACTACTGCCGCCGAACTGCTTTGCAGCGCCGCCGTTACCAGCACACCGGTCAGCAGACCTTGCAGCGGGCGCCCCGTCACACAGCGCAGCACCTGCTGCATCCGCTCTCCGGCAGCCTGCTGCAGCCCCCGGGTCAACTGGCACATACCAAACAAAAACAGTGCCACTCCCGCCGCCAGACCGGCGGCGCTGTACAGTGCCTGCATCTCTTCCCTGCCCCCCTGTTGCTTTTGCTTCAGCATAGCGTCCAGCAGGCGCAAACCAGCCCGAAAAACGCACTCCAACAAAAAGCAGCTCCCTTCTGTGCTCTGCGGCACAAATGGGAGCTGCTCTTTTTTATTTTTGTTCCTCGGCACGCTCATCCCACACCGGGGTATCGGTGCCTGCAACTTGGGAGGTAAAGGGAGTGCCGTCCGCCTTTTCAAAATGCCGCCAGGCCCGCAGCACATACCGGAAGCCCAGATACAGCAGCGGCAGGTTGCAGTACACCATCAGGATATTGGCAAAATCGCTGAGGTTCCACAAAGCGCTCAAGTCCATGCCTGCAATGTTGGTGATGACGCCAAAGGATACCACCACCAGGCAGAGCACCCGCACCCCATTGATAAAGGCAGGCTTTGCAGAAATGCGGTTGGCGCACATCTCACTGAAGGACATAAAGCCCAGCAGACAGGTAAAGGCAAACAAGCCAAAGCAGACGCTGATCAGGGTGGTGACCAGGTCGTACAGCACACCGCTGCCGCCGGTCAGCGCCCCGCAGGAAGCCAGGAACTTTTCCAGCTGGCCCAGCTGGAACCACGCCTCGGCCTGCTGTCCCCCTGCCATCCATACCCGGCCCATGATGACCACAAAACCGGTCAGTGTGCAGATAACGATGGTATCCAGAAAGACACCCAGCGCCTGTACACAGCCCTGCTCACAGGGGTGCTCCACCTCAGCGGCAGCCGCAGGCATCGTGATCGTGCCCTGGCCTGCCTCGTTGGACATCAAGCCCCGCTTGATGCCCTGGCTGAGCGCCACGCCGAATGCGCCGCCAAACACCGCCTGCGGCCGGAACGCCTGGCTGAACACCGCCCCAAAGAACCAGGGGATCCGGGTGAAATTGCCCAGGATCAGCGCCACCACCGTGGCCACATAGATCACAGCCATGACCGGCACCACCCGGTCGGTGACCTTGGTGATCTTTTTGATGCCGCCAAAGCTGATCAGCGCCGTGGCAAGGAGCAGCACGCCGAAAGCGATCCAGTACAGCGCAGAATTGGTGGCGATGGTCTTGCCTGTGACCGTAGAGGCAATGGCTCCCACCGCAGAGATGGTATTGAAGCCCTGTGCCGGGAAGCACAGCAGCGCATAGACGATGTACAGCAAACTCAGCGCTACGCCTGCCCAAGCCGCATCGCCCAGCAGCTTGCGGCCATAAAACGGCATACCGCCCACATAGCCATCCTCCCGCTTTTCCTTAAAGATCTGGCTGAGGGTAGACTCTACAAAAGAGGTAGCCATGCCAAAGAAAGCCGAGATCCACATCCAGAACAGTGCTCCCGGCCCGCCGATGGAGATCGCACCGGTAACACCCAGGATATTGCCCGGCCCTACCCGCATAGCGGTGGACAGCAGAAAGGCCGTCAGCGAGGAAACGCCGTTTTTGGGGCTGCCGCGCCGCAGCAATGCCCGCAGCCCATACCCAAAACGCCGCACCTGCACAAACCGCAGTTTGAAGGTAAAAAACACGCCCGTACCCACCAGCAGGATGATGGCCAGGCTGAAATTGCCCAGCACCGGGATCGCCGCATACCAGTCCAGATTGCAGGGAAAGCTCCAGAACCAATCCGACACCAGCTGGATCTTGGCGCAGATCACATTGACCATGTCAAACAGCGCCTGCATACACATTCCTCCTTATACGGCAGTCAAGGCCGCCGGTTTCGTACCGTCGGCTGCACACTTTGCAGCCGTATACCGTGTTTATTTTACAGGATTCCACCATATTTGGCAAGTAGAACGCCTAACTTTTGTACAGAGACAACAAGCCCCCGTCCGGCAGCTCTGCCAGACGGGGGAAAAGATCTGTATTTTCGGCTCAGCCGTTGACCAGCAGCAGCAAAACCGACGAAGCAACGCACTGCAGGATGACCCAGCGGGCCACTACCTGCTCATCGCTCCAGCCTAAGCGCTTGCGGGCATGGTCATGCAGCGGCGTCAGGGTATTTTTCAGCACCCAAATATGCAGGAAACGCTTGAGGCTGATCTTGATGATGCCCAGGCTGCCGTCCACGATGAACACTGCACCTGCCAGCAAAAAGGCAAAGGGATGACCGCTCTTCAGGGCCAGCAGCGCCAGGAAAAAGCCCATGGCCCGGCTGCCGGCATCGCCCATCAGCAGAGAGGAGGGCTTTGCGTTGGCCCACAGATACGCCAGCAGCGCACCAATGAACACCGCACCCACCGTGGTGTACGCACCCAGCTGGGACTGATATGCCATCAGGAACGTGCCAATGGACACAATGCCCACACTGGCGGACAGCCCGTCCACACCATCGGTACAGTTGACCACATTGATGCTGGCCCAGATCAGGATCACGATCAGCAGCAGATACACCGGGTAGGGCAGCGTAAACTCCCAGCCCAGCAGCTGTACGCCGCAGCCGTTGAAATTCAGGTAGGTCACACCTGCCACCACCGCAATGGCCAGGTCGATCAGACCTTTTTTGTACTCGTTCCAAGCTTTTTCCGCTGCATCATCCAGATAACCGGACAGCATAGAAGCCACCAAAAGCACCGTGTAGATCAAATACTCGGTGCGGAACGGTACAAACGCAAGGCTGACCAGCGCAATGCACAGCACAAAGATCAAGCCGGAGCCACGGGCTTTGCCCTTGGACAGCTCTCCGTCCACTGCAAACGCACGGCCATGGTCCTGGGGAAGTTTATCACGGAACAGCGAGTCCATCAGTGCGGTCAGTACAAATGCCAGCAGCAACGCCACTGCATCTACACCCCGCTGCCCAATGGCAGATGTCAGCATCGAAATCATTTTCAGTATCCTCTTTCTGCTTTGAAGTTCAATTACACGAAAGAGTGTATCACGTCCGGGTGGAAAAATCAACCGGACAAGTCCCCTCAGCGGCGGCCATGGAGCAGCGGAGACAGCGGCTTATAGATCAGCATACAGATCCCGGCATCCAGCAGACCTTTGACGATGGTAAACGGCATATTAAAGATGACCAGACACTCCATCAGCGTATCGGCTGTGGGCAGGATGGCCCGGTACATCCCCAGGATGGTCTCCATCGGCATATGGTAGAACTCCACATAGGCCGGGTAGGTGATCCAATAGTTTACCGGCACGCTGACCAGCCCCATGACCACAGCACCCGCCAGCGCCCCCAGCAGGGCGGTGGTGCGGTTTTTGCGGCGCCGATACAAAAAACCGGCGGAGGCTGCAAAGACCGCCCCCAGCAAAAAGTTGCACAGCTCGCCTACACAGGCGGTAGACGTGCCCTTTATGACGATGTGCAGCAGGTTTTTCATAAAGCTGATCACCACGCCGTATACCGGCCCCAGGGCATACGCCCCCAGCAGGGCGGGCAGGTCCGAAAAATCCATTTTGACAAAGCTGGGGATCAGCATCGGCAGCGGAAACTCGATAAATTGCAGGATGAACGCCACGGCACTGAGCATGGCGGCGACTGTGAGACTGCGGGTCGTTGTGTTTTTCATGGGGTATTCCTTCCTTTTTTACAAGTTCCCCAGGAGGCTCCCCCTGGGGGGAAAAGCCCTTTTCCATCTTGATGGGTCCCGGACGGACAAACCAAAAATGCGCCCTGCTGCATGGTTTTAACAAAACACTGCAACAGGGCGCACAGACACACGATCTGCCTGCCGTTTCTTACATCCGGACTATACCGTTGGCCCCGGAGTCTCACCGGGTCAGCACGCTGCGGTGCAGCGTGGTCGCGGGCTATACCGCCAGTGGGGAGTTACACCCCGCCCTGAAACGAACTTTCCGCGCAAAAGTATACCGCACCCCGGCTGCACTGTCAAGCCCTCTGCTTGCCCGCCAGAGCGATTTATGGTATAGTATTAGGGATTTTGTCAGAATTTACGGAGGTAGGTCCATGCTTTTTTCGATCCGGAATCTTATCTTTGACCTTGGCCCGCTGGTGCTGGAGGGCTGGGCTGCGTTTGCTGCCCGCTGCCTGTGTGCAATGCTGCTGATCGGCGGCGGATGGGGGCTGCGGCGGCTCCTGCGGCTCCGGATCCTGCCCCGGCTTGCAGATTGCAGCCGTCGGTTTGCGGTGGCGCCCATCCTGCTGCGGAGCTTTGCCCTTCCGCTGGAGCGCATCGCCTTGTTCAGCGGCCTTTACCTGGGCCTGGTCAGCCTGCCCTGGGCAGTGGCCGGCATCCCCAAGGCGCTGCTGACCTTTTATCAGATCGCAGTCACCTTTTTTATTGCAGAAGGTTTTTACAATGCGCCGGAGCTGGCCGAGCTGCTGCTGGCCTCCTCTGCGGAGGAGATCCGCAGCAATAAGACGCTGGTCACTGTGCTCAGCAAGGGCTACCGCATCCTGGTGGTCGTGCTGGCCGGCGCCACCATTGCCCAGGAAAGCGGCCTGCCCTTGGGCAGCATCGTAGCCGGTGCCGGACTGCTGGGCCTGACCATCTCGCTGGCGGCGCAGGATACAGCCAGCAACCTGTTCAGCGGGCTGGTGATCCTGCTGGACCGCCCCTTTGCCCTGGGCGACTGGATCACTGTGGGGGATGTGGAAGGCGAGGTCGTGGACATCAACTTCCGCTCTACCAAGATCCGCGCCATCGACAACACCCTGTACATCCTGACCAACAGCCATGTGAGCAATGCCACCATCAACAACGGCTCTCAGCGCACGATGCGCCTGTACCGTTTTACTTTGGGCGTGACCTACGACACCACCCGCGCACAGCTGGAGCAGCTGATGGCAGACCTGACCGCTTACCTGAAAGCCAGCGAATACACCTACGAGGACACCGTTTATGTCAAGCTCACCGAGTTTGGCGCTTCCAGCATCAACCTGTCGGTGTCCGCCTATCTGCGCACGCCGGACAAGATGCGCTTTTTGGAGATGCAGAACGAACTGAATCTGGACCTGCTGGACCTGATGAAGCAGAACGGTGTGGAGTTTGCCTTCCCCTCCTCCACCGTCTATCTGGCGCAGAACAACTGACCCTTACAGCGCCACATCCAGGGCCATCATCAGTGCAAAGCCCAGTACGATGCTGATAACCCCGGCGCTCTCATCGGACTGCACTGCCTCCGGGATCATCTCCTGGGCTGTGACGCACACCATACAGCCTGCGGCGGCACTCATCAGCCAGGGCAGCGCTGCCCCCACCCATCCCGCCAGAGCCAAAGCCGCCACTGCCCCCAGCGGTTCTACCAGGCCGGAGGCCGCCCCGGCCCAGAACGCCCCGGCCCGGCTTTTTCCTTGCTGGCGCAGGGGCAGGCTGACGGCCGCTCCCTCCGGGATATTCTGCAGCCCGACGCCCAGGCTCAAAGCCAGCGCCCCGCTGACCGCATCCGGCTGGCCAGTGGCTGCCAGCGCTGCCGCCAAGCCCACCACCATGCCCTCAGGCAGGTTGTGGAGCGTGACTGCCAGCACCATCCGCCGGCCTTGACCCGGTCCCCCGGCCAGCAGCTGCCCTGCGGTCTGTTCCAGACGCAGCAGTCCTGCCGCACCCAGCACCAGCCCCAGCGCTGACGGGAGAAAAGCGGGCAGACCCATTTTTTCAGCCCGGTCGATCGCAGGCAGGAGCAGGCTCCACACACTGGCCGCCAGCATGATCCCAGCAGCCATCCCGCAGAGCATCCGCTGCACCTTTGGCCCGGCAGGGCGGCGCATCAACAGCACGCCTGCCGCCCCCAATGTAGTGCAGACGGCCGGCAGGGCTATGACCCCTGCCACGAACAAAAAACGATCCATCTTTCATCCCTCCTTCCCACAACATACACAGTGGGAGGCCAAAGGGTGCGGGATGGATCTTTTTTTGTTTCGAAAAAAAGCACAAACGGTCAAAAACGGGGTGCGTGCTGGTTTTTACGGCGGGACGCTTGCTGCCTGCCGCAACTGCCGCTTCCCTTTCCTGTCTGTTTGGGTTATAATGAGGCCAAAAGACCTCTACAGACAGAAAGGATGATACGCTATGGGCAAAAAGCTATTGATCGTTATTGATATGCAGCAGGACTTTACCTACGGAGCGCTGAAAAACCAAGCCGCCATTGACATCATCCCCGCTGTGCTGCAAAAAACAGAGCAGTTTGAGGGCGAAGTGATCTTTACAAAGGACACCCACACGGCCAACTATCTCTCCACGCAGGAAGGCCGCCGCCTGCCGGTGCCCCACTGCATCCAGGGGACCCCCGGCTGGGACCTTGTTGCCCCCTTGGAGCAGTTCTGCCGGAAACACAGCTGCAAAGTATACTGCAAGCCCAGTTTTGGCAGCACCGGTCTAGCACACGCCCTGGCCGCTGCCCACTGTGCCGAGCCCTATGAGCAGATCCAGCTGGTGGGGGTCTGCACCGACATCTGCGTCATCTCCAACGCACTTTTGCTGAAAGCCGCCCTGCCGGAGGTGCCCATTGCGGTGGATGCCGCCTGCTGCGCCGGTGTTACGCCGGAGAGCCACCACACTGCCCTGGAGGCCATGCGGGCCTGCCAGATCGATATCCTGTAAGGGGGCGCTGCTATGACCTACCAAGAGATCCTCCAAAATCCGGAAGTCAATGCTCTTCTGGAAAAAGGCAACCAAAACCTGGGGCTGCTGGGCTACACCGACCACTCCCGCATCCACTGTGCGCAGGTGGCACACACCGCCGCCCGTATCCTGGCGGCGTTCGGCTACCCAGAGCGGGATGTGGAGCTGGCCCGCATCGCGGGGTATCTGCACGACATCGGCAATGCCATCAACCGCACCCACCATGCAGAGTACGGCGGCCTGCTGGCTAACCAGATTTTACGAGACACAGACCTCTCCATCCAGGACAGGGTCACCATCATTTCTGCCATTTCCAACCACGATGAGTCCACCGGCGGAGCGGTAGACCCGGTATCCGCAGCGCTGATCATCGGCGATAAGACCGACGTGCGCCGCAGCCGGGTGCGACCCAAGCCTGCCGCCTCCTTTGATATCCACGACCGGGTCAATTACGCGGCTCTCTCCGCCACGCTGAAGGTCAACACGGAGAAGCGGGTGATCCAGATGGATCTGGAGCTGGACGACGCCATGAGTACGGTGATGGATTATTTTGAAATCTTTCTCCAACGCATGATGATGTGCCGCCGGGCCGCCGAGGCCCTGGAGCTGAAATTCCGCTTGGAGATCAACGGACAGATCCTTCTGTAACGCGCCCAGACAGCGCCGCCTCTCTCCGTTCAACCGCCGGGGAGGGGCGGCGTTTTGTCATTGATCTGTAACTTGCCTTTCTATCACTTCAAGTGTAGTATATTATTATCAACTACATTTGAAGTAAAAGGAGCATTCCCTATGAAACGTCTCCCCGACACAGAGCTGGAAGTGATGAAGGCTCTTTGGGACGCCGGAGCCGACGTCCCCCGGGCCGTGCTGGATCAGGCCCTGGCTCCCTTCCAATGGGCGTCCAACACCGTCAACACCTACCTGTCCCGCCTGGCAGAAAAGGGCTTCGTCTCTGTCCGCCGTGAGGGGCGCAGCAACCTGTACACCCCCCTGGTCTCTCAGGAGGACTATCTGGCCTTTGACAGCCGGGCGGTGCTGGACCGCCTGTACGGCTCCCCCAAAAACTTCGTGGCCGCCCTGGCCAGCCGGGGGTTGGAGCGGGGAGAACTGGAGGAGCTCCAGGCACTGCTGGACCAGCTGAAGGGGAGGCGTGCGCCGTGAGGGAGTTTCTGTTCACTCTGACGGGGCTGACCCTGGGCGGCTCCGCCGCTGTGTGCCTGCTGGCCCTGGCCGGCCGGTCCACCCGCGCCCGGTACGGCGCGCGCTGGCGGTGCTTGGCCTGGCTGCTCCTCTGCCTGCGCCTGGCCGTCCCCTTCTCACTTCTGCCTGTCCTGCAAAGCCGTGCCCTGATCCAGGTCCCCGTCCCTGCCGTCTCCATCCAGCAGCCCAGCGGGCAGCGCCCGCTGCCTGTCCCCGCTCCGGAGCAGAGTGCCCAGACACCTGGAACCTCCCCCAACCGCCCCGGAGCCTCCGGCCAGACCGCCCCCGACCTTCCAGCGCCCCAGCAGGCCCCGTCCCGCTCCCCGGTCCAGCTTCTCTTTCTCCTCTGGCTGACCGGGGCCGCCGCTGTTCTGATCTGGAACCTGGCCGCCCACCTCCGGCTCCTCGCCTATCTGCGCCGCTGGGCCGCCCCAGTCCATGATCCCCAGATCCTGCTCTCCTTCCAACAGCTGAAGGACCGCATGAAGCTGGAGCGCAGCCCCCGCCTGCTCATCTGCCAGGGCCTGAAGGTCCCCATGCTGGCTGGGGTGATCCGGCCAGCCCTCCTTCTCCCGCCGGAGCCTCTCTCCCAGCAGGAGCTCCACTGCTCCCTCCTGCACGAACTGACTCACTTCCGCCGGCGGGATATATGGCTCCGGGCTCTGGCCCTGTGGGTCAAGGCGCTGTACTGGTTCAACCCCCTGTGCTGGCTGATGGAGCGCCTGATCCAGCGGGACACAGAGCTGGCCTGTGACGAGGAGGTGCTGTCCCTGCTGTCCCCGGAGGAGCACGCCGCCTATGGGCAGACCATTCTCTCTGCCGCCGCGCGGCTGTGCCCCGCGGACCAGGAGGGCGGCCCCGGCGGCCGCCCTTGACCTGACCATTACAGATGACTATTACTTGACTTTACTATGACTTTTACTATTACCCTTTACGCACCCCTTAATTGCACTGAAAGATACACCTTTCCAACCACTTTTTCCATAGTCAGGAGGCGATCTTATGATACCTGTCCCCCGCTCCCCCTTCACCACCCCGCTGTCCGGCTCCGCCCGTGAGACCGAGCTGCGCATCCGCAGCATCTTCCAGTGGAAAAAGCAGCGCCCGCCCCTGTGGGCCATGGTCCTCATTGCCGCCCTTGTCCTCTCCTGCGGCGGACTGGCCGCCTGTCAGGTGCAGGGCGGGACACAGTCCAGCGGCCCCGCCGCCCTGGCAGGTCCCACCTTCTCTTTGACGGAGCCCGGCCGGGAGGTCCTGGAGTTTGATGCCCTCTGCGGCTTTTCCGGCTCCGTCACCCACACCGTGACAGAGGAGGGCTCCCACTGGTACGACTATCAGGCTCTCCTCCCCAATGGAGCCTCCTTTTGCCTGGCAGAGGGCTCCGGCCCCATGTACCATCTGGATCTGGATGGGGACGGTGCTTTGGAGCTGCTGGAAAACGACCCGGCACTGGGCGCACTCCGGCTGTGGCGGCGGTGGCCCGACGGCTCGGTCCGCTCCCAGGAGCTGCAGCAGGCTGGTGCGGACCTCCTCAACCTGGAGGGGGAGGGCTGGAAACTGGTGGATCTGGCCTTCCATCCGGAGGACACGACCGTGACCGTCACCCCAGTCTCCGGCACCCCTCAGACCGTCCCTCTATCCCGGTTGATCGGGATGAGCCGATCCGGTGAGTTCCTGTTCGCCCCTCTGACCCAGGACGGCGAAGCAGTTCCCATTGACTCCACGCTGCCCGACGGCATCCTGATGCGCTATTTTGATGGTCTGGAGCTGGACGGGACCGGATCCGGAGATGACGTCCTGATCCTCAGCAGCTTTGGTCCGGGGCCTGGCTCTGAGGGCTCCACCCTGGCAGAGGTCACTTTAGGCTCCGGAGCCCGCTTCCGCTGGTCCCTGCCTTCCCCCAGCATCCCCGCCGCCGCCGCAGGATACCTCCGGAGCACCAGTCTCTGGTCCTGGAGCTGGCCGACCGATACTCCAATTATGGAGGCACCTCCTATGTGGTCCTGGATGTGGAGGACGGCGCCCTGGTGGAGCGTGCCCGCATCGGCCAGTGGGATGACCCGGAGCATGACCTTTTGTCTGATGGGACCGTCCTGTCCGGCGCTTATGTAAGCCAACAGGAGGACCATCCCCTCCCGGTCCTCCGGGTCCCCGTCCTCATTGACAAGTGGCACAGCCCCTGCTATGTCACACTGGCCTGGGAAAATGGGCAGTTTTCCGCCCAGGCCGACGATCACTTCACCGATACAGAGCTTCTTTCCCTGCCGGATGGCGGGCCGCTGACCCTGGCGCTGACCGGGAGGTGGAGGGAAAACAGCCTGGGGCTTCGGGAGTTGTATTATGACCGGATCCAGGTGCTGGAGGGGGACCGGCTTCTTCAGACCATCACGCCCCCGCACGCACTGCCCCAGCCCCGTGCCTTCGACTCCGATACCGCCGCCCAGGTCACGCCTTCGGCGGCCAACGCCCCCGCCTCCGGCTTCAGCGCCGAAAACCAGTTTCATGCCCTGGACCTCCGGGATGTGAACTTCGACGGCTTCCCCGATCTGGGCCTGCCTTGGGACACCACCCACAACGATGTCCACCTCTGGTACCTGTGGGACGGCGGGACCCGGACCTTCCAATACGCCTTTGCCCTCCAGGGGGACCTGACCATTGACACGGACCAGCAGCTGCTGACAGAAAACCGATGGGAGGAAGGCCCCCATATCTACTCCTTCAACGCCCGGGGACAGATCTGCTGGTATGGCCCAGGCGGGGCCTGACCGCGGCACACCCCCAACCACCCGAGGAGGTATCTTGATATGAAACAGCTCCCCCGCTCCCCCTTCACCACCCCGCTGTCCGGCTCCGCCCGGGAGACCGAGCTGCGCATCCGCAGCATCTTCCAGTGGGGCAGACAGCGCCCACCCCTGTGGGCCATGGTCCTCATTGCCGCACTCATTTTGACCTGCGGCGGGCTGGTGTCCTGCCACCTCCGGCAACAGGGCCCATCCATTGAGATGGATGTACAGTTCTATGATACCTCAGAAAACTATATTGAGATTCCGGTTTTAGTCATGCCTGATAGTGCTGAAACCACTCAGGGTATCACAGACATCAATGCAGCTTTAGCAGAGTTAAAAGGAGAATACTCGTCTTTACTCTCTGCTCTGGAGTCAGATTCTGCCCTTTGCGTGTCCAATTCAGTCTTTTTTGAGAACCGCTGTCTGCTTTACCCAACAGAGACAAACCGTTATCTCAGCCTGCTCTTCTTCCGGGACGAATTTAAGACCGATCTGAGCACCGCCCATCTCACCTCTTTTGTCTATGACAAAGAGAATTGTATGCAGATTACGCTGGATGATGCGCTGGCACTGGCAGGCAAGACCGAAGCGGGACTGTGTCAATCTTTGGCAGACCAGTTCGATCCAACTTTGGGACAGGATATTCCCGGGTCTGACCTATGCATACAGAACCAGACTTTGGAGGCCTTCCGCATGAAGGCAGACGGCCAGCCCATCTTCTACCTCACCGCCCGCAGCGATGACCGCGATGACCTGAACAGCGACTTCATCAGCGGGGCCGACCATATCTATATCTGGGACGATGGGTCTTTCACCCTCTATAATCAATACACCCCAAAACTGGAGCCACTGGTTCCAACAGAGGAATGTCTCTCGCTCCAACCGCCTCTGTACTGTCAGTGGTATTTTGATGGATAACGTCCGTCTCTGGCCTTCGGTGTGGAAAACCAGCTTTTGATTGAAACCGCTGAGAGGAAGGCCCCCATATCTACTCCTTCAACGCCCGGGGACAGATCTGCTGGTATGGCCCAGGCGGGGCCTGACCGCGGCACACCCCCAACCACCCGAGGAGGTATCTTGATATGAAACAGCTCCCCCGCTCCCCCTTCACCACCCCGCTGTCCGGCTCCGCCCGGGAGACCGAGCTGCGCATCCGCAGCATCTTCCAGTGGGGCAGACAGCGCCCACCCCTGTGGGCCATGGTCCTCATGGCCACACTCATTTTGACCTGCGGCGGGCTGGTGTCCTGCCAGGTGCAGGGCGGGCAGACCAGCGAGCCCGCCGCCCAGAGCGGCGAGGGCTGGGATACTCAGGCCGTTCTGGACGCCCTGTTCCAGTCCTCTGACGCCTCCATCCTCTCCCCAGGCTCCATCCAAGGCGAGCTGCTGGATGTCCAAGACGTCTCCGAGGATCTCACCCTGGCCGCGGCCCATTTTTACGACGATTATCCCCGTTACTCCCTGGTCATCGGTATGGTGGACCGGGCGGGAGAGGTGGTCGGAACACCTTTTGAAACCAGCGGCTCCGGCGGTCGCCCCTACACCGCCGTCTTTGAGAAGGACGGCAGCCGGTACCTGCTCTACACCGCCACATGGGCCCGTCAGGGCTTTTCCGGCGGCGAGGCGGGCGTGATCCGCCTGGACGGGGACGACTTCACCTGGGTGTGGCCGGTAGAGGGGGACGTCCGGGACTCCCGCTCCCAGGCTTATGAGGACTACCACGACGATTGGGAGAGCAGAAAGCCCCTGATAGCCCCCGGCGGCGTGGATATTTTTACAGAAAACCAGGACTACGGCATCTACGAGGGCTCCCCCGTCCAGTGGGTCCCGGCACAAAACGAGATCTTTTGGCATACCGCGGAGGAGGATCTGCCCACCGGCGTCTACGATCAGAGCCGGGTGTGGCTGGACCAGTTCACCCGGACCGGGTACAACCCCTGGAATGCCCGGAACACCTCCGCCCTGTGGCAGATCGTCTCTCTTGCCCCAGCGGACGGGGTATACCGGGACCGGAACGACGCCGGGGAGGCGGTCTATGAGCTGACGGCCCGGGCGGACAACGGGGAGGACCTGTGGTTTGCCGCCTCCCTCCTCTTTGACCACAGCGGGGAGCGCCCCATCCAGGTCCAGCACTGGAGCATGGGCACAAGGGCCGAGATCGACCGCGGCCAGAGGATGGAGCGCATCACCGCCACCCGCATGGACAACTAGCCCGCCCCTCAGCTGAGGAGCAGATCCAAATCCTCCACCCGCAGCCCCGGATGGAGGGCCAGGCCGATGCCATAGCCGATGACCTTGGCCATGTCGCTCACCTGGCTGTCGATGTCCTTCGGGGTGACCAGCAGGTCCCGCCCCTCCCCCAGGGGCGGCAGTTCCGCCGTCCCCAGCAGATCGGCGGCCAGGGTGGCCCCGTCCACCACCGTGGGGACCCCAACCGCCAGCACCGGCGCCCCCAGGGAGGCCCGGTCCAGCGCCGCCCGGTGGTTCCCCACCCCGGAGCCGGGGGCGATCCCCGTATCGGACAGCTGCACCGTGCGGCACAGCCGC